>Ga0209312_1000567_pt1 | contig 32279 bp, 25 predicted proteins | sample BioC13SIPDNA_4_FD_185744 | JGI IMG/M metagenome (GOLD analysis project Ga0209312, IMG submission 185744) | Anaerobic biogas reactor microbial communites from Washington, USA - Biogas_R1_B C13 SIP DNA (SPAdes) (version 2) | ecosystem: Engineered > Bioreactor > Anaerobic > Unclassified | place... | reverse complement strand
ACCGGCGCATCGAAGGCGTCGTTTGGGTCGCCCCCGTCGTTCGATGGAGGCCGGCCTTCTGGATGGTGGATCAGGTAGCGTATGACCAAGTATGTGATTATTGTCCCGGACGGAGCGGCCGATGAGCCGATTGAACTGTTCGACGGCAAGACAGCCCTGGAGGCGGCCGAGACGCCGAACATGGACCGCATCACCACGGAGGGCCGCCAGGGGCTCGTGCGGACGGTCCCGGAGGGCATGGAGCCCGGCAGCGACGTCGCACAGATGAGTCTGCTGGGCTACGATCCGGCCCGCTATTACACCGGCCGGGCGCCCATCGAAGCGGCCGCCAAGGGGATCAAGCTTGGAATTTCCGATTGGGTCTTCCGCTGTAACCTCGTAACCATCGCCGACGGACGCATGGCCGATCACAGTGCCGGGCACATCTCGACGGAGGAATCGGCCAGCCTGCTCGATGCGTTGCAGGCCCGGATCGCCGACGAGCGTCTGTCGCTGCACACCGGGGTCAGCTACCGCCATCTTCTGGTCTGCCAGGGCATGGACTTCGACGTGCGGACGTATCCGCCGCACGATTTCCTCGGCACGGATGTGGAGAAGCTGCTTCCCAGAGGCAAAGGAGCGGATCTGCTCATCGAGCTGCTGAACCTCTCGCAGCAGGTCTTCACCGACCACGACGTCAATCGGGTCCGGCGCGATCTCGGCGAGAATCAGGTCAGTTCGGTCTGGCTGTGGGGCCAGGGCAAGCGGGCCCATCTGGAGAGCTTCCGCAAGCGCTTCGGCCTTGGCGGCGTGGCGATCACTGCCGTCGATCTGGTGCGCGGACTGGCCAAGCTGGTTGGCTTCGACCTGATCGAGGTGCCCGGGGCGACCGGCCTGTTCGACACGAACTACCAGGGCAAGGCCGCTGCCGCCATTGAGGCCCTGAACGACCATGACCTGGTCTTCGTACACATCGAGGCGCCGGACGAAGCCTCCCATGGGGGCAACGCCCCGGTGAAGAAGGCGGCGATCGAGCAGATCGACCGGCACATCGTCGGGCCTGTTCTGGAGGCCCTTCAACGTTTCGAGAGCTGGCGCATCCTCGTGCTGCCCGACCACCCGACACCGGTCCGACACGGGGCGCACTCGGCCGAGCCGGTGCCCTTTGCGATGGCCGGCACGGGCATCACCGGCATTCTGCACCTCGGCTTCGGCGAATCCAATGCCGCCAGGTCGGGATTTCGTATCGACAACGGGCACGAATTGATGGAGTATTTCCTCAAGAGCGCCGTCTGACGGCCTGCCTCCATCACCGGAGCCTTCCCGCCATCGCGGATTCTGTAGCTGAAGGGGACGAAAATGAAAGTCGCAAAATTCGGCGGTTCTTCTCTGGCAGACGCCGGACAGATACGCAAAGTGGTCGATATCGTCAAGGCCGATCCGGATCGTCGGATTGTCGTGGTCTCGGCGCCGGGCAAGCGGTCTGCGGACGACGTCAAAGTCACCGACATGCTCATCGCCCTGGCGAACGCCGTCATCGCTGGCCGTTCCCATGCGGCCGAACTGGATGCGGTGGTCGGGCGATACGCCCAGATCCAGCGAGAACTGGGCCTCGATACCGCCGTCATCCATGAGATCGAGGCTGACCTGCATAGCCGGATCGAGCAACGGTCCGCCAACGACGCCCAGTTCATCGACACGATCAAGGCCTCCGGAGAGGACAACAACGCCAAGATCGTCGCGCAGGTCTTCGCCAACCAGGGCGTGCCGGCCCGGTATGTCAATCCAAAGGATGCCGGCATGCTCCTGAGCGACGATTTCGGAAACGCCCAGGTCCTGCCTGAGTCCTTCAGCAATCTCAGGACCCTGCGCGACGAGAAGGAGGTGCTGATCTTCCCCGGCTTCTTCGGCTATACCCGGCAGGGACAGGTCGCGACGTTCCCGCGCGGCGGCTCGGACATCACCGGCGCCATCGTCGCCGCTGCCGTCAAAGCCGACGTCTACGAGAACTTCACCGACGTCGATTCGGTCTTCTCGCTCGATCCGCGTATCGTGCCCGAAGCGCCGCCCATCAGCCTGCTGACGTTCCGGGAGATGCGCGAACTGTCGTATGCCGGCTTCGGCGTGTTCCACGACGAGGCCATCGTCCCGGCCGTCCGCGCCAGGATTCCCATCTGTATCAAGAACACCAATCGACCGGAGGCACCGGGGACAATGATCGTGGCGGAGCGAAAGTACGAACAGGGCGAAATCACCGGAATCGCCAGCGCTGATGGTTTCAGCGCGATCTATCTGAGCAAGTACATGATGAACCGCGAGATGGGATTCGGCCGACGATTGCTTCAGGTCCTCGAGGACGAGCATCTGTCCTTCGAGCACGCGCCCTCCGGGATCGACGACATGTCGGTCATCCTGCGGAGCCGGCAGTTGACGCCGGGCAAGGAGGCGCACGTGCTCAATCGCATCCGCACGGAGCTGGAGGTGGACGATGTGACGATCGACCACGGTTTGTCGCTGATTATGATTGTCGGAGAAGGCATGCGGTACGCCGTCGGCGTGGCCGCCCGGGCGTGCGCTGCTCTGGCCGATGCCGGCGTCAATATCGAGATGATCAACCAGGGCTCGTCCGAGATCAGCATCATGTTCGGCGTCAAGGAAGTCGACCGTAAACACGCCGTCCATGCCCTGGCCCACGCGCTGCTCAAGATCGCCAAAAAGCCTTGATCCAACCGCGAAAACGGCCCCGTGTTCTGAGCCGACGGTTGCGAGCCGTTGTGATGGGTGCGGTCCTCATCGGGCTCGTTGTGCTGGCGTGGTTCGATCGCGCCGTCGTCACGCCGCAGCGCGGCAGCGCCAATCGTTCGGCCGAACAGACGACCGCCCAGGATCTCGCCCGCTATCATGGAAAGGCCTTTGACGTGGCCCGCGTCGTGGACGGTGACACGCTGGACATCGCTGCTCCGGACGGCGCAAGTACCACAACCCGTGTCCGGCTGCTGGGAATCGACGCGCCGGAGACGCATGCACCCGATGATCGGCCGGCGCATTTTGCGATGGAAGCGGCGGCGTTCGCACGCGGACAGCTTTCCGGCCGACGCGTGAACCTGTATCTCGAAGAAGATGGACGCACGCGAGGCCATTACGGAAGACTGCTCGCCTATGTCGCCCTGCCCGACGGCACGGTGCTCAACGAAGTGCTGATCGCCGAAGGCTACGCTTACGCCGACCTGCGATTCCGGCATGGCTTCTATCACAAATACCGCCAACTGGAGGGCAGCGCGCGAGCTCTGGGAAAGGGCCTGTGGGCCGAGGCGACGCGCGAGGATCTGCCCGCCTGGCTTCAGCGAATGCGTCCGGCCCTGCTGGCGGATTGAGGTCGGCGGGCGGCAGACTACAGATTGTACTCCTTGATCTTGCGATACAGAGTGCGCTCGCCGATGCCGAGAATCCTGGCCGCCTTCTCGCGGTTGCCCTCCGTTTTCGTCAGCGTGTCGAGGATGGCCTTCTTCTCGAGGTCGTTGAGCGAGACGCCGGCCAGGTTCGCCGGCGCGGCCGTGCCGCCGGTCAACTGCCGCCGGCGCGCGATGTCCGGCGGAATGTCCTGAACGTCGAGGCGATCGCGGTCGCACATCACGACCATCGTCCGGACGACATTCTTGAGCTGCCGGATATTCCCCGGCCAATCATGGGCCGTCAGGATGTGCATCGCCGCATCGCTGATCCCCCGGACCTCGGAGCCGATCTCCTCAGCCGCCTCCTGCAGGAAATGCCGCACGAGCAGAGGAATGTCCTCCTGACGCTCTCGAAGGGCCGGCAGCGAGACGTTGACCCCCTTGATGCGGAAGTACAGGTCCTCGCGAAACTTGTTCTGCTCGATCAGACTGTTCAGACTGTGGTTGGTCGCGCTGATGATACGCACGTCCACCGAGATCGCCTTGTTTGAGCCCACGGGGATCACCATGCCGTCCTCTAAAACGCGGAGCAGCTTGGCCTGCATGGTCAGAGGCATGTCCCCGATCTCGTCGAGAAACAGCGTGCCTTCGTCGGCGATCTCGAACAGGCCCTTGCGGTCCATGTTGGCGCCGGTGAAGGCGCCCTTGACGTGGCCGAACAGTTCGCTTTCCAGCAGCGTCTCCGTCAGCCCGGCGCAGTTGACCGGGCGGAACGGCTTGTTTCGACGCAGCGAGTTGTCGTGGATGGCCCGCGCCAGCAGCTCCTTGCCCGTCCCCGACGGCCCCTCGATCAGAACCGAGATGTTCGTGGGCGCGACGCGACGAACGATCTCGAAGATGCGCTGCATGGCCGGGCTGTCCCCCATGATCCCTTCGAAGAGAAAGTGCTCCGGACTCCGCTCGGTCTGCGTCTTTCGGGCGTCGGCCCCGGCTGCCCGCCGGCTTGCCTGTTCCACGAGCGTCCGCAACTGATCGATGTCGAGTGGTTTGACCAGATAATCGAACGCCCCCTGCTTGATCGCCTCTTTGCAGTTCTCGATCGTCGCATAGGCGGTGATCAGGATCACCTCGGTCGAGTCGCTGTTCTGCCGGGCCTGACGCAGCACCTCCAGGCCATCGGCACGGCCCTCGAGCTTCAGGTCCGTCACCACCACGTCGACGCGCCGGCTCCGCAACACCTCGATGGCGTCTTCGCCCGTGTAGACCGCCAGCGCCTTGACCGGCAGCCGTTCGAGAGCTTCGACGATTCCGTCGGCATGGTCGCGCTCGTCGTCGACGACCAGGACCACTGGCTTGTGTTCTGTCATACGCTTACCTCGTTCGATGCGGCGTCGAAGCCGGCCAGGGGCAGCTCGATCGTGAACTGGCTGCCTTTGCCCGGCTCGCTGTGTACGGCAATCGTGCCGCCGTGCGACTCCACGATCTTCTTGGCGGTGGCGAGCCCCAGCCCCGTCCCCCCGGAACGCGAGGAATGGTATGGGCGGAAGATCGTCGCCAGCCTCTCGGGGGCAATGCCCCTGCCCGTGTCGCTGATCTGTATGACCGCCCTGCCCGGGCGGCCCTGTGTCCGAACCATCAGTTCGCCGCCGGCGTCCATGGCCTGCTGGGCGTTGATCAGCAGGTTCAGCAGAACCTGCTTCAACGCGCCGGCGTCGACCCGACAGGTCAACGGCACAGCCGCCAGGCTGTGCCGCAGCGTCAGGGAATGGCTGCACGCCTGCGGCAGATAGAAGTCGATCATGTCCTCGACCAGCTCATTCAGGTTCATCGTCACCGGCTGCAATTCGGGCCGCCTGACGTAGCGAAGGAAACCCTCGACGATCTGCTCAAGCCGGTCCGTCTCTTTCTCGATCACGGTGATCTTACGCTTCGCCCCAGCCAGATTGTTCTGGCTGCGGTCGATCGCCGGCTTGTACGGCTCGCGGAGATCGACGCCCTCCAGGGCTTCGCGCGTGAGCTTCAGATTGACCTTGATCGTCGAGAGCGGGTTCTTGATCTCGTGCGCCAGCTCACCGGTCAGACGCGTCAGCATCTCATCGGAATCCACCTGCGCAGCCCGGGCGGCATTCGCCCGGCGCTGGACCCTGCGAAGCAGGAACCCCGCCGCCGGGACAACGATCAGAAGAGCCCCAATGACCCCGGCCAGAAACAGTCTCACGCGTCTATCACCCCGCTTGGCGGATCCCCGTTGTCCCAAAAAACCAAGAGCCGAACGATCAAGAAGGCCCCGTCCGGATCTCTCCGGCGTCGCGCCCTTTCGACCTTCGGCTCTGACTGACTGCTTTGCAATTCGACGGCGGCTGCACCGACGAAGAAGCCCTATCGCTTCTCGTGGGGCCGCGGCCTCTTCTCTTCCTTGATGCCGAGTTCCGCCAGGGCCGCACGGCGCGAGAGCTTGAGCCGACCCTGGTCGTCGATCGAGATCAGCTTGACCGGGACGATGTCCCCGAGTTTGCAGACGTCGTCGACCTGCTTGACGTAGCCATCGCTCAACTCGCTGATATGACAGAGCCCCTCGACCCCGGGCGCAATCTCGACGAACATGCCGAAATCCTTGATCGAGACGACCTTGGAGTCCTTGTAGAGACGCCCCACCTCCGGCGGTTTGGTCATCGCTTCGATCAGCGCCTTGGCCTTGAGATGACCGTCGCCGCCGACGCAACTGATGAAGACCGTGCCGTCCTCCTCGATCTCGATCGTGGTGTTGGTCTGCTCCTGGAGGCTCTTGATCATCTTGCCGCCGGGCCCGATGACCTTGCCGATGAACTCCGGATCGATCTCCACGGTGATGAGCTTCGGTGCATACTGGCTCAGCTCCGCCCGCGGCGTGCTGATGGCTTTGTTCATAATCTCCAGGATATGAAGCCGCGCGTTCCGGGCCCGTTCCAGGGCCTCGACCATGATCTGATGCGGCAGCCCCTCGGCCTTGATATCCAACTGGATGGCGGTGATCCCCTCACTCGTTCCGGCCACCTTGAAATCCATATCCCCGAAGTGGTCCTCTTCGCCGATGATATCGGTCAGCAATTCATAACGACCGTCGTTGCCGCTGATCATACCGACCGAGATACCGGCCACGGCGCCGTTGATGGGCACACCGGCGTCCATCAGGGCCAGCGAACCGCCGCAAACGGATGCCATGGAACTCGATCCGTTGGACTCGGTAATATCAGAGATGAGCCGCACGGTGTACGCAAACTTGTCGGACGACGGCCGCACGTTCTCGAGCGCTCGTTCGGCCAACGCTCCGTGCCCGATCTCCCGACGGCCCGGTCCGCGGATCGGTTTGACCTCGCCGACGGAGAACGGTGGGAAATTGTAGTGGTACGTGAAGCTCTGGCTGTATTCTTCCATGAGTCCGTCGATGATCTGCGCGTCCCGAATGGTGCCGAGTGTCACGCTGATCAACGCCTGAGTCTCGCCCCGTGTGAAGAGCGCCGACCCGTGTGTCCGGGGCAGCAATCCGACCTCGCAGGAGATGGGACGGACCTGGTCGTAGCCGCGACCGTCGGGCCGCTTGCCCTCAAGAATCATCTGCCGGACGACTTCGCATTCGATCTTCCCGAGAATCCGCTTGACGATGCCCGGATTGGCCTTGGCCTCACCGGCCTCATCGCCGCAGTATCGGGTCTTCACCTCGTCCAGCAACGCGTTGACCGCGTCATTGCGATCGCGTTTGCCCTGAATCGTCTTGAGTTCTCGAAGCGGTTCGGTGATCTCGGCACGGATCTTCTGCTCGAGTTCCGCATCGATTTCTGTCAGCGGAATCACCTTCTCTACGCCGACCTTCTGTTGCAGCTCCTCGATCATCTCGATGACCTGGCCAGCCGCTTCGTGCCCGGTGCGAATGGCCTGGGCCACGACATCTTCGGCCAGCTCCTTGGCGCCCACCTCGAGCATGTTGATGGCCTCTTTCCGGCCGCCAACGAGGACGTTGATGTCACTTTCGGCGAGTTGCTGGTACGTCGGGTTGACGACAAACTCGCCGTTGATTCGACCCACGCGACAGGTGCCGATGGGCCCTTGGAACGGGATGCTGCTGATGCACAGCGCCGCACTGGCGCCGATCATGGCCGGCACGTCCGGATCGTTGTCCTGGTCCGCACTGAGCACGGAGGCCATGATCTGGACTTCCTGAAAATAACCATCCGGGAAGAGCGGGCGAATGGGCCGATCGATCATCCGCGCGGTCAGGATCTCCTTCGTTGTAGGTCGCCCTTCGCGTTTGATAAAGCCGCCCGGGAACTTGCCGGCGGCGCTGTGTCGTTCACGGTAATCGACACTCAAAGGAAAGAAATCGATATCCTCAAATCTCGGAGGCGCGCACGTCGCCGCGACAAGGACAATGGTCTCGCCGTACCGCACCATGACGGCTCCACCGGCCTGTCTGGCGATCCGCCCCGTCTCGATCGTGAGCGTTCTTCCGCCGATTTCTCTGGAAACACTATGAACATCCGACATAACTACCTCGTTGGTTTGTGCGTATGTGCGCCACATGGAAGGCGTCCGGCCTTGCATGCACGACCATCGCGTCCACGTCGTGTGGACGTCTACGGCTCGTCGCACTGATACACGGGATTATGCTATTTTCGCAGCCCAAGGCGGGAGATGACGGCCTGGTAGCGCTTGACGTCCCTGTCACGAATGTACCTCAGCAGTGCGGAGCGGTTGCCGACCATCTTGAGCAGACCACGACGAGAGGAGTGATCCTTCGGGTGGGCCTTGAGGTGTTCGGTCAGGTCGTTGATCCGCCGGGACAGAAGTGCGATCTGCACCTCCGGGGATCCGGTATCCCCTTCGTGCGTCTCAAAATCAGTGAGAATCTGGCCTTTTTGTTCTTTCGTCAGCATGTTTCCCTAATACCCTTCTTGGTTCGCCTCATTTGAGGTTAGCGTAACACTCGGATTATGAATCCTTTAATCTAAACGACTTGCGACGATTCTGGCAAGCTTTTTTTGCCGCACCAGGCTCAAAATCCCCCTGCAGGCCCCTCGGATGGCTTCGGAGGCCACCGAAACCGCCCCATCGTCAGCCGGACGCTGCCCCGCATTCGTCCTCGTCGGGCCGTTTCTCATCCAGGAAGGCCTGCAGGATCTCGGCGGCCGCCACGGCGTCGAGCCGGTCCCGCCGGCGGGCTTTGGACAGCCCCGCTGCTTCGAGCTTCTCGGCGGCGCCGAAACTGCTCAATCGCTCGTCCTGAAGGCAGACAGGCAGCCCGAGACGCTGGCCCAACCGCTCGGCGAATGCCTTGGCCTTCGCCGCCTGGGGGCCTTCCGAGCCGTCCATGTTCAGTGGCAACCCCACCACAACGGCCCCCACCCCTTCGTCCTTCGCGATCCGCTCGATACCGGTCAGGACGTCCGCGCGCCCGTCCAGCACGCACAAAGGCGAGGCGATGGTCTGCCCGGCGTCGCAGATGGCCAGGCCGATGCGTCGGCTGCCGTGGTCTATAGCGAGATATCTCATCGTGACCGCCGGCGTCTCCGGAGACGCCCGGTTCCTACAAAAACTCGTTGCGGCCGTGCTGTTCGAGCCGGCCCAGAAGCTCTTTGAGCCGATCGGTCTGGTCCGCCCGGCAGACCAGGGTCGCGTCCGGCGTGTGCGCGACGACGATGCCGTCGAGGCCGATCGCCGCAATCAGATGGCCTTTGTCTTCGGTGACAACCACGCTGCCGGAGCAGTCCAGCAGTTCGCTGGCCCCGGCGACAACAACGTTGCCGTGGGCGTCTGATTCGACGATGTCGGCCAGCGCCGCAAACGACCCAAGGTCCAGCCAGCGGCAATCCAGCCGAATCGTACAGACCTGTTTGGCCCGTTCCATCACCGCATAGTCGATGCTAATCTTCGGCAATCGGCCAAATTGTTCGGACAGCACCGCCTGCTGATCGGGCGTGTCCCAGGCCGCCGCAATCCGCCGCAGCGGTTCGGCCGTCTCCGGAACGAAGTCGGTCAGGTTCTTCAGGATCGTACCGGCCTTCCAGACAAACATCCCCGAGTTCCAGAAATACCGCCCGTCCGCCACGTAATCCTGCGCCGTGGCCAGATCCGGCTTCTCTTTGAACGCCGCGACTGAATACACCGCATTCTTGCACACCTCGCACGCACATGGATCGCCACACTTGATGTACCCGAACTGCGTGCTGGGAAACGTCGGCGGGATCCCGAACGTGATCAGCGCATCGGGATGGGCCGCCACAAACGAGAACGCGTCGCGCAGGGCCTCCTGCAAAACCGTCGCCGGTTCGAGCAACTGATCGGCGGTGACGACCGCCATCGTCGCCGTCGGATCGCTCTTGCACAGCACGGCCGCCGCCAGACCGATCGCTCCGGCGGTATCCCGTACCTCCGGCTCGGCGATCACGTTGCCCGACGGCAGCCCCGGCAGGTCCTCGCGGACCACATCGACGTAGTCGGCGTTGGTCAGAACGAGGATGTTGCGCAGATCGAAAAGCGATCCAATCCGCTCGAAACAGCGTTCCAGCAGCGTCCGTCCGTCCAGAAGCTTGAGCACCTGCTTGGGGCGCTTCTGCCGGCTCAATGGCCAGAGCCTCTTGCCCGTGCCCCCCGCCATAATCACGGCATAGTTCATATTTCGTTCCTCTTTCAACCCATCTCGCCAGGCGCCGGACCCAACCGAACCTCCGCCGGATCGGCGGCCGCTTGGGCCAGAGAGAAGCGCCCGGCGAGCTTACTGCCGTTGTATTCCGCAGTGATCTCACACCCGCGGCAAAGGCCTTCAATCCTGGCGTGACGCTCTACACACGCGTCAGATTGGCGTATTGTAGCAGGAGCGACTTGGTTTGTCCCGAATTGAACTGGACGGTGACCACGCTGTTGGCGCCCATGTCAGCGTACTTGCGGACGCGTCCGAGCCCGAAGGTCTTATGCCGCACGAGCTGACCCGGGGCAAACTCCGGTTCCGCCTGTTTGGCGGGCGCCGCACGCGAGACCGCGAACGAACGCGGCGGACGGCTGTAGCTGAAGAAGGCGTCCTGATCGTCCTCCTCGCCGTCCTCGTCGTCCGGCGCCACGGAATCGAGGCCCAGCTCGAAAAGGAACGGGGACGCCACCGTCCGGAGGAACTGCCCGCGAACGGTTCGGTACCGCGCATAGCTCAGATACAGGTTGATCCGGGCCCGCGTGACGCCGACAAAGAACAGTCGACGCTCCTCTTCCAGTTCGTCGCCGTCGCCGCTGCCACGCTCGTGCGGGAGCAGGCCGTCTTCGAGCCCGATGATGAAGACGTGGTCGAATTCGAGCCCTTTGGCGGCGTGGAGCGTCATCAGGGCGGCCCGCTCGCTCGTCGCCTCGTAGGCATCGGTGTCGCTGAACAGGGCGATCTGCTGGAGGTAATCGAGCAACGACGGCTCGGTCGTCTGCTGGTCATAGGCGGCTGCCGCATTGATCAGTTCACCGATATTCTCCAACGCATCCTGACCGTCCTGGCCGGTCCCCTTGAACGACTGCTCCAGGCCGGACTCGCAGAAAACCCGTTCGGCCAGCGGCGCCACCGGGCCCACGACGTCCCGCCGGAGCTTGTCCAGCAGACAGGAAAAGGCCATGAGTTTGGTCCTGGCCGCCCCGCTCACCTCGGCCACCTGGTCGGCCCGAGCCAGCGCCTGCGATAGGGTCAGCCCGTGGCTGACGGCAAACGCCTTCACTCGGTCCACAGTGACTTTGCCGATTCCGCGCGTCGGGGTGTTGATGATCCGCAGCAGCGCGACCTCGTCGGCCGGGTTGGCCAACACCTTCAGGTAGGCCAGCAGGTCGCGAATTTCCTTGCGATTGTAAAACTCCACGCCTCGGACGACCTGGTAGGGAACGCGACGCCGAACGAACGCCTCTTCGAGGGCCCGGCTCATCGCATTGACACGATAGAACACCGCAATCTGGCCGGCGGGGACCTTCCCGGCGAGCAGCGCATCGACCTGTCGCGCCACGGCGTCCGCTTCGGCCGCCTCATCCTCATGGCCTTCGACGCAGACTCTGCCTTCATCGGTCCGCACCGCGACAAGGGCCTTCTGCTTGCGATTCGTGTTGCGGGCAATCAGGCTGTCGGCCGCCCGCAGGATTGCCGCGGTGCTGCGGAAGTTCTCCTCGAGCTTGACGACCATCGCTTGGGGCCAGTCCTTCTCGAAGGCCAGGATGTTCCGAATGTCGGCGCCGCGCCAGCGGTAGATCGACTGGTCGGGATCGCCGGTGGCACAGATGTTGCCGTGCGGCAGCGCCAGGGCCTTGGCCAGGCGATACTGTGCGTGGTTGGTGTCCTGGTACTCATCGATGAGCAGGAACTTGAACCGATTGGACAGCTCGCCGCAAACGGTCGAGTCGGTCTCCAACAGGAACGCGACCTTCATCAACAGGTCGTCGAAATCCAGGCCGTTGCGCTCGGCGAGGATCTGCTGATACCGCGTGTAGACCTGACTGAGGGTCCGCGAGAAGAAGTCCTCGGCCCGTTCCTGAAACGCTTCGGCGTCCACCAACTTGTTCTTCAGTGTAGAGATCGCGTCGAGCATCCGGGCCGGCGGAAAGTTCGTCCCGTCGAGACCGCAGTCCTTGACCGCCTGCTTGACGCACTTGCTCTGGTCGGCCGAGTCGTAGATGCTGAAATTCGGGCGAATTCCCGCCGCCTCGGCATAGCGACGGAGGATCCGCACGCACAGCGAGTGGAACGTGCTGATGTGGGCCCCGCCGGAAGGCCCCAATGCCGCCGCCCGTTGACGCATCTCCTCGGCGGCCTTGTTCGTGAAGGTGATCGCGCAGATGTTGTACGGCCGGACCCCGGAATCGACCAACGCCGCGATGCGACAGGTGATCACCCGCGTCTTGCCGCTGCCCGGGCCGGCCAGAACCAGCAGAGGACCGTCCCTGTGCAGAACAGCTTGCCGTTGCGACGACGTCAATTGTCCCAGAAGTGCCTCATCCATGCCCGATGTCGGGTGACCCTTACGGCGTTCCCTGCTCCTGCATCTGCCTCAATTGCGTCTCCGTCTGTTCCAGTTGTTTGTACAACTCCGGCTTTTCGATCTGAATCCGGTTCAGCAGGCCCAATCGAATATACTCCGGATAGGCCCCGCTGTTGAGGAACTGACCGAGTGCGAAGTAGCGTAGCACGGACATGGGGGGCAGGTCAATACGAAACTCCGGCTCGTTCGTCGTGTTGTAGTGGTCATAGATCTGCTGGGCCAACTGATCGCGTCCGGCTGCCGCGTCGTCGTCGCGTATCGCGTAAAGGTAGTAGCCCTCCGTGAGCAACATCGCGATCTGTTCCCTGGCGTCGTGGATGCCCAGGCTTTCTAGCTCCTCTCTCCAGCGGTTGATGACATACTGCTCGAGCGAGACCTGAAACTCGTTCATCGGGTAGTGTTGGCGCAACCGGTTGTAGATTTTCAGGGCCTCGCCCTTGAGCCCGGCCTGATAGAACGACAGGACGGCGTTCTTGAGCATGTTGCGATGGCCGTTTTCGAGCGACTCTCGGGTGGTGCGATCGTCCTCATATCCGGCGATGATATCGAGGATCGCCTTGTTGTAGGCGTTGAACATGCGCAGATCCGGGCCAAGGAACACGTCCTTGTCGATGGCCGCGGCGGCCTCGTCGGGCGGCCCCTCCTGATCGAGCGGCTTGGCCGGTCGATTGAGGATCATGATCTTGCCGTATCGGAAAAGGTTCTGCAGACTGTGCGCGACGATGCGCTGCGTGTTCGTCTCATATCGCTGGGCATCGGGGTCCTTGTTCTCCTTGGCCACACTGAGCCCCTTGAGCGCCCAGTAGATGGCGTGGCTGTCGGGATGCCGCCAATCGAGAGGCAGATGCACGTTGGGATCGGCGAAATCGATCGGCCCGTACTCCCGGCTGACCTGCTGCATCCGGGCCGGCTCCAGCTTCCAGGTGTTTCGCAGCTCATAGGCCTTGGCAAACAGATCGAACCGCTGCAATGCCATCGTGCCCCGGAAGCGATCGACGACGTCGAACGCCGCCTGGGGGAATCGGGCGGTGTTGCGGCGCAGGGCCAAATAGTTCTGGACGAACTTCTGCTCGCCTGTGAATGGCTCGCCGATCGCCTGCAAGGCCTCGATGAACGGCGCGGCATTCGGATCGCCGGCAATCCGGGCCCACTCCGTGGGCATCGCGATGAGGGCATCGTAGAACGCGTTGTCATCGGCGGAAAGATGATTGTCTTCGGAGCCGAGCAGAGGACCGATCGCCTCGGCCAATTGAAGCTTGTAATACTTGTGCGCGTCGTCCGAGACACCCCCGAGCTTGTGCTGGAAGATGCGGGCCAGCTCCCGGTAGAGCTGAACGGCCTTGGGATTGGTGGGGATTCCCTTGTCGCGAAGCAGCTCGTAGCCGTTCTTGACCCAGCGCCATCGCTGTTCGGGCTGCGAGGCGGGAATGGCCACGGAGATGTTGTAGGCCATGTTCCAGGCGTGGAATTCCCAGACCGCCGCGAAGCGGGGCTGCAACGTCGTGATCCACTCGGCGAGCTGCTTGGCGTCGAAGAACTGCCCCTCTTCCTTCAGCTTGTCGGCTCGCATCCACAGGATATCGACGACCAGCCCGCGGAACGCCCCCATTGCGACGGTGGCGAAGGCCAGGGACGGCGGCGCGTTTTCAAGCGGCTCGTTGACCACAAGCCCCATCTGGTGCCGTTGCGCATTGATGTAGTCGAGCTGCGCGCCGGCGGCCCAGAAGAGCCCGGCGGCCATCGCCAGGCAGATTGCCATGACTACAATGTCACGTCCACGCATGGTTCATTCCACGATGCCGTCGTCCGTCGTCGATCCGGCGTTGCCCGCGAGGGCCGCCGGCCCGTCATATGACGATCCTGGCCAGTTCACGGAAGCTGAAAACGATCAAAGCCAGCACCAGCAACACGAACGCCTGGATACCGACCATGAGCAATAGAACGCGTCCGAGCATCGACCAGGCGATCAGCCGGCCGGGAACCAGGAACGCGGTCGGGTTGTACTTGTCGAACTGCGGCAGCAGCCGGACCAGCGCCCCGATGGTGTACGAGTAGACCTGCCACGCGCTGGCGCTCAGTTGCTCGAATGATTCCAGAACGAACCCGCTGACGGTTCCTGTGAAGAAGATCACCAGACAGAACAGGATCGCCACGGGGAACGACAGAAAACTGGCCGCCAGCAATCCGAGACATGCCAGGAAGATCAGGCGGAACAGGATCAGCAGCGTTCCCCGAATGAAGTTGCTCGTGAAGGTGTCGGCCTTGTAGAGGATCTCGAGGCCGTCTTCGATCGGGAAGATGACCGTCGTGCTGTTGGCGGGAACGTTGAGAAATCCCACGGCGAGGTAGCCGTCGTCGGCAATGACGCGCGCCGGCACCTCGATCTCCCGAAACGTCCGGACCGGATCGGCCCGGTCCTCCGGCCAGATCGGGGTCTTGAAATCCATGCCGTAGCGCACCTGTCGCATGTCGCCAATCTGCCAGCGGCCGTAGATCAGCCCGTTGGGCGGCTCCACCGCAACGTCATATTTGAAGCGAATGAAAATGCTCTGATCCGGATCGAGCGGTCGAACGTTCTGAAACTCCCAGACCAGTCCATCCCCGACTCCGGTGGCCCGTTTCTCCAGTTGCTTGCGCAGGGTCAACTCGCGGAGGATCCGATCCGGCGGCAGCGCCGGATAGGCCTCTCGCAACTGCCCCGTCCTCTCCAGGCGGTTGTAGAGGTCGGTGACCTCCTCTTCCACATCGGGCGCCGCCGGCACCAGGCCGGCGCGGGCGGTGTAGAATTCATTGTCGATCTGACGCAGGGTTTCTTCGGAGGCGTCGTAGAAGCCGGGCAGGAACACCACCACCCCATAGACGATGCCCGCAAAGAGCGTCACCAGGGCAACGTTCAACACAACCACGCCCAGCAGTTTGCCGAGCAGGAGCTGATAGCGCCGGATCGGCTTGGTGGCAACGGTGTAGATCTGTCGTTGTTCAATGTCGCTGGTGATCGTATAGACTGAAACGATGATGGTCAGCAGAGACAGCAACAGGCTGGTCAGAGACAGGCCGTAACTGACGAACGTCTGGAGCCGGCCCTTGAGCGTGCCATCCCCGGTGGCGGTCAGCCCCAGCACAGGCAACAGGACCAGCAGAAGAACGATGAAGATCAGCGCGATCTTCATTCGCAGGGCCTGTCGGATCGTATTGACCGCTACCGCCCAGATCCTACCCATGAGCGGCCTCTTCATCTTTCGGTCCTTCGTGCGGCCTTTCGGTCGTCGCGGGCGGCGTCTTGCCGGTCAGCGCGTCCAGGACCCCCTGGCGGACCTTTCGATCTTGGGGTTCGGCCACCTCAGACGGCGCTGGTTTGGCCGGCCCCACCTGTTCAGTCGCCGCCGGCGGCGTCGACTTCGTTAGCTCGCCGAGCAGGTTTCGATCGGGCTCAGGAGCAGGCACCTCCGACGGCTGGATACGCTGCGTCGCAGGTGACTCGGCCGGCTTGTCCTCGGAAACCGGCGCCGAGACGAGTTTGTCGAGAATACCCGCCTGCGACTTCTCGGCCATGAGGAACTCGCCGATCTGCGTCGTGCTGACTGCGCCGCTGGTCGGGCGGGCCTGCTGCTGCGCTTCGACCACCGTGTTGATGAAAAACGTTTCGAGCTTCTCCATCGGACTGGTGATCTCACATTCAGCGTTTTCCGACTCCAGAATGCCTCGGATCTTGTTGACGGCCTCGTCGCTGACGTCGCTGGTGACGATCTGGCGGCGGCCGCTCTGTTGAAGCAACTCGCGGACCTGGCCTTCGGCCTGGATGCGGCCGCCGTAGAGAATCGCGATGCGATCGCAGACGTCCTCGACGTCGGCCAGCAGGTGGCTGCACAGCAGAATGGTCTTGCCCCGCTCGGCCAGTTTGATGATCAGGTCTTTGATCTGGCGGGTCCCGATGGGGTCCAGCCCGGTCGTCGGCTCGTCGAGAATCAGCAGGTCGGGGTCGTTGATGAGCGCCTGGGCCAGGCCGATGCGACGGGCCATTCCCTTCGAATACATGCCGACGGGCCGGCTGGCGACGGCCCGCAGGCCCACCATCTCGAGCAGGGCCTCGATCCGCATCTTCCGAACGTTCGGCGCCAGCCCGAAAAGCCGCCCGTAGAAATCGAGCGTCTCGCGGGCGTTGAGAAACCGATACAGATACGACTCCTCGGGAAGAAATCCGATCCGCCGATTGATCTTCGGGTCCGTCCCGTCGCCGCCGAGCAGCAGCGCGTGGCCCTTGGTCGGATGCAACAGGCCCAGCAGCATTTTGATCGTGGTCGTCTTGCCCGATCCGTTCGGTCCGAGCAGGCCGTACACCTCGTTGTAGCGAATCTGCAGATTCAGATCGTCCACGGCGTAGGCCTTGGCGCGCCCCCACCAGTCGGAGAAGACCTTCGTCAGCGAGATGGTTTCAATCGCATAGTCCATGATCTGTCGCACGCACTCCAAAGGAACCGTGTGCTACCGGGGACGGCCTCGGCCGCCTCCTCCCTGTTCTCACGACCCGGACGGCGCCGGGTGCGCGTCGTGGTCAAGGTTCTCGCCGTAGCGAACCAGCCGTGCGCTGTTGAACACCACCACAAGCGAACTGGCGAAGTGCAGAAACGCCGCCATGCTCGGCGGAATGAACTTCGCCAGCGAAATGCCGATCACGATGAAGCCGATGCCAAAGCCGAGATTCTGGTTGATAACGCTTCGCGTCTTGCGCGAGACCTGGACGAGGAACGGAATGCGACGCAGATCGTTGCTCATCAGCGCAATCGAGGCCGAGTTGATCGCAACATCGCTTCCGGCGGCCCCCATCGCGATGCCGAGATCGCCCGCTGCCAGGGCCGGGGCGTCGTTGATGCCGTCGCCGACCACCACGACCGTGTGTCCGTCACGTTTGATCTGCTCGACGATGGCGAGTTTGTCCTGCGGCAGACAGTGGGCCTTGTAGTCGGTGCAGCCCAGTTCGCCGGCGACGCGATTGGCGACTTCGCCCCGATCGCCGGTGAGCATCGTCACCCGCTTGACCCCGATGTCGACGAGTTCCCTGACGGCCTGCTTGGCCTCGGGTCGCGTCTTGTCCTGCAGGCCGATCCAGCCGATGCACCGCGAGCCTTTGGCCACGTACAGCGTGCTGAACCCCTGCTCTTCATCCATCGCCGGATTGGTGATGCCGCTGAAGTCGGCGCCGTTCTCCCGCAAGAACGTCTCCCGGCCGACCATGATCCGGATCGAATCGACGGTGGCGGTGACACCCTTGCCCGGCGTCTCTTCGAAATCCTGGGCCGCAGGCAGAGACAGATTGGCCTCTTTGGCCACCTCGTGCAGAGCGCGGGCCGCAGGGTGTTTGCTCAACTGTTCGGCGGCCGCCGCGTCGGCCAGCAGTTCGGCCGGCTCGACGCCTTCGGCCGGCGTCAGTTTGGTCACATAGAGCCGGCCCGTCGTCACGGTGCCCGTCTTGTCGAAGACCAGCGCGGTCATCTTGCCGGCGATCTCGAGGTCGGCCACGTTCTTGACAAGGACGCCCAATCGCGCGGCAGCCGAGATGGCGGCCACCATCGCCGTCGGCGTCGCCAGGATGATCGCGCACGGACAGGAGATCACCAGGATGGTGATGGCCTGATTGATGTCGCGCGTGAAGAACAGAACGATGGCCGCGATCATCAGAACGGTGGGGATGTACCACATGATGTAGCGGTCGATGATCCGCATGATCGGGATCTTCGTGTGCTCGGCCTGCATGATCAACGACTGGACCTTGCCGAGAGTCGTGTCCTGTCCGGCCTTGGTCACGCGGATGTCCATCGCGCCGGTCAGGTTGTTCGTGCCGGCGAACACCTGCATGCCGGGCACCTTGTCGACCGGCAGCGATTCGCCCGTGATCGTCGCTTCGTTGACGCTGCTGAGCCCGCTGGCAACCTCGCCATCGGCCGGAATGTTGTCGCCGGGACGCACGCGAATCAGGTCGCCCGTCTTCAGAGCGCTGACCTTGACCTCCTGCTCGGCGCCGTCGGCGCCGACCAGATTGGCCCGGGTCGGCGTCAGTTTGATCAGCGACTCAATCGATGCGCGGGCGCCCAGCGCCGTTCGCGTCTCGACCAGCTCGCTGAGCAGCATGAAGAAACCGATCAGTCCGGCCGCCACATACTCGCCCGTGGCAAACGCCGCTACGATGCCCAGCGCCGCCAGCTCATCCATGTGCGATTCGCCCCGGATCAGGCTGAGCATCGCATGGATGACGATCGGCAGGCCCAGCAGCAACGCCCCGAGCATGGCGAAGATCTCGGTGTTGAAGCTGTCGGGGCCGTAGATGAACCGACCGACGCCGCTGTTGATCAGGAGGACGCCGCCCGCCAACGTTCCCAGAAGGGCCAGGCTGACGCGCCACTGCTGGCCTCGGGTCTCTTCGGCGGTGTCCTGTTGAAAGTGCAGATGCTGATGCGCCATAGTTCCGTTCTCGTCGTCCGGGTTCCGACCGATCGAGCCCGCGGGGCGGGGTGACGGCCGCTTCGTTTGTCTTTGATCGTTACGGCGATTGCTTGGGTTTCAAGGTCTGGTCGCGGTTCACCAGGATTCGGATCTCCTGGCCCTTGGACAGCTCGGCCGGACCAAGAACGAATTTCTCGTCGGCGTTCGCGAGCACCTTCTCGATCGTATCCAGATAGATGCCCTGGACCACCAGTTCCGGCCACTTGCGATATTCCGGCAGAATGCTCATCAGATAGGTGGCGTTCGCCTTGGCGCCTTCGACGACTTTGGTGCTGTGCGCCTCGGCCTGGGCCACGGTGTTCTGGGCTTGTCCGGCCACCTGGGACCACAAAACTTCCAGACGGTTCTCGTCGGGATCGTCCACCACGAGGGCGGCGTACAACGTCTCGGCAATCTGGCCGGCCGCGTCGGTGAGCGTCTGCTCGGCGTAATTCCTCGCATCGCTGATCGCCATGCCGCTTCGCTGGCTGGCGGCGACATACTCCTGAAAGGCCGCTTCCACCTGCTGCGGCCAGGTGGCCGCCACGAGCTGGACCTTGGTCACGCGGATGCCGCTGTCGATGGCGTCCAGTTTCTGCTGGACCAACTGTTCGACGTGTCGGGGAATCGTGTCGGTGCTCTGGATCGCTTCGTCAATGGTGTAGTTGACCATCGCCGTGACGACGCTGTCCTCGACCACGCTTCGGAGCAACGGAGCGATCCATTCCTTCATCACCTCAAAGTAGACTTGTCCCGGACGGACGTCGCGGACATAGACATTCGCGTAGAACGCCTCGACGTTGCCCACCTGGTAGTCGATCTGCCACTGTGTATGGACGATGCTGTAGTCGCTGCTCTCGCCATGCCTCGCCACGTCGGCCGTGTCCGGGTCGGTCTCCACCTGCAGCAGGAGACGGCGCGACTCGTCGGTGCGTCCGCGCGTCAGACAGTAGCCCTCTGTCAACGGATTGAGCTTTTCGGGCACCATATTGCGCGGTTTTGGGCCTTCCCCGAGGATATCGTTCCGCGTCTGCCGGTACCAGAACGACGTAACGGGCAGCCGGATCTGCGCCTCGACGGGGATCTTGACCAGCTCATCGACCGGATACGGAAAGACCCAGTGCCAGCCGGGCCCCAGAACGCGCTCTTCGCCGACGCCTCGAATGGCCCCGAAGCGCAGAACCAGCGCCCGTTCGCCCGGCTCGACCGTCTTGAAGCCCGAAACCAGAAAGGCGACGACCAGCACGATCATAATCACTTTCAGAATGGCGAAGCTGATCCGCAGCGCATCGGACAGGGACTTGCCGGCCGCATCCAGCTCCTGAGACTCAATGGCCTCGCGATCGTCTGGCGTCACGTGCTCGTGGCCATGTTCGTGTTCGTGTTTATGTGCCATAGGTCCTCAAGGAGAAACGGAAGGAATCTCCGTACCCAACGCAGATCACTTTCCCGGTTCCAGTGACGGCATTTCCCGAAGGTACTTGAACGGTTCGGCGTCCGGCGGAATGACGAGGGTCGCCCGCTCGTTCAACGTCGTCTGCAGGGCCTCCAGATTCCGCAGGAACATCGCCAACTCCGGCGCCTCTTCCATCATCTGATAGTACTGGGCCGCCTCCGCGTCACCGCGCCCGCGAATGGCCTTGGCCCGACCCTCGGCCGCCGCCAACAGCGCGGTCGTCTTGGCGTCGGCATCGGTTCGAATCTTGGTGGCCTCGGCGTGGCCCTGGGCGATGGTGGCCTCGGTGCGTCGGCGTCGTTCGGCCCGCATCCGCTCGAAGACCTCCTTGGTCACGTCCTCACTGATCTTGAGCTGCTTGATCCCGAGCGTCTTGATCTCGATGCCGTAGTCGTTCCGCACGGGTTCCTGGAGATCGGCCAGCATCTCGGCCTGAATCTCGGCGAGTTTGATCTTCTCGGTGTCGCTGTTGACGAACTCGTCGAAGGTGTGCTCTCCGATCACCCGATTCTGCGCGTTGTTGAGCCGGTATCGAATCGCATCGTTGGCGTCGGCGACGCTCCCCAGAGCGTTGAGAAATTTCAGCGGCTCGGCGACCCGCCAGACGACGTACGTGCTGACGATGAGGGGCACCGCCCCTCGCGTGGTGGTCTCGGCCGGAGGCGTGTCGAGCACCCGCATCCGCGCGTCGAACCGGTGGACCCGCTCGATCGGAGTCGGCCATTTGAAATACAGGCCCGGACGCGTGATTTCGCGATCGTCCAGCGGCCGCCCGAAACGCGTGATGAACGCCGCCTCCGTCTCGCGGACCTGAAACGAGATCAGATAGAGCATCATGGTGCCGAAGATGACGGCGATCAGTAGCGGAATAGCGATCTTCTTCATTATCTGATGGTCTCCTCTATGCCGGCCATGTCCAACAGATTGGTCGGGAGCCTGTCCTGAAGGTCTATGATAATCACCTGGCTGTTGTTCGGATCGACGGCCACCACATACTTGCGGATGTCCTGCAGCGCCTCTTCGAGCACCGCCAGACGCTGCTCTTGCTTGTAGATCCTTGGTGCGGCGTTGTAGGCTTGGATCTGTCCGGCGAACCGCTCCCCCGTGGCCCTGGCGAGCGTGGCCTTCTCAAAGGCATAGCTCTGGGCCTCCCGAAGGGTCCGGAAGATGTCGCCCTTGGCCTCGGCCAGGGCCTCATCGAACTGCGCCCCCAGGCGCTCGACGTCCTCCGTCTGTCCTGTCGCCTGCGCCCTCTGATAGGCCGCCGCCAAATCCGCCAGTTCGTACGCCTTCTCCACTGAGCCGATCAGCGTCCCCAGCGTCGCATTGCGCTGCGCTTCGGCGTTCAGGACCAGGGCCTGCTTGCGCTGCACGGCCCCGATGACGGCCTGATAATCCGGCGCCACTTCCGGAGGTGGGTGGATGCCCTGAACCCCGAGAAACACCACCTCGATACCGAGTCCCTGCTCGTCGGCGGCCTTCTGAATCCTCTCGGTGAGGATCTGCTTGGCCCGGGTCCGGCCGGCGCCCAGAAGACTCTCGTTGTCCACCTGCCCCGTAGCCGTCATGTCGACTTCGATTTCGGCGCTGGCGGCGAATTCCGTCAGTTCACGGTAGCAGATGTCTTCGAGCAGAGCGGCGGGGTCCCGATGGCCATAGATGTACGTATACAGGTCCTTGATGCGGTACTGGATCGGCATGTTCGCCTTGACCAGACTGACGGGCGCGGCCCCTTCCGCAAGAGTCTCAGGGCCCTGTTCGCTGGCCACCAGAAAGCTGAATTCGCTTTCGTAGTGGGTCTGGCCCCAAAGAAGCGCCGGTTCGCTGATGGGCCGGCCGGTCTTGGCGTCCCTACGCGGAACGTAGCCCACGTAGAGCTCCATGATCTGCTGGGTCGGATACTTGTAGGCGATGTCGATCGGCCAGGGCAGTTTGAAATGAAGACCCGGCATCAAGTGGCGAACCTGGCCGTCGCCGTTCACAGGATCGCCGAAGCGCTCGACGATCACCTCTTCGTCGGGCAGGACCACGACGATGCAACTGGCCAGATAAAGCGTCGCGATCGAGAAGAGAATGAGCGGCACGACGGCCTTCTCCAACAGCTTGTAGAACCACGTCTGGGAGACCTGAAAGCCGAACTGGTAGTCGATGGCCGCTGCGAGACTTCGGAAGACACCGCCGGGTTCGTTGATGATCCCGAGCAGGCGACTGTCGAATGCGGCCCGGCTGTACTGCCCCTTCAAACGCGGACGATAGACGTCCAGCACCGTGTTCACCGCCGTCTCGACGCCGAGCACGATCAGAAGGATGGGGACGACATATCGCATGACCGCAAGAGGCAAACGGAAATGGAAGTGCGTCCCCGCCAGGGACAATGCCAGGGCAAAGCAGACCACCGCCACGCCCAGCAGAAAGCTGCCCCCCGCCCGCAACGGCTTCCACGCCGGCTCGGCCGACATCCCCGTCGCATAGCGCGACAGCAGAAAGCTGACGAACGCCACCGTCGTCAGGAGGATCGCACAGACCAGAGGCTGTTGCGTCGCCGCCGAGATCGCCGGGCGAAGACCACGCAACAGCGTCAGTCCCAGGGCAATCTCATAGGCCGCGATCAGGGCGCCAAAGACCGGGACGAACCACTTCTCCAGCAGATCCAGGCGGCGCTGCGGCGCCGCCAGCAGGGTCGCCCGCTCGCCCTTGCCCTCGAACAGAGTCGAGCCGCTCTTGTCCTGGGCCAGTTGCGTCATGTCCAGACGCTCCTGCTCGGCCAGACTGCGCTGGTGAAACTGAATCGCCAGCACCAGCCAGATCAGCGCGGCGCCGAGGATCTGCCACGCCACGGCCGAGACGGAGAAGAACCCGCTCCAGCGGCCGAGGAAGAAAGCAATCCCGAAAAAGATCAGGCTCAAGACCAGGGAGACCCAGGCCACGTGCTCGGGGCGTTTCGACGATGTCGTCATTTTGTGCTTCGACTCCCAGAAGCGAACAAAAATCCGCTTATCCAGTATCTACTAATCTGAAAGCTCCGCCTTTACAGGCAGGAAGGCCGGTACTATAACACGCACCATGAGTCTCGTGTAGGGACAATCGCGAAAAAATGCGCTCCTGTCCGCCTGTCGCAACGACGACACGCAGGGGCGCCTTCGGATGTCAGGGTCGAACATGCTCAACAAGCTCGCTGCCATTGCCAAAAACACGTTTGTCGAAACCATACGTCAGCCAGTCTATGCAGTGATCATCGGGATCGCTCTGCTACTGTTTCTTTTGAGCCCGTCGCTGTCGATGTACACCATGGACGACGACAATAAGCTGCTGCGCGAAATCGGACTTTCTACGCTGTTTCTGACGAGCTTGTTCGTGGCGATCTTCTCGGCGTCGGGGGCGGTGGCGGTGGAACTGGAAAATAAGACGATCCTGACCGTGCTGACCAAGCCGGTTCAACGTCCGATATTCGTGCTCGCCAAATTCCTCGGCGTGGCCGCCGCGGTGGCTTTGGCGCACTACATCGGCACGATCGCCCTGCTGATGGTCATTCGCCACGGCGTCCTCGAGACGGCCTCGGACACGCACGACTGGACCGTCATCGGTTCGGCCGCCGTCATCCTGGCGATCACCCTCCTGCTGAGCACCTTCTTCAACTATGCGTACGACTGGAAGTTCACCTCGACGGCAGTGGTGGTCCTGGCCATCCTCGCCACATTCGGCATGGTGTTCCTGGCATTGATCGACCGCGACTGGCAGTTCCACCCGTCCCAGAACGGGATTCACCGTCTGGACGTGTACGGTGCGGCCCTGCTGTTCCTGGCGGCCCTCGTCATCGCCGCTCTGGCCGTGGCGGTGTCGTCGCGATTCAACACCGTGGCCACCCTCTCGGCCTGCATCGGGCTGTTCCTGCTGGGACTGACCAGCGACTACGTATTCGGACGGTTCGCCGCGACCCATCTGTGGGCCCGAATCGGCCGTGCCCTGGTCCCCAACCTCCAGGTCTTCTGGATCAGCGACGCCATCTATGAAGGCAGCGTCGTCCCCGCCAGGTACATTCTCGTCGGGGGCGCCTACGCTCTGTGTTACACCACCGCTATCCTCGCCGTGGCCGTGACGCTGTTTCAGAGAAGACAGGTGGGATGACCTGCAAAGCCCTCAGGACGCTTCCGTCAGCGTCCGCGCCATGGCGATTTCGTCGCACTCCTGCTGCTTCGGACAGCGGGCGCAATCACTCCAGACCTTCATGGGCAGATCTTCCTTCTCGACGACGGAAAACCCCACCCTTTCGAAGAATCGAGGCTCCAGGGTCAGGGCGAAGACCTTGGGCACCCCCAATCGCCGCGCCTGCTCCACCGCGGCCTCGACCAGGGCCCGTCCCAAACCTCTGCCCTTCTGGCCCGGGGCCACGGCCAGCGACTTGATCTCGGCCAGATCCGACCAGATAATCTCCAGCGCACAGCAGCCGACCACCGCCCCATCCACTTCGGCGACGTGGAACATCTGGAGGTTCTCATAGATCTCCGCCAGCGACCGAAACAGCATCTTGTCGTGTTCGGCATAGCAGTTGATCAGGGCCGAGATCGCCTTGGCGTCCGAGATTTTCGCGCTGCGCACATTCATATGGTCGAGCAGTATACCGATCCGGCCGTCCTTTGCAACGACGATTCTTCCGGCGTCCATCGCACACAAAAAAGGGAAAAAAGGACTGGCAAAACCAGGCGCGACCACTACAATAGCGCGGATTTGGGGCCGGATGCCGTAGGTGGAATGAAATTCATACTGATTGACAGAATCGTTTCGTTGGAGATAGGACGCCGTCTGTGCGCGGTCAAGAGCGTTTCCCTGGCGGAAGAGTACCTGGCCGATCATTTTCCCACATTTCCCGTTCTGCCGGGCGTCTTGCTGCTGGAAGGACTGGTCGAGTCGGCCGGCTGGCTCGTGCGGACCGGGGAAGACTTCGCCCACAGCATGGTGCTGCTCGAATCGGCGAGGAATGTCAAGTACAAGAGCTTCCTGGCGCCCGGCTCGCAGGTGGTCTACACAGTCGAGGCCAGGACCATCGACGAACGTCTGAGCAGCTTCTCCGGCTACGGCACGGTGGACGACGCACCGATCCTCGAGGCCCGCTTCGGCTTGCGGCACTTCAACCTGGCCGAGCGGAACCCCGCCTGGGCGGCGACCGACGCCCGGATTATTGAAGAGATGAAGAATCGGTACAGACTGCTCTGGCAGCAGAGCTGAACCGGCCGTTTTGGAATAGGGATGTTCACAGGGTTGCAGGACCGGAGGTACCAGAAACCATGACCATGAGTCGCGATGAGATTTTTCAGAAGGTCCAGGAAGTGCTGGTGGATGCCCTCGGGGCGGACGAAGACGAGGTGACGGCCGACGCCACGCTCATGGGGGACCTGGGCGCCGAAAGCATCGACTTCCTGGATATCGTGTTTCGCTTGGAGAAGGCGTTTGGCATCAAGGTGCCGCGTGAAGAACTGTTCCCCGCCGAGAGTTTGTTGAACAACCCCGATCTGGTCAGCAACGGCAAACTGACGGAGCAGGGCCTGGCTGAATTGCGCGCCAGCGTGCCCCACACCGATCTGACCGCATTCGAGGCGGACCCCGATATCAACAAACTGGCCAATCTGTTCACCGTCAATGCCATCGTCAACTACATCGACGGCAAGGTCAATGCCTCCTAAGCGGGCACATCCCAACAGCCGGACGGCGGCGGGATCGAGCCCATCACGCCCGTCGTCGGTTCCGTTATGGATTGTCTATGCGTTGGATCTGGATCGATAAATTCCTGGAATTCGAAAGCGGCCGTCGCGCTGTGGCCCTCAAGAACGTGACGTTGGCGGAGGACCACCTGCACGATCACTTTCCAGGCTTTCCGATCATGCCGGAGTGCCTGATGATCGAGGCGATGGCCCAGACCGCCGGGATTCTCGTCGGCCAGGCGAACGACTTCCGCGAGAAGGTCGTCCTGGCCAAGATCAGCAAAGCCGTCTTCTTCGACTTCGTTCGGCCGGGCGACACCCTGCGGATCGAGGCGCAGATCGGCTCGATCGCGCCGGAAGCCGCAAGCACCTCCGGATGCATCCTGCGCGACGAGCAGATCATCGCCGAGATCGACCTGATGTTCAGTCACGTCGATCAGAACCTGGCCGGCAAGAAGTTCCCCGAGGAGAATTTCGTCTTCACGGGGTTGTTCACGTCGCTTCTGCGCGACATCGTTCTGGATGCGGCCGCGTCGCCGGCGGAGTCTGCCTGATGGAATCGGCTCGTGTCGTCGTAACGGGACTCGGTGCGGTCGGCCCTCTCGGCCTTGGCGCCGACTTGATGTGGGCCGGCCTCTGCGAGGGACGCAGCGGTATCGCCCGCATTCGGGCGTTCGACCCCGCCGGGCTGCCCTGCGAACTGGCGGGCGAGGTTCCCGACTACAACATCCAGGACTACGTTCCGCGCAAATACCGCAAGAGCTGCAAGCTGATGTGCCGCGACATCGAGCTGGCGGTCATCGCGGCCCAGCAGGCGGTCGCCGCCAGCGGCCTCGTGACCAAAGCAATCGATCCGGACAACGTCCGCATCGCCCCGGCTCGCATGGCGGTCAACATGGGGGCCGGCATCATCAGTTGCGAGATGCCTGAGTTGGCGCCGGCCATGGCCGTCAGCACCGCCGACGGCCGCTTTGATGTGCGCCGCTGGGGTCGCGAGGGACTGGATCACGTCACACCGTTGTGGCTGCTGAAGTACCTTCCGAACATGCTTGCCTGTCATGTCGGCATCATCCATGATGCTCAGGGCCCCAGCAATACAATCACCTGCGCCGAAGCATCGGCCCATCTGGCGATCGCCGAGGCGGCGCAGATCATCGCACGCGGCGACAGCGATATCGCCCTGGCCGGGGCGGCCGAGGCAAAGGTCAACCCGGCCCTGATGGTTCGACAGATCCTGCTGAAGCGGACAAACAACACGTGCAACGACCGGCCTTCCGAGGCTTGTCGGCCCTTTGACGCAAATGCGTGCGGCTCGGTCTTCGGAGAGGGCGGCGGCGTGCTCGTGCTGGAGAGCCTCGATCATGCCCGCCATCGCGGCGCGAAGATTCTGGCGGAACTGGTGGGAATCGGCCAGAGCCACAGTCTCGGCCCGGCCTATGCACAGCTCGAACCGGACGGCCAGGCCGTCCGCATCGCCATTGAGGAGGCCCTGGACGACGCCGACATCGACGCCCGCCGGCTCGATCTGCTGATCCCGCACGGAACCGGCGTCCCGCACGACGATCTGGCCGAAGCCAGAGGAATCCAGGCCGCTCTGGGCGAGGCGATCGACCGCGTGCCCGTCTGGCCGACCAAGAGCATGTTGGGCACCACCGGCGCCGCCTCCGGCGCGCTGGATACGATCGCCGCGGTACAGGCCATCACCACCGGCACGATCCCGGCGGCAAGGAACTTCGCGAAGGCGGCCGACGGCTGCCGTCTGCGGATCGCCACCGAAAGCGTCCGGCAGCCGATCGAGCATGCAATCTGTTGCAGCTACACACACGGCGGCCAGACCGCAGCGCTGGTGCTGAAGCGGTACGATGAGGGGGCTACGGAATAGAATATGAAGGCGCCTACCACCCATGAACGCGTCGTCATCACCGGGATGGGGATCGTCTCGCCGCTGGGCGCCGACGTCGAGACGGTATGGCAGGCAATCCTGGCCGGCCGCAGCGGCGTGGCGCCGACGACGATCTTCGACGCCTCCACGTTCCCGACCACCTTCTCGGCCGAAGTGAAAGACTACGATTTCCGACGGCATGTCCGTCAGACGGCGCGGCACGAAGCGTGCAGCCGCAGCTCAGGCTTCGCGATCGGTGCGGCCGTGCAAGCGTGCCGGCAGGCGGGAATCGATGTGGAGACCTCCTCCCCGACCGATGGGATCGACCGGACCCGGATGGGCATCTATCTCGGCGCCGGCGAAGGCTCACTCGACAGCGACGCGTTCTTCGCCGCGATCATCGCCGCATGGAACCCGGAAACCCGCGAGTTCGCTTGGCCCAACGCCAATCGCGTCGTGTTCGAGCAGATGCAGGCGGCCAAGGAACTCGAACAGGAGCCCAATATGGCCGCCGCCCACATCGCCACATTGACCGGGGCGAGGGGGCCGACCCGCGGCTGCCTGACCGCCTGCGCCGCCAGCACCCAGGCGGTGGGTGAGGCCATGATGCTGGTCCGACACGGCCGGGCCGACGTCGTCATCGCCGGAGGCGCCCATTCGATGATCCATATCCTGGGCCTGACCGGTTTTAACCGGCTCACGGCCCTCTCCAGACGGAATGACAGTCCCGAGACCGCCTCGCGGCCCTTCTGCGCCAGTCGCGACGGCTTCGTGCTCGGCGAAGGCGCTGCGATCGTCATCCTCGAGTCGTTGACCTCGGCCCGGAAACGCGGCGCGACGATCCTGGCCGAGTTGATCGGCTACGGCAGCAGTTCCGACGCCTTTCGCGTCACGGACATGCACCATGAAGGACGCGGCGCCGTCCAGGCGATGACCGCCGCGATGGCCGATGCCGCCGTGACCTATCGTGACATCGACTACATCAACACGCACGGCACGAGCACACAGGAAAACGATTCGGTGGAGACGCTGGCCATCAAGACCGTCTTCAAGGAGCGGGCCAAACAGGTGCCGGCCAGCAGCGTCAAGAGCATGCTGGGCCACCTGATCGCGGCCGCCGGCGCCGCCGAGTTGATCACCTGCGTCCTGGCGATGCGCGACGCGATCGTTCCGCCGACCATCAATCTGAACGACCCCGATCCCGAACTCGATCTGGACTACGTGCCGAACGTGCCCCGCAAGAGGCCCGTCCGCATCGTCATGAACGAATCCTTCGGATTCGGCGGCCAGAACAACGTGGTCATTCTCAAACAATACTCGGAGGCCCGGGAGAAGCAGCCTTGACGCCGCCGATTCGTTCCGTTCGGTAGGACCGACCTTCTCCGGGAGGAGAGACTATGATCGACATCAGAGAACTGCGAGAGCATCCCGAGATCTACATCAAAGCGGCGCAGGACAAACGGATCGAGGCCGACATTCCGAAACTGCTGGAACTCGACCAGCAGCTCAAGGACATCAAGGCCCGGCTCCAGGACATTGCCACGGAGAAAAACCGGATCGGCAAGTCCGTACCCAAGCTGTCGGGCGACGAGAAGGATGCGGCCCTGAGCGAACTGTCGCGGCTCAAGCAGGAAGAAGAGGACGACCAGGAGCGCGTCAAGCAGTTGCAGCCGCAGTTCGACGCACTGATGCTGCAGGTCCCGCAGCCGGCCGACGCCGATGTGCCCGTGGGCAAGGACGACACCGAGAACGTCGAGCTTCGCCGCGAAGGCGAGGTTCGGTCGTTCGACTTCCCGGTCAAGGACCACGTCGAGCTGGGCGTTGCACTGAACATGATCGACATCGAGCGAGGCGTGAAACTGGCGGGCACGCGAAACTACTTCCTCAAGGGCGACGGGGCCCTTCTGCACTGGGCGGTGCTGCGCTTCGCGATCGACTTCATGCTCGAACGGGGCTATGTCCCCATGTCCGTGCCCTTGCTGATGCGCGACGAGGCCATGCAGGGCACCGGCTATTACCCCGGCGCCGAAGAGCAGACCTACCGCATGGAGAAGGACGAGCTGAGCCTCGTCGGCACGGCCGAGGTGCCGCTGACCGCCTATCGCATGGGTGAGATTCTCCAGGAACAGGAACTGCCGCTGAAGCTCGTCGCACTGTCGAGCTGTTTTCGTCGCGAGGCCGGTTCGGCCGGCAAGGACACCTACGGCCTGTACCGCATCCACCAGTTCGACAAGGTCGAGCAGGTAATCGTCTGCCGCAACAGCGATGAACAGAGCGCCGCCTTCCACGAAGAGATTCTCGCCAACTCGGAAGGGGTCATGAAGGCCCTGGGCCTGCCGTATCGCGTCGTCGCCGTCTGCTCGGGCGACCTCGGCCGGGGCCAGGCGAAGAAATACGACATCGAGGCCTGGATGCCGTCGCGCGGCAACTACTGCGAGACGCACAGCGCCAGCAAGTTCTACGACTTCCAGGCCCGCCGGATGAACCTGCGGTACAAGGACGCCCAGACGAAGAAGAACCTCTTCTGTCACACGCTGAACAATACGGTGATCGCCTCGCCGCGCGTGCTGATCCCGCTGATGGAGCTGTATCAGAACGCCGACGGCTCGATTACGATCCCCCCGGTCCTCCGCCCCTACATGCAGGGCAGAGAACGCATCACGGCATAGCGCGATCCCGTGCCCCTTGGGGCCTGCAAATCGGTGGGCAGGCCCCACGCCTTCGGACGCGGAAGCGATGGCAAACGATCACTTCTTGCGTGCCTTCTCCTCCAGCGTCTCCCGGGTCTGCTCCAGGTCTCCTGTGATCTCATCCAGCCGTTGCAGACTGCCTTCGATCTGTGCCCGCGCCTCTACCGACATCTTCTCGGTCGTCTCGTCCATCACGAACGGAGTGATGAAGACAACCAGTTCGCTGTTGGACTGGATGACGTCGTTGTGCTGAAACAGTCCGCCGAGGAGGGGCAGATCGCCCAGCAGCGGCAGCTTGCGTTTGACGGCGGTGTCCTTCTCGAACAACATGCCGCCGAGCATGATGGTCTCCCCATCCAGAACAACCATGTTGGTTTCGGTCTCCACCTTGCTGCGCACCGGCTGGTTGTTGATGACCTCGGTCGTCAGTTGAGACAGGTTGACGCGGATCATCATGCTGACGCGTCGCTCCGGCGTGATGCTCGGACGGACCTGCATGGTCATACCGACGTTCTTGAACTCCACGTTCTGCGTCACGCCCACGTTGGCTGATTGTGTCGAGCCGGCCAGGAAGGCGACCTCCTGGCCCTTGAAGAACATCGCTTCTTCATTGTCCTCCGTCCAGAGCGTCTGCTGGTTGAGGATCTTGGCGTGGGTCGTCTTGATGAGGAAATCAATCAATGCGTAGACGGCGGAAGTCCCCCCCACGATTGTGCCGGTCCCCTCGGCGCCCAGCGGTGTGTCGCTGGCCACCGCCGAGCCTCGGGTGGCCAGATTCGTCAGTTGGCCCAGAGCTGTCACGGCGTTCTCCCCCAGATTGCTGAACGCACCGGGGTTCGTCGCCAGTTGAACGCCCAAAGACGTCATGCTCCCGTGCTCGACCTCGACGACAATCGCCTTGACCAGCAACTGCTTGCCGGGCGTGTCCAGTTGATGAATGGTCCTGGCGATGTCGCCCTGGAACTGGGGCGGTGCCAGAACCAGGATCGACTTGCTGCGCGGGTCGGGAATGAATCGCACGCGCCCGATCACGTTGCTCAGGGGCTCTTCCTCTACATTGCGTCGCGCGCCGGCCGACCACCACGGCGTGTATTCATTGGCCCCGCTTCCGCCGCCTTCGCCCCCCTGGGGCCGCGCGGCCGCCTGGCCCTGGCCCTGGGTGCTGTCGTCCATCGAGTATTCATTGAGGCCTCGCGGCGTCCGGCGGATCCGGGCCGTCGTGCCCGGCTCGTTGAACATCGCGTTCATCCGTTCGGATAGGTCCTCCGGATCGGCGTATTGCAGTTGCACCACGCTCGGGATCTCGGCCATCTCCTGCCGGTCCAGCTCGTAGATCAACTGCTCGATAACGTTGTATGCCTGCGGGATCTTGCTGATGACGATGATCTTCTTGGTGCCCGGCACTTCCTCAAAGGTGAGCTGGCCGTAGAGCGGGCCGATGATCTTCTTACGCTGGTCGCTGCCCCCGCCGTACAGGATCATACGAATGAGGTTTGTCGAGCTGTCCTCGTCCTCGGAAAAGAGCTTTGTCAGCAGCCGGCTCATCTGGACGGGGTCGGAGTTCTGCAGCTCGATGATGCGCGGCTTGACCGCATCGACGTCCAGCGGCACGTCCCAATCCGCGATCTGTTTTTCAATCTTCCGCATGTTCTCCGGCGAGGCGATCACCGTGACCTGGCCC
>Ga0209312_1000545_pt1 | contig 33037 bp, 32 predicted proteins | sample BioC13SIPDNA_4_FD_185744 | JGI IMG/M metagenome (GOLD analysis project Ga0209312, IMG submission 185744) | Anaerobic biogas reactor microbial communites from Washington, USA - Biogas_R1_B C13 SIP DNA (SPAdes) (version 2) | ecosystem: Engineered > Bioreactor > Anaerobic > Unclassified | place... | reverse complement strand
TTCCCCCGTCCTTAAGTTTTTGCTGGACTTCCTGTGCAATCTGGCCGTGTTGGTTCTGGTAAAATTCGTAGAGGGTCTCAACAATCGGCGCGAATTCCCCGTCATCAGCTCGCACGAGTGCATCCAAGTAAGCAGCTCGGTGTTCCCGCCCAAGGTAGAGTGTCGGATATCCGGAACGTTCCAGGATGAAGTTCATTAACGCTCGTCCCACTCGCCCGTTCCCGTCAACGAAGGGGTGGATAATCTCGAATTTTGTATGGAGCAGGATCGCAAGTTCGAAGGGGTTGAGCGTCTTCCTGTTCTGCCGATACCATCTGATGAGGTTCTGTATTTCATCAGGCACGAGGATTGCGGGCGGCGGCTGATAATCGACGCTTGCTATACCAACCTGAATGTTCCGGTAGTTCCCTGGATCCCGAAGGATATGGTTCATCAAGATTTCGTGGATCTTTTTGATAAACGCCTCAGTGATGTTCCCGGTATATCCGCTGAGGTACTTCCTGAGGGTAATATAGTTGAGGACTTCGTACACCTCATCCATTCTCTTCCCGGCTGGCGAGATGTTGTGTTCTAGGAGTTCCTGGGCTTCTCGCAAGGTGATGGTGTTACCCTCAATCGCGGTCGTACCCTGGACATACCGGACGTACATCGCATCCTGGTATCGTTCACTCTCGTCTGGATAGAGATCCTCGAACAGATCATAGAAGTAGCGCAAGCTCTCGAGGTTGGTGGCCTGGTTCCGATCAAGGACGGTGAGGGTATAGTGTTCCAGCCGATAGTCAAGATATTTGGTTAACCTCGAAGAGAAGAGATCGAGCAGTTTCACTGAAAAGTCCTGTGGCTCGACCTTTTCGAGTCTACCCACGTATGTCTGAACCGAAAGCGATTTGGAGTTAACTTTTACCCGGTCTCTGAGATACAGGTATTTATTGCCTTTTATTATCTTCACTGTCAGTTCTACCATGCTTCTTTTCATATCAGTCGCAATGGGTGAAAATAGTATTGCGAGGTTAACTCAGTCGACCCCGTTAAGATCTTAGACGGGGGCGGGCATCAGGTCTTGGGAGAATGTGTCCCCACTCTGTCCCGCTCGGCCCAAGACGGAGGCCTGCCGCAGCCGGGTCCGGTAAGGGACCCCGTCGTGTCGGCCATCTCGCGCCGCCTGGTAACATGCGTTACAGACCCCGCGCATCTGGATCCTGCCTTCGCGGCCTCGAGACGCAAACGTCTCCCGGTAGGCTGCCGGAGCGTTGCAGTAGTAGCACAGAACCGGTCGCCGGGAGAGGCATGTTATGTTCACAGACGCCGGTTTTGCGCTTCTCGCGCTGCGAATCTTATCAGTTCCCGTGCGTCGTCGGTATAGGTGGGCTTCTCCATATACTCATGAAAACGCCGGACATCTTCGCCCTCAAGGGTGAGCCCAAGTTCGATTGGTTTTGCCATCGTCACTTCACCTCGGGATATGATATACTGTCCGTGACGCCTCAAATATGTTTTTCTTGGTCAATATTCACCATACGTCCCCCCCGGTGCCCGGATCCGTTTGTCAACCAGCCGGTGCAGGGCCTTCGGACCAGCGAATACCCCCAAATTGGGTTTACCGGGACCTTCACGCCGCCGGCGATCGGGACGGCTCCATCTCCTGCAGCGTCTGGATCGCCTCGATCGCCTGCACCTGGTCCTGCTTGATGAGATCCCGGAGTTCATCCAGGGCGTCATCCAGATCGGCCATGCCCTCCCGGGTCAACGGGGCACCACAGACACCACAGTGCTGCAGCGTAGGCCCCCACACCGAGAAGCACCTCGGGCACTGCCGGGGTTCCAGGGAGTTACTCGTCTCGGTCTCCGGTGTCACTACCCTGTAGAGTTGTGCGATCGCGGCGTCGATATCCTTGTCAACCAGGTGGCCATACGTCTGCAGCATATCGGTGCTCAACGACCCCCACATCATCCGCTTAATCACCGGCGACGGGGGGATGTGCAGGAGGCGATGGGCAAGGATGTGCTCGAAAAACCCAAACTCGTGCGGAAACTGCAGAGCGAGTTGATCGAGAAGAAGCGGAAGGGTGAACTTTGAGGCCCACACCCTGCCCAGCGAGGGGCAATCTTCATCATCTCCTCACCCCCAGGTACGATCAGGAGGCGAGCAGAACCCGTATGGCAGCCAGGGCGCAGCGTGAGGAGAAGAGCATCTTTGTCATCCGGCTCGAAGAAGTGCTCCCGCTGCTCCGGGAGCGGTTCGGCGTGATAAAGATCGGCATCTTCGGTTCGACCGCCCGGGGCGATGACCGGCCGGAGAGCGATGTGGATCTGCTGGTCGAGCTGTCGCCGGACCACCTCACATTCCGGAACTTTTCAGCGCTCGCAGACTTCCTGGAGGAACTCTACGGGCGGAAGGTCGATCTGCTCACCGTCGGAGGGATCGACCCTCTCATCCGGCAGGATGTGGAGAGCGAGGTGATCTGGTGTGAAGCGTGATGGAATCTTTCTCTGTCACGTGCCCACAAACAGGTCAAAAAGATAGAATCATCTCGCTTTCCCGATCCTGGAGAGATCCGGTACGATCGCGATTCTGCACATGAGTGGGGAGTGAAATCACCATAAAGTACACCAAGATTAACAATTTTGATAAGGTTGGTGTACTAAATGAGGATCACGGGGATAAGCAAGTGACAATTGATATCCTGAAGGCCATCGCCCGCGAAGGGCAGGTATTCACACTCGAGCAGCTGCACCGGCAGACAGAGATCCCGAAAAACGTACTCTCGGTGATGCTTTCCCGGTGGGAAGATCGGGGCCTCGTCGAGCGGATCGAGAGAGGGAAATACCTGATCATCCCGCTTGAGAGCGAGAAGGGCAAGTACACGCTTCACGAGTTCGTGATTGCATCACACCTCGTCCAGCCTTCAGCGATTGCGTACTGGAGCGCTCTCCACTACCACGGCCTGACAGAGCAGATCCCGATAACGGTCTTCGTCCAGACGACGGCGCGGAAGAAGAACAGACAGCTCGAGGTGTTCGGCGTGGACTACCGGATCGTGCGAGTAAAACCGGAGAAGTTTTTCGGCTTCAAGAAGGAGTGGATCGAGGAGACATCAGTCACCGTCACCGACAGGGAGAAGACGGTGATCGACTGCCTCGACAGACCCGAATACGCCGGAGGGATTGTCGAGGCCGCAAAGGCGCTGGAGAACGCATCGCTGGATCGCGAGAACCTGAGCCGGTACGCCCTGATGATCGGAAACAACGCTGTCGTCAGGAGGCTCGGTTATCTGAGTGAACAGGCGGGAGTTCCACTGGATCTGCCTCTCCCGACATCCAGGAACTACCTCCTCCTCGATCCTACGATGCCGCGCCAGGGAGAGAACGACCCGAGGTGGCGACTGGTCATCAACACCGAGATCGCGCTTCCGGAGGGCTCGGGGTGATACCGGTCCGCGAGATCAAAGAGGCCGCCCGTGCCTACGGGGTTCCGCCCTCGACCATCGAGCGGGACTACGCACAGAACTGGCTCCTCGCTCATCTGAGCGCCCTCCCCATGGCGCTGAAAGGGGGGACGGGAATCCGGAAAGTTTTCATCGAGAACTATCGCTTCTCGGACGATCTCGATTTCACCCTGCGGGAGCCGTACGAAAAGGAGGCGTTGCAGGAGGCGGTGAAGGATGTGGTATCCCGCGTGCGAGAGGAGAGCGGCATAGGGTTTGAGGAGGATATCAGCATTATCGAGACGACGACCGGATTCCGGGCGACAACCCTGTTCAGGATCATCCCCATGAACGCATCCACCCCGACCAGGATCATCATCGACCTCACGACCATGAGTAACGAGAGCATTCTGCTCCCCGTTGAGACGAGGCAGATCTATCACCCGTACTCAGACAGACTTACCGCCGGGGTGACCTGTTACTGCCTGGAGGAGATCATGGCCGAGAAGATCCGCTCTCTCTTCCAGCGGGTACGTCCCCGGGATATCTACGATATCCGGCACCTGGCCGACCGCGTGGACCCGGACGCCGTGAGGGCTATTCTCCACCGGAAATGCGAATGCAAAGAGGTCGTCCCGGACAACTCCGTGCTCGCGAGGAAGCGTGAACGGTTCTCAGCAGCATGGAGCGCATCGCTCCGGCACCAGATGAAGGTCGTCCCGGATTTCGAGGAGGCATTTGGAAGGGCGCTGGATTGTGTCGAACTCTACACCCGGCGACCGGGCGAGGTTTCGTGTGGTCGGGGCGATGATCGGAGTGATTGAGATGTCGCATATGCAACCGAGATCTTCTACAGCGACGAGGATGAGGGGTTCATCGCCGCCGTCCCGGAACTTGCCGGCTGCTCCGCGTTCGGCGAGACCGAAGGGGAGGCACTCTCCGAAGTGAATGTGGCTATCGACCTCTGGATCGAGACCGCCCGTGGAGCGGGGCGGGAGGGGAACGCGAGGGAGGGGGTGCGGTGATCCCATGATGGACGGTGAGCTGCCGTGCCGGGCTTGTCGAGCGCTACGAGTCGAGGATTGAGCGGATCATTACGCCCCTCCGCAGCGCCGGGATGCCGGTTTCCACTTTCTCCAGCACCCCGATCGGGTTCACCCTGACCATGCGCAAGGATCTGCTGACCGGGAGTGTTCTTCGGGAGATGGGATTGAACGAACGGCAGGTGCTCGCGGTGGAACGGATCAAGAACGAGGGGAGTGGCACGAGCGGTGACGATCACTCACTCACCGGCATCTCGGCAACGACAGCTTTCAGGGATCTCAAGGCCCTGGTCGACCTTGGTATCCTGGAGAGTGAGGGGCCATCGAAGAAGAAAACACGATATATCCTGCGGAAGGGACCACCATTAGGTGTGGATATTTTCAGAGCGGTTTAATGAAATAGAGGGCGGTTCGGTCCCGGAACCGGGAGGATGCCCCGCCGGGTGTGGATAAATGGAGGATAAATGAAAGATACAGGTGTGTTTCGTTAAACGCAGATGATGCCTCATTGTTTCCTCCTCGTTATGAGTGGACGGGAATCAACGGTTCAGGCTTTCGAGGCCGTGCTCGCTGGTGTCGGAGGCCAGAGTCATACCTCAGGGGCCGGGATCAAGTACCCGTCAAGTACGGAAACACCGGCAGATATCCGGGCATCTGCAGATTGTCAGCAATATCGCTGACATTAATTTCCAGGAGCAGGCGCTCTGGATACAATTCATCTAGTGCCGAGTCAATCACTCAAGGTCGGATAGAGGCTTACCAGTGCTCGTTGTCATCTTCAATGTAGAGATCTCCTCTCCCTCTTCGCGACCTCCCGCGTGAGATGTTGGTGCTCTCTATGGCCGCACTGCCTCACGCGAAGACGCGAAGGCCGCGAAGGGGCGTTGCATCTCACGCATCAAAATCTTCAAAAGAACGTGATACGATGCACTATTGCGACAATTTGTCGTTGACTCGGCACTACGACAGGCTCAAAGAAGTGACAAAAGAGCACCCGCACGACATTACCGTGGCTCTTCACGGCCTGGTCGAAAAAGAGCTTCTGGTGAGTGAGGGGTCGGGCAGGAGGACGAGGAGTGACGGTCGCCTGCCGCCGGCACCATGAAGATCGATGGCGCACCGGGCGATAACCCTCTCGCGAGAGGAAGCCGTGATCGTCGTCCGGGGCGAGGATGAGAGGCTTCCGCGCCCCCAACCGGCTGCGGGACCCGCGGCAGCCCGGGGGCCGGTGTACCGGGCGTTGCTGAACAGGATCGGGGGGGCGGCCCGTGGGAGCCAGTCCTGAAGCAAGAAGCAAGGGCACCGGCAGTTGGAGTATGGTGATCCATATCGGCGGGTAACCGCCCAGAAATCTCAAGCAGATCAACGCGTTTTTACGAGCAGCCCAGGAATGTGACGGCGGGAGATTTCGAAGCATTAATCCCGGCGTGAACCTACAGGTAACTTCAGGCAACAGGATCCCCTGCAAACAGATGGAGACATCCGGCATCCTGCATCTCGTCTGAGGTAGCGAGAGTCCTCACTCTTTCCCTCTATTGGATGAGCAGTGGATCACATAACCGAAGAGATCCGCTCATGCTACGACTGGAAGATATCAAGAAAGATGCGGCCATCAACGGTATCGAGCCCGGCCAGATCGTCCATATTGTCACCACTGAGCCTGTCGGTGAGAACGCGCTGACGGTCTATTACAAGACCGCCAACGGGCAGTTGAAAGAGCAGATGCTCTTCCGCTCCAGCGAAGCCTCCCTCTCCCTCGCGAAGGCCGGGCGGCCGTGGGCGTTCGACGCACCCGGCGAAGGGTTCAAACTTGCCGCCGAGGCCTACCGGATCGACCTCGCCTACCTCTTCGATCCGATGATGGCGGTGCATACCTCGAACGTCGAACCTCTCCCCCACCAGATCACGGCGGTCTATGAGTCGATGCTCCCCCGGCAGCCGCTGCGGTTCGTCCTTGCGGACGACCCCGGCGCCGGCAAGACGATCATGGCTGGTCTCCTGATCCGCGAGCTCTTGATGCGGGCCGACGCCGAGCGGATCCTGATCGTCGCCCCAGGGAGCCTCGTGGAGCAGTGGCAGGACGAGATGTACGAGAAGTTCGGCCTTGAGTTCACTATCTTCTCCCGTGACCTCACGGAACAGTCGCTCGGTGGCAACCCGTTCGACGATCATTCCCTGCTGATTGCCCGGCTCGACCAGCTCGCCCGCAATGAGGACCTGCAGGAGAAACTCGATCGTACGCAGTGGGATCTCGTGGTGGTGGACGAGGCCCACAAGATGTCGGCGACGTATTACGGCTCGAAGGTGAACAAGACCCAGAGATTCAGGCTGGGGGAACTGCTCGGCGCTCATACCCGCCACTTCCTCCTGATGACGGCGACGCCGCATAACGGGAAGGAGGAGGACTTCCAGCTCTTCCTCTCCCTGCTGGACGCAGACCGGTTCTACGGGAAATTCAGGGACGGGGCCCACAAGGTGGATGTCTCGGACCTGATGCGCCGGATGGTGAAGGAGGATCTCCTGAAGTTCGATGGGACACCCCTCTTCCCCGAACGGATTGCAGAAACTGTCAACTACACCCTCTCCGACGCCGAGGCGGCCCTCTACCAGCAGGTCACGCGGTACGTGCAGGAGGAGATGAACAAGGCTGACCTGATCGTGAACAAGCAGCGGAGAGGTGCGGTCGGGTTCGCTCTCACCGGGCTGCAACGGCGGCTGGCATCGAGTCCCGAGGCAATCTTCCAGTCGCTCGCGCGACGTCGCGAGCGGTTGGCCCGCCGCGTGGAAGAGGTGAAGATCGATATGCGCGGCCGGGAGGCCGCCGAGACGCTCTTTGATGTGCGGACAAACGGCGACGCCTGGGACGCCGACGAGGAGATGGCCGCCGACGAGTACGAGGAGTACGAGGAGGAGGTCGTTGACCAGGCCACCGCCTCGCAGACGATCCACGAACTGGAGGCTGAGATCCGGATCCTTGAGGGGCTGGAGGAGCAGGCCCGGCAGGTTGTCCGGTCGGGCCACGACCGAAAGTGGGAGGAACTCTCCAGGCTCCTGCAGGATACGCCCCAGATGCACGAGGAGGGAGGGCGACAGCGCAAGCTGATCATCTTCACCGAGTACAAGGACACCCTCCGGTATCTGGCGACACGGATCCGCGGGTTGCTCGGCTCCGAGGAGGCGGTGGTCACCATCGATGGGAGCGATCTACGGGAGAAGCGGCGGGAGAAGCAGGAGATGTTCCGGAGCGATCCGACGGTGCGGATCCTCGTCGCCACCGACGCAGCCGGGGAGGGCGTAAACCTGCAGAACGCTCACCTGATGGTGAACTACGACCTGCCGTGGAACCCGAACCGGCTGGAGCAGCGGTTCGGCCGGATCCACCGTATCGGGCAGACGGAGGTCTGCCGCCTCTGGAATCTGGTGGCGGCCGAGACAAGGGAGGGCGATGTTTACCAGCGGTTGCTCCAGAAGCTGGAGACGGAGCGAAAGGCCCTTGGCGGCCGGGTCTTTGACATCCTCGGAGAGGTCTTTGACGAACGGAGTCTGCGGGACCTGCTGATCGAGGCGATCCGCTACGGCGACGACCCAGAGGTGCGGGCGAGACTCATGCAACGGGTCGAGGGGGCCCTCGATACCGAACGCCTGCGGAATCTCATGCGGCAGAATGCCCTCTGTGAGGCGGTGATAGATGAGGGGCGGTTGTTTGCGATCAAGGCCGATATGGAGAAGGCAGAAGCGAGGAAACTGCAGCCCTACTTCATCAGGGCGTTCTTTACCCGGGCGTTTGGGGAGTTCGGGGGCGACCTGCGGCCGCGTGAGCCGGGAAGGTGGGAGATCACGCATGTCCCGGCGGCGATCCGTGAACGCGACCGGCGGTATCGGCAGCCGGTGCTAAACCGCTATGAGCGGGTTTGTTTCGAGAAGGAGTACGTCCGGCTGCTCGACCGGGTGGGGGCGCCGATGGCGGCGCTGATTCACCCGGGCCATCCCCTGATGCAGGCGGTGACCGATCTCGTGCTGGAGGCCCACCGGCCGAAACTCCGGCAGGGGGCGGTGCTGGTGGACCCGAACGATCCCGGCACGACGCCGCGGGTGCTCTTCATCATCGACCATTCGGTGCGGGACGGGAACGATGAGAACCGCACGGTTTCGCGGCGGATGCAGTTCGTGGCGATTGATGCCGATGGAAGGGCGGAGAACGCGGGCTGGGCACCCCACCTCGATCTAGCGCCGATCGGGGAGGAGGAGCGGGGGCTGGTTGCCGATCTTCTCGCTTCGCCGTGGGTCAACAACGACCTCGAGCGGCTGGCCCTCGCCCACGCGACCGAGCGGATTGTGCCGGAGCACTTTGCCGATGTGAAGGAGCGGCGGGAGCGGATGGCCGACCGGACGATGGCGGCGGTGCAGGCGCGGCTGGTCAAGGAGATCAACTACTGGCAGGACCGGTATCTCAAACTGCAGGATGACCAGCGGGCCGGGAAGGAAGTGCGGATGAACCTTGAGAACGTCCGCCGGACGGTGGACGACCTCACGGTGCGGCTGCAGCGGCGACGGCGCGAACTGGCGGCGATGCGGCATGTCATCTCAGCGACGCCGGTGATCGCCGGTGGTGCGCTGGTGATCCCGGCCGGGCTGCTCGCGGCACGCCAGGGGGAGGAGACGGGCGTCGATGCCGCCGCCCGGAAGCACGTCGAGGCGGTGGCGATGCGGGCGGTGATGGAGGCCGAGCGTGCCCTTGGCCACGAGGTGATTGATGTCTCGGCCGAGAAGTGCGGCTGGGACGTCACCGCCCTCATGCCCGGGAAGGATGGAGAGGCGCCAACGACGCGCCACATCGAGGTGAAGGGCCGGGCGAAAGGCCAGACGACCGTCACCGTATCGCGCAACGAGATCCTCTATGGTCTCAACCAGGCGGAGAAGTTTGTGCTTGCTATCGTGTTGGTGGACGGCGAGGAGTATGAAGGTCCGTTCTACATCAGAGAGCCGTTTGACAACGAACCGGGCTGGGCGGTGACGAGCGTGAACCTCGATCTTGCCGCTCTCCTTGAACGGGCGGAACGGCCGGGGGTGGGCCGGCTATGAGGTGCGAGGCCGGGTGCGGATAATGTGCGGATAAAAAGTGGATATCAGTGTGTTTCGATGGATGCGGTGTATGAGCAGAACCAGTCGGGGATGAAACCAGGAGATGTACGATGAGCGATGAGTGTGGGGCGGGATCGCCGTGCTGGATGACCGGGGCGATGAGGATCCCGAGGAAACTGATCGAGGTGGCGCTGCCGCTCGATGAGATCAACGTCGCCCTGGTGCGGGAGAAGTCGATCCGCCACGGCCATCCCTCCGCGCTTCACCCCGGGTGGGCGCGGCGGCATGAGCGGATGAAGAAACTCGATGAGCAGTATGCCTGCCTGCTGCAGAAGCCGGAGCGTGCGGTCGAGGAGCACCTGAAGAGGATGGGGCTGGTGTGGGGATGAGAGGCGGATCGGACGTTACCCCGGACGATTTTGCCGCCCTGCTCGTCGACGTGAAGGAGCGGATCCTCGCCGCACGGACCAGGGCGGTCCTGGCGGTCAATGCCGAGCTCGTCCAGCTCTACTGGGAGGTTGGCCGGATCATTCACGAACGGCAGAGAGCCGAAGGATGGGGGGCTGCGGTCATCCCACGCCTTTCTTCGGCGCTGAGGAATGAGCTGCCGGAGGTAAAGGGCTTTTCAGAGCGGAATATCAAGCGGATGCTCGCCTTTTTCCGCGAGTATCCAGAGATGGGCGCGGGTGGAATAGTGCCACCGCCTGTGGCACAAATGACGGGGAGGTCATCTGCACCGGAAGCGGCGGCACACGTTCCGCGAGAGGTGTTCTGGGCGGTTCCCTGGGCTCATCACATCATCATGATGGAGAAGGTCAAGCACCTCCCGACCCGGTTCTGGTATATGGAGCAGACCCTCGCGCATGGCTGGAGCAGAAACGTGCTTGCCGTGCAGATCGAGACAGAGGCTCACGCACGGCAGGGGAAGGCGATCACGAATTTCAGCGCACTCCTGCCCTCCCCGCAGTCGGATCTCGCACAGCAGGCTCTGAAAGATCCGTATATCTTCGATTTTCTCACGCTCGACGAGCCGTTCCATGAGCGCGAACTCGAAACCTCGCTTGTCCGCCATCTTGAGAAGTTTCTGCTCGAATTGGGGCAGGGCTTTGCGTTCGTCGGACGGCAGTATCGTCTGGACGTCGGGGGAGAGGATTTCTACATCGACCTTCTGTTCTACCACCTGCGGTTGCGGGCGTTCATCGTGATCGATCTGAAGAGGGGGAGATTCAGGCCGGAGTATGCAGGGAAGCTGAACTTTTACTGCAATGTGGTAAACGATCTGCTCCGCCACCCTGACGACCAACCGACGATCGGCCTGATCCTCTGCCAGAGCAAGGACAATCTGCTCGCCGAGTACAGCATCTCGGGTATTGACAAACCCATCGGGATATCGACCTACGAGTTGACCCGCGCCCTCCCGACTCATCTCAAATCCGCTCTGCCGACGGTCGAGGAGATCGAGCGCGAACTGGCAGAGGTGCAGTACCGGGAGGAGGAGGGAGAATGACCGAACGGCAGGCAGTGGAGTGGGGGCTGATCCGGTCCTGGAACGGCAGGGATGCCCTGCAGGGCATGGTTAACGTGTGGATAAAGCGTGGATTTGCGATTGATGCAGTGTATGAACAGAGAGGGAATGTACGATGAGCGATGAGCGCGGGACGGTCAAGATACCAAAGAAGCTGATTGAGGTGGCGCTGCCTCTGGACGAGATCAACGCGGCTGCAAAGCGGGAGAAGTCGATCCGTCACGGCCACCCCTCCACCCTCCATCTCTGGTGGGCACGGCGACCGCTGGCAGCAGCACGGGCGGTGCTGTTTGCGCAGCTGGTGAACGACCCCGGCTACGAGCGGGAACTCGGGAGGGGCGTGAATAAAGAAGCGGCTGAGGCGGAGAGGAAACGCCTCTTTGAGATCATAAAGAAACTCGTCCTCTGGGAGAACACCACGAACGAGGAGGTGCTCGCGGAGGCTCGGGAGGAGATCTGGAAGAGCTGGCGGGAGACGTGTGCCTTAAACAAGAAGCACCCGCAGGCGCAGGAACTCTTCGACCCCGATATATTGCCGGCGTTTCATGATCCGTTCGCTGGCGGCGGGGCGATCCCGCTTGAGGCGCAGCGGTTGGGGCTCGAGGCCTGGGCCTCTGACCTGAACCCGGTGGCGGTGCTGATCAACAAGGCGATGATCGAGATCCCGCCGAAGTTTGCGGGAAGGCCGCCGATGAACCCGGATGCACGGAAGCAGAAGCGGGTCGCGAGCGAGTGGAAGGGCGCGGCGGGGCTCGCTGCGGATGTCCGCTACTACGGCCAATGGATGCGCGACGAGGCGGAGAAGCGGATCGGTCACCTCTACCCGAAGGTGCGGGTCACGGAGGAGATGGCGGAGGAGCGGCCGGATTTGAGAGAATACGTCGGTGAGGACCTGACGGTGATCGCGTGGTTGTGGGCGCGGACAATAAAATGCCCAAACCCCGCATGCAGGGGAAGAGCTCCATTATTGCGCTCTTTTTCGCTCTCAAAAAAGAAAGGGAGAGAAGCCTATGTTGAACCCGAAATTGATCGGGCTATACCAGCAGTAAAGCAATTTAAAGTAAGGTTTGATGATACAGCAGGGTTTGATGGCAACGCAAGATTTAACGGATTATTATGGTTTGATGGGAAAATCCTACAAAGTACGACGGATTCAAAAGGAGCCAGATGCATATTTTGCGCGACATTCATCAAAAAACCAGAACTAAGAGAGATTGCAACAAAATATGGTCTCGAAGCTATCCCTGTTGCAGTGGTAGCTGAAGGAAGAAAAGGCCGCGTCTATCTTTCGAGCGATGCGATAACGATTCCCGATATCGAAAAACCCGCAGTACCAGAAGTAGACAGACCAATGACCAACGATCGCCGCTGGTTCTCTCCTCCCCTCTATGGGCTCCCAAATTTTTCAGACATATTTACCCCCCGCCAGCTCGTCGCCCTCACCACATTCTCCGATCTCATCGGTGAGGCTCGGGCGCAGGTGCTCGCCGACGCCCTCCCTGCCGGGATGCCCGACGATGGCCGGCTGCTGGAGGCGGGCGGCGATGGGGCGACGGCGTATGCGGATGCGGTGGCGGTGTATCTGGCGTTTGCTATCAATCGTTTAGCAATGACCGGTTGCAGTTTGGTGCGATGGAATTCTGTGGGTGAAAAGGCTCAGCATGCTTTTGGCAGACAAGCTTTGCCAATGGTTTGGGATTATGCGGAACCTAATTTCCTCGGTAAATCAACAGGTTGCTTAGATGCTGCAGTTTTTTGTGAATACGATCCATTGAAAGAACTAGGCGAGAAAGCAACTGGTTTTTCATTACAATCTGATGCATCAAATCAGGAAACGTCACAAAATAAGATTGTTTCAACAGATCCTCCCTACTACGATAATATCAGTTACGCTGACCTCTCCGACTTCTTCTACGTCTGGCTCCGCCGCTCCCTGAAACCAGTCCTGCCCTCCCTCTTCGCCACGATTGCCGTCCCGAAGGCCGAAGAACTGGTCGCGACTGCCTATCGTCACGGCTCGAAGGAAGCGGCCGAGGCCTTCTTTATGGATGGGATGACCGAAGCCATGCGTCGCCTCGCAGAACAGGCTCATCCTGCCTTCCCGGTCACGATCTACTACGCCTTCAAGCAGTCTGAGACAAAGGGGAACGACACCACATCCCCCGGCTGGGAGTCGTTCCTCGAAGCGGTACTGAAGGCGGGTTTCGCCGTCACCGGTACATGGCCAATGCGCACGGAAATGAAAACACGGCAAGTGGCTATGAATGCAAATGCCCTCGCCTCCTCCATCATCCTCGTCTGCCGCCGCCGCGACCTCTCCGCCCCGCCCGTCTCCCGGCGGGAGTTCCTCAGTGAACTGAAGGCCACCCTACCCGAGGCGCTTGACGAGATGACCGCCTCCTCAATCGCCCCCGTCGACCTCGCACAGGCCTCGATCGGGCCGGGAATGGGGGTCTTCTCGCAGTACTCCGCCGTCCTTGAGGCGGACGGCACGCCGATGTCGGTCCATGACGCTCTCGTCCTCATCAACCGCGAGCTGGACGCCTACTTCTCCAACGATAGCGGCGACGTCGATGCCGACACCCGCTTCTGCCTCGGCTGGTTCGAGGAGAACGGCTGGAAAGAGGGGAAGTTCGGCGATGCCGACGTGCTCGCCCGCGCCCGGGGCACCACCGTGGACGGCGTCCGGGAGGCCGGCGTCGTCGAGGCAGGCGGCGGGAAGGTCCGGCTCATGAAGTGGTCTGAGTACCCCGAAGACTGGGAGCCAGAGACCGACAGCCGGACACCCGTCTGGGAGGCGCTCCACCATCTGGTCCGTGTCCACCAGTGCGATGGTGGAGATGCAGGCGCCGCAGCCCTCCTCGCCCGGATGCCCGGCCGGGCGGCGGCAATCCGGCAGCTCGCCTACCGGCTCTACACCCTCTGCGAGCGCAAAGGCTGGGCCGAAGACGCCCGCCCGTACAACGAACTGATCACCTCATGGGGGGCCGTCGAGGCACAGACGCCCACCGTGATCGAGAAAGCACCACAAAAGACACTATCCTCCTATGGGGGCTGAAGAATGAAAAACCAGAAAGAAACCATTCGTAAAATGGTCAGTTACCTCAACAACGAGGAGAAAGATGGAGGATTCTGGCTGCCGAACATCCAGCGCCCGTTCGTCTGGCGAGAAGACCAGATCGAGCGCCTCTTTGACTCCATCATGCGGGAGTACCCAATCAGCACTCTCCTCGTATGGCGCACCAAATCGCGTATCCGCCGCCGGAAGTTCATCGATAACTACAAAAGCACCATCCGGCTCACCGACTTTTACGTCCCCGAAGACGACAAAACCAAACTTCTCGTTCTTGACGGCCAACAGAGGCTCCAGAGCCTCTTCATCGGCCTCAAGGGGAGTTATGAAAAGCGTGAACTCTATTTCGACGTCCTCAGCGGCGATCTCGTTGCACCAGAAGACATTCGCTATAAGTTCAAGTTTTTAGATGCCGAGAAGGCCGCCTTTCCGTGGGTCAAGTTCAAGGAGATTGTCTTTAGCAATGAACACCCCAATCGGATTGCGCGATCCATCCGGGCAGGCGCTGATAGGGATCTGACGGAAGACGAATATTTGCGGATTGAGGATAACGTGGCACGTATCTGGCAGCAATTTTCCAGCAAAGACCTGCTTATCTACCAGGAGCTCGACAGCGTTGACAACCCGAACGCCTACAACGAAGATGACGTCGTCGAGATCTTTATCCGTGCCAATTCTGGAGGAACACGCCTCGGCAAATCCGATCTCCTCTTCTCCCTCCTGACATCATCATGGGAGGATGCGGATGAGAGGATGGACGAACTGCTCGACGACCTCAACCGCGTCGGCTACGACTTCACCCGCGACTTTGTCCTGAAGACCTGCCTCACGCTCCTCGATAAAGGGGCAGCATACGAGATCAAAAAGTTCCGTGACGAGCGTATCCGGCAAGAACTCATCAACAAGTGGGAGGGGATCTCTGCAGCCATCCGCGATGTGAGAGATTACCTCTACGGCAGGACCTTCATACGGACGGACAAGGCAATGCCGTCCTATCTCGTCCTCATCCCCATCATCTACTTCCGCTACCACTTCCCCCAAAAATGGGGTGCAGCGCAGAACCTCGATGACTACCTCCTCCGGACACTCCTCAGCGGGGCGTTCAGCGGTACACCGGATAACATGATCGACCGGTGTGTGAAGGCGATCAGTTCCTCCGGCGAGTTTGATGTGAATGAGATCTTCGGTATCATACGTGAAGACGGGCGTAGCCTCGAATTGGCGGAGAGCACCATTCTCGGGCAGTATTACGGATCAAAGCAGAGTCATCTCATCTTCAACCTCTGGTACAGAGACTTCAACTACATACCGGCATACGAAAACAATCTTCCTCAGGCTGATCACATCTTCCCGCAATCTCTCCTGAGAAAGGTTAAAAAGGTAAATCCGAGGACGGGGAGGCAGGATCTCCTCAGGTACTATCAGGAAGACCGCGACCAGATTGCCAATCTCATGCTTCTCACCGCAGAGGAGAACGGATTCTCCGGAAAACGGGACATCCCGCCGAACGAATGGTTCGCAGACAAGGATGAAGCCTACCTTGAGATGCACCTGATCCCGAAGAACCCCGACCTCTGGGAACTGGATAACTATGAGGCGTTCATCGGGGAACGAAAGAAACTCATCCTTGACAAATTCAGCCACATAATTCAGAGGGCATAAATGACCATGACAACATTAAGACCCTGGCGGGAGATCGCCGTCCCGCACGAAGACGTCCTGAAAGGCACCTTCCAGCAGGCGGAGTTTGCGGCCGACCTCTCCCGCGTCCACGATGGCACCGCAAGCCCCGAGTACGGCGACCCGGTGCTCTTCTTCAAACGCACCTACATCACCGAAGGGATGCGCCTCCTCCTCGACTCGGTGCTGAAACGGATCACCGGTCAGGGCGGCGACCCGGTGATCCAGCTCCAGACCGCGTTTGGTGGCGGCAAGACACACACCATGCTCGCCGTCTACCACCTCGCCCGCGGCACCGTCCCGGCCTCCGACCTGCAGGGCATCCCGCCCATCCTCGACGCTGCCGGCGTCATCGACCTCCCAAAGGCCCGGGTCGTCGTCATCGACGGCACCAGACTCTCCCCGAACATGCCCGATAAACGGGGGAGTGTTAAGGTGCGCACCATGTGGGGCGACCTCGCCTGGCAGCTCGGTGGTGAAGAAGCCTATGCGCAGATCCAGGAGGCTGACGAGTCCGGCACCTCCCCGGGCAAGGAGACCCTCGCCCGCCTCCTTGCCCAGTACGCGCCCTGTGTCATCCTGATGGACGAACTCGTCGCCTACATACGGCAGTTCGACGAGAAGACGAAACTTGCCGGTGGGACCTACGGCTCCAACATCACCTTCATGCAGGCCCTCACCGAGGCGACAAAGGCGGTGCCGAATGCTGTCCTCCTCGCCTCTCTCCCTGAGTCCGACCAGGAGGCAGGACTCGGGCAGGGTGTTGCCGCCCTCCACACCCTTGAGCATTACTTCGCCCGTGTACAGGCGCTCTGGAAGCCTGTCGCCGCCGAAGAGGCATTTGAGATCGTCAGGAGACGGCTCTTTGCCGAGATCACGAACACCGCTGCCGTAGAGACGGTCTGCCGCTCGTTTGCCCACCTCTACATTACGTCAGGGCCCGAGTTTCCCCGGGAGACCCAGGAGAGCCGCTACTACGACCGGCTCGTCAAGGCCTACCCGATCCACCCCGAGGTCTTCGACCGCCTCTACGAGGACTGGTCGTCGCTTGAGAACTTCCAGCGCACCCGCGGCGTCCTGAAACTGATGGCAAAGGTGATCCACCGCCTCTGGAAGGACGGCAACAACGACCTCCTGATCCTGCCCGGCAGTCTGCCCCTCTACGATGGCGACACCCGCAACGAGATGATCTACTACCTCCCGCAGGGTTGGGACCCGGTGGTCGAGCGCGATATCGACGGTGACCGTGCAGGGACGACCGAGATCGAGAGTCGGGACACCCGGTTCGGGAGCGTACAGGCCTGCCGCCGGGTGGCGAGGACGGTCTTCCTCGGCAGCGCCCCGGGCACGCCAAACCGCATGATGCAGGGGATCGAGCAGGAACGGGTCCTCCTCGGGAGCATCCAGCCTGGACAGCAAACAAGCGTCTTCCGGGATGCCCTCCATCGCCTCTCCGACCGCCTCTACTACCTGAACAGTGCAGACAACCGCTACTGGTTCGACACTCGCCCCAACCTCCGGCGGGAGATGGAAGAGCGGAAAAAACGCTTTGACGAAAAAGACGACGTCATCCCCGCGATCGCGGACGGGGTAAAGAAGGCCGTCTCGAAGGGAATCTTCGATGGCATCCATATCTTCACCGTGAGCGGGGACATCCCCGACGACTCCGCCCTCCGCCTGGTTGTTCTCCCACCCCACGCACACTATGGGAAGAGCGATGTCCAGATGGCGACGATCTGCGCTGCCGAATACATCAAACATCGGGGCGACCAACCCCGCCACCGGCAGAACCGCCTCATTTTCCTTGCCGCCGACGCAGAGAACGTGCGCCTGCTCACCGATCACATTCGCTCGATGCTGGCGTGGGAGTCGATCGTCTCGGACTACAAGAACAAGCGGATCGTGCTCGACAACCTGATGGGAGATAACGCGGCGAACAACCTCGATATGGCCCGCAGAACTGTCGCGAGGACGATCCGGGAGACGTACCGCTGGTTGCTCGTGCCGATACAAGAGCTCGATGCCGGCCGGGTCTCGCCCGATATTGCATGGGAGAGTTACAGCATCAACCCGGGTGCCGAGAACCCGGTCAAGGAGATCGAGCGCGTCCTCAAAGAGAACGAAGCCCTGATCGCCGAGTGGTCGCCGATTCATCTCTCCAATCTGCTCAAACGCTGGTTCTGGACAGATGAGACCACCGACATGAAAGCCGGCGAGTTCTGGGAGAACACCTGCCGCTACCTCTACCTCCCCCGTCTCCTGAACCGGGACGTCCTGAAACGGACGATCGAGGTAGGGGCAGACACGAAGGACTACTTCGGGCTCGCAGCAGGGAAAGACGGCGAGAAGTACATCGACTTCACCTTCGGGAAAGGCAGGCGCTCGGTCGTTGTCGACGACTCCCTCCTCCTGATCGAGCCCGCCGCCGCAGCGGCGTATGAAGAGAGCATCAGGCCGCCCGAGACACCTTACCCGGTCGATACACCGTTCGGCGGTAGCGAATCTCACGAGGGCAGCACCGTCGTGACGAGCGGGGGTTCTTTCCCTGTGCCGACCCCAACCCCCGCAGGTACATCATCTGTGAAGACCCGGTTTTATGGGAGTGTGGAGGTTGACCCGATCACGGCGAAGATGGCGTTTGGTCAAATCGTAGATGAAGTGGTCGCGCAGTTCACCTCGCGGCCGAACACAACCGTCACGATCAAGGTCGAGATCAGCGCGGTGGATAAGAAAGGATTTGACGAGAACTTGCAGCGGGCAGTGCGGGAAAACAGTGCTCTCCTCAAGATTGCGCCCGCAGAGTTCGAGAGAGAGTAGAGACCGGGGTCAACGCCTCCGGGGGAGGCCCCATCCTTCACCTTTGCATCAGGAGAATGATCCCTGTCGGGTTCAAGGAATGATATCCTGGTCCGGTTCGCCCGCAAAAAAAGCCTTTTTTCGCTTGTCCGGATCGAGGACGAACTTGCCCGGGCTCTCCGTATGAAGGTGGACCTCGTCACCGAGAATGCCGTGAGTCCGTACCTTGCCGATGCAATCCACCGTGATGCCGTGGTGATCTATGACGCCGGAGGACCTCGCGTATCGTCACCACATCCTTGATGCCATGCTGAGCATCGAAGTTCTCCGAAGGCATTGGCTCAAGTTGAGGATCTCCGGAGCCGCCGGCTGGAACGCGCCGGGATCGAGCGCATGCCGACCATTATCGGTGAGGCGGCAACGATAGGATGGGGTGAATGCCTGCCGGCACAACCCCGGGGGGAAAAGCGTTATCCTGATGGGCGGGTAACAGGAGTATGATACGGCATGCTTACGGCTGACGACATCCTCGGTGCGCTGGCAGAACACCGCGAACGGATCAGGAGCCTGGGCGTCCGGCGGATCGGAGTCTTCGGGTCGTTTGCCCGGGGCGAAGAGCACGAAGAGAGCGATATCGATATCCTCATCGAGTTCAAGGAAGGAGGGCGCTCCTTTGACACGTACATGGACCTCAAATTCTTCCTCGAAGATCTCTTCGGGAGGAGAGTCGACCTCGTCGACCGCGATGCCATAAAACCGGCTCTCGCACCGCATATCCTCAGGAATGTTCGATATGTCCCGGGAGTATAATCTTTATCTCCGTGATATCCTTGAGGCCATCGGGAGAATTGAGCGGTATACCCGGGGAATGGACTACGAGGAGTTTCTGGCAGACGATCTGGTGCAGGACGGAGTGATTCGGAACCTCATGGTCATCGGTGAGGCCGTGAAACTCATCCCCGAACCGCTGAAATGCGAACACGCCGATATTTCCTGGAGAAAGATTGCAGGAATGCGAGACATCCTCATTCACGCATACTTCGGGATCCATAACGAGATCGTGTGGGACGTTATTAGAAACAAGATCCCGGAACTACAGGTTGCAGTCAGGCAGATGCTTGATGACGAGGCCGCCTGATCACCTTCTGCCGTGGTTCAGTGCCCGAAAACGGCTTGCCCCGCCGCAACCCCCGGCCCGCGAGCGCTGACCGGGTCCGATTGTTGTGCGTCGCCGGTGTCGCACTACCGTTCTTGTGCGACATGGAATGCACGTATGTGTCGCACAAAATTTGTTGTGGGGCATGGAATGCGTTTTGTGACCCACAAATTCCGTTGTGGATCATGGGTGTCCCACAACCTCACCGGGTATGGTTTGCGTATACTCCGGTATGCATAACGTCCGTTGTGTATACTGGATCGGGGTTTTGATATGCACAAGACCTTCTTCCGGCGCGACGGTATGCTGAAGTAACCCCCTCACCCCCACGCCTGAGCACCCTTACCAACACCGCCACCACCCCGCCGACGACCCCGCCGGCCCCGGCGCTGACCGTCGAGAGCCGCCGCTCCTCCCCGGCCTTCTCCGCCCGCCAGCCCTCCAGCGCCCGGAGCCGGGCCTCAAAATCCAGGTCCTGCGCCTCCATTCTCTGGAGCGCCCGGCAGATCCACTTCACATCCCGGTTTGTCTCGTAAGACCGAGTTCCCGGGTGGTCTTCTCCTCGGTCATCCAGGTAAGCCTCCTGATGGACGATAGGACGGGGAAGAGAAAAAGGCTGACCGTAAGAACTATATACAGAAATTTCGGTGGAAAAACCTTGCTCTGCCACGACCGGCTACGGAGTATTGCCGCCGGTCCAGAAGTTACTATACACCTGCCGGTCTCTTTCCTTACCCGGTGAGTTCAACCTCGCCTGCCGCGAGAGGCCGGCAGCAGAGTCTGCCGCTGTGGGCATCCTTCATCACGGCATCGATCTTCCGTGAAATCTCCGCGCTGTAGTATGCTTCGCCGCACCGGTCGCAGATGAATGCCGGGACATCCCTGATGACGATGATCTCGTCCCCGACACGGGCGATGAACTCGGTCTTTCCTTCCTGCAGGGTCCCTTTACAGAACGTGCACCTCTCTGGAATCATTTGTTCTTCCTCCTCGTTCGCGTATCGATCCAGTGTTCATCATCCGGCATGTAGGCAGTGATGACCCGGAGATGATCATCACAAATTCCAAGCACTACATGATATGCGTGGTCACATATAAAGCCGAGCATGAGCAGAGAGGGACAGGGCTCATCATCAGGATACGATTCGATGATCTCCCCAACCCTGATTGCCGAAAGGAGATCGTCAGTGGAGATATTACGCATCAATACATCCTGACCCGGGCATGGTGCGAAATAATTATCGAATCCCGGTCTACCAACCCGATGATCTCATCTCTGCTGTGATTCACGTCTTCCCTTCTGTTGTGGATCGATTTATCTCCCGTACACTAAAACATTTCCAACCGGTAGCCTGTTATGGGGAATGCCTCCGTGGCCAGTACCCATTGTGCGGCGCTTTTTCTGTGCGACCTGCTCAGGGCCAGCCTCCCGATAAAGTCAGGCTCATATCCCCAGGGGCATACCTTATGATTGTCTGTCATATTCCCGGGAAGCCTGGCAGGCGAGGAGTAACCAACCATGGCAGACTTCGTCCAGAAGACCGTGAACAAATCAGCGGTCCGGGACATCTCCGTCCCGATCGCCGACGTAACGTCGTTGAACACCCTCATCCAGATGGTCATCGATGACAACTCCTTCGGGTGCGTCGCGTATACCGACAACGACGGCGTCGAGATCCCGGCGGTCGTCCGGAACCGCGAGCACTACACCTTGATGAGTGAACTTCGTCGACGGTGCAGGGAAGCGGGTCGGGACCGTCTCGCTCCAGTCCCCCACGATCGCCGCGTTCGAGGCGAACGCCGCTGAGGCGCTCGCGAATACGGCGCTCGGGACCGCGATGGGCGGCACCGCCGTCCGCGACTTCGGCCGTGAGAGTTACTACGCTCAGCTCAAGTGTCACGACCCAACGGGTGACGACTACTACGTCACCTTCACCCGGAAGACCGTCCGGATCTCGTCCTACCAGGACGACGCGATCAAAGCAAAGATCGAGGCCTGGGCAGACCTGGTCCCCGCGCTGGAGTGAAGGGGGGGACTTCACCCCTCTTTCCTCCTAAAAGTAGGGCCATTTTTCGAGATTTCTTCTAACTCTATCAAATATTGTGTGGCGCAAAATGAACTCCACGATTTCAGCCTAAATTTGAGATAATCGGATTTTACTTAAGATATAGTAGGTCTATGATCCCTAAAGAGGCTGCGAGGATGACCACTCGACCCCTATCGAGATCGGGTACCTGCGGGATTCTGTGAAGGTCCTTTTTGTGGGTGTTTTTCACGTATGGGAAATTAGCTCTTACATGGTTAGCGTCACCTACAGGGGTCAGCAGCCAAGAACAAACTTGACGGAGTCGGTTGATGCGAGCGGCGTCACTACTTCTTTCCTGGCAGTCTTGGAGGTCGGCATGAGGAATATACTCCGCTTCCAGGGAAAATCTGTGCCTTTAACTGTTGGAATTGCGATTAGCAATCTATTTAGAGCCCTGGACGAAAAAAGATTCACGGAAGCAAGTATGACTAAGTGCCCACGGTGCCAAGGAGGAAGTCTTGTGAAGACGGTCTTTGGCACTTTCAAGTGCCCACAGTGCCTCTACGAAGAGGGGAAATTTGATCCTCCAATGCCTGTCAGGAAAAATAGTGACGTCAATTCAAAATTGCGCAAAAAGGACAGTCCTCCCCCTACGTGCTTTAACGCGCACCAGTATTTAGAAGATTGTAGAGAGAAAGAGGAGCGTAGAGCGCAACAGAGAGCTGAGAAAAAGAAGCGTAGAGCGCAAGATATCTCAGACCCTCTCCTGTACTTCACGCAGAACGATGTCACGGAAGATATCACGAAACTCGCCGATATCATCTCTTCCCCGGCTACAAGAAGGCCAGCGCGGCTCGCCGCGATTCAGGCTCTCGGAAGGTGGGGGGATCCAGGCGTACTCGAACTGCTGACACCCTTAATCGATCATCAGGATATGGACATTCGGAGATATGCCCGTGAAGCAATCGAATCGATTGGATTGCGTCATGGAGTGTAGAACACGTATGGAGCAACATTGGCCTCCCGCATGCCACTATCAGCCGCGAGCATGCCCGACGCCAGCCGGCGATGCGAGCGGCCGTCACGAGTGCGGGCGTCCGCGGTACCGGGCAAGAAGAATCAGGGCGATGTTCTGCAGCGACCACCGGGAGCAAAGAGGCTCGCCCGGTCACACCGCCCGAAAAAGAAGACGCCTCCCCACCACCCCCGGTGAGGAAGTCCGCCGCGTTTTGTGCGTCCGCGGCCGCCTGCCCGCCGGATCTGGTTGTAGGTGCCCCACCAGGTGTGGCCGGAAAGGAGGATGCGGCGAGTCCCCCGCAGCATCTTTGTTTTGTGACACTATTTTGAGAAAGGCGCCTTTCTGAGGCTGCCCTCTCATCCAGTCACGGTTGATTCCTGTGGATTGGAACAACGGTGCAGGAGGAGCGGATGTTTTTCCCCTCAGGCCGGAGTTACGTTTATATGGCGACCCTGAGTCTTATCGGGTATGGAGAAAGGCTCGCTTGAGAAGATAGGTGCGGCGTTTACAGAGATGAACCGTCATTTCGAGGAGATGTATCAGGCGACATTCGCAATACCAGAGGAAGCCCTGCGGGAGAGGAAGAACGGGTCGATGCAGGTTGCAGCCTTTCATGTTAATTGGGTGTTCGGGGAGGCCGACGGTTACGAATACCTGGAATTTTACCGCTTTCACCGTTTTGGAGACGACCATGCCCGGATATGGGAGGATGGAACCATCGAACAACTCGATACCCTTGAGACAATGTTTGCATTCGATCCGAAGATCCCCGGCGATGAGGAACGAAAGAGCGAGGAGTCGGCGCGAAGGTATGAGAACCTGCTCAAGGAACTCGCCGAGGCTGGTCTCCTGGAGGAGATGCCCTATCACACAATGGTGAACTCGTTCCTGGTTTTACGCAAGGAGGAGATGCAATAATTCACTCTTGCATCGATTCCGAATTAACAGACTATATCGGGCCTTCATCCCATCCCCCGCGGAACGCTCCCCTTCGTCCCCCACCCCGCCCGCGCTTCGCGCTCCTCCCCCGCCCCCGGGAGGGGCGGGGGCAGTGCCCGGGTGTATATCCGGTGGAACGCCGTTCCCGGGATGCAAACCCCCGGAAGGCGTGAAACGAGATCGATACTCCCCTCCGTTGAGCGTGCCGGTAATTGAGAATCGATGTACTAGAACACGAAGGGGGTGGTGCGCTGAAGTTTTATGAATCGTCTGCAGATGAGTGATTGAACATTGAAAAATAATCACTCTACCAGTCCACTGAGATAAGCGACATATTTTCCAGTGTCTGTATTCGAGACGTACAGACTTCTCCCAATCTTTTCTCGTTTAATATATCCTTTTCTCTCTAATTTTTCAAGAATTGTTTTATTCAGTTTCATTAACTGGCGACTTTGAAGGGTTCTTTTAGCGGAAATTACCCCCTGTTGGCTATTTTTGCGCTTATCGTTATCGACCAGATCAATATTATCGTAAAACAATTCTTGAAAGCCCTCTACCTGTAAGTCCTTTAATTTACCCAATAAATCTCTTGTATTGACCTTCTTTCCCTTTTCACAAAGAAATGCCAGTATATTCACACCGATGGGGTCCGGCATGTCGAACTTCAGGTTAGTCAAATAAGTGATCTCATTACTATCGCAGACGCTGAGACCATGCTCTTTCTGCTCGCCTGGATCATCAGGGTAGCCATCGGCGTGGACGTAGTAGACCTGTACATCATGATGCATACCGACGAGTGTTGCAGCTACGGAAGTTAAACGGCCTGCTGCAGACATATTCATCCGGATCCTATTCCCTTCGGTCTTCTCCCTGACGATTATTTTGGAAATGCTCTTTGTTACCTCAAGGAAATCGAACAGATTTACCGACTCACATTTCACGTCAATTCCCTTTTTTATGAGGGCATCTCTCACTTTGAGTGCATAGTAGCGCTGATCATTGACCATTTTTAGTGCTGCAGAAGGATCATGCCAGCGCGTGAGGATATACACTCGATCTGCGTTACTATCCTCAAAAGGTTTCACTGCTCGGTCATATTCATGACCAAGCGGAATAATATGCACGATCTTTTCCATCCCTGCCATTCAGTCGCCTCACGGATTCACAATTCGCTAACAATGTTAACGATGCTAATGATGTTAAGGAGAATGTATATATGTGCACATGAATCCTTCTATTTTACCAGGTGTTTAAATGACTCGATCACCTTCTAAACGTGGCATAGATTACGAAAAACAGAAATCTGCTGCACATGGGGCTCGCCATGTTGGTGGCCCTGGAAAACACGACTACGAGAGAGGAGCAACACGAGGGGAAGTCAAGTGTCGGAAGTCCCCTGTAACAAAGCCCGAGTTACAGCGGCTGGTGAACCAAAAAAGGATCACTGAGGTCGACAGCAAAGGGGGCTTCACAGGCCCTGCAGTTGAATACCGGGATCGATATCGTCCGGATGTAAAACTCTTCAAGCGTGGAAAGAAGATCTAGAGGAGAGATATATTGGCTCAAAGGATTTCAGGAATGGGATTCTCCGCATCGGGAATGGTAGGCGTTCTCATCCTTGCTGGTGTTTTCTTATCGATGACGGGTGTAAGTCAGATGGCAGGTCAGATTGCCATTGGTAGCGGAGTTATCATCGGAATCGCATTGGGAGTACTTGGCGTTGTGGGTGTAGTGTCAAAGTATTGCTGAACAACAATTCTGCAATTTTTCAAGAGTCTTTTTATCGCCGTCTCGCCTGAAACGGGTTTAAGCCCGGGCACCCTCGGCAACCTCATCCGCCTCGCACCGATACCGGCAATCTGCCGTGCCTCGTCAAGATACGATTGGGCGAGGCTCAACGATTCGTTCGCTTTCTCTGCGGAAGGTGCGACCCTGCGGAGCATCCTCTCCCTGAAGCAATCCTCAAGCGTTGTCAATGGAGGCACCCCCAAGGGTTACGCTTGACCGGATGAGACTGGTGTAGAACAACTGATCGGTCTCTCTCAGGTCAGACAGCCTCTCCGGGGTGAGGATGAGCAGGTTTGTCTCGGTCCCTGCTGCCGCACTCGCGTCTTTCTCGACTCTCGCTGCAAGGATCTCGAGATCGGGTGTATACTCATCAACGAGCACCCAGAGGTCAAGGTCGCTGTCGGCCGTGTTCGTCCCCCCTGCATAGCTCCCGTAGATACCTATCCCCCGGGCCCACTCCGGGAGCGGAACTGCCGCCGCAAGGAGGTCGATGTTGAGCAGGCGCTTGACTGCCAGACTTCGGGCGTTCTCATTCCAGGTGTATGCCCGGCCACGTTGTGTACAGAAACCGCCTTTGACAAGCAGGCGCAGGTAGCGTGAGACAAGAGGTTTTGAGGTCCCGCTCGCCCCGGCAACTGCAGTTGTTGTTACCTGACGTTGCCCGGCAACATACCGGAGGATGCGTATCCGTTCCTCGGTCTTGAAGAGTTCGGTTAACACCGGTTTTCCCATGTTGTTGCTGCCTCGTGAAGAGAATGTTTCTGCTCTGGAAACAAAATGTTTCCGGATCGGAAACATGCGGGGGCACCGGGACAGAGCCACCCACTCCCTGGCACCCGCAGCCGTCCCGGGCGGTTCTGGTTGATCAGGGAGATGATTGCAGAAGAAGCATAGAATCTGGGATTCGTTCACCCTGTAGGCCAGAGCCGCGGACGACAACATTCATCATCTTCTCACCCCCAGGTACCATCAGGAGGAGAGTACCCGTGGCAGTCCAGATGCGCCGGAACAAGAAGAGCGAGTTCGTCACGAAGCTCGAAGAAGTGCTCCCGCTACTCCGGGAGCGGTTCGGCGTCGCGAAGATCGGCATCTTCGGATCCGCCGCCCGCGGAGAGGAGCGGCCTGACAGCGATGTGGACGTGCTGGTCGAATTTGCACCGGGGCAGACGACGTTTCGGAACTTCATGGAACTTGCCTTCTATCTGGAGGAACTTTTCGGGCGCCGGGTGGACCTCGTCACCGAACAGGGGCTCAGCCAATACCTGCGGCCCTATGTCGAACAGGAGGTTGTCTGGTGTGATGCGTGATGAACTCTTCCTCCGTCATATCCTTGATGAGATCGTGCTTCTCCGTGAGATCGGTAGGGATCTGACATACGAGGACCTGCTTCGTGACCCGGTGCGGCAGCATGCGATCGTCCGGGCGATCGAGATCATCGGAGAGGCCACGAAGAACATCTCCGAGCACCAAAAAGAGCAGCATCCGGAGATTCCCTGGAAACTGATGGCCGGGTCGCGGGATAAACTGATTCACGCATATTTCGAGGTAGACAGGAGGATCGTCTGGGCTATTCTTGAGACCGAGATCCCGGTTCTCGAACCGAAGGTTCAGGCAATCCTGCTCGCTCTTGACGCATCAAACCAGGAATGATGAGCCAAAGGTTCACCGGGGATTTCAAATCTCGTTCTTTCATAGAAAACCAGGGCGGTGCCAGCGCCTTCGGGAAGCAGTATCCGCTGTGCCGGAATCGAGGAGATAGCGCCGGGAAGCATCGCGGTCGCAATCTACGAGAGCACCGTGGCGGGGACCTTCGATGAGCAGAGCGACATTGATATTCTGGTCATCGGTGACCCCTTTGTCGCCAGTGTTCTGCGGAACCACGTGCTTGTTGCGGGAGCTGCACTATGAGGTGGCGGGAGTGTGTCGATCGGGGTTTTATCCGCCCCGACCCCCGGGCAAAGGAGCGTGTTCCCGGGTCACTCGCCGGCATTCTATCTTGAGGATCCCTTCAGGCCAGAGTGGATCCTGTCACCGTCGGCGGTCTCGCTCCCCTCATTCAGCCGTACGTGGAGCGGGAGGTAGTCTGGTGTAAAGCATGACCCCTCTTTCCTCGATTAGCTCCCTTTCCATTCCCTCCTGCGCGCCTCAGAGAGCAAGCGCCGTATTCTCTCGATAAACCGACCGGCATGCTCATCGCCGATGTCGCGCAGTCACATCACACACGCCTGATGAAAACGGTATCGAAACACTCTTTGGAAAGGACATAGAATCCCTCGATAACGAGCTGTGCGGAAGTGACGGGGAGATAGAGCGATGAGGGATAAGCGTTTGAGAAACAGGAGGGGCCGACAATGCATGAACCAATACTAAAAGAACTCAATTTGCAAAATATCTTGTCGTTTGGGCCGGATACCAAACCGATTCCGCTCGGGCCGCTCAATGTGTTGATCGGCCCCAACGGTTCGGGTAAGTCCAACCTGCTTGAAGTGATCAGTCTGCTGCGGGCAGCGCCCAGGGACCTTTCTGCACCGGTCAAGGAGGCCGGGGGCGTCCGCGACTGGCTATGGAAAGGTGCAGAGAATCCTACCGCTACTATCGAGGCGATTATTGCGAACCCGGATCGTCCGGAGATGCCCACCCGGCACAGTTTTTCATTTGTGGAGCATGGCAGGCGATTTGAAGTGACGACGGAACGGATTGAGAACCAGGAGCCGTTTCCTTCATACGAGGAACCATTCTTCTTTTATCGAAACGAAAACGGGCATATCCGGCTGAAGGAGAAACCGCAGTACCAGGACAGAATATCTTCGGAGCGGGGAGGGAGTGAAGAAAGAGAACTTCCGAGAGAGAAGATCGACCCGGAGAAATCTGTTCTTTCGCAGGTCCGCGACCCTGAGCGTTACCCGATACTTGCCTATCTGACAGAGGTTTACGGTTCGTTTCGCCTCTATCGGGAATGGACGTTCGGGCGCTATACCCCTCCGCGGCAACCACAGAAAGCCGACCTTCCCACCGGATATCTGCTGGAAACGTGCGAAAATTTACCCCTCGTATTAAATTCACTGCGGCCTCGTGCCAGATCCGAGATTCTTGAAGCATTGAACTATCTTTACCCCGAGATCGATGACTTCAATGTTCAGATCGAGGGGGGGTGGGTTCAACTCTACCTGGAGGAAGGACGTTTCAACATCCCGGCAACCCGCCTTTCCGATGGTACGTTACGTTATCTCTGCCTGATAGCGATCCTGTGCCATCCTGCCCCTCCGCCGCTGGTCTGCATCGAGGAGCCCGAATTAGGCCTACATCCCGATATTCTGCCTCATCTGGCGGATATGATGATCGCGGCATCAAAACGCTGTCAGTTGATCGTGACAACGCATTCGGATGTGCTGGTGGACGCCCTGACCAGGACACCGGAGTCGGTTATTGTGTGCGAGAAGAAGGATGGAAAAACCGAGATGCGGCGTCTGAATCGCGAAAAACTCGCACAATGGTTGGATAAGTATCGTCTGGGCGAGCTCTGGCTCAAGGGTGAGATAGGGGGAACCCGCTGGTGAAAGCGAAGATATACCTGGAAGGCGGGGGCGATTCCAGGGAGTTACGTATCCGTTGCCGCGCGGGCTTCAGAAGATTGCTGGAGTCGGCAGGTTTCAAGGGAAAGATGCCGCAACTCATTGCCTGTGGCGGCCGTAACTCAACCTATGATGATTTTACGGTAGCACACATGCACACCGGTGCAGATTACATCGCTATGCTGATAGATAGCGAAGAGCCTGTGACGGACCCGGAAAAGACCTGGGATCATCTCAGAGCACGAGATGGTTGGGCACAGCCTGATGGAAGTAACGATGAGCAGGTGCTGTTCATGACGACCTGCATGGAGACCTGGATTGCAAGTGACGCGGATACCCTCCGGCAGCACTATGGCAGTTGTTTCCGGCAATCTGCTTTGCCGTCGCATCACAATATTGAGCAACGCGATCGTCATGACATTCAGGAGAGACTGAAAGAGGCTACGTGCAACTGTGCAGGCGCCTATCAAAAGAATGTGCGTTCCTTCGAGGTGCTGGGTAAGCTCAACCCTGCTGCACTTGAGCCTTTAGCGTCTTTCCAGCGCACAAAACGTATCTTGCATGAGAAACTGCAAAAATAGAACTCACGGACGCCTGCCCTGATGGGGACGAGAGGAGCAGCCCTCACGTGAAACCGTAGAATGGCTAAGAAGGGGGATCTATTATGCTTCAAAAGTCTGGTTTGAGGGGCTCATTAGAGCATCGCCCTGATCCGGAGCGGATGACCGCTCCCCTCAACGCTCGATACCCGTGCGGGCTCCCACCCCTTCATTGAAGTAGTGTTTGACCTCCTTCATCTCGGTGACCAGGTCCGCGGCATCGATGATCTCCTGTGGGGCATACCTGCCGGTGAGCACCACCTCGACACGGGGGTTCCTCCTCTCCAGCACCTCAAGAACATCGGCCGCCTCAAAGAGGTCGTAGAAGAGCGCCACGTTGACCTCATCGAGCACCACCAGGTCGTATTCGCCGGACTGCAGAACCCGGTCGCACCGGGCAAGCCCTTCGCGGGCGGCCCTGCGGTCTTCCTCCTCAGGGTCGCGGTCGATAAAACACCCACGTCCGAACTGGACGATCTCGAAATTCGGGAGGATCTCTTCTGCTCTCAGTTCACTGTACTCCCAGTCCTTGATGAACTGGCCAAAGAAGACCCGTTTGCCGGCACAGACGCACCGGAGCGATATCCCCAGTGCCGCAGTCGTCTTCCCTTTGCCGTTGCCCGTGTAAACGTGAATATACCCTCGTTCCACCAACCAGAACCCCCTCCTGATGCGATTCTTCAGGTACTCAGGGATTTTGTTTCTCCTGCACTAATAAGAGGCAGTATTGCACCCGTAGCTGTCGCCGCCGGGCCTGCACAAAAAGGGGCCCTAACAACCGTTCCGTGCAGCGATCGAGCGATCACTATGATATACGCAGGGAGTTTTGAGAGGATCATACCTACAGACCAACGCCTGATTCCTCATCCTCCCCCGCAAGCGAGATCGAATCAACAAACTCGCCCGGGAGATTGCAGCCGCTCGCTCCCACTGATTGCCCGACACCGCATTCAGTCGAGGATACTCCCTGATGAGATCCTCCACAGATGGCCTCTATGTCTGTCGTATATCTCCCCGGCACCAGCCAGACCCCCCTCACAGCGACCGACCTCCCCCGGAAAAGACTAATTATGGGCATGTCATGTTACCCGCCATACCAGCACCGGATGAGATGCAATGCACCGCAGCCCCTCAACGAAAAACCCTGCCACCCGGGGTGCCGGGCCATGACACCCCCCAACCCACTCCTGGACGCCGCAGCCGCCGCCCTCGTTCTCCTCCTCGTCACCGGGGCGGCGCTGCTCGCAAGCGGCTACATCCACCGGGTCTTCTCCGGGGGCGTATCGGGCCTTCCCGGCCGCGTCGAGCAGGCAATCTACCGGTTCATCGGGACCAGCCCTGACGAGGAGGTAGGGTGGCGGGGCTACACCCGGGACCTGCTCATCTTCAACGGCATCGGGTTTATCGTCCTCTTCGCTCTTCTCCTCCTGCAGGGCATCCTCCCGCTCAACCCCGGGGGAGCCGGGGCATTTGACCCCCTGACCGCGGTGAACGCCGCCGTCAGTTTTGTCACGAACACCGACTGGCAGGTCTACAGCGGGGAGGTCTCGGCGAGTTACCTCTCCCAGATGGCCGGGTTCACCGTCCAGAACTTCCTCTCGGCCGCCACCGGGATCTCTGTCGCGCTTGCGGTGATGCGGGGGCTCACCCGCCGCTCGACCAACCGGATAGGAAACTTCTGGGTGGATATGACCCGCACCGTCCTCTACATCCTGCTCCCGCTCGCCCTCGCCGCCGCCCTTCTGATCGCCTCCCAGGGGGTCATCCAGAACCTGGACGCATCCGTCACGGCCGGGTCGCAGACGATCGCCATGGGCCCGGTCGCCTCCCAGGTGGCGATAAAACTCCTCGGCACGAATGGGGGCGGGTTCTTCGCCGCAAACTCAGCGCACCCCTACGAGAACCCGACCCCCATCACCAACCTCATCGAGGCCTTCCTGATCCTGCTCGTTCCCGCCACCCTCCCTTTCGTCTTCGGCCGGATGAGCGGGGCCATGCGGCAGGGGTGGGCCATCTACGCCGTGATGCTCGCGATCTACATCGCAGCCCTCGGCGGCCTCTACGCCGCGGAACTTGCCGGAAACCCGCTGGTGGGCGAACTCGGGGTCTCCATGGAGGGAAAGGAGGTCAGGTTCGGCCTTCTGGGCACTGCCCTCTTCGCCACCTCGACGACCGCGACGTCCTGCGGTGCGGTCGACGCCATGCACGACTCGCTCACCCCGCTTGGGGGCATGGTCCCGATGCTCCTGATCCTCCTCGGCGAGGTCGTCTTCGGCGGGGTGGGTTCAGGGTTCTACACCATCGTTGGTTTTGTGGTGGTCGCCGTCTTCATCGCCGGGCTGATGATCGGCCGGACCCCTGAATTCCTCGGCAAGAAGGTCGAGGCCGTGGAGATGCGGATGGCCGTCGTCACCGTCCTCATCCCCGGGGTGCTCGTGCTCCTCCTCTCCGGCATCGCGCTCGCTCTCCCCGGGGCGATGGGAAACCCGGGCCCGCACGGCCTCTCGGAGGTGGTCTACGCCTTTGCATCCATGTCCAACAACAACGGGAGCGCTTTTGGCGGGCTTGACGCCACCGGCCCTTTCTATCTTATCGCAGGCGCGCTTGCGATGGCCATCGGGAGGTTTGCCCCGGCCATCGCCATGCTGGCGCTCGCGGGGTCGATGGCAGAGAAACGATCCGTCCCCCCCGGCCCCGGGACGCTCCCGACCGCCTCCCCGGCGTTTGTGGCCTGGACGGTCCTCATCATCCTGCTCGTCGGCGGGCTCACCTTCTTCCCGCTCCTGGCGATGGGGCCGGTTGCAGAATACCTGATGATGATGGCAGGTGGGGTGTGAGCCGATGGCCCGGAAACGATACCCCGGCATCGCCGTGTTTGAGCCGGAACTGATCCGCGGGGCTCTCATCGGCGCTGTGCTGAAGCTGGACCCCAGGAGCCTGGTCAGGAACCCGGTGATGTTCCTCGTGGAGATCGGCGGCATCATCACGACCCTGATCACCTTTGCCGGGCTGGCTTCCCCGGCTGCCGGGGACGTCTTCTTCTCCGGCATGGTCTCGCTCTGGCTCTGGCTGACCGTGCTCTTCGCAAACGTTGCCGAGTCGCTCTCCGAAGGCCGGGGGAAGGCGCGGGCCGCGTCGCTCCGGGAATCGAGGGCGAGCGTCCCGGCCCGCAGACTCAGGGAAGAGGCGTTCGGCGCCCAGGCCGATGAGGTGGCATCCTCAGACCTCAGGTCGGGCGACCTCGTCCTGGTGCGGGAAGGTGAGATCGTCCCGGGCGATGGCGAGGTGGTGAAGGGCGCCGCCCTGGTTAACGA
>Ga0209312_1000544_pt1 | contig 33205 bp, 22 predicted proteins | sample BioC13SIPDNA_4_FD_185744 | JGI IMG/M metagenome (GOLD analysis project Ga0209312, IMG submission 185744) | Anaerobic biogas reactor microbial communites from Washington, USA - Biogas_R1_B C13 SIP DNA (SPAdes) (version 2) | ecosystem: Engineered > Bioreactor > Anaerobic > Unclassified | place... | reverse complement strand
CCTTTCGTATGTGGCTCTGCACTACGTTGGTTTATCCGATCCGTAGTGTAACCCACGGCCTACGAATTCGGAGTCGGTCGTTCCATTTTGACTAGGAGGCCCGGGCGCAGCAGCGGATGGCCTTGACCAGCGCCTCGGCCGGGCCGCTCTTCCTCAGGTAGAAGGCGGCGCCCGCGCGGAGCATGGCATCGGCCGTCTCCTGCCCCTCGTACATCGACAGCCCGATGACGCGCACCCCGGGCGAGGCGCGCCGGATCTCGCGGGTGGCCGCGACCCCGTCCATCTTCGGCAGCCCCATGTCCATCAGCACCACGTCCGGGTGCACCCTCGAGGCGAGGCGCACCGCCATTTCCCCGTCGTCGGCCTCCCCGACCACCTCCATGTCGGGCTCCTGCCCCAGCAGCCCGGCCAGCCCCTGGCGCAGGACGGTGTGGTCCTCGGCCAGGAGCAGACGTATCCTTTTCGCGTTCTGCGGCTTGGAAAAATTCATGATGCCCCCCGGCGGCCTGTTCCTTACTCCATTATCCCCCGCCGCGGCGAGGGTGTCACGGCCAAAAAGACCGGCCCGCGAGGCCGGAAAAACACCCCTTCCCGCCCCGGCGCAAATTATGGATTGGATTTTCCCGCCGGATCGCTTACTATTGCGGCGTATGCGCCTGTAGCTCAGCTGGATAGAGCGTCGGCCTCCGGAGCCGAAGGTCACAGGTTCGAACCCTGTCAGGCGTACCACTTCCTAACGCCTTGCCGCTGCAACAACATACCCCAATCAATCAAGGCCATGGGGCATAATGGCGCCGTATACCTCATCCTGCGACGTCATCGGGGACTGAACTCCAGCAGGGATCTGGTAGTCGGCAAGGCGCGGGGGTCCCTCGCGATCCCCGATGGATTGCAGAAGCGAAGAGTGTTCACAATCCGACGGCCGGGTTTCTGCGTACCCGGCAGGATCGCCGACATCGGCGCTGTCCGGACAGTCATGGGCTGGCGAGGAAATTGGGACGACTGAACCTCGGAAGACCCGCCTCCCCTTTTCCGAAATCCTCCTCCGGCCCACCCCCTGCTGCCACAGGCAAGAAAAAGAAATTTGAACCGGACAGCCGGGCTTCATTGGCAGAAATCCCGACAACCGTACTCATCAAGCTAAGAGATTTTTAAATATCAAGCGAAAAGTAACTCTTTTTATTGACACGACCAAAATGTTTTCATACCATAAGCAGTAACTAGCGCCCCGAAACCATAGCAGAGCGTGTGATAGATTCCACAACGTTCTTCCTCATGTAGAAGCCCAATAGCAAGGTAAGCAGCGAGAAGCATGCGCTTGACAGGACATGGGGCCGAAGTTCAGGCGCATCAATTCTGCCGTGACGGATTGAGGCGGACCATAGCGCCGAAAGCTTCGATGTCTCGTATAGGAACAATGAAGGCGCGGCAGCTGCGCTACCAGGAGCGGCATAAACACGGCGTGAACGCGGCACGCGCAACTACCGCCGCCGGGAGTTCTACTCCCGTGGAGACTCAGTCGTTGAAAAGCCATATGCAGTCCGTTTCACAACGGTTGCCTGGACAGGATGGGGTTATTCCGGGTATCCTTGGCCAGCGGCGACCCGTCGAAACCCCATGCGAGGACTCTTACGCACTGTGGTGTGAGAGGGATAGACGGCGTACCGGCTACCTGTGTCCATTGCTGCACGTTTCCGAGAGGGGAGGTAGGAATGATGCGTAAAAATAAGCTTTTTCCGGTTGCCCCATTGATTCTTGCGATATTCCTGATTTTCCCGGAAAAAACACCTTCCCAATATTTCTATAACCACATGAGATTTCAAGATTGGGGAGAGATGTACTGTGCAGGTTGTCAGGATTGGGGTTATACGCTTTACGATGATTGTCAGCCATATAACTGCCATTGGTGTTCCCCGGTCGGAATGGAATACAGATACTGCTATGCCAATAACGGCTGTTTGAACCTGCAAGGAGTTCAAACCACCACCGGAGGTGGACCTTTTTGAGTATGAGCCAAAGGACACAGGCTGCGTCCTTCAGACTCGTTTAAGTTCAATCAAGTCACGGGTCGGCTTGAGGTGTCCGCGTGTTTGTGGCTTGGGATAGTGTAAGTGAAATTTTATCACCGGAGGGAATGCGATGGATAGGGTGCTGCGCCTTAAAAGGAAATTCATCGTTGCCTGCCTGGCGGCGAGTGGTTTTCTCGCGGCAGGCAGTACCATTTCGCAGGCCGCGCCTGGTATGGATATGCCAGGAGGCATTCAGAAGGCCGCATTTTCCAATGATGGCCTTCTTTATATCCTGGCCAAGGGTGAAGCCTCGATCAGGATCTACTCGGCGGAGGGACGCCTTCTGCGGAGGTTGCCGATGGATCCAGGCAACCGCCTGAATCTGCAGGGGGCCGGACCCCGGGATTTTTCGGTGGATGCGAAAGGTGACGTGTATTGTCTCACCTCCTGCCGGGAGCTTCCCCATCAGCAGTCGTGTATCGTTCGGATCGACAAAACGGGAGGGGCATCGACCGTAGTACCGCTGGGCAAGCCGCTTCATGCACTGCAAATGAGCAGGGACCGGGACGGAAACTTTTTTGTATTGGGATTTGAAGCGGACGTCAACAGTTCGATGGCCCGGAAACAGGATCTCCCCTCTTCTGTATACCTTGTGCATAAGTTCTCTCCCAAAGGCGAACATGTGCAATCGCTGATGCCCGTCATGGGCACGGCCGCCGATGGGCTGCTGCTGAACGCCATGGGACGTGCCAGGAGTTTCGTAGTGTTGCCCGATGGGGAAGTCTGGTTTTTTGAGCTGCGGGTGGATGGGCGGACGCCTCCATGGCAGAACGCCCGGGCCGTGTACCATGTCGACAGGAAGGGATCTGCCGAGCGCATCGAGCCGGCTTCCTCCTCCGACCAGTTCGTGATGGGCATCCATGAGTATGCTGGGGACGTCGCACTGGAATGGGCCGACAGGAGGGCAGGGACGGCCAAGATCCTGACGAAGGTCGATGGCACCAGGATTGGAACGGTAGAGGGAGGAAGCATCCAGGCGATCGGGACGGATAGCGCGGTTTGCACGCGGATGGGCGGGAGTGGGGCCTTTCAGCTCACCCTGCATCCCATCGCTCCCCCGCGAGATTGAAAAGGGCACACCAGGCAGAAACCCGCTCCGGCATGTTCCGACGCATTCCCCCCGGCGCCGCCTGCTTCACGGCTGCACCGAAAGCGAGGCTGCTGAACCCGGACCACGCGGCCTCGGCACGCCCTGATATTCCCGTCCGCTAACGCCTGGAGGCCGCGGCCAGGGCCCGGGCGTGGGCGCGGATGTCCTCCGGCCACGCTTCGGTCAGCGCGTCGAAGCGCGCCCGGTCGGAGGCGTAGAGCGCCCGCAGGGCCTCTTCGTACCCCGGCTCGTCCCCCGCCATGTCGGTCATGAAGCGGTAGCACGCTTCCTGCGCGAGCCGCCGCCGCTCTCCGCCCGCCGTCGAGCGGCGCGCCTCCTCGACCACTTTGCGCAGCGTCACCGAGGCCCCGCCCGGCTGACGGTTGAGCCATTCCCAGTGCCGCGGCAGCAGGGTCACCTCCCGGGCGACCACCCCGAGTCTCGGCCGCCCGGGCGAAGGAGAACGGGGGGGTGCCTCGGCCGGTCCGGCCGGGATCCGGGCCGCGATCTCCTCGGGCGTTCCCCGGAGGTCGAGTTCGACCGGTTCGCTGGTTTCGGCGTCGAGGACGAGCACCCGGCGGTCGGCGTCTTCGTCGAGCGCGCGCTTCGCCCCCAGCGCCGCTTCGAGCAGGGTTCCCGCGCCGACGCAGTTGGTGCCTGCAAAAGCGATAAACCGGTGTCCCGCCTCAGCCGCATCCGTCCCCTCGACCATCGGTTTCTCCTCTCATGGTGGAAAAAGATGGGCTATTGTACCCGGGTAATATATCTTTGTCAATATTACCCGGGTATAACTATTTCGGCAGAGTGCAGGAGAATGGGCGTTTGGCTCCTGAGGCGCCGCCTCCCGATGAAGGAGAGAACCTCGGCGCTCATCCCATTCTTCTTCTCGGTATCTCCTCCAGCCGCTTCCGGGTCCCCCCCATCCTGGCGAGCCGGCGCGCGCTTTCCCGGGCGATGAGGGCCTCGAGGCCGAGGCGGACCAGGGCGGTCTTTTCCTTGATCCCGGTCAATCTCGACGCCCTTTCCACCAGCCCGTCGTCAATATTCAGGGTGGTGCGCCTATTCCGACCCCATATGTTTCATGTGCATGATTATGCGTCTTTCATGCATACCAGGCAAACTCACCCCGGTCGGCGCCTTCCCCACTGTCGGCCCGGGAGACCCACCGCGCGTTTTCTGCCATAGTGGGCAGAGAGGAGGCCGCTCTGCCGCTGCGTCACCGGGATTCCGGCGTTCCCGCCGGTCACCCCTCGGGAAGGGCCTCGCGCACCTTCCTTGCCAGGTCTTCTCTGCTGAAAGGTTTCTGGAGAAAGTGTATCCCCTGGTCCAGGATGCCGTGAGGGGCGATCACGTCGGCCGTGTAGCCGGACATGTAGAGAATCCCCATGCCCGGGTGCCGGGCTTTCAGGCGTTCGGCCAATTCCCGGCCGTTCATCCCCGGCATGATCACGTCGACGATCAGCAGGTCTATACCCCCAGCCTGTTCCGCCGCCGTCTCGAGCGCGGCCCCGGGATGGGCAGCCGCCAGCACCCTGTATCCCAGACCGGCGAGGGTTTTCCGGGCGAGCTTCAACAGCGCCGACTCATCCTCCACCATCAGGATGGTCTCCCCGCGGCCGGAGGGCAACACCGCCGGAGCCGGATCTTCGGATTCGCACTGGTTTCCGGCGTGTCGAGGGAGCCAGATCCTGAAAATGGACCCCCGCCCGGGCTCGCTCTCCACATCGATGGAGCCGCCGTTCTGCCGAACGATGCCGTAGACCGTGGCCAGGCCCAGGCCGGTCCCCCGACCCACATCCTTGGTGGTGAAAAACGGTTCGAACAGATTCTCGAGGGTCTCCCGGCTCATGCCGCAGCCGTTGTCGCTCACCGTCAGGAGCACATGGTCCCCGGTCTCCGGACCGGACCGGCCCCGGCGGTCGGGCTGCCCCGCGGCCATGTTGCCCGTCCGGATGGTGATCCTTCCCACCCCGTCGATGGCATCCCGGGCGTTGACCAGGAGATTGGCCAGAACCTGGTGGATCTGGGCCGGATCCATGTTCATCGGCCAGAGCCCCGCGCCCGGTTCCCACGACAGGTCGATGTCCTCGCCGATGAGGCGCCGAAGCATCTTGAGCATGCCCGCAACGGTCTCGTTCAGGTCGATGATCCGGGGAGAGATGGTCTGGCGCCGGGCGAAGGCCAGAAGCTGCCGGGTGATCTCGGCGGAACGGCGGCCCGCATCGAAGATCTCCTTCAGGGCTTCACGAACCGGATCCCCGGGTCCGACCTGGTCCAGCGCCAGTTCCGACTGGCCCATAATCACGTTGAGCATGTTGTTGAAGTCGTGGGCGACGCCTCCGGCCAGCCGGCCGACGGACTCCATCTTCTGGGCCTGGAGCAGCTGGCCCTGAAGCCTTTCCTTTTCGGCCTCCGCCTGCTTGCGCTCGACGATTTCGCCGATCAGCCGGGCCGAAACCGCCAGCCTCTTCTTGGCCAGTTCGATGATGAAGGGGGGCCGGGTTTCGTAGGCCTCCGCCGCCAGCCTGAGGGCGTCCCGATCCACCCCGTACCGATCCGCCAGTTCCCCGAGCCGGACCGGGTCCCGCGGCGGGTCGCCGAAACCGAAGTTGATGGCGCCCACGATCTCGCCCCCGGCCCGTATCGGCACCCCGTACATGCGGATTCCGCCGTTGCAGGCGATTTCGACGGGCTTTCCGGTCTCCATGGCCTTTTTGGCGTTCTGGGTCCAGCAGGACTCGTGACACAGCCACCTGCCGCAGGCAAGCGCCTCCCGGTTGTCGTCGGTACCGCAGAGAGTGCGCGAAGCCCCGTCCATGAAGCGGCACCAGCCCGAGGAGAAAAGGCCCAGGGCGTAATCGCCGTTTTTTTCGTAGATAGCCGCGGATGTTTCCAGAAGATCCAGAAAATCGGAAGCGATATCGCGCAACAGGTCCTCGTCCACCGAACGCCGGATGAGGCCGTGATCGTTCAGCGCGGCGAGGCTTCCGTAGGACGGCTGATGAACGCCGCCGTCCCCGTTGGCCGGCCGGGTCGTGAGCAGCCATTCCAGGCGGCTCAGGGCGTCCCGCGATCGGATGTTCTCGACCGACTTCCAGACCGCGTCCATCAGGAGGGTCAGTTCGAGCTGATCGGTTTCGGTGTAGTCCGATTCCTTGTCGGCAACGCCCACCACGGCCACCGCCCTATCGCCGCATATCACGGGGATCGCCAGCAAGCGCGTCAACGGGAGAGGACCCCCGGAACACCCCATCTCAGGCTGATACCCGGACGGGATTCCGTTGACCGCGACCGGTCGCCCACTCCGTACCGCTTCACCCCAGGCGCCGCCGTGGTCCAGCGCGCAGACGATCGGGGGCTCCGACAGGGGACAGCCCGGCGCCGGGTCCCCGGAGCGGGTGTTGAAGGTGAACTCCCGCCGTTCGTCGTCGTAGAAATAGACGTACCCGCACCGGCTCCGGCTGAGGGAGACGGCCTGGTCCAGCGCGTGATCCAGAAAATCCTGGACGTCCCGGGGCCGATATTGCAGGATTTCGACCATCGCCTTCAGCCAGGCCATGTTTCGCCGGTTTTGTTCCTCGGATACCTTCTCGCGCGTCGTGTCCTGGAAGATGGCGGCGAACTGTCCGGCATTGGGAGAAAAGGCCGTAACCTTGAAATGCCTGCCCAGTTCTCCGGCATATGCATCGAAGGTGACGGGTTCTCCGCTGCGGGCCACCCGGCCGAACGCTTCGATCCAGTACGGCTCGGTCCGCGGCAGGACCTCGAGCACCGTCCGGCCGACGACCCGTTCCGCCTTGAGCCCGGTCAGGCTTTCGAACGCCGGGTTGACGGCAAGAAACCGGTAATCCACCGTGCGGCCGTCTGCATCCTTGACGATTTCATGGAGGGCGAACCCGTCGAGCATCTTATGGAACAGGGTGCGGTAATCCTGCTCCATTCTGCGATGCGCGGTCACGTCGCGCGCGATGACCAGGACCGATTCGACCCTGCCCGCTTCATGCAGCTCCGGTATCAGGCGGCAGTTGAGGATAACCTCCCCCTGCCCGCCCGGGAGCCGGATCTCGTCCTCCAGGGGCAGGCCGCTCTGAATCACCTGCGGGAGGGATCGGTCCCAGAACCGGCACACGGACTCGGGAAGCCCCAGCTCGCGGTGGGTTTTCCCGAGGCAGCGGTCAACGGAAAGACCCGTGATCTCGGCAATGTTTTCCGACGCAAACAAATAGCGGCCGGCGCCGTCCAGCCGGAACACTACGTCGGGAAGCCCCTCGACCAAGGCACGGTATTCGTTCCCCTGCTTCCGCAGGGCCTCTTCAAACCGTTTCCCTGCCGAAATATCGACGATCTGCGAGATGAAATAGGCGGGGCCGTCCTCTTCGTCCCGCACCAGGGAAACATCGAGGAGGGCCCAGATGGCATGCCCCTGCTTGTGGATGTACCGTTTTTCGATCTGGTAGGTAAAAATCTCCCCCGACAGCATCCGGGCGACCAGGGTCGTGTCCGGCTCGAGGTCCTCCGGGTGGGTGATATCCTGAAAGGTCCGCTCAAGCAGTTCCTCCTCCGAATACCCGAGCAGGTCGCACAGGGAACGGTTGACCTTGAGCCATTCGCCCCGGGGCGAAACCAGGGCCATCCCGATGGGGGCGTGCGTGAAGGCCCTGAAAAAGCGTTCCTCGCTCTCCCGCAGAGCCTCCACCATGCGGCGCTGTTCGGTCAGGTCGCGGATAATGATGCTGCTCCGGGTGCGTCCATCAGGTCCATCAAAGAGCGCCGAAGAGACCAGCGCGGGGAAAACGGTGCCGTCGGCTTTTTTGCACCGCAATTCCCCGACATACCGACCGGTGCGTTGGCGCTGCGCGAGCGCCGGACCCAGCCTCGGATCCCCGGCATCCATGATAGCGCTCCGGCCGCCCTGGACGAGTTCCTCTTTCGTCATCTGGAACAGCTCGCAGGCCGCCCGGTTGGCGAAGAGGATCGGACCTTCGGGCCGGGTCAGGAAGATCGCGTCCAGGCAGTGGTCCACCACGGCCTCATAGGGATTGTCCAGCCTGCGTTTCCTCTCCCGCATCGCACCGCCCCTCAAGCAAGAGGATTACTGGCTCCAGCCCCAAAAAGCATGGACCCGCCATAGGCCGCCGTCCGAAAGAGATGCGCGCCGGCACACCGGGTGCCTCCGGACCATGGCGCCCGTCTGCTGCCCTTATCGGCGCCTGGGGCGCATCCTTGGCGGTTTTCGTTTCGAAAACCATGATGGGGCCCGAACGGACCCGCGGAGGATTCCGATGTCACCCGGCCCTGTTCACCAGGGCGCCGGGAGGAACTGATGGAAGCGGGGGCGGGCACCAAGGCATGGAGGCCGTGGCCAGGTCCCGGGCGTGCGCGCGGATGCCCTGAGGCCGCGCGTCGGTCAGCGCGGCGAGCAGTGCCCGGTTCATCGCCCCCTTCCCATCCGCCGGGACCCGGGAGACCCGCCGCGCGTTTTCTGCTATAGTGGGCGCAGAGGAGATCGCCCCATGGAAGGCAAACGCGACCCTTACGCGGGCATGGCCGACGTCTATGACGGGATGGCGCGCGACCGCCAGGTCCGCGAGGCCTACCGCTACTGGAGGGAGCTGCTGCTCCAATGCGCCTCGGAACGGAAGCTCGAGATCCGGACGCTGGTCGACCTGATGTGCGGGACCGGAAACACCACGATCCCCTGGACGCGGCGCGCGGGGTGGCGCGTCATCGGCGTCGACCGCTCGGCCGCCCTCCTCCGGGTGGCCCGCGCGAAATCGGACCGGGTGCGCTGGTACCGGCAGGATGTCCGCCGGCTCCGGCTCCGGGAGCGGGCGGACGCGGTCACGTGCCATTTCGACGCGCTCAACCACATCCTCGAGCCGGGGGAGATGCAGGAGGCGTTCCGCCGCGTCGCCCGGGTTCTGCGCCCCGGCGGGCTGTTCCTCTTCGACCTCAGCACCGCCGCATGGTTCCGCTGGCTCGACGGGCGGGACAAGGTTTCCCGGGTCGGCCGGAATTTCCTGATGGCATCGAACTTCTACGACCCGAAAAGCCGCATCGTCCTGTTTACGCAGCACTGGTTCGTCCCCAGGGGGCGCCTGTACGAGCGGCGCACCATCGCCGTCCGGGAGCGGGCCTACCCGGTCGCGGAGATCCGCGCGATGGCGCGTGCGGCCGGCTTCCGGGTGCTCCGGGCGGAGCCGCAGTGGACGATCGGGGGGAAGGCCGTCCGCCGCGTGTTCGTGCTCGAAAGGAGGGCGCAGGACCCGTTCCCTCCCCGCGTTCATTGCTGAACCCGAGCCGGAGTCCCCGGAAAACGGGGATCGTATGGGACGGCCCCCGTTTTCCGGGTTGCTCCTATTTGCGCCCGGAGGAGCGCTGCAGCCAAATCAGCGCTCCGACGGCCAGCAGCACAAGTACGAGCACAATGATCTTGTCCTGGCTCATGGTTCTCCGTTTCCGTGTATGGGTGGGGATCAGGCCCGCGAAGGCCGCGGGCGACAGAAAGACGATCCCTTCGCGGGAGGGGCGCGGTCGTGCGGAATGCCCGCTCGCGGCCCGGTCCACGCGCGCGTTCCCCCGCCGTGCACGCAGGCGGATTCCGACGACGGGGGGGCGGTCGGGGCGCCGGCCGCGCCAAGGGCGAAAACGGGATGGGGCTCGCGCGCCGGCCGCTCGATTCCGGTGGTCCGGCCCGCGGCGCAGTACCCCTCCGGGGCGCTCCGCTCCAGGGCCAGCACCGCCTGCGCCCTGGACAGGGGCGCGGGCGAGAGGGGTATCGTCCGGGGATGGATCGAAAGCAGGAGCACCAGCAACGCGCCCGCAAGGGCGGGATGTATCCTTCCACCCGTCGATCTCATGGCCGGATTATGCCAGAAACCGTCCGCATTTTCAGCCGTCCCGAAATCGGTTGACATGCCCGAAGGTTTGATGATCTACTCGCCCGCAGTCCGAGCGGCGACGCCGGACAACGAGGGCTGCCTGGCCGCATAGAACTGTGGGTTTTCTGTTGCCGAGGACGCGGGAACGCCTGATTCGCATGCATATGTCCAGATCCGATTGTAAGGCGATGGCGCACATCATCGTCCCCTACCTCCTTTTCGGCGGCCTGTGGATCCTCCTCTCCGACCGGCTGCTCGAGAGGATCGAGCCCGACCCGGCGCGGAGGGTCGAGTGGTCGATCTGGAAGGGGTGGGCCTACGTCCTGGTGACGGGGGTGCTGCTGGCGCTCCTTCTGTACCGGGTGCTCCGGGCGCGCGAACGGGACACCGCGGCCCTTTACGAGACCGACCGCCGCTTCTCCCTGGTCTTCCGCAAGAGCCCCATCGCCATCGCCATCCTCCGGCTCCGCGACGGTCGTTTCATCGACGTCAACGACAGCTTCGTGCGCCTCACGGGGTACTCCCGGGAGGAGGCGCTCGGCCGTACGTCGGTCGAACTGGACCTCTGGGCGGATCCGGTGGAACGCGGGGAGGTCCTGAGGCGGGTGCGCGAGGACGGGCAGGTCCGGGCCATGGAGATCCGGATCCGGCGCCGGTCGGGCGAGACCGTCCCGATGCTCTACGCGGTGGAGCGGATCGACATCGGCGGCGAGCCCTGCCTGATCGGGATGGCGCAGGACATCGCCGCCCGGAAGGAGCTGGAGGAGGAGCTGCGCTCGCGGCTGCAGCGCTTCCTCCGGGCGAGCCCGGCGGTTCTCTACGTGCTCCGCATCGAGGGGGAGCGGGTGCGGCAGGAGTGGATCAGCGAGAACCTGGAGCGGATCACGGGGTGGACCATGGCCGAATCGGGGGATCCCGCGTGGTGGTACGCGAACGTCCACCCCGAGGACAAGGAGCGGGTGCTCGAGGGGCGCGCGCGGGCGGCCGAGTGGTTCGGCAGGAGCAAGCTGCTCGAGTACCGCTTCCGGCACAAGGGGGGCGCCTGGATCTGGATCCGTGACGAACAGCGCTACCAGCCCGCCGAGGAGGGGGACTGGATCGAGGCGGTCGGAACCTGGATCGATATTTCCGAGCAGAAGAGGCTGGAAGCCAACGTCGTGCAGATGCAGAAAATCGAGACCGTGGGGATGCTGGCCGGCGGCATCGCCCACGATTTCAACAACCTCCTCTCGGTCATCCGGGGATACACCGAGCTCGCGCTCGAGGAGGCGCCCCCGGGGGAGGCCGGGCGCGCCAACCTCGAGGAGATCGTGCGCGCCACCCGCCAGGCGGCGTCGCTCACCTCCCAGCTCCTGGCCTTCAGCCGCAAGCAGATCCTGCAGCCCGAGATCCTGAATATCAACGACGTGCTCCGGGAAACCAGCCGGATCCTCGAACGCCTGATCGGCGAAAACATCGAGCTGCGGCTGCTGCCCCGCGCCGATCTGCCCCCCGTCAGCGCCGACCGCGGCCAGCTGCAGCAGATCATCATGAACCTGGCCGTCAACGCCCGGGACGCCATGCCCGAGGGGGGAAAACTCCTCATCGAAACGGGAGAGGCGCTGTTCGACGAGGAATACGTGCGCGGTCACTTCCCCGCCACCCCGGGAGGGTACGTGATGCTGGCCGTCAGCGACAGCGGCGCCGGCATGGACGCGGCGACCCAGGCCCGCATCTTCGAGCCCTTCTTCACGACCAAGGAAAAGGGGAAAGGAACCGGCCTGGGCCTGTCGACCGTCTACGGCATCGTCAAGCAGAGCAACGGGTTCATCTGGGTCTACAGCGAAACGGGCGGGGGGACGACGTTCAAGGTCTACCTCCCCCGGGTCGAAGGCGCCGCGGAGGCGGTGGAACCGGAGGTGCGCACCGGGTCGGGACTCGCGGGTTCCGAGACCATCCTGGTCGTCGAGGACGAGGCGCCGCTGCGGGACCTGGCCTGCCGCACCCTCGAGCGGAAGGGGTACTTCGTGATCCCCGCCTCCGACGGCGACGAGGCCCTGGAGAGGGCCGCGGCCCGAGCGGGAAGGATCGACATGCTGGTCACCGACGTGGTGATGCCCCGGATGGGGGGGAAGGAACTCGCATCCCGGATGAAGGAACGGTTCCCCGGTATCCGCATCCTGTACGTCTCCGGGTACACGGATCATTCCATCGTCCACCGGGGGATCCTGGACGAGGGGGTCGCCTTTCTGCAGAAGCCCTTTTCCATGGAGGGCCTGGTCCGGAAGGTGCGTGCGATCCTCGACGGAAACGCCTAATCCGGGCCCGGGCGCCCGTCCCCGGGCGCTTCTTCCTTCGCCGCTTTCAGCCGTTCGAGTTCCAGCGGGTAGTGCTCGGCCATTTCCGCCTCGGAAATCTTCCCCGTGATCCATACGGTGCTCATCGGGTAGGCGGTCGGGCTGAAGATGACGAAATAGAAGTGCCAGACGACGATGCTCAGGGTGGCGAGCACCGCCTCGTAGAAGTGGATGGTGCGCGCCACGTCCCAGGCGAGCTTCGACCAGAGCGCCATGAAATAGTCGTCGAAGGTCATGACGACGCCGGTGGCCGCCATCACCATGACACCCCACACCAGGGCCCAGTATTCGGCCTTCTCGAAATAGGTGAAGCGCGCGAAGAGCGGCTTCCGGCCGCGGAGGCCGGTCATGTAGAGGAGGTTCCGGGCGACGTCGCGCGCGTCTTTCCAGCGGGGCCAGATGTCGCGCCGGAACCGTCTTCCCTTCTCCGTGAACAGGAGGCAGAGGACGTGGCAGAGGCTCAGGGCGATCATGCCGAATCCCGCGATCCGGTGCAGCACCCCGCGCACGTCGAAAAAGCTCTCGCAGCACCCCCTGATCGGGGCCACCCACCAGGCGTCCGGGTAGCGCAGCATGAAGCCGGTGACGGCCAGGATGACGAAGCTCGCCGTCATCGCCCCGTGCTGCAGCCGGTCCCCGAGCGTCATCCTCTCGTAATGGATCTCCGCGGCCGCGTGCTCCGCCGCGGCCGTGCCCCGCAGCAGCGCCCGCCTGCGGCGCGTTTTCTTGATGAAGTCGAGGAGGTTGTGCAAAAACATCCCGCCCACGACGACGGCGATGAGGTAGAGATAGAAGGCGCGGATCCAGTAGAGGATCCCGCTTTCGGGGTCGCGGGCCTCGACGACGTGTACCGCCCCCCGGGCGAAATTTTCGTTGGCGCCCGGATGACAGGAGCCGCAGGTGGCGGCCAGGTTGGAGCTGTGGACCGTGGATGCGGGGTCCGAGGAGGGGAGGATGTCGTGGACCCCGTGGCAGCTCGCGCAGTTGGCCACCTCCACCGATCCGGCGCGCGAGGCCAGGCCGTGAAAGCTGTCGTTGAAGGTGGAGAAGCGGTCGGCGTCGATGCCGTACTTCCGGGTGAGCCGGAGCGAATCGTGGCAGGAGGCGCAGATTTCGACCGAGACGTTCACGGCCGCCACCGGGGAGCGCGCGTCCCCGACGCGGTAGATGTGGTGCTGCCCGTGACAATCGGTGCAGGTGGGGGAATCGCCGACCCCCTTTCCGACCGCCCGCCCGTGAACGCTCGCCTTGTAGGTCCGGGCGATCTCGGCGTGACAGCGCCCGCAGGTGTCCGCGATGTTCCAGCGGCTGACGCGCGAGGCGGAGTCCCTGGCCGTCCGGGTGTCGTGGGCGCCGTGGCAGTCGCTGCACGCGGCGGCGTCGAGGTTGCCCGCCGCGAGCGCCTCGCCGTGCACGCTGTCGAGGTACCCGGCCATGAAGGCGGCGGGGAATCCCACTTCGGTCCGCACCGTTTCGTCTTCGAGGTGGCACTTCAAACAGAACGCCGGCTCCTTCGTCTTGTAAAGGACCGCTTCGGGGTTGTCCCGGGCAAGGATGGCGTGGGAGCCGTGGCACTGGAGGCAGCCGGGGGATTTTGCGTTCTCCTTCCCCAGCGCCAGCCCATGGGCCGACTCCCGGTACCGGGCCGCGGCCTCACCGTGGCAGCGCCCGCAGCCGACATCGGCCCTCAGGCGGTGGTTGACCGACTTCGGATCTTCCGGGGAAAGAACGTCGTGGGTGCCATGGCACTCCTTGCAGCCGGCCGCCGGCCCGCCCCCCCCGCCGCCGGGGGAACGGCCGTGCACGCTCCCCTCGTACCCTTCGGTCTCGTGGCAGCTTTCGCACCGCACCGGGCGGATGACGGCCGCATGCGGGATCTTCATCGGCTCGAGCCCCGTGTGGCACCGCGCGCAGGCGAGCGACCCGTGCGCGGAGGATTTGAGTTTCGCCCCGTCGACAAAGAGAGACACCCGCCGCCCGCGCCGCTCCATCTCTAGCGAGGGGTTGCTGTGGCACATCGTGCACGGGTCCGATCCCTGGCCGTACAGCTGCAGCGCCGTTAACAGGGGCAGGAACCATACCGCGCGCCACCACTTCCGGGATCGGATCATTGGACTATCCTATGGTAGGCCGCATTCTATCACAGAATATTCCGTCCGCTGCCACCAAATCTTTTATGGACTATTCTCGTCTCTCTCATGAGATTTCCCGGCCGGCCCGGGCTGAATCCTCACGGGAGCTGTAAAGAAACCGCACGCCCCGGCCGCGGTCGTACTCCCAAGTGCTTCACAATCAATGGAGCCCTTTGGCACACCGATTGCGTCTTCCCCGCCGGAGATCGGCAGAATCGGCGATTCCGCCCCATCCGCCGGTCCCCTTTTCTCGGAGCGCCTATGCAGCAAGCCACATGGACCCATTCGAACCTCCAGGACAAGATCCTGATCCGACAAAGCCAGAAGGGGGATCAGCGCGCCTTTGAAGCGCTGATGCGCAAGTACCAGCCCCAGCTCTCCAGCCTGGTGTGCTGGCACGCGGGGCCGGCGGCCGACGCGGAGGACATCGTTCAGCTGATCCTGTGCAAGGTCTATTTTTCGCTGAAGAAATTCGACCTCAACCGCCCCTTCTACCCCTGGCTCCGGCGCATCGCCGTCAACCGCTGTTTCGACGAACGGCGGCGCCTCCGGCGGCGCAAGGCCTACACCTTCGCCGAACTGGAGCTGGAGGAATCCACGATAGACACCCGCCGGCCGCGGGCCCTGCCCGACCCCTACGCGGAGGATAACCGCACGGACCTGGGCGAGATGCTCCGGGAGGTGCTCAACCAGCTGCCGGACGAGTACCAGGAGGTTATCGTGCTGCACCACCTGAAGCAGCTGCCCTACGAGGAAATCGCGCCGATCTTGCGCTGCACCCCGCAGGCCGCCAGGGTGAAGGCGTGCCGCGCCCGGGCCGCCCTCCGGCGCCTGTTGATGGAATCGTGCCAGGAGATCGCCGAAAACTTCTCCTCCTCCAACCTGATGCGCATCCTCGACGCCTGCTGCCGCCGGCAGCCCCGGCGGGTGCCCCAGGTCAGCGAAATGCGCCGGGACCTCGTTCTGTGCAATTCCTAGGGACGGGACCGCTTTTCTTTCCGGCGGCCGCCGATAGTGGTATATAAAGGGAAGTCACCCGGAAGCGGTACAGACGATGCAGATACGGAAGATGACCATGATTCTGGCGCTCGGCCTGGCGGCCTGCGCCCTGGCGGCGTCCGCCCCGGCCCAGGCCCCCGAGATTCCCGAGGCCTGGCCCGACGGGGCCAAGGGCTGGCCCAGGCCGGACTGGATGGAACTGACCGCCAAGCGGCTCGATAAGGCGAGAGAGGCGCGGCCGCCCGGCCCGGAGATCGCCTTGCTCCACGCGAAGGCCACGGACCTCCTCGAGCGCGCCAGGCGCTCCACGGACAACCGGTTCCGGTTCGAGCGGCTCATCGCGGCCGTCAACAGCCTGCTCGACGCCGCCGACCGGGTCGCGTGGGCGCGCAAGGTGGAGCGCACCCCCCAGGACAAGGACTTCTGGGGAGCGGGATTCGTGCTCCAGGGGTGCTACTTCCGGGTCCGGCAGGCCGAATATTTCGCCACCCTCACCGAGGACAACAAATCGGAGCAGTATGTCACCCTGGCCCGCAGCCTCTACCAGCAGGGGCGCGGCGCCTACGACGCACGGGAATACCAGCGCGCACGCCTGCTGGGCGACGCCTCCTCCCTGATCGTGTTTTCGCTGGAATGCATAGCTCAGGCCACCATTCCCGATCCCCACATCTACCGATAGGTGCCCATGCGCTTCCCCGCACCCGTCAGCTTCCGCGCGCAGGCGTTCATCATCGGGGCGGCCTCCCTGGCCGTTGTCGCGCTGGCGGCGCTGATCGTGCGCGATGTCGTGTTCACGACCGAGGCCAAGCTCCTGGGGGACGCCCTGCGCCGCTGCGAAACCGCCTGCCGGGAACTCGCCAGCCAGGTCCGGGAACGCGCGGCCTATGCGGGCGATCCCCTCGAGCAGCTCCCCCGGCAGGCCCTGGAGATTTCGCTCAAGGGGATCTCCTCCACCGTTCTCCAGGCTTTCCCCGGGATCAAGGGGGGGATGTACCTGCCGGCCGAGGACGCCGTTTCGGGGTATGCCTATCCCACCGCGGAGGAGGAGCCCGAAGCGCGCCCCGGCCTCTCGGGGATGGAGACCGACTTCATCCGTACCCTTGCCGCCCGGGCCGGGGCTGCGGATGCCATGGTCAGCGGCTCGGACTGGGAGAACCGCGACCTGATCGTCGGCGCCGCCGTCCGGTCGGGCGGCATGGTCCTGTGGACCCTGCGCCGCGTCCCGGTGCTGCGCTACCCCCTGATCGGCACGCACCGCTGGTGGCTGATCGCGCTCGGGTTCTCGACCCTGCTGGGCGTGGGCGGCATCGTCTCCATCTGGTACCGGCTCCATTCGGGCGTCCGCTCCATTCAGAAGGGGCTGCGCCGGCTGGAGGACGACTTCTCCTTCCGCCTCCCCTCGGTGCGGGGCGACCTGGGCCGGGTCGCGCGCGACATCAACCTGATGGCGGAGCGGCGCATGGCGCTCGAGCAGAAGCTGCGCCAGCAGGACCGGCTCGCCGCCCTGGGTAAGGTCGTCAGCGGCGTCGCCCACGAGGTCCGCAACCCGCTCAACTCCATCAAGCTGACGCTGCAGCTGCTGGAGCGGCGGCTGAAGAAGGGGGTGGCCGCCTCGACCGAGGTCGCCGAATGCCTCGAGGAGATCGACCGGCTCGACCTGATCGTGGGCCGCCTCCTCGCCTTCGGCCGCCCGGTGATGACCCACCGGCACGTACAGGACATCGCCCCCGTCGTCTCGCAGGCGGTCAAGATGGTGCACGAGCCGATGCAGAAGAAGGAGGTCCGCATCGACCTCGACCTGCCGCGCGGGGAACTCCGGGCCGATGTCGATGCGCCCCAGATCGTTCAGGTCCTGATCAACCTGCTCCTGAACGCCATCGACGCCTCCCCCCGGGAGGGGGTCGTCACGGTCCGGGCCGAGGCGGAGGGCGGCCGGGTCTCGATCCGGGTCGCCGACGGCGGCAGCCGCATCCCGGACGAGGTGCGTCCCCACGTTTTCGACGCCTACTACACCACCAAGGAAAACGGGAGCGGGCTGGGCCTGGCCGTCTCCCGCGAAATCGTGGCCAACCACGGCGGCTCCCTGCAGTTCGAGTCGGAGGATCCGGGCACGACCTTCATCCTCACGCTGCCGGAGGAAAGGGGGGCGTCGGATGCGGCCTAAAGCGTCCATTCTCATCGCCGAGGACGAGGCGCAGGCGCGCGAGGCGCTCCGCGCCCTGCTCGAGGACGAGGGCTACCGCGTGCTGTGCGCCTCCGACGGCACCGAAGCCTCCCTCCACCTCGCCCAGTCCGCGGTCGAGGCGGCGCTTCTGGACATCCGGATGCCGGGGAGGGACGGGCTCGAGCTGCTGCGCGAGCTGAAGCTCCATCCGGCCCCCCCCGCGGTCCTGATCATGACGGCCTACGGAACCAGCGCGGCCGCCATCGAGGCGATGGCCCTCGGGGCGTTCGATTACCTGACCAAGCCGCTGAATTTCGACGAACTGCTGATCCAGCTCGAGCGCGCCATCGACAACCGCAGGAAAACCAGCGAGCTCGAGGCCTACCGCAGCGAAGAGGACGCCGGGCCGGGGCACGAGATCGTCGGCCGGAGCCCGGCCATGCAGAAGCTGTACAAGCTGATCGGCCAGGTGTCCGCCACCGACTCCACGGTGCTCATCCGGGGGGAGTCGGGGACGGGAAAGGAGATGGTCGCCCGCGCCATCCACCGCCACAGCCTGCGCGGTTCGCGCCGGCTGGTCAAGGTCAACTGCGCCTCCATCCCGGAAACGCTGCTCGAGGCGGAAATGTTCGGCCACGAGCGCGGGGCCTTCACCGGCGCCGCCCAGCGCCGGATCGGCAAATTCGAGTACGCGGCCGGCGGCACTCTCTTCCTCGACGAGATCGGGGAACTGACCCCCTCCACCCAGGTCAAGCTGCTGCGGGTGCTGCAGGAGTTTTCCATCGAGCGCCTGGGGTCCAACATCACCATTCCCCTCGACGTGCGTTTGCTGGCCGCCACCAACTGCGACCTGGAGCTGGCCGTACGCGAGGGGCGCTTCCGCGAGGACCTCTATTACCGCCTCAACGTCGTCACCATCGCCGTCCCCCCCCTCCGCCAGCGGCGCGAGGACATCCCTGAACTCGCGGCCTACCTGCTCCGGCGCGCCGCGGCGCGCCTGAAGATGCAGCCCCCCACTCTTTCGGAGGACGCGGCCGGGTATCTCGCCGGGCAGGAGTGGCCCGGAAACGTGCGCGAACTGGAGCACTGCCTGGAGCGGGCCCTGATTCTGGGCCGGTCGGGAGTGCTCCGGCGCGAACACGTGGCGCTCGATGCGCCGCCGGCGGCCGACGACGCGATCAACGGCTTCCCGCTCGAGGAAGGGCTGCACGCGGCCGTCGCCCGACTCGAGCGCGGGATGATCGAACGGGCCCTCGCCGCCTCGGGCGGAAACCGCACGCGGGCGGCCGAGATCCTCAGGATCCACCGCCGCCTCCTGTACGACAAGCTGCGCGAATACGGGCTGGACTGACCCCGCGCCCTACTTCTCCATGAGCGGGCGGAACACGTCGGGCAGCGTGAAGGGGAAATCCTCGCGCGTCCGCCCCGGGGTCAGTTCCGCGGGGACGGCCGCGGCGAGTTCCTCGGCCGTCCACCCCCCCTCCCTCCGGATCGTCCGGGCCACCGGCGGGGGGTCGACGAAGATCCCCACGTGTCCCCGCAGGACCTCGAAGATGCAGCCGTTGATCGAATCCGCCCCCTCGCTGACGAGGTACGTCGCCAGCGCGGCCACGTCCTCGGGCCGGTTCGATTCGAACAAGGGGTTGCGGATCTCCGGCGCCGTGCCGCGCCAGGCGGCGATCGGGCGCAGGACGTTGCAGGTGATCCCGTACGGCGCCAGTTCCCGCGCCACCGTGCGCGCGAACCCCACGATCCCCTCCTTCACCGTGGAGTAGGCCGCCTGCCCGGCAAACCCGAACCCGATATGGGAGGAGGTGCAGAGGATGCGCCCGTAACCCCGCGCCTTCATGTGCGCCGCGGCCGCGCGCGTCGCGAACATCATCCCGTACAGGTGGGTCCGCACCATCAGGTCCCAATCACCGGTCTGGATCTCGTCCACGTTCTGGTGGCGGATGACCCCCGCGTTGTTGACGAGGATGTCTATCCGGCCGAACTCCCGGATCGCCTGTTCCACGACCGAACCCGCCCCCTCCTCGGTCGCGACGCTCCCGTGATTCGCCACCGCCGTCCCCCCGGCGGCCCGGATCTCCCCCACCGTCCGGTCCGCCGGGCCCGGCGACTCTCCGTACCCGTCGTGCGACGTGCCCAGGTCGTTGACCACCACGCGTGCCCCCTGGGCCGCGAACGCGAGCGCGTGCGCCCGCCCCAGGCCGTTGCCGGCGCCCGTAACCGCCGCTACCCTTCCTTTCAGCATCCCGCCCATATGCCCCACCCCCCGGATGATGTCCAAATGCCGCATTTCCCCCGAAAACCAAAGCGTGTATGATAGTGCGCGTATTGTACCCGACAACCCGAAACCCGTGTGAGAGAGAATGCCATGAGGATCCTGATCGCCGGCGGGGGGCAGACCTCCGCGCTTGTCGCCAGCCGCCTCATCCACGAGGGGAACGAGGTCGTCATCGTGGAACAGGAGGGGGACCGCTGCCGGGAACTGGAGGGGATGCTGGACGCCAGGATCATCCAGGGGAACGCGGCCAGCATCGCCACGCTCCGCAAGGCGGGGATCGCCCAGGCCGACATGCTCATCGCCCTGACCAGCGTCGACCAGGTCAACCTGCTCTTCTGCCTGATCGCTTCCGTGGAATCGCAGGCCAAGGTCCGGGTCGCCCGCCTGCGGACGCACGAAGTGGAGCACTGGCGCACCCTCTGCCGCCAGGCCAACATCCCGATCGACCTGATCATCCACCCGGAAACGGACATCACCGACCGGATCCTGCGCGTCATCCACATCCCCGGCGTCAGCGACATCCTCGATTTCGCCGAAGGGCGGGTGAAACTGTTCGGGATGACGATCGACGAGGCCCATTGGCTCGCCCACCGGCGCATCGACGAGATCGACGAGGGACGATCCATCCGCAAGGGGCTGATCGCCATGATCTTCCGCGACCAGCAGGCCATCATCCCGCACGGCGGGGAGGTCCTGATCCCGGGCGACCACATCTACTTCATGTCCCGGACGGAGGACCTGGATTCCGCCTTCGGATTCATGGGCCTCGCCACCCGGCAGAAGCTCGACCGCGTGTTCATCCTCGGCGGCAAGCAGCTGGGGATCGAACTGGCCCAGCGCCTGGAAGAGAGCGGGATCGACGTCAAGCTGTTCGAGCGGGACGGGGCGCGCTGCGAGCTGATCTCGCGCATCCTGAAAAAGACCATCGTCATCCATGCCGACGGCACCGAGGAATCCACCCTCGCGGAGGAAAACATCCAGGACGTCGGGGCTTTCCTGGCGCTCACCGGTGACGACGAGGACAACATCATGGCGTCCCTGATGGCGCGCACGCTGGGCGCGCGCAAGGTCGTCACCCTGATCAACCGCCTGAACTACCTGCCGATGGTGCAGCGCCTCGGGATCACGACCACCGTGAGCCCGCGCCTGGCGGCCGTGGACCGGATCCTGCGCTTCGTCCGCAAGGGGCGCGTCATCTCCGTCACCTCCTTTCGCGAGCAGGAGGCCGAATCGATCGAACTGATCGCCGCCTCCCGCTCCCGGGTCGTGGGCAAGAGGCTCCAGGACGTGCACCTGCCGCATGAATGCATCATCGGCGCCATCGTCCGTCCCGGCGGGGAGGTGATCGTGCCCCGCGGCGAGGATGCCGTCGAGGCGGGGGACCGGATCATCTGCTTCGCCCTGGAGACTTCCGTCCCCCTGCTCGAATCCGCCTTTCTTTCCGAATCCGGGAGCTGACCCGAGCCGTGACCCACATCGCCCCCCTGCTGCACATCCTCGGACGCTTTCTCGTGGCGCTGGCGGCCGTCATGGGCATCCCGCTCGGCTACGCCCTCGCGATCGGCGACCCCCCCCTCCCCTTCGCCGGCGCCGTCGCCGCCACCGCGGGAGCGGGACTGGTCCTGGTCTTCTCCACCCGCCGCCCCAGGGGAGACCTGACGCAGCGGGAAGCGCTGCTGCTGGTCGGCATGGTGTGGGTCGCCACGGGCCTTCTCGGCTCCCTCCCCTTTTACCTCTCCCCCCATTTCCCGTCCTTCACCGACGCCTTCTTCGAATCCACTTCGGGGTTCACCACCACCGGGGCCACCGTGCTGGCCGACGTCGAGGTCCTCTCCCACAGCCTGCAGTTCTGGCGCTGCTTCTCCCACTGGCTGGGGGGGATGGGAATCGTGGTGCTCGGAATCGCCGTCCTGCCGCTGGTGGGGATCGGCGGCATGCCGCTGTACCGCGCCGAATTTTCCGGCGCCAAATCGGAAAAGATCCGCCCCCGCATCCGGGAGACCGCCCTGGCCCTCTGGAAGATCTATTTCGGGCTGACGGCCGCGCTCTATCTCGCCCTGCGCTGGGCGGGGATGGACCCGTTCGAAGCCCTCTGCCACGCCTTCTCGACCCTGGGAACCGGCGGCTTCTCCACCCGGACGGCCAGCATCGCGGCTTTCGGAAGCCCCAGGATCGAGGGGATCCTCATCCTCTTCATGCTCCTGGCGGCCGTCAACTTCACCCTCCACTACCGGCTCTGGGTCGAGCGCCGCGTGAGAGGCTTCCTCTCCGATATCGAGCTCCGTTTCTTTCTCGGCGTGGTGGCCCTGGCGACGGCGGCGATCCTGGTGGCCCTCCTTCCCGGCGGCGGGCTGACCCCGTCTGAGGCCCTGCGCCGTTCCCTCTTCCAGGTCACCTCCATCATCACCACCACCGGCTTCGTCACGGCCGATTTCGAGGCGTGGCACCCGTTCCCCCAGCAGGTCCTGCTCCTGCTCATGTTCATCGGGGGCTCTACCGGATCGACCGCGGGGGGGCTGAAAGCGTCGCGCGTCCTCCTGCTCCTGAAGGTGATCGGGCGCGAATTCAAGCGCCTGGTCGAGCGCCGCGGCGTCTTCGCGGTCCGGCTGGGGTCCGCGGCCTATCCCGAAAACGCGATCCAGGGGCTCCTGAACCTGGTCTACCTGACCTTCCTGGTCTATTTTACCGGCTGCCTGCTGCTGACGGCGGCGGGGGTCGACCTCCTGACCGCCGTGAGCGCCGTGCCGGCCAGCATGTTCAACATCGGCCCGGGGCTGGGGGCCGTGGGCCCGGCCGATCATTACGGCCATCTCCCGGCCCTGGCCAAGTGGGTCCTCGGCCTCTGCATGATCGCCGGGAGGCTCGAGTTCTACACCGTCCTGGTCCTGTTCACCCCCGCCTTCTGGCGGCGTTGACGGAGGTCCCGATGAAAGCAAAACTGGCAGTCTGCGCCCTTTCCCTTTTCCTGCTCCCCGCCGCCCCCGGCCGGGACGGCAGGATCCTGCCCTGGGGAGACCAGGGGGACGGGACCTACCGCAACCCCATCCTGAAGGCGGATTATTCCGATCCCGACATCATCCGCCATGGCGACGACTTCTACCTCATCGCCTCCGATTTCCACTTCGTCGGCATGCAGGTGCTCCATTCGCGCGACCTCGTCAACTGGACCGTCGTCGGCCAGGTGTTCGACCGCCTGGATATGGATCCGAAATATGACGCCATGAAGGGCTACGCCCAGGGGACCTGGGCCCCCGCCGTCGGCCGTCACGACGGGACCTTCTACATTTTTGTCTGCACCCCCAGGGACGGACTGTTCATGTGGCATGCCCCGGACATGAGGGGGCCCTGGTCGAAAACGGTCACGGTCCGCGCCGTGGAGGGGTGGGAAGACCCCTGCCCCTTCTGGGACGAGGACGGGACGGCCTATCTCGTCCGCAGCCAGGTGGGCGCGGGTCCCCTCATCCTCCACCGGATGAGCCCGGACGGGACCCGCCTCCTCGACGAGGGGCGAGAGATCTACCGCGGCCCGGTGGCCGAGGGGCCCAAACTGTTCCGGCGCGGCGGGTACTATTACATTTCCCTCCCCGAGGGGGGGGTCGAGCGCGGCGGACAGACGGTCCTGCGCTCGAAAGACATCTACGGCCCCTACGAACGGCGCGAAGTCCTCCCGCCCGGGAGCCCCCACCAGGGGGGGATGGTGACGCTCGAAAACGGGGAGGGCTGGTTCGTGGGCTTCAAGTCCTCCGGGCACCTCGGCCGCATCTGCCACCTCCTCCCGGTGCATTGGACGGAGGAGGGATGGCCCGTCTTCGGCGACGGGGGAAAAACGGTCGACCGCCATCCCAAGCCCGATGTCGGCCGGATCTACCCGGTCCGGCGCCCGGAGACGGGGGATGAATTCGAAGCCCGGACCCTCTCCCCCATCTGGCAGTGGAACCACAACCCGGACCCGGCGCGCTGGTCGCTTTCCGCGCGCCCCGGCTGGCTGCGGCTGACCGCGCTACCCGCACCATCCCTGGCCGAGGCGCCGAACACCCTGACGCAGAAGCTCTGGGACGACGCCGGGGTGGTGGACGTCGAGATGGACGCCGCCCGCATGAGCGAGGGGCAGCGCGCCGGTTTCGCCTTCATGAGCGGCAGCGACTTCGGCTGGATCGGGGTCCAGCAGCGCGACGGGGCCCGCCGCATCGCCTGGGAAGGGGGCGCCGGCCCCGTGCTCCGGGGCGACCGGGTCTGGCTGCGGGGGCTCTACGAGGGGGACCGGGGGCGGCTCCTGTACAGCCTCGACGGGCGGACGTTCGCCGAAACCGGCGCGGCTTTCCAGCTCCGTTTCCGCCACTGGAAGGGGGCGCGCATCTCCGTGTTCAGCTACGGTCCCGGGGGCGGGGCCGCCGACTTCGACTACATCCGCTACCGCCCGGGCCCGTCGCTGGACGCCCTCGGCGGGCGCTGAGGGAGGAAGGGCATGCATAGGATCGGACTGCTGGCCCTCGGGCTTCTCGGCGCCTCCGCCGTGTGCGGCGCCTCCGCCGTGTGCGGCGCCCTCGCCGTGTGCGGCGCCCTCGGCGCCCGTTCGGACCCCGACGCGGGCGGCACCCTGAAGGAGGCCTACCGCGACGCGTTCCTGGTCGGCTGCGCGGTCAATGACGCCATCGCGTCGGGCAGGGACAAGGCGTGGGGCGATGTCGTGCTGCGGCACTTCAACACCCTCACCCCCGAGAACGCGATGAAGGCCGAAGCCGTCAACCCCCGCCCCGGCGTCTACAATTTCGGGCCGGCGGACGCCTTCGTCGATTTCGCCGAAAAAAGCGGCATGTTCGTCGTCGGGCACACCCTGGTGTGGCACAACCAGACGCCCGACTGGTTCTTCACCGACGGCGGGGGGAAGCCGAAGACGCGCGCGGCCCTGATCGAACGGATGCGCGAGCACATCGAGGCGGTGGCGGGACGCTACGCCGGGAGGGTGGACGCCTGGGACGTGGTCAACGAGGTGATCGCCGACGACGGCTCCTACCGGCCGACGCGGTGGGTCGAGGGGGTGGGGGACGGCGACCTGCTGGTGAAGTCGGCCTTCCGGTTCGCCGCCCGTTACGCTCCCGGCGCGGAACTGTACTACAACGACTTCAACGCCTGGCGCCCGTCGAAAAGGGACGGCATCGTGCGGCTGGTGCGGATGCTGCAGCAGGAGGGGATCCGGATCGACGGTGTCGGGATGCAGGGGCACTGGGGGCTGCATTATCCCCGGACCGAACATGTCGAGGCGGCGATCGACGCCTACGCGGCGCTCGGCGTGAAGGTGATGATCACCGAACTGGACGTGGACGTGCTCCCCCTGACGCGCGAGGGGCAGGTCATCGGCAGCGTCATGAGCCACGCGCAGTTCCAGCTCGAGGAATTCAAGGCCTTCCTCGACCCGTACGCCGGCGGCCTGCCCGAAGGGGTCGAGAAGCAGCTGGCGGACCGTTACGAAACGCTCTTCCGGATTTTCCACGGCCGGCGCGACAAGATCGACCGGGTCACCTTCTGGGGGGTACACGACGGCATGTCGTGGAAGAACGACTATCCGGTCCCGGGGAGAACCAACTATCCCCTGCTCTACCGGAGGGACGGACGGCCCAAACCGGCGCTCGACCGCCTGCTGCGCCTCCCCTCTAGCCGGTAGCGCCGCCGCTCCCGGTGCGCCGCATCCGCACCCGGAGGCTCAGGAGGAAGAAAACGACGCAGGAGGCGGCCACGCCGAAAACGCTCGGGTCCAGGTTTTCGAGGAGGCCGAAAACGTCCTCCCCCAGCGGGGACCACCAGCCCCGCCCCTGCACCCAGAGGATCGCCCGGTAGAGGAGCGTCAGCCCCGTCGCCGCGATCATGGTGACGAAGATGTTCCGCGTCAGCGCCGGGGAGCGCTTCCGCACCAGCGCCCCGACGCAGACCGGCAGGATGACGGCCGGCGCCCAGATGTGATAGGTGAACAGGAGCAGCCCGATGATGTCGGGCCAGGAAACCGCCACGGCGATCGCCGTGCAGCCCAGCAGCACCGTCCAGATCCGCGCCAGCCGGAGCATGCGGCCGTCCCCCCGGTCCTTCCACCCCAGCTGGTGCTCGAAAAGGTCCTTCACGAAGATGGTCGTCGCCGAATTCAGCGCCGAATCGGCCGAGGACATGACGGCCATCATCAGGGCCCCGATCATCAGCCCCGCAACCCAGGGGTTGTGCAGCTGCATGATCACCATCGGCAGGGCCTGCTGCGGGTCGATGTCGGGAAAGTGGACCCGCGCGTAGAGGGCGATGCAGAACAGGACCGCGGGGAAGACCAGGGCGAGGAAGACCCCGACCCCCGCGATCCCCCTCCTGGTCTCGCGCACGTCGCGCCCGACGCAGTAGCGGGTGGCGTAGCCGGGGGCGAAGGTCTCCCCCAGGAGGAACGCCAGGAAGGTGGTGACGAGAAAGAGCCACCCCCGGTTCCCCTGCGGGAGGAAAAACCAGCGCGGGACCTCCTCCAGCGAAGCGGCCGCGATGTCCGGGACGCAGAACAGGAGGGTGACGCCGAATCCCGCCAGCAGGATGACGAACTGGTAGACATCGGTGTGGATTACCGCCAGCAGGCCCCCGGCGGTGCTGTAGATGACGACCATGGCGCCGCCGATCAGGATCGCCCATGCCAGCACCCGCGACATGTCGGCGAACTCGGGCATCAGGGTCGCCAGCACGCTGCCGAAAGCCGCCATCTGCGCCGCCACTATGAAAACGGAAAAGAGGAGCGACAGGACCATCATCACGAAGCGGGGGCCCTCGCCGAAGCGGTGGCCGAAGTACCCCGCCACCGTGTACAGCTCCGCCCGGCGGAACTGCGGGGCGACCACCAGGCCGGAGAAGATGAAGTGCAGGTACCAGCCGGTGGAGACCAGCAGCATCAGCACGCCCCAGTCGTAGGTCTTGCCGATGGCGCCGATGGAGGAGCCGCCGCCGATGACGGTGGCCCCCATGGTGCAGAAGAGCATGAACCAGCCGACGTTGCGCCCGGCGACCAGGAAATCGTCGGTGTCCCCTATCCGGCGCGCCTTGGAGATCCCTTTCACGAAGATGAAGGCCATGTAGGCGGCGACGATGGCCCAGATGATCAGGGTGTCGGACAACGGCATCCTCCCCTATTGCCGTCCGGGGTCTTCGGACGGCTCCAGGACGGGGTCGACGGTGAAGGGGTCCAGGGCGTAGTTCTTCTGGAATTCGGAGATCGCGGGCACGACCTCCCGCTGGATGTAGCGGCCGCTCATCAGGCGCAGAAACGCCGCGTAGTTGGGGCGGAAGCGGATCGTGTCGCCCACCTTCAGGCCGTCGGCGTCCTCGCCGATATTGACCACGGTGATGTCGCTCGAGGCCCCCGCGATGGAATAGCGTTCCTTGATGGGGCTCAGCCCCGATATCTCCGTGTCGAGGTTCCCCACGCTGACGAGCGCCCGGTACCCCCTCTGCCCCGGCGTCCTGTCGTCGCTCACCTCTGAAATGAAGGGCGTGATCGAGGTGGTCTCGGCCAGGGGAACCAGGCTCTTCTCCTTGATTTCGGCGATCTCGGCTTCCAGGACGACGGCGTCCCCCCGCAGGCCGGGGAGCAGTCCCCCGCTCAGCAGGTCGTTGCCCAGGAAGATCGCCTCCCCGATGCGGAAGTGATTGATGGCCCTGGGGAGCTGGCCGCTGATGAGGAGGGGGAGCACGGCCGAGGACCCCGCCGATATCAGCGGGAGCGGGTGCTCGAATTTCAGCTCCAGGAGTTCCCGGTAGAGCGCCAGCTGCATGAACTGGTCCACCGTGGGAACGGCGCCCGCCAGGCAGCCGAGGTTGGCCCCGATCCCCTTCACCTCGATATGGGACAGCTCGAACACGTACTTGTAGAAATCGATCAGCGACCCCGGCAGGATCCCCTCCCGGAGGTCCCCCAGTTCGATCATGATCACGACCCCGTGCACCTGGCCGAGCCGGCGCGCCTCCTCGTTGAGCGCCTCGATGATGCGGATTTCGCTGTTGAGGCTGACGTCGGTGAGCCGCACCACGTCCGCCACCGCGGTCAGGTCCGGCACCCGCAGGTACCACGATTCGAAATCGGGCACGATCCGCTCGATCGCGCGCAGGTTTTCGAGCCGCGAGTCCCCCATCGAGCGGACCCCCATGGCCTGCAGGGCCCGGAGGGTGTCGGCGTGCCCGCACAGCACCTTGGTCACCACCGTCCAGGAGGCTCCGTGCTCGCGCATCCAGCCGCCGATGATTTTCAGGTTCCGCCCCAGCGCCTCGAGATCGATGAGGACCCTGTTCATTTCACGTACCTCATTTCCGCGTACTTGCTCGTGAACCCGATCCGTTCGTAGAGACGGCGCGCGGGGTTGTCGTATTCGACGTGAAGCTTGATGTTCCCTTCCGACTCCCGGACGGCCCGCTCGATGAGCAGCCGGCCCAGGCTCCTGCCGCGCCGCTCGGGCGCGACGGCCACGAAGAGGAGGAGGTTCTCGGGGACATAGCCCTTCATGCCCGTGCCCTGCATGACCAGGGCCCCGGCGAGCGCCCCCTCGATCTCGGCGATCACGAGAAACCCGCCCGGCCGCCCTTCGGCCTGGAGGGCGTCCAGGATCCCGCGCTCGATGTCCTCGGGCGCGTCCTCGTAGGGCTTGAGGCTCTCGTGCAGAAACCGGGTCAGCCCCTCGAGATCCACCCCCGGGGGAAACTCCGCGAGCGAGCGCGCGACGTGCAGGCGCAGGCCCGAAACCGCTTCCTCCGGCCGCCCCGCCCCTCTTTCCGCACCGGGGCCCTTTCCCTTCACGGCCCCGGACCGCGCCCCCTCCCCCCCGCCGAGGTCGTCGGCGGTGTCGGTCAGGGCGTGGGGGACCAGGATCGGCTCGGCCGCCGTCCTCCCCTCGTCCATGAAACCGGCCACCCGTTCGAGCGAGGAGAGGATCTGCGCCTGCTCCCACTTCTGGAGCCCCTCGAGCTTGCGGACGAAGTCTTCCTGCAGGAGCGGGGGGAGGGCCTTCACGGCCTCGGCCCCGGCCGGGGCGACCTCGACGAAAACCTGGCGCCGGTCGGCGTCGCCCCGCTCCCGGCGCACCAGGCCGCGGGCCTCCAGCCGGTCCACGATCCCGGTCACGGTGGCGTTGCTGAGGCTGGCGCTGCGGGCCAGGTCCCCCAGCGAGACGCGGCCCCGGCGCTGGATTTCGCGCAGGAGCACCACCTGGGGAATGGTCAGGCGATGGCTCTGGATCAGTTTCTTGGAATGCAGGTCGATCGAGCGTACGATGCGGCGCAGGGCCACCAGCACGTCATCGAGCATTTTCTGTTCTGGAAAAAGTGTGTTTGTCATTTTCATCTCAAATATTTTGAGTACAAAACATACTCCCCCATGTATAATAGGTCAATAAAAAAATGGGGATGGACCAGGCTATATGCTTGTGTAAATGCAGGATAGCCGTTCATTGCCGGACCGTCCCCCCGAGGGGGGCTGAAAGTTGGATCAGACCGGGAAAGGTGCCATGAGCTGGGAACATATCGTCGAAAACTTCAGGCAGTTCTGGCTGGTGGTGGTGGACGTCTGGCAGGACGGAGTCCTGGGCATCGATATCGGCAGGATCCTCGTCGCCCTGTTCCTCTTCTTCCTTTTCCTCGTCTTTCGCCACCTGATCGCCCGCTTCATCATCCGGAGGCTGGCCGCCGTAGCCCAAAAAACCCGGTTCCGGTTCGACGACGAGGTCGTCGAGGTGCTCGAAAAGCCGTTCACCTTCATCCCCGTCATCCTCGGCTTCTTCTTCGCCACGGAATACCTGGCCCTTTCGGGCTCGCTGGCCGACATCGCCCACCGCCTCCTGCGCTCGCTCATCGTCTGGTTCCTCTTCTGGAGCCTGGTGCGCCTGGTGCACCCCCTCTCCTTTCTCTTCAGGCAGGTCGAGGAGATCTTCTCCCCCACCATGGTCGAGTGGCTCCTGAAGAGCATCCGCATCGCCTTCATCTTCATCGGCGCCGGCACCATCCTGGAAATCTGGGGCATCCAGGTCCTGCCGCTGCTGGCCGGGCTGGGCCTGTTCGGCGTGGCCGTCGCGCTCGGGGCCCAGGACCTGTTCAAGAACCTGATCTCGGGCATCCTCATCATCGCCGAACACCGCTTCAGCCCGGGAGACTGGATCGAGGTGGAGGGGGTGGTGGAAGGGACGGTGGAGGCCATCGGCTTCCGCTCCACCCTGGTGCGGCGCTTCGACAAGGCCCCCGTCTACGTCCCCAACGCCAACCTCTCCGACAACGTCGTGACCAATTTCTCGGCCATGACCCACCGCCGGATCTACTGGACCATCGGCGTTCTCTACTCGACCCGGGTGGAGCAACTGCGCCGCATCCGCGACGGCATCGAGCGCCACATCCTGGAATCGGGGGATTTCGCCCACCCTCCCGAGGTGCCCACCTTCGTCCGCATCGACCGCTTCAGCGACTCCTCGATCGACATCATGGTCTACTGCTTCACCCGCACCACCGTCTGGGGCGAGTGGCTCGAGATCAAGGAGCGGCTCGCCTACCGGGTCAAGGAGATCGTCGAGGAAGCCGGGAGCGGCTTCGCCTTGCCCAGCCGCTCGCTGTACGTGGAGTCGCTCCCCCCGGGCGCCCCCGAACCCTTCGTCCCCCCAGCGGATACGAGCGTACAGCTCGCGTCCGGTTAAGGCCGCGGCCTGCGGGGCAATTGGACCAGCCGGTCACCCTGGAACGACCCGACGTAGATCCCGTCGCCCGCTTCCAGGGCGATGGAGACCCCTTGATCAGCCCCCTGCCGCCCGCATTCCAGCAGCGGAGGATTGAGCGCTCCCGGCTGGGCGCCTGCCCTCGATCCCAAAAGCACCAGGCAAAGGAATGGAAACAGGAAAAAAACAGCCCGTTTAAAAAACCCTTCATGCCGCCTCCTTTCGTCGAGGAATTTGTTCCCCCTCCGGTGATTTCAGGAAAACGGCAAACGCGGGGGGTGTCCCCGAGGTTATTGAACGAATCTGCCGCGAAACCGCTCCGTGATCGACCAGAGGTCCGGAGTCAGGCACGACCGCACTTTTTCCAGGATGGGCTCTGCGATGAAACCGTAGTAGGCCTCGGCGATCGCGCCGGCGATCGCGGCCAGGGTGTCGCTGTCGCCTCCGAGGGATACCGCGTTGCGCACGGCATCTTCGTAGGACTCCGATTCGAGGAAGGCGATGACCGCTTCCGGCACCGTGCCCCGGCAGGAAACGTCGAAGGCGTAGGCGGGCCGGATTTCCTCCAGCGTGCGGGTGAGGTCGTACCCGAACCTCGCCGTCACTTCCCTTTGAATCCGTTCCTTGTCCCCTGTCGTTCTGGCCAGGAAAACGGCCAGGGCCGCCGCCTGGGCGCCCTTGATCCCTTCGGGGTGGTCATGGGTGATTGCGGCCGAACGGGCGGCCTCCCCGAGCACCTCGTCGATGCTTTCGTACGCCCACCCCACCGGGCCGACGCGCATGGCGGACCCGTTGCCCCAGCTGTGGTACGGTTCCGGCGCATCGGAAGAGAGCCAGCCGGAAAAGGCGCCGCCGTAGCCCGCCCGGGGGTGCCGCCGGCCGATCTCCCGGATCCAGCGGGCGTAATCCCCGTCCTCCAGGATCGCCTGCGCCACGGCGACGGTGAGGACCGTGTCATCGGTGAACCGGCAACCGGGGCCGAATAGGGGGAAATCCCTGGTCTTGATGGGATGGGCCTCGTATACCGATCCGATGATGTCGCCCGCGATCGCACCGATCATGCCGCCTCCCCGGGAACCGGATCGTCCCGTTTCCTCCCGCCATTCTAATGGAAATTCCGGGGCCGAGCCGGAATATTCCTCCCGTTGCCGTTTTATGTTTTGAATTGGAGAACCAATGACAGCTCCGTATCTCCTGATTGAGATATTGCCACAGGTTTTTGCCCGGTGAGATCACCAGCGACGGGTTCCGGTCCTCATGGAACGGGCACAGCCCGATCAGGTCCGCCCCGTGCCGCTCCAGCCGGATCCCCCTCGCCTCCGCCAGCCGCTCCACCGACACCTCCGACTTCAACCGCTCGATGTCCCCGGGACTTACAAAGGGAACCATTTCCAGGAAAATGGAAGGGGCCCGGGTTGGATGGTTAATCTGCGGGGAGGCGGTACAAAAACTCTATAGAAGTTTCTATATATAGGGCCGGAGGCGGCAGCTGGCTTTCATTTATGACTCTCGGAGGTGAGAATCGACAGTCGATTCCAATCCGGGAGCGCACAATGACGGCTGAACCCCGATGTTGCCCATACTGCGGTACAAAGTTCTCACCCTCGAAATTTCATCCTGATCAACGCGTCTGTTCAAAACCGGAATGCCGACGGCGCTGGCGGACTGAGTATCACCGCCGAAAGTACCGCAGCGATGCCGAGTATCGCCTGGTATGCCGGGACAGCAATCAGAAGTGGCGCGCCCAAAACGTCGGCTATCAGCGGCGCTACCGGCAGCAACACCCGGCCTATGTCGAACAAAACCGCACGGCCCAGAAGCGGCGCGACCGTCGAAGCCGAGTGCAGAATCTTGTAAAGAACAACTTGGCTCTTGACCTAAAGTCCATAGATGCAGACGTTTGGCTCGTTGGGCCTGACCTTGGGGATCTTGTAAAGAACAACTTAGCTATTTCAGAACTGATGATTTATCAATCCTTTACGCCATCCAAAGGGAGGGCCGCATGATCTTGTAAAGAACATCCATCTATTTCTGCGACCCCGGCGCGGGCTATACAGGCCATCGAAGGAGGGATCCGGCGATGGTCATGAATCCAGATCAAATCAGTGCGATTTATCGGCTGCAGCATGAAGAAAAGTGGTCGGTACGCAGGATTGCGCGCGAGCTCCACGTTTCCCGCAAGTCGATCAAGAAGTACCTGCTTTCTCCCATGGGAACCCCAGCAGCCCGAAAACCCCGAAAGACCAAACTCGACGACTTCAAAGCGGTGATCCGCGAGTTCGTGGAGAGAGACCCGAAGGCCAGTGCCGTTGTCATAGCCGAGCGGCTCCGCCCCCTGGGATTTGCCGGCGAGGTCACCATCTTGCGGCGGTATCTGAAAACGCTCCGCGAGGTTGTCCGCGTTCCGCGCGCATTCATTCGTGTCGAATCCAGTCCCGGCGACCGCTTCGAGGTCGATTGGGGCCACTTCGGTGTGCTGGAGTATCAGGGAGATAAACGCAAGCTGTACGCTTTCTGCCTGGTCGAATGCCACAGCCGCAGGCTCTA
>Ga0209312_1000536_pt1 | contig 33638 bp, 30 predicted proteins | sample BioC13SIPDNA_4_FD_185744 | JGI IMG/M metagenome (GOLD analysis project Ga0209312, IMG submission 185744) | Anaerobic biogas reactor microbial communites from Washington, USA - Biogas_R1_B C13 SIP DNA (SPAdes) (version 2) | ecosystem: Engineered > Bioreactor > Anaerobic > Unclassified | place... | reverse complement strand
GAGCTGAAGAACCAAAAGGAGGGGGGATAATTGGCCAAGTAGGCATGATTGGCCAGTAGAAAGCCCAGCCCATTAAAAACTAGTGTGATAGCAACATAAAAGGCAACCAATCTCATATTGTAATACATGGTTGCCGCAATCAGTATTATAAAAGGTAGCAGTACTACTCCACGATTAGCCTCATCGAGAACAATAAATACCGCTGTTATTATAACGGACATAGCTAATATGTACAGGTACTTCTGGAGATGTTTATATTTTCCTTTACTAAGTAACCGAGCCAACAGGGCTGCCATTACACCCAGCAGGATGCTAGCGCTTCTAACAATCGGCACATGTAACACCAAAACGATCAAGAGAAAGAAAGCCATCGATGCCAGGGTAAAAATGTAAAATAAACTGTTGTTCACTTTTTGTTCATGTTCTAGTAAAATCGCTGAGTTCATGCTAAATATTCGCCTCCCCATGATCTTGAACGCATCTTGATGTTACAGAGCTAAGTTACTCCAGGAATTGAATCAGTTGCAGGCGAATACCTTGGGGATCCTCGATAAACGCGATCTTGCGATCAGGTCTGAACTGGGATGGGGGAACCAGAAAGGTTATCTTCTCCTGGCGAAGTCTTTCTGCCAGAACTTCCAGATCATCTACAGCCAAGGCAATGTGGCCAATGCCATTATCATGGGAGTTGCTGCCTGGTGCGTGAGACGGCTCGATCTCAATACTGATGTTACCATCGCCCACAAAGTAATAATTGACCCCGCCTATGTTGATAGTTTCCTCCTGCCGAAAGCCCAATACTCTGGTATAGAAGTCGAGAGCCTTTTCAACATCCGGTACACATATTCCCACATGATGAATTCGCATGGCTATCCCTCCTGCATAAATAGTTGTTATTATAAGACAGTCGTGGCTGTTACAAACCGACTGTATGAGCCATATCCATGCCGGCAGCCTTAGCTGTGAAATTCACTGCCCATTCCGGGTGAGCCCCGGCATAAATATGAGTATAGGAAGCAATGACATTTCCCTGGATGATACCGTCGATTTTTCCGTTTAGGCCATAGCCCCTTTCTACCTGGTAAATACTCTGGATCTCATGAGCATTATAGTTAATGATCTGGGAGTGGTGGAATTCATGGCCGCGCACTAGCGCCCCTACGGGAAATAAATAGTTAGGAGCGATAGTATTCATGGCTGAGTATCCATGGCCTTTGGGCTTAACAGACATTTTGGTATCGCAGGGGAGAACCCCGCACATCTCGAAACTGCGCCCCTCATAGTGCAGCCTTCTAGATAAATACATCACCCCACCACATTCAGCATAAATCGGCATGCCTGTTGCAGCAGCCTTACGAATGGCAGCCTTTAGACCAACGTTTTGCTCCAGCTCCGCCCCAAATACCTCCGGAAAACCTCCTCCGATGTATAAACCATCAATATCCGGGAGAGTCTCATCTCTCAGGCTATCTATATACACCAGCTCAGCTCCGGCTCGGCTTAAGGCCTCCAGGTTTTCAGGGTAATAGAAACTGAATACTTTGTCTCGAATGACTCCGATACGAACCAAATGGGGATGTTGTTCAGAATGGTTTTCTATCACCAGCAGACTTCCCGCACTCCGGGCAATACTAAGTACGGACTCCAAATCAGTGGAATCGGCAATGGATCTCTGCAAAAAGTCCATTACTTCATAGGTTCTTTCCATCTCGACCGCTGGAACCAGACCGAGATGACGATCAGCGATCACCAGGTTCTTTTGCTTGGGAATAGCACCCACTACCGGTATTCCCGTATAGTCTTCTATGGATCTTCTCAACATTTCTTCATGACGGGGGCGGGCTACTTTATTCAAAATAACAGCAGCGATTTCAGTGCCCTCTTCGAAATTTTGGAAACCCTTTACCAGTGCAGCCGCACTTCTGGTCATACGAGTGGCATCCACAACCAGAATAATGGGTGCCTTGATAGCGCGGGCCACTGCAGCGGTGCTGTCCGTACCTTCAAAATCCAACCCATCATAGAGGCCCATAGCCCCTTCAACCACAGCTATATCAGCATCACCACAGCTAATAGCAAAATGATGCCGCAGTTTTTCATGCTCCATAAAATAAAGATCCAGGTTACGGCAATCTCTTCCCGCCACCAGGCTGAGCCAGCTAGGATCAATAAAATCCGGCCCCTTCTTAAAGGGCTGCACATGCCAGCCCTTTTGGCGCAGCGCCAAAATAAGCCCGAGTGTTACCGTAGTTTTACCTGAACGTCCGTGAGGTGCTCCTATGACCAGTTTCATGATTTCACCTCAGATTAAATAATCTATTATATATAGGGTTGATACTCCCAATTCAAATGTAGCACCACCTGGATTCTTAGTAAAATAGGTTAATATTATCGTTACGATAATTACTAACAATAACAAATGAGAAATCAGGAAAAGTTAATTATGCCAAACTATCAATAAACAAAAGGAGGAGGTCTCCTCTCTATTGACCTCCCCCAGGGTTTTTTCTGTAAATGATTTTTTCAACAAATACTTTATAATCTCTGAAACTCGGCAGCGATATCGGCTTCAAGGCACTCCATATCCAGAGCCTTTTCCAGCAGATCTCTATTATGAAGAAAATCGATCACAAAGTGCTCTTCTTTAGTTTTGGCGTTATTGGCATTGGTCAGGATATTCAAAGGCCTCCCCATGTAGCAATCCTGGATCTTGATCGGTTTCAATATTTGATCTTCGTTTTCCCGGCGAACCGTCAGAGCAGAGATGATAGTGACACCCAGACCGGCCGCTACTACATTTTTTATGGACTGGGTACTTCCCAATTCCATAGCAATGTTGAAATCTGATAACTTGAATCCCTTTTCATTGAAAAAGAGCTCGATGACCTTGCGAGTACCTGACCCCACCTCTCTGAGAATCAGTTTCGCTTTGGTAAGCTCATTTAAGGTGACACTTCCCTTTTTGGCCCAAGGATGATGATAGGGTACTACCACCACCAATTCGTCATGCCAGAAGTTTTCCACTACCAGATCCTTGTGTTCAGGTATGGGACCTTCTACCAAAGCAATCCGGTATTTCCTCTCCAGTATGTCCCGAGCTACAGTCTCAGTATTGGCTATAGCCACCTTAAAGTCGATATCCGGTCTCATTTTATACAGGCAGGCTAGTATATTAGGCAAGACATATTCGCCAATAGTTAAGGTAGCGCCGATTTCCATCTCACCGCCATGCTCCTCAGATAACTCGTTGATATCCTCCTGAACTTGAGTCAATAAATCCAGCATCTTACAGACATAATCATAAAAAATGACTCCCGCTTTAGTTAAGGTAACTCCTTTATTGCTGCGATTAAAGAACTTAGCGCCGTAGTAGTTCTCAATATTCTGTATCTGCAGGCTGACCGCCGGTTGGCTTATATGCAGCTGTTTTGAGGCTAGAGTTATATTTTCCGCTTCGGCAACGGTTTTGAAAACGAGAAATTCCTGTTGATACACGCAATTCCCCACCCTTTAAAAGTAATTCGTCGTTGTCTACTATTTAATTGTATCATTTTTAACAATATCCTCTGTCGTATTTTAACCCTAGCTCCCCACGGCTAAAAAAGAGGGTGTCGAATTTCTCGACACCCTGGGAAGTTGTCCAAAAGGACAGCCTCTATACTATACCACTAACCATTCTATACACACCCGGTGGGTTTCGGTAGACCTGCTATCTTACAGGCTCCTTTGCCCGGGCCGCTGGGGAATAGGTCATAGATTTCAGCATTGCTTTTCCCAGTATCTTTTAATAGTTTTCTTACCATGGGAGCTACTCCAAAATCGGCATAGTACTTCCGCAGATAATTAATGACTTCCCAATGTTCCGGTGTCAACTCTTCTACTTCCTCTGTTTTACTTAGAGCTACGGCAACTTCTTCGTCCCAATCGGCAGCATTGTCAAGAAATCCATCTTCATCTAATAACACCACACGGTCTCCAACTTTTAATTCTGGCATGTTTAGTCCTCCTTTACTTATTAGTTATTTATATGCTCCTTCTTCGCTCAACCGGCGAAGCTATGAGCAAAATAAACCTATGCTGGTAATGATCAGATCTAACCGAGCAGACTGTTTAATGTTCAACTTCAACTGCAGTTTGCGCTCGGACTCCAACCACTACTTTGTACAAAATCGTCAAAAGCAACAAGCCAAGGGCATATACACCTGCAACAATAGCCAGTTCTGTGCTAGTGGGATAATATTCAACCACCCTTCCGAAAGGATTGGGAACAAACCCACCCAACACTAGGCCTAGTCCTTTATCCAACCAGGCAGCTACAAAAACGGCTATCAATGCCCAAATCAGGGTCTTCTCATTTTTTCTCAGTGGAGGGATGACCAGCATGGTGATCCCTATCACTGCCAGGATGGCGAAGCCCCACATAGCGGGAACCAAATTGTTGTATCCGTCCACCCCGGCGAACAAGTACTGGAACGGGGCCATGTGTCCGGGAATATTGCTATAAAATGCTGTAAATATCTCCAGGCCGAAGAAGAACACATTGGCGATCATGGCATAGCATACGATTTTAGCTAGGGATTGGATTGCCTCAGCCGAGGTCTTAAAAGACGTATATTTGCGCAAAATTAAGCAGAGAATGATCAGCAGTGCCGGTCCCGCTGCAAAGGCAGAGGCTAGAAAACGGGCCGCCATTATTGCAGACAACCAGTAGGCTCTGCCGGCTAGACCAGCATAAAGAAATGCTGTGACCGTATGAATGCTGATGGCCCAGGGTATGGAAATATAGGCTAAGACCTTAGCCCAGGAAGGGGGCGGGACATCCTTCTTTTCCGCCCCTAAAACAGTCCAGCCAATTACGATATTTAAGAGAAGATAGCCCATCAACACACACATATCCCAAAACATCATGGAACTAGGTGTGGGATGAAGGATCACATTAAAAACTCGGCTAGGCTGCCCAAGATCGACAAAGATAAAAAGTATACACACGATAACAGCTGATACGGCTAGAAATTCACCCAAGATGACCACTTTCCCGAAAGCCTTATAGTCGTGCAAATAATAAGGGATGGCTACCATCACCGCTGAAGCGGCTACGCCCACCATGAACGTAAATTGGGAGATATATAATCCCCAGCTTACATCCCGGCTAAGGCCGGTGACACCTAAACCATAGTTTAACTGCTTCAGGTAAGCGGCCAAACCGATCAAGATGATAACTGCCAACAAGGCCACCAAGCCGTAATAGCGTTTACTTCCGTACAAAGCTTTCTCAAGCACCGGCTCCGCCTCCCCCGAAAATGTAATATATGTTCGGTCCGGTTCCTAATTCCACTTTTCGTCGGATCGCGAAATTTTCCCGCAGAGCTTTCCTTACCTCTGACTGAGGATCGTCCAGATCGCCAAATATGATCGCTCCACCGGATGCTTCCACACAGACCGGTACCAGTCCCTTATCTATGCGTTCCGCGCAAAGATTGCACTTTTCCACCACTCCTTTGGTTCGGGTGGGTAATTCCGGGTTCACCTGTGCTATATAAGGCCGGGGGTCGAAGAAGTTGAAGCTTCTGGCTCCGTAGGGACAGCTGGCCATGCAAAACCTGCAGCCGATGCAACGATGATAATCCATCGCCACAATGCCATCGGGACGTTTAAAAGTGGCCTGGGTGGGACATACTCGGACACAGGGTGGTTCTTCACAATGATTACATAAAACCGGGAACTGCATCTTTTTGATCTCTTCACTCAAATATTTGCTCTCTAGTTCGGCAAAGGTGTGTTCAAAGTCATCTGCCCAGATCCATTTAACTTCTTCTTTGGGGTCGTCAATGGCAGGCACATTGTGGTAGCTATGACAAGCATCCGCTACCTTTCGAAAATCCTCTTCAGTTTGAAACTTGCTTACATCGATGACCATTCCCCAATGTTTGGCCGGCAGCCTTTTGCTGGTGGGCACCATATCAGCAGCCTCAACACCGAACTTGTCCAGACCTTGAAATACCAGTGCTCCACCAATACCAGCCGCGGCTATGCCCTTTAGAAAATCTCGTCTGTTCATTTCGCTAGACCTCCACCGTGACAATCCCAACAATACAGCTCCACTGACGTATAGTTATGACAGGCATCACAAAACTGACTTTGATTGGAATGGCACTGCAAACAACTATTGTCCAAACTCATTTCGTACTCTTCTCCGGTGCTACTGATATAGACGGTCTGCCCTTCGCGTACCACCTGATCACGCCAATCGTCCAAGAGCTGAGGATGCTGGCTGCGCATGAATTCAACTGATTCAACACATTGCTTTTCACTTAGCTGATTGATCACCGGTGTATCCAGGCTGATTTCCGGAGTCTCATTAGCCTGGCCCACATTCAGTAAAAATGGCGCTGTGATCAATGATACGAAAATGATCAAACCAGCGATTATCTTTCCGCCGTTATACATCACTATCTACCCCTTTACCAGGTAGTGGTTGCAACCTCAGGTCAAGAGTTCGTTCAATTTCGCCATCCATTACCAAGGCATTGCCCAGCAGTTCATGCACGCCCATTACATCAACTCCCGGAACCCAGTAATCCATTAATGAAGGAAAGGCTGCCCGGTCTACTGCACAAACATTAGCTAACACATTGACACCGTGGTTCTGCTGGACATATTTGACCGCATTGGCTCGGGGGAATCCTCCCCGTAAACGGAGCTCCATGTTCTCCCCGGCATTAAGGCCTGACCCGCTGCCACAGCAGAGAGTTTTTTCCCGTATGGTTTCCTCGGGCATTTCATAAAAATGGTTGCAAACTTTGTTGATTATATAGCGTGGTTCCTCCATAAGCCCCATGGCCCTGGCCGGATTACAGGAATCATGGAAAGTGACCCGCAGGTGATCATTACGGCTGGGATCCAATTTGATTTTGTTGTGATAAATAAGATCAGCAGTAAACTCAGTAATGTGCACCATTTTAGTGGATTTGGCATTGGTGAATTTCGTTCCTGTTATTGGTGACACCGGTTCTTCCAAAAAGTCGGCCGGGCCATGCCAGGTGTCCATATATTGATTGATGACCCGCCACATATGACCGCACTCACCGCCCAGTATCCACTTAACTCCCAGCCGTTTTGCTTCTGCGTAAATCTTGGCATTCAGCCTTTTAGCCATTTCATTGGAGGTAAAGAAACCAAAGTTCCCACCTTCAGAAGCATAGGTGCTTAGTGTATAATCCAAACCCAATTGTTCGAAAAGCATCAAATAACCCATACAGGCATAAATACCCGGCTCTGCAAACAAATCGCCCGACGGAACCACAAAGAGTATCTCCGCCCCTTTGCGGTTGAAGGAAGGTTTGATCACTTTACCGGTAATGGTTTCGATGTCCTCACACAAGAATTCTACATTGCTTACGATCCCTTGCGGCTCCAAGCCTACATGATTCCCTTTCAGGTAACAGTTAGCTACTGGTCCGGCGATCCATTCGATATTCAATCCCAGCAAGTTTAACAACTCTCTGCCCATGATAGTTATTTCAGCCTGATCTATCCCATAAGGGCAGTATACCGAGCAGCGACGGCATTCAGTACATTGGTAGAAATAGTACCACCACTCTTTCAGGACATCTTCGGTAAGGTCACGCGCCCCCACTAGATGCCCAAACAACTTGCCGGAGGTAGTGAAATAGCGTTTATAAACTGACCGTAAGAGTTCTGCTCTCAAGACCGGCATGTTTTTAGGATCTCCTGAGCCCATATAGAAGTGGCATTTGTCAGCACAGGCACCACAGCGCACACAGACATCCATAAAAAGCCGGAAAGATCGGTATTTGGCCAGGCGTTCGGCCATACCTTCCAGAATTATCTCCTGCCAATTATCTGGCAGATTCCAGTCAGCATCGCTGGGCGACCAGTCCCTGGCATTAGGGAAGTCTACGGCCTCAAGATTCTTGCCCTTGGCACCATAGCAAAAGGTGCCTGGTTTGAAATCCACAGGAGTATTCATCCAGTCCGTGGCGGGGACATCATACTTATATTGCAGCATTTCTTCTTTAGCTGTTAATTTGGCCATGTCCTCACTCCTTTTCCAGGGGTAATCCGACTTTACGCATCTTCTCCCGGAACTCATCTTCGTACTCGGCATAAGAATGAGTTTTCACCTGGTAATTCCAAGGATTGATGTGCCTGATCATACGACTGTTGTTAGCCAGGTTTCTGGTGGGGCTCATGAAAATCCCACCGGCATGCATGAGCTTGCTCCAGGGAAAATAGACCGCCAGACTACATACAAGCAACAGATGGATATAGAAGATAGTCCCGATCTCAGAAGATATCTGGGGGGTAAAAGCAACCAGATTCATAGCAAACTCTTTGACACTCAATATATCTACTCTAAACCAATAGCGCATGAGTATTCCGCTACCGGCTATTCCCAGTAGTAAAAGCAGCGGGAAATAATCTACTGCCTGAGAAATATACCTTACCTGTGGAATTGCTACCCGTCGCAAAAATAGATAGGTCAGACCTGCTACTATGAATAAATCAGTGAGATATAATACCGGAACCCCGATCTGCAAAAAACCATCCAATGCTTCTATACCCCGTACCACCACCGGAACCGGTTCCATAACATAGCGCAAATGCCTGATAACGATGATCAGCATTGACCAGTGAAAAACTAATGCTCCCAACCACAGCCACTGTGAAGACCCGAAAGCTAGCCTTTCACCTCTTTTCTCGGTTTTGGTATTGCGAAACAAAGAGCGAAAAAATAGGATTTCCAGAGCCATCCGGCCAATTACTCCCCAAGTTGTGGAGGGATTTTCGATTCTATTCTGTTTTATCCAGGGCAAAGATCGCTGCTGTCCACAGGTGGTAGGGATACTAAAAGGAACGGGTGATTTTCCCCATCTCACCACTCTGATGATAATACCCACCAACAACAAACCAAAGGCTGCATAGGGCAGAGCTATCCCAAACAAGGTAGTTAATTGAAAGACGTCAACCCCCAACCAGGCAATTAAAACTAAAGCTACTACAGCGAGCAGAGAAGACCAGATCTTCATCCCGCATCTCTCCCATACATCCTTTTAATTTCATTAACTGTCAGTTCATAAATCTGGGCACGGCAGGCACAATAAAAATCGAAAGACTGCCTGGCGATCTCATCGATACGCTCATCCACATCTATCAGACCATCGGCATTGGAGCTGATTATTTTCTGATTTGCTAATAGTTGGTGAATAACTTGTTTAAGTGCCCATATGAATCCTAAAGCTTCTGACGGTTTACTATTCTGAACCGCTCTTAGACGGCATATTTCTTCCAGTGCTTCCGCTAAATCCTTGTCATCAGCATTTTTGATCAGCCATTTGAAGATCACTGCGGTGTCTTTCTCAATGTTGTAAGATATGGGGTCGGTAAATTGGGACTTAGATGTGGACCCCGACAGTGATACATGGGGAACCTGACTAAAAACCTTTGACCGCCATTCTGCTAGAATGTGCTGCTCATTTCTCTGTAATACCTCATAGATTGGTAATTCCATGTGTATTCACTCCTATAATCCGGAAAACAAAACCACCCCTTTAGGTCGGGAAGGGCAGATAATCGCATCACCTGTCCTTCCCCATCTCTACCTTTAGGGAGCTCCAACTTTACCTTTCAGTGCTATGAAGGTAGTGGTAATGTACAAGTATTCTACTTTGTCTTCCATGGCCAATTCTTTAACAGCATTGTCTACATCAGCTTTCTTTTCATTGATCGCCTTGGCAATATCCTTGCTTTTGGCTTTCTCCACCGTATCCAGGTAAGCCAGGACCTTTTCCTTGATCTCTGGACTTGCGGGACCTTTTTCCATTGTGGTTCCTCCTTTCCGGATCGCTGCTGAGCTTAGACCAGGTAAACCTCAATACCAGCTTATGGCCATCCTAATATTTGAATGCTGCACTGGTTCGGAACGTTTCCCGGGAAAAAATATAGTCATCGATGCATTTATCCGAAAAAGGTATGTCAGCCAGTGTAAAGAATCTTTCCCAACCTATGCGCTCGATCCATTCACCCACCCGTTCGCCGGTGCGGGCATGTCTGAGCCAGGTTTCCACAATATTACGAACTGCTTCGGTAACTTCCGGCCAGCGAGGCGGATTATTGGGCAGAAACGGAATAACTAAGCGTGAAAAGCTTGGTACAGAGCGAGCATTGGAGACCTTGCCTCCCACCAGGATCGCAATCCCATCATTTTCGGCGTCGAGGATCTGCATCCCTGGTGACATGGTGAAACAGTTACCGCAGTACATACATTTCTCATTTCTGACGGCTACACTTTTGTTTTTGGGATCGGGACGGATAGCTCCGGTTGGGCAGCTGGCTACCAGACTAGGGATTTCAGTACCTTTTTGAATAATTTCGTGATTGATAACAGGAGGTGTCCGGTGTACACCAAGAATAGCAATGTCACTGCAATGAACTGCTCCGCACATGTTTAGACAGCAAGCCATAGCAACTCTCAACTTGGCAGGGAGATCATCCCTTTCAAAGTACTCATATAGATCATCCATAACGGCTTTCACGATCCCAGAAGCGTCTGTGGCAGGAGTATGACAATGTATCCATCCCTGGGTGTGAACGATATTGCTGAGTGATCGGCCGGTTCCACCCACCGGCAGCCCCATGGCCTGGCAAGCTTCGATCAATGGCTCTACTTGGGAAGCATCACCAGTAAGGAATTCAATGTTATGACGGCTGGTAAAGCGCAAGTAGCCATCACAGTATTGGTCAGCCAGGGCACAGATGTCCCTAATATAGTCGACACTCACCAATCTGGGAGATCCAACTCTGATGGTGTATAGTTCAGCTCCAGATTGAGCCACATGTTTGAGGACGCCAGGTTTTACTTTCTCATGGTATTTCCATTGTCCGTAATTTTCCTTAATGACCGGATGGAGATTTTCCCTATAGTCAGGGGGGCCTATATCGAGTTTAGCCATCCAATTTCACCTCTTGCTTGTTAATTATTTTTTCTCGTCTTCAGGTCAGTGAGGTCGAGCTATTTCTCAAAATCTTCTTCTTGCCAAAATACGTACGGATTGGCACGTGGACGAAAGACCATTTGTGGCACCGGCGGCAACCCGACTTCCCGTAAGAAGGTGCCCATACCTACACGGTAGATCAATTCACCGAGTCTTTCGCGGGTCTTACCGTTTTCATCCCACCAATCCCAGATGCGGTTGATCAAATCCTTAAACTCGGTATAGGGAGGTTCCATTTTCATGAAGGGGACAATTACCCAGGACATGAACGCTGATTTGACAATGGTAGATTTTCCTCCCAGGAGAATGGTAGCTCCTCTTTCCTTTCCAGGCTGGATCGCTTTGGGCATTACATTGATACAATGCATACACCGGGAGCAATCCTCGGGAATAACCGATAGTACCTTCCTCTCAGCATCAAATTCCAGAGCTCGGGTCGGACATTTGTCACAGACTGCTCGTTGGATATTGAGTCCGCTTTCCGCATATGCTTTGACTTCATCCTGGTCAATGATTATGGTATCGCGCCAGGTTCCGATCACCGAACAGTCGGCCCGAGCGATAGCTGCTACGCAGTCATTAGCGCAACCGGACATCTTGATCTTGAATTTATAAGGCCACATGGGACGATGTATCTCATCTTGAAATTCATTAGTTATGTCATGGCACATATCCAAGGTGTCGTAACAAGCATATTCGCAGCGGCCTGGTCCTACACAGCAGCTGGGGGTTCTTAAATCAGATCCTGAGCCTCCCAGATCAAAGCCAGCCTCACTCAATGCATCAAAAGTTGGCTGTAGTTCTTCGGTCTTGGTTCCCAGTAAAATAACATCCCCGGTTGATCCATGGAAATTAGTCAAGCCACTACCATGTTCTTCCCAAATATCACACAGTTTCCGCAGGGTATCAGTACTGTAAAACCATCCGCTGGGTTGGTTAACGCGCATGGTATGGAACTCTTTTAAATTAGGGAATTCTTCAGGCAGGTCAGTATATCGGCCTATAACTCCTCCGCCATATCCTCTCACTCCGACAATGCCACCATGCTTCCAATATCCAATATTATCCTCATAGGACTTTTCCAGCAGTCCTAACAGATCATCAGCAGATGGGTTCTTGGCAGCAGCCCTTTTCATTTCCGTAACAAAGCTGGGCCAAGGGCCCTTCTCCAGCTCATCTAATAGAGGTGTTTTCCTATCTTCCGGCATAATCGCTCCTCCTCTTGGTCACTTGATCCTAAATCTATATTTCCATAATCGTAATAGCTCCGCTTTCACATACCACCGTACATGCTTCACATCCCATACATTCTGTTTCATCTCCGGATACGAAAGCCTTTTCTTCTTCACTATTGAAACTAAGTATGCGGGAGGGACACCCTTCAACGCATAAACCGCATCCCGTGCATATATCCCCGTCAATCGAAACCACAAACAATGCCCTGCACCTCCTTACATCGCAACAGTATGTGCCCTATAGAAACTTGAATTACCCGACGTATCTGCGATTTTTACCTAACTTTAGATTAATCACCGAACCCCATGACTGTAAAATACTAAAAGCTAATCGCATAATCAGAAACACTTATTACCACCAGGTGGTTCTTCCCCCTTCTATATAAGCCACCTTTTGCAGACCTCTGGAGTGCAGAAAGCAGGCGGCATCATAACTGCGAACCCCCATACCACAAAAGACTGCTACCAATCTATCTGAGGGTATTTCCTGATAGCGATCCCGTAGTTGTCCAAAAGGAATGACCAACACATTCTCTTCCTTAAGGGGGGCAGCTTTTACTTCATCAGGTTCGCGTATATCAAGAAAGCAAATATCTGATCCTTCTCTTTTCATTTGTTCCAACTGACTTGGGGATACCCCTTGGGCCTTACCCATGCGTTTATTCTCCAGCATGTTTGCCGCCTGAATAGCCACATCGATAGCTTCTGAATAGGGTGGAGCATACCCCAGATCCAGGTTGGCAATATCCTTTAATGAAGCACCGAACTTCATGGCTGTAGTCAGTACATCCAGACGTTTTATACCATCCCCGATTCCACAGACCTGAGCACCCAATATCTGTCCTGTCTTCCGGTTGGCCATCAGCTTGATAGTCACGGTGTCATGTACTGGGTAATAGTGAGGCGCATCATGCCCGGATACTATACCAGTGATCACATCAAGGCCCAGATCCACTGCCTCTTGTTCACCTAAGCCGGTTTTACCAATATTAAGATCAAAGGCTTGTAGCACAGTCGTCCCCATCACCGCGTCAAACTCGGTGTTCAACCCGGCAATATTGTCTGCCACTACTCTTCCTTGTTTGTTAGCTGTGGAGGCCAGGGGCACATATACTTCCTGTTGACTAAGGGAATTGATTTGAGCAGCACAATCACCCGCCGCGAAAATACTGGGGTCACTGGTGCGCATATGGGCATCCACTTTTATGGCACCACTACTGCCGATTTCAAGTCCGGCGTCTTTAGCCAGGTCAACGCGAGGCCGCACCCCAGTCGCTACTACCACCGCATCAGTCCTGAATTCTCCTGAATCGGTAGTCACACTGCTGACACCGCCTTCTTCATCGGGATGCAAGGTTTGCACCTGACAAGACAGCCGTAGATCAACTTTACGCTGCCGCATTTGACGAGCCACCAACCGAGCCATGTCAATATCTAATAATTTGGGCAGTACCTGCGGCCCAGCTTCGCACACAGTTACCTGCAAACGACGTCCTGCTAAAGCGTCTGCGATCTCCATGCCGATTACACCCGCACCGATCACAGTAACATGTTGGGCTTGGCGATTCTGCAGATAGGCTCGCAGCTGTAGGGCATCATTTGGCTGATGCATAAAGAAAACCCCGGGCAGATCAAGTCCCTTTATCGGCGGGCTTACTACTTTAGCACCCGTTGTCAAAACCAGGTAATCGTAGTCCAGTTCATACTGCTGTTGGCTCTTTAAGTTAAGAGCAAGTACTCTTTTGTTTGCTCGGTCAATGGCTACCGCTCTAGTGCCGGTCAATACCTGAACATCCTTGCGGGTGAGGAAGAAGTCGCTATCACGGAAAACTCCATATGAGGTGGCGTAGAGGCTGTCAAACTGCGGCACCAGTTTACCCACATAAAAAGGCATTCCGCAGGCTCCGAAGGATATATATTCTCCCTGTTCGACAATGGTTATTTGGGCATCTGGCACTAGTCGACGAAGCCGGGCCGCTGTTTTCGGGCCAGCAGCCATTCCCCCAATGATCAACACCCTCATGGTTTTTCCTCTCCTTCCTAAGCCGCACCGATGAGATCAACACTCTGTTGCTTGGTTACGCTACTATTCAAGAAATTCCAAATAGGGCACATCAATACTGACCAGCGCATTTACCATTAGTTCAACAATGCCTCCATAATGCACATTGAATTTTCCCGTGGTCTTATAGTATTTTAAGATCTCTCGGATAGAACCCTTGCAGTTGGAACAAGGTGCACATACATACTTGGGTTTGGAACTGTCAGCGATACTTTCCGGAAAAGCCCTTAAGATCTGGTCAAATTTCATACGCGCACTGACCTTGTCTCGAAACACTCCGAAGTTGTGGCTGTTCATGATGGCAAAACCACTGCCGCCTCCGCAACAGTAGTTGTCTACACCGTGAGGGGTCATTTCCCGGAACTGGGGAGCAATGACTTTTAAGATGTCCCGCTGGGGCTGAACAATGCCCATTTGCCTGACCATATTGCATGGATCGTGCAAAGTTACGGGAAAATCGTTTTTGCTGGGATCAAATTTCAAGCGCTGGCTGCGCACCAGATCCCACATGATAGGCAAAAAGCTTTCTACGGGAATTTTGTCCTCCCAACTGAGCATACGATCGGCGACAATACCCGCTGCTTTATGAGCATGACCGCACTCGCCGATAACGATCCGGTTTACCCCCAGGCTTTTGGCAGCTTCCATTTGCTCTTTCACGATCTTTTTCGCCTGAAAGTCGTCATACCAAATTCCATAGTTGACACTGTCATAGCCCATCATCTCACTGCTCAAGGTCCAGTCGACCCCTGCTTCATCAAAAAGTATGGCAAAGGCAGCCGGATTCTCCGGCCAGGCTACAAATTCCCCTGCATTATGGATAAGTAAAATATCCGCACCCTGTTTATCCACTGGAATCTTGATCTTTCGTCCGATCCGATCCTCAATGTCTTCTTCCAAAAACTCCACCATATCTAAAAAGGCCGCTTTGCCTATTCCCGTAGATGAACCAGTTTTTAGCTGCAGTTCCGTTCCCTTATTGTGTAAAGGGGTTGGAGCGATGCCCATTTCCTGGCTGAATATCTTTCTGATTTCTTTGGCAAACAGTGAATTATCCAAACCCAGCGGGCAAGTCTGGGCACACCGCCGGCACAGGTTGCAGCGATAAGAAAGTTCTCCCAACCTGGCAACAGTTTCCCAGTTTACTTCCATATCTGCCCCTATAAATTTCCTCTTTAACTTCCCGCCGCTGCTAAAATAGTTATTATAAATCTTTCTGAATGCATCGGCTCTAAAAATCGGCCGATACAGTTCGTTGTCACCAGAAGCCTTGTAAATGTGGCAGGCATCCGAACAGGTGTTGCACTTGGCACAATACTCGAAGGCCATTTCCAAGGGCTGCAAGACACCACTATTGGCATCTGAAAAAACCTTTTCCAATCCACTCAAAAACTTCTGGACAAATTCCTGCTCCTCAGCTTCACTCTGGGGACGCTGCAAGGTATCCAGACCTACACACCCATCCAGAGAGGTGCAGTACTTTTCTTTCCATTCGGGTTTAACCTCCGGAAAATCAGGTTCCATTCCCGGTTCATCGTAAGGAGAGCTTAAAGGCATCAAGTCGTTCAGCTGGATCAGTTGGTCACAAGGCTTGCCCAAGTCCCTGGGTCTTAAATCGTTGCTCTTCACTTCGTCTTCTCCTTTCGCCCTAAGCTTCTGGTACTGATGGAGGCTCAACATGCGACGCCGCCCAGGTGGTTTTGGTCTGACCATGTAGAGCAGCCTTTACTTTGCTTTCCATGGAACTGCCCGCAAGATTGGGTTCATTTTCCCAGAGGATTTTATGAAAAGTGAAATATTTTCCGACATAATGACCCATCTTGCTTAAAGGAATATAGATTAAAGTCACATCCAGCAAAATCAGATGAACCACCTGGATCATATCAGCTTGAATAGACAAGGCGAGGAGACCAGCTGTGAGTTGCCGGGCAGCAGAGAAAGTCAAGTCGGGCATCCATACCGCGACTCCGCTAATTAGAGCACTTAGTAAAAGGAGTAAATTGAAGTACTCCTGCGGGGTGGTATACTTGGATAGTACCGGATCAGTGCATCTGCGGATCAGAAGAAGGAAGACCCCCACCGTCGCTATGATGAAGCCGATCACTCCCGTTAGTATGGTTAAATAGTAAAGCAGAGCTGTCCATAATGAAGCAGTTGCGCTCACCGATACACCAGCCAACTCTGTCAGAGCTCCGACAATGATGAAAATCGTCCAAGCCATTAATAGATAAAGACCTAGATGAAATGAATAGGACACCCACCATAAAGATCTTTGGTTATCGAAAAGCTTTTTGATAAACAACATTTCCTTGAGCATATCTGCTATTTCAGATAACTTGGAAACCTGGCGAGGTTTTTTCCACCATTCCGGTTCTTCCATATATGAACCGCCGTAGGTATGCCTTCCTTTTTCCTGGGGCACCGGATATAGTTCCATTCTGCCATGGAGCGGCATGCGTGAGTACTGGATGGCTTTATATGCTGATAGACCAACAAATAATATTACAGCCATATAAACTGAAAGCCCTATGATCAAATCCGTCTCCCTCCCTCAATTTCTCACCGATAACTGTCTATTTTCACTTTAGGAAACTACTTGGTTTTTGTAAAATAGGCTATTTTAATCGTTGCAATTGTAGTTTCCTATCAATGATTCGGGGTATGATCCTATTTCAACTTTGCAAAAGTATCGCTAAAAAACATATAATAAGAATTGCTATGGATGAGGTTTGTTGGACAACAGTATATAAAGAGTTTTGCAGCATTAAATTCTGAAACTATTATGTGGCTTTTTGAGTGTCATCCTGAGCGTCAGGCATAGGGTCTATAGTACTTACAAAGACTTCCCCTAGCTCTCAGAGTGCAGTTGGAAATTATATAATAGTTCTCAAATCTGGAGGTAAGGCATTGAGCCACGATAACAACAATAGAGAAAAAATATTAGCCGCCGCACGTTCGTTGATGGCCGAAAAAGGCATAATGAAGACCAGTCTGGCAGATATAGCTAGGGAGGTAGGCATCAGCAAAGGCACGTTGTTTTATCACTTCGCCAGCAAGGATGACCTGGTAAACGATATTTTAGCCGATCATTTTACCAATCTAGTAAACATCACCCAACAGTACCTGCCCCATCATCTGGAAGATGATAAGCCCTCTCAAGTACTGGAAATGGTTTTTAACCTGTTTATCAGCGATCATGATATTACCCGTTTGGATCTGTATTTGCTCCAGGAAGGCTTTCAGGGCAACGAGAACATCAACAATAAGTTCATGGAACGAAAACGCAACTGGCGCAGATATATCGCCGAAGAATTAGAAAGATCTTTCCAAATCAAAGATGCCCTCCATCTATCAGCCTTAAGTACTATGTTGTTGGCGATGATCGATGGTCTGGCCATTCAGCTCCTGGTTGAACCAGGAAGTGTAAACAGTAATGAAATCGCCTTAACTCTGGCTGAAATGATAAAGCTGCTGGCATCGGCAGAATCACATGAATAATTAGTGCTATCATAATTGGTTTCATTAATAATTTTGTGCATAAAGAGACGTCCCAATTGAAGAAAGCGTCTTCTTATTCAGTGAGTCTCTCCTTTGTTTTTCACTATGAATGCCCACGCTCAAAATACTTTTAAGGTGGGCATATCTGAGTTGTTGGGGGTAGCAATTCCATTTAGAAGTTACTCTTCAAAAACGAACTGGTTTAATGAAAGCATAATTTCTTCGTAGGCTTCCGGGTCACTGCGATATAGATCCCAGGATGCTTGGGCCGTCTCACCCAGCATTAACTGCCGTTCTTCCTGGGCTACCGCATTGAAAATACTATCTGCCGCATCATCAGGCATCAGTACATTTCCAGAAGTTGGCCTTTCTTTGCCCATAGGGGTTCCATCGGCACTCAAATTGTTTTTTCCGAGGTTGGTCTTGATATAGGTAGCAAATACAAGCAGAACCTTGACTCCGCTCCTAGCCACTTCTGTTCGCAGAGTATTCAAGAAACCGGCCATTCCATGTTTGGCGGCCGCATAGCCAGTCCTGCCAGCCAGAGGAGCGTATCCAGCTACACTGGCGACCCCAATTACGGTTCCCTGGGTCTTTATTATGCTGTTAATAGCTGCTTTGGTGCAGTATATAGTGCCAAAGAGACTTATATCGATAACCTTTTTAAGTACAGAAGTCTTGGTTTTCTGAAACAAGCTTACGTGTGATACTCCAGCATTGTTGATCAGCACGTATATATCACCCATTTTATCGATAACCTGGCTTATGGTATCATTTACTGCCGCTTCATCGGTCACATCACACACGAAAGTATTGGCAGAAGCTCCCATGGAGCTCAGTTCCTCAGCCAACATTTCCAAACCCTGCGCATCCTTATCCAGACCGGCTATTTTAGCGCCCCCCTGAGCAAAACGTTTGCAAAGAGCATAGCCAAGCCCTGAGGCAGCACCGGTTATAACCACAACCTTGTCCTTGAAATCTCTCGCCATTTAACCTACCTTCTTTCGCTTCGGCCAAAGGTAGTTACTACGTTCATTACAGTATAGCGGTGTCGATCCCTTTTAACGAGGGATCGACACCACAGGTTTTAATTACTACTGCCAATCTACCAGTTTCTGTGATCCAGATGTTTGTATTTCTCCAGATATCTTACGGGAAGTTTTAAAGCATCCTTCCTAAACGGAGGTGCCAGTTGAGTTCCGTCGACTTCAAACTGGAGAACTGCCGGGCGGCCGGATTTGATGGCTGCCAGGAAGGCATCGCCTACATCTTCAGCCCGATCGATGGTGGCTCCATAAGCGCCCATGGCTGCTGCAACTTCGCCAAAGTTAGGAGCTTCAATATCACAGCCATAGAAACGGTTATTGTAGAAGTCTACCTGGTTCTTCTTTTCCGCAGCCCAAGCCGCATTATGAAATACACAGGATATTACCGGGATGTTTTCCTGCACGGCGGTACTGACTTCGTGGAGGCTCATGCCCCAGGCACCGTCACCAACAATATTGAAAACAGGAACATCCGGACGGCCTAATTTGGCTCCTAAAGCAGCCGGATAGGAAAAACCAGTGTTCCCGAAGGTTAGAGCAGCAATGTGTTGTCTGCCACCATTAAAGTTGAAGTAGCTGTTAGCTGTTGAAGCCACATTACCAATATCGGTAGCCAGAATAGCGTCTTTGGGCATGACCTTGGCTAGTTCCAACAAAACTCTGCGCGGGTTCATAGGATTCCCCGGTACCATAGCCAAATCTGTAATTTCCTTTTCCCACTCAGCTTTACGAGCTGCAATCTCAGCTAAACGAGCTTCATTCACCGGGCGATCACCGATTTTTGCCTGGAGCAGTTTCAGGATCTCGATGGAAGCTGCTCTAGCATCGCCGATAATACCAACTTCTATGGGATGAGTTTTCGCAATGTTCAATGGATTGATATCGATCTGAATTATTTTGGCAGACTCAGGGAAATAATCGATATCATACTGGGGCAAAGTCCCAAAGTATGACAATCTGGAACCGATCGCCAGAATAACATCAGCCTCGGCCATGCTATTCATGGCAGCTTTGGATCCCATATAGCCTATCGGGCCAACATGCAGCCGATGATCAGCCGGGAATGCGTCATTATGCAAATAGGTGCATGCTACCGGCGCGGTCAGCAGATCAGCCAGCTGGGCCACTATGTCATGGGAATCGGTATCTACCACGCCACGTCCGGAGACTATGACGGGTTTCTTGGCATTGGCCAACAGTTCAGCAGCTCTGGCCAATGCTTCAGGCGATCCGCAGCCCCGGTCATCTACACGATACTGGTGGGGTTCTAGAATGTAATCTTCTACTTCCCCGTAAAAATAGTCGCGGGGAATGTCCAACAGCACTGGACCTCTCAGTGCATAAGCCATCCGGAAAGCCGTTCTGGTACAATCAGCAGCTCTGGAGGGATGGGGCAGTCGCACCGTAGCTTTCGTTATAGCTTTGAATACTGAAACTTGATCACACTCCTGGAATCCATCCCAGCCAATAGAACCAGTTCCAGCAGAAGGAGATATTACGACCATAGGGGTATGCCCCATGTTGGCCGCCGCTACTCCGGTGACCATGTTGGTTATTCCTGGGCCGTTCTGCCCTATACATACGCCAGCCTTACCTGTTACGCGAGCATAACCATCTTCCATATGAGCCGCGCTTTGCTCGTGCCGTACCGGGATAAACCTAATTCCCGCGGCTGGCATAAGATCCAGCACGTCCATAAAGGCAGATCCCACTATACCTGATACGTGCTCGATACCTTCTGCCACTAATGTTTCAACAATTGCCTCACTGGCTATCATCTTTTGTTTAGCCATTTTTCTCCTCCTATAAAACAATATTTCAGCATTTCAATACTATCGGTTAGGACCAACATTCACATCGGTCATAACATTGACACAAGCCGGTTTGTCAGATGCAATGGCTCTGTCGATAGCAGCGCCGATCTCAGCAGCCTCGGTAACATATTCCCCGTGTCCACCCAGGGCTTCAACTACCTGATCATAGCGAACATCTCTTAAGAACAATCCAACAAAGGGCTTATCTTCAGTTGCTCTCTGGGCTTCCGACCTCTTGATCATTCCCCAGCAGCTGTCATTGAGAATAATGGTGGTGAAATTGATACCATACCGAATAGCCGTATCATATTCCATAGCACCATAACCAAAGGCACCATCACCGGTGAGAAGGAGTACTTTCTTGTCCGGATGAGCTAGTTTGGCAGCCATGGCATAAGGTACCCCTACACCCAGAGGCCCGAAACTGCCGTTGGCGATCCCCATGTATTGGCCTGGACCGGTAGCTGGCAGGAACGAGTTCCCAAAAGTAGCCGTATCACCACCGTCAATAACTACAATGGTGTTCTCGTCAATGCGCTGCATGATTTCGAACATTAGCCTGGCAGGATGAATGGGCTTTTGATCAGATGTCAGCAGGGGTAAAACCGCCTCTACCATCTGGGCTTTCCCATTGGCGAGAGCCTCGACCCAACCCTGATGAGTGTTCTTTTTGACTGCAGCGGTCAGCTGTTTGAGCACTTCTTTAACATCGCCGACGATACCAACTTCTACGTCCAATTGGTCAGTAATAGATGCAGCGTCAATGTCGACCCGGATGATCTTGGCATTGGCCGGGAAGGATTCCCGCTTCATAATGTAGCCAGGGCGTGTTCCCAGGAGCAATACTACATCGGCATTCTGAATTGCTCCGGCAAACACGGGATGACCAGTAGCTCCAATAGATACAAATAAGGGATGGCTGTCCGGAACCAGGCCGCGGGCAGCGTTACGGGTGAAGAAGGGGATGCCGGCTTTTTCAACAAACTCTTTCAATTCATTTTGAGCTTTGGAGTAGAAAGCGCCACTTCCTGCTATAACTACTGGTCTCTGAGCTTCATCCAATATCTTGGCAGCCTTCTCGATATCAGCCGGATTTCCAGCGGGTTTGTTAGTTAAACGATAGGTTTTCTGGTATTCGACAAGAGATTCATCCACATAACCTTCCATAATATCGCGAGGGATTTCCATATAGACCGGTCCCGGTCTGCCAGTAGTGGCTTCCGCTATGCCTCTGCCAACATACTCAGGAATACGATGGGTTTCCTGTACTGATCTGGCATGCTTGGTCATGGACTTGTAAATATCGATCTGATTAAAGTCCTGTAGCTCATTGCGATCCGCTTCGATAACTTTGGCTTTTCCGGCCATGATCAATACCGGCGAACAGTTACGATCAGCATTGGCGATGCCAGTTACCAGGTTGGTCACACCAGGACCAGCTGTGGCTGTACATACACCAAAATCACCCGTGGTCAGAGCCCATCCCTCAGCCATCATAGCTGCAGTCATCTCATGTCTGACACCGATGAATTTGATACCGTTTTCCTCGCAGGATTCCATCATCGGATAGATGTGTCCTCCTGGTATTCCAAAAATATACTTTACCCCTTCTTTTTTCAGGATTTGTTGAACCATGGTTCCGCCTCTGATTTCCGCCATAAAAAATACCTCCCATCAAAATGTTTTAAATAACACACCTAGAACTTTTTCACTGTTCCAATAACCTTCAATATTTTACGGTTACGGTCATTTTGAACTTTTACGCGATCAAGGCCGGTATAATCCTTCAGTCCCTTGCCGGTCTTCACTCCCAGATTGCCGTCAGCACACATTTTATCCGGCAATGCAGTCGCCGTAGCATTGCACAGCATCGGTGCCAGGAAAGTTCCGCCTAATTTTGCTAAATCCCAGCCAATATGGTCGTAGAGTTCCAGGGGGCCTTCAAAAGCCAACTTAAGTCCAGCATTATTGGTGATGGCCTTATCCACATCCTCAGGAGAGGCCCAGCCTTGTTCCACGATGTAATTGGCCTCCCGTGCCAATGCAGTGTTAAGGCGATTGACTATGAATCCAATGGTGTACTGTTTTAAAACCACCGGGACATGATCCAGGCTTTCATAAACCTTTTTGGCATACTCTAAAGTCTCCGGTGATGTCTCCGGTCCCAGAACTATTTCCACCAATGGAATGATATGAGCCGGGTTACAGAAGTGCCCGATTATCAGACGACCCGGATTCGATACTTCCACCACATCATAAATATTTAAAGCTGAAGTGGTACTGGTCAGGATAGTATCCGGGGAACAGAGCCTGTCCAGTTCCGCAAACAGAGCCTTTTTTATATCTGGCACTTCCGGAACAGCTTCAACTACGAATTTGGCCTGTCTGGCGGCATCCTCCATTTTATCCGTGTAAACCAGCAGTTCATTTACGTTTTTGATACCCTCATCCGTGATCATATCTTCATCTTTCAACAGTTGAAGATTACCGGCAATCAGCATCTTAGCTGTTTCCAGCTGTTCAGCGCTCTGATCATAGAGGGTGGTGGGATAGCCATGGGCTGCAAAATCCTGAGCAATGGAGTGCCCCATTATGCCAGCGCCGATCACTAGAACGTTAACTTTTTCATCCATGTAATTTGATCCCTCCTTATATTTGCTTGAAGCAACGAACAAAAAATGTTTATAATCAGCAAATACTAAGCTTTGACCATATCCCTCCTCCCCACCGTCCGATTAACAATCCCCTTGTATTTTCTAATAAGTTGTGTTCGGGCGGTCGTTCGACCGCCGAGGGTGTAAAAAAATATACTTTGGATCATTTTGGTTAATCATATTCCCACTCACAATGTGTACATTTTGGACTCATGCTCCAGTTGATTGATTGTAATGATATTCCGGAATTTCATAATCCAAGGGTTCGGGTAAGAATAGTGCAATGAGCAATATACACACTATGGGGCCCAGGGTCAGCAGTGATACTGCATTAGCAACACCGGACAAAGGAATAGCCAGGAAACCGACCAAAGCCGGAGCAGCAATCTGACCCAGACGACCAACAATATTATTGCCCCAAGCAGTAGCACTGGCTCTAATTTCTGTGGGGAATAATTCATTAGTAAAGGTGGCGCACAGTACCGTAAATGTTCCAATGAAGAACACAGCAACGATTTGAGATAGAGCTACATGCAGAAATGCTTCAGCCTGGAAGACCAGAGTTACAGCACAAGCACCCAGGAAGAAGAAAATGTAAGCAGTCTTCTTGCGACCGATAGCATCCAAGAGTTTGCCGGCTACATAGTAACCCGACAGACCCAGGGTAAAGGCTAACGCAGTAACCAAGCTGACCTGAGTTGTACCCCATCCCAGATCATTGACTACGTGATAGGTAAAGAAATTCATTGCCGAAGAATAACAGAGATACATAAATACCCACAGACCCATCACTGCAAAAATGTGTTTACGATATGGTTTGGCAAAAATAGCAAAAAGGCTCGGTTTATGTTCCGTACCATTATTCAAGCGCTCTCTACTTTCCACGAATGCTTTGGTTTCCGGAAGATTTTTAGCAAAGAATATGACTAGAATCAGAGGCAGAGCACCGATCACATATAGTCCTTCCCATTCCATATTGAACATAGCCGTCAACGGCAGCAGCAAAGAAGGGAATATAGCTCCTACTGCAGCTGCGCTTTGGAATAATCCTACCGCTCGCCCTCTCATTTCCGGAGAGAATTCCTCGGTCATAAAGATAAAACCCACCGCCCAGCAAGTAACTAGAAAGACACGGGCAAGAAACTGACATGCAATAAAGAATTCAATATTCGGTGAAAAGGCAGTAACCAGGCTGAGAGCCGAATAAATGACTACTGACCAGAGGAAGACTGGTCTGCGCCCTACTCGGTCAGCTAGGCGCACTACGAAAAACGCCAACAGGGTTCCCACAGCAACAGCTGAAACCGTAAAACTGGCAGTTTGGTCATTAAGGTTAAAATCACTGGTAATGAAGGGTAGGGCCAGGTTAATGACCATAAAATCGAAACCTTCAAAGAAAGCACCAATCATGACCAATGGCATCATGCGTTTTTGACGTTCAGTGAGCGTAAATTTGACTTTTGAAGAGCCCGAAGTAGCCTCCAATTTAATTTCACCTCCATGGTTTAATCTACTGTTCTAAAACTAACGATACTCCTCCTTCCCCCTGGTATATTATCAACAATACTGGGAAACAGTTCATACCACTCCTCTCTGAATTATTGGTTTAATTCGCCATATGTAAGAGCCACCCTATAATCAGAGCGCACCTTATTTACTTTTTAGGCGGTCGGTCGTACGACCGCTTAACTAAATAATAATCCTTCTGGTTGGATTATGCAATGAAACTCTTAATAATAGTAGATGACTATGCCTAAGCAATTATTTCCAGCTGTTTAAGTTTATTCTGGGTAGGAATACCATTATTACTCCATTCTCTGATGTGATAATAGGTATCCAGCATTTTATCGATTTGGACTACGGTATCGGCTTGGTCAGGTTCAGATGGCTCTGCGACCAACCGGGCAGGCAGACAGTCCTGGTGACGATCGAAACCTTCCCTTGTATTGAATACCCGTTCCATGTTATAGACCCTCTCCCCCATCTGTAGAAATTGACCAATGGTCATTTTCCTGCCAGTCACATCACGAATTACCGAGGGATGGGGCAACAAGCCGCCTAGGTTGATGGGCAGTAAACCTGGCATTAGTTTCCACAGTAGATGAGTGGAGGGTATGGAAAGCATTATTTTACCTAGCAAACCAGGTATGACACTTTTCTCCCCGAATTTGAATAATGATGGGGGCAAAGTACCAAGAGCTGTGAATAAACAATAACCAGAAGTAGATATTGCATCCATAAGATTTTGCATGAGAACCGTTAAAGCTGCTTTTCCCCTGACCGTCCGGCCGTTGACCTCTATGGGCCCCAGAGCTTCGAAATATATTGGATATCCTCCTCCCAGATGACACCCGCCCCGGTTGGCAGTAGCGTAGCCCAGACCCTGAGCTTGAGATTGACGCGGATCATAAGCCGCCATTTCCAATCCCTTGACCTGCATGGCGAAAGCCTCGGTGCCATATTTGCGGGCTAACCAGGCTGAACCCTCTCCCAACTCGTCAAAGGGAGCTTCGCGATGAGCAATTTTCTCAATAGCTAAACTGATGGCTTCCGGTTGATTAAAATCGATTCCAAAGTCTTTGATTCCGCGCTGACTCATTTCCATAGCCAGAGATAGCGTAAAGCCCATGGACATAGTATCCATACCGAGAAGATCACTCTGGTAGTTCCATTCATTGATCCAATCGACGCTGGTAATGCCCAGATTAGCTCCCAGCAAACCCAGGGTTTCATATTCTGGTCCTTTTATTTCTCTGTTGTCCCGCATGACCCGGCGTTCACAGCGGATCGGACAGCTTACGCAGCCCGAATTGCGGGTCAGGTAGTTTTCGGTCAGGTATTCACCGGATATTTGTTCAGCTTCCTCATGTTTGACTTGCTGGGCATTTAAGGTAGGTAACATATGCTTGCGATTGACGATATTCATCCAAAAGGCTGTTCCGTAGCGAGGCAGGAAATTTCCTGTGGTAGGACTCTTTTGCAGACCTTGCACCCATTTCTGTACATTCTTGCGAAATGACTTAGGATCGTTTATAGGCAGGGATTTCGTTCCATAGGCGACTACCGCTTTCAAATTCTTGCTGCCCATTACTGCACCTATACCACATCTGCCTAAGACCCTTTCTCCAGATACGGCACAAGCATAACGTACCAGATTTTCTCCAGCTGGCCCTATAACTACACATCCATATTTTCTATCAAAGTGGTGCTGGGTCTCCTCGGTATTCAATCCCCAGAGCTCTTGAGCGTCAGTGATAGTTATTTGACCATCCATTATCATCAGGCAACAGGGGTGGGGTGCTTTGCCTCTGATAATCAAACCATCGTAACCGGCCCGGCGCAGTTTGACACCAAATGTTCCTCCGCAGTTGGAGGAAGCGATTCCACCGGTTAGGACATTTTTGCTACTGGCATTAAAGCGGCTGGTACAGGGAGCACCTGTCCCCGTTAAAGGTGTGGTGTTCAGTATCAGCACATTATCAGCAGATAAAGGATCGATACCCGGGGCTAACTCCTGATATAATATGTAAGCGGCTAGTCCCTTGCCTCCCAGAAACATTCGGACTACGTTTTCACTCAAAGGATAATCCCGTACTTGCCCATTAGAAAGATCGATGTCTGCGTAGCGTACTGGTATCATGACGGCACCTCCATAGTGATAGCTCCCAGAGGGCAAATCAAATCACATAGGCCACAGCCTACGCAAGCCTTTTGATCAGACAAAATCGCATATACTTGCAAATCTCCTGGGAAAGTTGGCATGGATATTGACAGAGCGTGTTTTCCGCAGATCTCAACACACATGGAACAAGCTGAGCAGCTAGGGGGGTCAATGACAGGTAGGGCCCATTGTTTGCGCGGAATGCGTGAACAAAGCTGGCCTTTTTCGTCAAACACAGCCTCCTGGGCACAGATTCGTCCGCAAACTCCGCAGTTTATACAGCGCAGGTCGTTTATCTGGTGAAGTTCCTTGCGTTCTCCATCGATGGCGCTGACCGGACATAACAATTTGCAGGCACCACATCCGTTACACCTATCACTTATGGAGTAAGCCATTCCTTCTCCTCCTGACAGCTACATAAATAGGCATTGCTTTCCCTACTCTGAAGGTATCATCTCAGAATGGCTTAGTAAAATATCATTATTAAATAACTTCCATAATCTCTGACTTATGATGGGTATTATGTAATCGTATCAAGAATAAGTGGGCAGGCAACCGGAGCAGTGGAGCTCACGGTGAAGGCTTTTTCAACTTCTACCGCTGCTTGGGACAGTCGGCTTCTATCACGAGCATAAATGGTAGCCAACCTGTCCTGAGGAGTTACTAGATCCCCTACCTTTTTATGCAGTTCCACCCCTACTTCCGCGAAGATCACATCATTTAAGCGTTCGCGGCCAGCTCCCAGGCCCATAACAGCTTTACCGATCGCTAGAGCATTCAGCTCAGTGATATACCCTCTTTGTTGACTCATCACATCCAGCACCTCAGCCGCCTGGGGCAGACCGTAATCAGAACGACTCAGATCCAGATATCCCCCCTGGGCCTCTACCATATGCTGTAATGACTCCAAGCCGGCACCGTTTTTCAGAAGCTTATTTACTTTACGTATAGCTTCCTCCAGGCTGTCCGCTCCGCCGCCTAAACATACCATATGCCCCGCCAGCACCAGGGATAGTTCCTCCAGATCGGCTGGACCATGGCCTTGCAGAGTGTCGATGGCTTCTTTGACTTCCAGAGCATTTCCCACCATTCTCCCCAGGGGTTGATCCATATCACTCAATACGGCCACCACCCGTCTACCTGCTCCCTGCCCAATAGCCACCATGGTTCTAGCTAACTGTTGAGCCTGAGCCAAGTCCTTCATAAATGCTCCCCGGCCCACCTTGACATCCAAAACAATACCCTGGGCACCGGAGGCTAGTTTCTTGCTCATTACACTGGAAGCTATCAGGGGAATGCTGTCCACTGTAGCGGTGACATCTCGGATAGCATAGAGCCTTTTATCGGCAGGTACCAGATTGCCCATCTGTGCAATTACAGCAGCTTTGATCCGGTTAACCTGATCAATGACTTCAGGTAAAGTCTTTTCCACCTGAAAGCCCGGTATAGATTCCAGCTTATCGATGGTGCCACCAGTATGCCCCAGACCGCGCCCTGACATTTTTGCCACGGGGATCCCCGCCGCGGCCGTCAGTGGTACGGCTATCAAGGTGGTTTTGTCACCCACTCCACCAGTGCTATGCTTATCTACAGGAATACCGTTCAGGCCTGACAGATCCATTACGTCACCGGAATTACACATGGCTACAGCCAGATGCTGAGTCTCTTCTTCACTCATGCCTTGAAAATAGACAGCCATAGCCCAGGCGGAAATCTGATAATCCGGTACATCCCCGGATACGATTCCCTGCACCAACTGAATTATCTCATGTTGGCTCAGGGTTCCCCCATCTCTTTTTTTCTCGATCAAACTCTGAAAGTTCATCCACCATCACCTCAGTTCAGGCAAAAAGCTCTTTCCCGCCATATTCTTTGTGGTTACCCCCAAATGATCAGCCACGGATTGCCCTATATCTGCAAAGGTACTGCGTGTACCCAGATCTACCGGACGAATGTCTGCTCCATATACCAACAGAGGCACGTATTCCCGGGTATGGTCTGTCCCTGGTGTAGTAGGGTCACAACCGTGGTCAGCCGTAATAATGAGCAAGTCTTTCCGGTGCATAGCGCCGATTACCTCGGCCAGCCTCTCATCGAAATCCTCCAAGGCCTGAGCATAGCCAGTGGGGTCGTTCCGGTGCCCATACAGTTGATCGAAATCGACCAGATTGGCAAAAATAAGTCCTCGGAAATCATCCTGCAGAGCGGTCAGTATCTTGTCTATCCCCTCCTGATTGCCAGATGTTGGCCAGGAATCAGTAACGCCCCGTCCTGCAAAAATATCCTTTATTTTGCCTATGCCCACCACCCGGCAGCCATCAGCGATCAGCTGATCCAAAATATGTTGAGGCGGTTCCAGGGAATAGTCATGGCGATTAGCGGTACGAGTGAAACTGCCTGGTTGACCAACAAAGGGACGAGCAATGACTCGGCCTACGCCATGTTCTCCCGTCAGCATCTCCCGTGCTGTCTGGCACATTTGGTACAGGAGTTCCAAAGGTATTATCTCTTCATGGGCGGCTATTTGAAACACACTGTCAGCCGAGGTATAAACGATAGGATAACCGGTTTGCATATGCTCTGGACCCAACTCTTCAATGATGATCGTTCCTGAGGCTACTTTATTACCCAGGGTCTTTCGGCCGATCAGCCTTTCGAATTCCGTGATCACCTCGGCAGGAAAACCGTGAGGATAGGTGGGAAAACCCTGTTCCAAGATCAGTCCCATCATCTCCCAATGGCCGGTGGTAGTATCTTTGCCCGGGGATCTTTCCTCCATCCGTCCAAAGGCTGCCTGTGGCTGGGAAACCGGGAGAATTCCCTGGACGGATATTATATTGCCCAAACCAAATCTCTCCAGGTTTGGCAGGTTGAGCCCCCCCACCACCTCAGCCGTATGTAGCAGGGTATTGCACCCCTGGTCACCGAAGCAATGACTGTCCGGGGCTGCGCCAATTCCCAGACTATCTAGAATTATAAGAATCACTCGCCGCTCCATAGTGCACCTCCAATATTTCTCTCTCTATTATGCCCGCGGATGATATAGCTTGTACACCTCCCGCAAGTGAGAACGGGACAAATGAGTGTAGATTTGGGTAGTAGATATATCAGCATGTCCCAGCATTTCCTGAACAGAACGCAAGTCGGCCCCATTTTCCAGCAGATGGGTGGCAAAGGAATGCCTCAAGGTATGGGGGGTGACCTCTTTGGTAAACTCCGCTTTACTTGCATAACCCTGTAAAATCTTAAAAAAACCCTGTCTGGTCATAGGCCGGCCATGAGCATTTAGAAACAGAGTTCTTTCCCGGGGGCTTTTGGCCAAGTAACTGCGACTGCGGGCTATATAGCGCTGTGTCCAGTCAATGGAAGTTTGATTGACCGGGATGATGCGCTCCTTGCGGCCTTTGCCAAAACAGCGCAGGAATCCTGCCCAAAAATTAATGTCATCGATTTGCAATGATAGCAGTTCCGATACCCTGACCCCGGTGGCATACATCAACTCCAGCATAGCCCGATCCCGCAGGCCCAACACCAGTGTCACCTGAGGTTGGTTCAAGAGTTGGTCTACTTCCTCAATGGTCAGCACATCAGGCAGTTTTCTTTTTATTTTAGGGGTTTCCAGATCCACGGTAGGATTATTCTGGCAGTGTCCTTCCAGCACCAGAAATTTATAATAGGCCTTGATGCTGGATAGGCGCCGGGCGATAGTAGGATGGGAAATACCTGCATCCAACTGGTGAGTAAGAAACCTTCTTATATCTTGTTTGGTTATCTGCTCAGGGTCTTCCGAGCGCTGCTGACTGAGCATAAATTCGCTGAACTTCATGAGGTCACGCCGATAAGCGGCACTGGTATTAGCAGACAAACCTCTTTCATACTTGATATAGTCCAAAAATGATTCCAAATAAGCTAGCATAGCTATACTGCTCCTGCCGTTTTCCTGACAGTTTTGACATCATGACGTCAAATCCCTGCTATGGCCTATCCTCCAAATAAAAATCCTGCAGTTTGATTACGAATTGATCCATCACCTGATCATACTTGGAGGATGGTTCTTCATTCTCAACCCGCATGGGATTACCGGAAGGATGTTCGTCCTCAAACCAGCCCCCTACCGCCGGTATATATTGGTTGAGCTGGCCGGTCATCAATGGAATCGCTGCTGCGAAGACCAATATGACTAAAATGACCGCTAGCAGCTGCAATATCTTTTTTTTCCACTGGCTGACAATAATGATCAAATTTACACCCCCACTACAATATCAGACTCAAAAACCACGGTGATAGGTAGGCCTCTATGAAAGCCCCCACTATAAAAAGCAGCATAAATATGGCCAGAAGCAGACTGTAATTACCAAAAGTCCTTCCCAGGGATCCTCCCGAATTGCGTCCCACCAGATAAGCAGAGAAGTTGACCGCCACCACCGACCAGATGATCAGGAAGGGAATATAGACCAGATTCTGGGGTAAAATGGACAGAATGCTCATAAGGACACCGGCTCCCCCCTTTTGGTGGATCAAAAAGCCCACCGTGAAACCCAGAGCATAACCACGCAAAAATACTACGGCCAATATGAGGGGGACTCCGATAATGGTCAATCCCAAAAACCAAATGGCCAGGACAGTCTTAGCCTGAGTAGCCGCCGCAGCCAACAGTATGCCTGAACCATAAATAGGTGATTCTCTTCCTTCCAGCAAATAATTATCGATCATCTCTCCCAGGTAGTCGCGGACGCCACCTTCCAGGCCCTCTACTTTTTGGGCTCCCATAGCTAATCCAATCAGAAATATCAGGCTGATCACCAGATACTGCCACCGGTTGTCTCTTATATGTTGTTTCAACCGCTGTCGTAAAACCATCCCGGTCTCCTTGAAAAGTGTAGGTGCAGATCCAAGATCAGAAACCATGTCCACGTTGCTGACTGGTCATCTCCTCATGAAATAATATGGTGGTGATGTGTTGTTTATGACAGCAGCAAAAACCCGGGCCGTACAGCCCGGGGTAGTTTGTTTATAAATCCGAGTTATTAAATTATTCGCGGGGCGATGTGGACATCCAAGAGGGTGTTTTCATTCATCGTTGCCTGTTCTTCAGATGGTCATTATGATGATTGTTTACACCATATTCTCCCGGGTAATTATTTCATAGAGTACCGGTACGACTTGCTTCTTACGGGACAGCACTCCTTTGAGGAAGAATCCTCCCCCTTTGTCCTGCGGCCCGAAAGCCGCGCTGATAAGGTGACTCTTTTCTCCAGCTACCAACAGCTCAGTCGCTTCCTCCAGTATATCGGTGACCATCAGACATATGAAGGCATAGCCCCTGCGCAGAGCCAATTCTTCCAGGCTCTTCAACAAATTCTCTCGGCGGGGAGCCATCTGCTTGGCATCGATAGTCTCCAGCTGAGAAATGGCAAAGCTAATAGAACCGCTGGTATATTCTTTTAGATCAGAGGTGATGAGTTCTTCATCAGACAGCATCTGTGTATTTATGGTATGTTTTAAAATTTGCTTGCCCCATTCCAGTCCCTCCAAACCTGATATATCCTGCAGCTGCTGAGCTATTTGCCGATCTTTGCTGGTAGTCGTGGGAGACTTGAAAATCATGGTATCACTCAGCATGCCTGACAGAAGCAGACCAGCCAGATTAGTTCCCAAGGCCATACCTGCAGTTAAGAATTTCTCCGCGATCAGGGTACAGGTGGAGCCAACTGGTTCATTATGAAAATAGATAGGTGAAATAGTTTGCAGATCTCCCACCCGGTGATGATCAATGATCTCCAAGATTTCGGTTTCCTCCACTCCCTCTACCGCTTGTTTGCGCTCATTATGATCCACCAAGATCAGTTTTTTACGCTTCATCTCCAGCAGATTATAGCGAGAAACAAAACCCAGGAAAGCGTTCTGCTCATCTACCACCGGATAATTGCGATAACGAGTTGACAACATATGCTTACGAGCTTCCTCCACGGATTCATCTTTTTCGAAAAGAACCAGATCCCGGGTCATCATCACATCCGCTACCTGGCGACTGAGCAATTCTCGCAAGATATCTGGAGCACTATTGATATCCCGGGTGGGGATCAAGCTGTCCATAAATACCATCGCCAGATCACCAATGGTGACCAGTCCCAGCAAACGTCCGGCTTGGTCAAGGACCGGCAGGGTTTTTAAGTCATGGCTGCGCATCAAATTGCCCAATTCAGCCAGACTCATATCGGTGGAAATCGCTACAATTTCACGATCATCAAGAAGATCTTCCACGGTATTTCTCACATTCCATACTACAGTCGGAGGCTCATAACCAAAATAGTCCAGTATGAAACGAGTCTCTTCATTTATTTCCCCGGCAGAAGCTGCCACAAAAAGACCTTGAGCCGTGCTCTGTTTGTATGTCTTGTAGCCGATAGCCGCTGCCACCGAGTCAACATCAGGATTACGATGGCCTATGACCATGATGGGTTTCATAGTGATCCCCCCTGTATTCTTTATTTAAGCATTAAATTAGCAATAAACTGAGCCGCCAGGACATCTTCCATAGAATTACGGCTGGCGGCTACTATAGCCAAACCACGGGCATCTCCCCATTCCTGACGGGCACGCTCAACTGCTCGCCGAGCAGGTTCGATACCCCGATGTTGATAGGTTCGAGC
>Ga0209312_1000535_pt1 | contig 33717 bp, 36 predicted proteins | sample BioC13SIPDNA_4_FD_185744 | JGI IMG/M metagenome (GOLD analysis project Ga0209312, IMG submission 185744) | Anaerobic biogas reactor microbial communites from Washington, USA - Biogas_R1_B C13 SIP DNA (SPAdes) (version 2) | ecosystem: Engineered > Bioreactor > Anaerobic > Unclassified | place... | reverse complement strand
AGCGCGTTCCCGAGCCCAATATCCAGCGTCTCCCCGAAGATCCGGTAGCGGCCGTTTAAGTAGCCGAGCACCTGCGTGTTGGCGCCGCTCGCGTAGAGGACGATTGGATCGGAAAAACCGGTCGCCCACCTCCCGATCTCGACGTGCGCCACGCAGTGGTTGACGCCGATGAGCGGCACACCGAGCGCGATCGAAAGGGCTCGCGCGGCGGTCGCCACCGTCCGGAGGGACGGGCCGAGACCGGGTCCCTGGGAGAAGGCGACCGCCCGGATCCGCTCCGGCTCAGTAAGCACCCGGGATATGACCTCCTTCATCATCGACGCATGGTGCTGCGCGGCCTCCCTTGGATGGATCCCGCCTTTCGGCGGGACATAGGGCGCTGAGTGGAGGGCGACCAGGTCTTCTCCAAAGAGGGCGGCGCTGAGATTCCAGGCCGTCCCCTCAAGCCCCAGCACCAGCCCGTCCTCAGGTATTACATCAGGCATAAAACAGGTATCGCTCCATGGTATGAAAACGCGGTTACGGCCATGGCCTGCAGGCGGGAGCAGGTAACGTGCAGCCGTGACCGTATGTTGGTATCAGAAGGTGAAGAACCTACTTACTTCCGGAACTCGGTGTAGCCACACTTGCCGCAGGCCACCCGGTCCTTGTGCTCGGCCATCAGCACGCCAGGGCCGCACCGGGGGCAGTGCCGCTTCTGCAGGACTACCTTATCGCCCTTGACCTCGTAGCACTCGTGTCTCTTGACCGCCATGCTCTTCACGCCTCGCTCTCGACCTTCGGTTCGCCGCGCTTGAGCAGGTAGTCCCGCTCCGTCGACTTTCTGCTCTCCTCGTCGTCGTAGATACGGGCACGCCCGGTGACTTCCATCTTTCCGAACCGGGTCTTCAGCGAGTCCAGCACAAGGAGGTTCTCGTTCTTATTCAGCATCGCGGCGAGCTTCTCCTGGATGCTCTTCCGCGAGGGTGTCGGGCCGTCGAAGGTGAGCGTAAACACAAGCTCCCTCCGGTTCAACACCTCGTTCCTCACGTCACGGGTAATTTCAAACTCCATCGATATCTCTAGAATGTTGTTGGCAGATTTATTTAAACTCTGGGATGGCGCGCAGACACCGGTTCCGCCATGGGGCTCACTCACGCACAAACGCCTTCAGAATAGTCTCTGCCTCCCGCTTCGCTGACGCATCAACGATCCTGAGGACAACACCCTCCCCGGGCTGGCCGTAGAGGACGGCCGCTCCCGGCGGCGCGGCGAGAACGAGCGGGATGACCGCAAGATCCTCCTCACCGTCGACGAAGATCACCCCGGGGGGGTCCCGGACCACCTCGTCGATCGCGTCCACGAGCTCGTCGGTGATCGTGCCCGGGGGATTTTTCGCCGTAACCCTTCTTGCCTGGAGCAGGGGCGAGCGGGTACAGGGAGTGCGCATCGTGTAGCCGTCGATGATGGCGATATCAGGGATGATCCCCGCGTCAAGGAGGTTGTGGGTCACCACATCCCCGACAGCGTAGATCGTCCGGCCTTCGAGCCGGGGGAGGAGTTCGCTGATGTCGCGGTAGAGGGTGCCGAACGGTATTTTCAGGAGATCCCGGTGCGCCTCGGGAAGTCGGAGCATCAGCGGACCTTCAGGGCGTACCGGCCGGGCAGGGTGATATTCATCTTCTTTGCGATATCCGAGTGCTCGGGATCGATGATCACCACGTATCCCGCCCAGTCTTCGCTCAGGTTTGCCGTGCCGCAGATCACACAGGACCCCCCTTCGACAACCCGGTGACACTCGCGGCAGACCCGGATAACCTTCTTACGCACGACCATTATGCAGCTCCTTTCCCCTTCTCCTCTTCAAATTCCTCTTCCAGCCAGACTGAGGTCCCAAGGCCCGACTGCCGCATAGTAAGGCCGATCTTGCTCTCCCGGGGCTCGCGCTCGTTGAGCGAAAGCGCGACGACCCGCGCCCGGATGCCGTCGCCCACGGCGATATACCGCTTCGAGTCCTGGCAGATCAGTCTGCCGTTCTTCTCGTCGTAGTTGATATATTCATCTGATATCTGGCTCACGTGGAGCATGGCGTCGATTGGGCCGAGGCTGATGAATGCGCCGAAACTCGTCGTCTCCACCACCTCGCCCTCGATCACTTCCTGGAGCGCCAGGCGGAGCACCACCGCCTCAAACCTGACATCGTAGTAGACGGCGCCGTCACCCGGGATCAGTTCCCCCTCGCCGATATCGAGAACCTTCGTGACCGCAATGAAGATGCCGATCTCCTTTGCGATGCTGCCTTCCAGCTGTTCCTGCAGTACGTTGAGGATGACCGCATCAAGGTCTTCCCCGAGGCGGTGGGGCGGAACCCGCACCTTGTCCTCCAGTGTCATCTTAAAATACATGGTTTTTCACCTATCCCCTTATCAGGTCCAGTGTTTTCCGTCTTCGCATTGAAACAACGCTAGTTCCCTCACGGAGGAGGGCTTTCCTGAGTTCCCGGTCGTTCGTCACCACGACACATCCTTCCCGCCGGGCATACTCAAGCACCCTCTCGTCCACACTCTCCGCGCTACTCCCGCTCGGCACGATTGTCGAGCGCCGGGCCAGCGCCAGGCCCACACGGGCGGCGACAGCATCCCGGCCGCCGCCCCGGGCGAGCCCGGAGAGCTCGCCGACCACCTCTTCGAGCGTGACCGGCTCAAAATCCCCGAAGAGACCCAGAAGTTCGCCATACAGGTCAATCCCGAACTGGACCGGCATCAGGAGGGCGTTGGTATCGAGGAGAACCCTCACTCGACCAGGACACCCATGCCGATCAGCCGCCATCGCCCGCCGACCTGCCTGCTGATGGCAATCCGTGATCCGACCTCCGCACAGACCGCCCGCTTCAGCTGGACCTCCACCTGGTTCTTCCTCGCATTCACGACCACGCCGACGGTGACGGCGGTGCCGACCGAGAGCATCAGCGGTTCCTTGTGCTTGAGCGGCTCGATGACCTGTTCGCTGTCCGCACCGACCACACGGTCCATGAGCGTGACGTCAAACTTCAGCCGGTCCCAGACCGGCGGCAGTTCCCCGATACGCCCGGCAACCTGCCCAGCGAGAGCGTCGCTCTTCGTCAGTGCCGGATCGAGTTTCGTCGCGATACCAAGGAGACCGCCGGGCGCCGCCTCAGTCACCTTGACCTTTCCGGCGTTGATGGAGGTGATCTTTGTTGTGATCGGCTCCCACTTCATCCGGTTCTCGACCTGAACCTGCCGGCCGGGCCTGATCTCGATCTCATCCCCCTCCCGGAGGACACCCCGGACGAGCGAGCCCCCGATGACGCCGCCCTTCACGTCCCTCCAGCTGCCGCCCGGTTTGTTGATATCAAACGACCGCGCGATGAGCAGCACCGGGTCGATCTCCGGGTCGCGGGCAGGCTCGGGGATGACCTCATCGAGGGTCTGGATCAGGGCGCCGACATTGATTCCCCTCTGTGCCGAGACGGGGATGATGGGTGCGTTCTCAGCGATGGTTCCTTTGATGAACCTCTTTATCTGTTTATAGTGCTCCAGCGCCTCGGCCTGGGTGACCACATCGATCTTGTTCTGGACGATGACGATCTTTTTGATGCCGATCAGTTCGAGCGCCATCAGGTGTTCCTTGGTCTGAGGCTGGGGGCAGGACTCGTTTGCAGCAATGACAAGCATTGCCCCGTCCATCAGTGCAGAGCCTGAGAGCATCGTCGCCATCAGTGTCTCGTGGCCCGGGGCATCGACGAATGAGACCGTCCGGAACGGGACCGCACGACCTCCGCAGACCGGGCATTCGGCCTGGGATGTGTATGCCCCAGCCCCCTCGCATTTCTCACACTTATAAAACGTCGTATCCGCGTAGCCGAGCCGGATGGAGATGCCGCGCTTGATCTCCTCGCTGTGCCTGTCCGTCCAGGTACCGGTCAGCGCGCTGACCAGGGTGGTCTTGCCGTGATCGACATGACCCACGAGCCCAATATTGACACCGGGAATGAATGCATCTCGCAAAAGTTTTCGAACCTCCTTATCCAATATATAGTGACACTACTTATACATAATCAGTAGGGATTACCTTTCCGCTCCCTGCCGGCATTCGTATAGCGTCCATGACCCTCTTTGCCGTTGCTCATGATGCATACGAAGTATGAAAAATACCCCCTGGGGTTAGCGAAAATTTATACCTCATTAGTATAGATATGAAACGGATCACAGTATGTCAGGCGATACCGAACTTTCACGTATCGGGATCTCTCTACCCAAGAACCTTCTTGATAAATTCGACGAGATCCTGAGTCTCCGGGGGTATTCCTCACGTTCAGAAGGGATACGGGACTCAATACGGAGTTATATTACGTACTACCAGTGGATCTCAGATGTCAAAGGAGAGCGCCAGGGTGTCATCACCATGGTCTATGACCACGACCAGCGGGGACTGCTCGAGACGCTCACCGAGATCCAGCATGAATATGCCCAGATCATCCAGGCATCCCTTCACTCACATATCACCCACAACAGGTGCCTTGAGGTGATCCTGCTCCGCGGGGATGGAACGGTGCTGAAGGATATTACGGAACGGTTGATGTCGCAGAAGGGTGTCGAGGCGGTGAAACTCACCACCATACCGCTTGAGGGTTAGCCGCCGCCCTCACAACTCTGGTCGGTCCCCTTCTCCCAGACCTCTTTCAGCTGCTGCTGGAGTTCCTTCCGTTCCTCGAGGTAATCCTCGAGACTACGCTCAACTCTCTCTACCTTCCCGGCCACGCGGTCGACGCTGACGAGCTCGTCTACCCGGTAGTAGAGGCCGGTGCTGTCGAGTTCGGCATACTGCCGGCCGTCGATCTCCTCGACCCGCAGGACCTTCCCGGTCGTGCCGGTGCGGGGATACCGGACAACTGCACCTACTGCCACGTCATCCGTGATCATACACGGTTAGGGTACATCTGCCATACTATTAAGGTATCACCTCCAAGGGATCCTGGATGGTAATCACGATTCGCCCGGTAAAGAAACAGTACTTCGATGGAACGCACCGTTACCGGTCTCCCGAGGAGACGTATGCTGCCGTTGAGCCGTTGATGGCGGAGATCGGTGTTTCCGAGATCATCGATGTCACCCCCCTGGATCGTCTCAGGATCCCAGTCTTCTCAGCGGTCCGCCCGGGAGCGGCCCGGGGAGCGGTCCGTGTCCACGCGGGAAAGGGAAAGAAACCGGTCCACGCCCGCGTCTCGGCGATGATGGAGGCGCTCGAGCGTTACTGCGCCGAGTACCGGGGTGACCGGATGGAGTATGCGACCTACGAGGAGATCGGTCCGGGGCGGGCTGTACACCCTGAAGACCTGATCATCCCGCGGGAACTCGAACAGGGAGAGAAGCTCCACTGGACCCCGGCATGGGATATCCTGAACGATGAAGAGGTCTATGTCCCGAGCAACGCCGTCTTCCACCCCTATGACACGCTTGGCATGACCGTGCCGCTCTTCCGGAGCGACTCGAACGGGCTTGCATCTGGAAACATCATGGAAGAGGCGATCCTGCACGCACTCTTTGAGGTGATCGAGCGGGACGCGCTCAGCCTCGCCGACCAGAAGCGTGACCTGGGCCGCCGCCTCACCATCGAAAACGACTGCGCCGCCCGGCAGGTCCTCGACCGGTTCGAGGAGAACGGGATCGACATCCACCTCTGGCTGCTCACCGGGAGGACCGGTATCCCCACCGTTGCGGCCGCTGCGGACGACACCGTCACGAAAGACCCGGCGATGATCGTCATCGGGTCGGGGACGCACTCCTCCCCGGAGATTGCAGCGCTCCGCGCCCTGACCGAGGTCGCCCAGAGCCGGGGGAGTTATCTTCAGGGCGGCCGCAACGACCCCCGGCGGGAGATGGTCATCAGGAAGGCGGGCTACGAGCGGCTGAAGCGGATCAACCGGATGTGGTTTGCGGACGCAGAGGCCATCGATATCAAGGATGTTCCCGACGCGAGCACAGACCGGTTCGACCTCGATATCGAGCGGGTGCTTCGGGAGGTCGGTCCCTACACGGACAGAGTCTGCGTCTGCGACCTCTCAAGGACCTCGGTGCCGGTGGTGCGTGTCGTCGTCCCCGGGTTTGAGGTGTCATACATGGACCCGGACCGGCGGCGCTCCGCGCAGGGGTGAGAGTCTCAATGAGATGAAGCCCGGAAGAGGTCTGCCTGGGCGGGCCCGTTTCGCGGGCAACGCGCTCAACGTGAGAGATCCTATCACCTCCCTGTACTGAAAGCTCACGCGAAGACGCGAAGGATGGTAATGGGTGTGGACAATTCACTTCGCGAAGGGGGAGTTGCTATACCCGTCTACGGTGCTTCGCGTCTTCGCGTGATACTCTATTGCCTCCCGATGATCTGGCAACGCCCCTTCCGTGCCGCTGTATCGGCCCTGAGTGGGTTCTCCCTCAGCAGAACCCGACCTTCTTTAAGATCTCCACAACCCCTTCCGTGCTCTGGTGCGGGGACCGTTCATTGTCGGGGATAAAACGCTTGCCCCGCAAGGCGGCAAATATCGCTTCGATTGCCTTCCCGTGCGACGGGCCGTACCCCCCCTCGAGCGTCAGCGCGAGAGGCAGGTCGGTGCCGTCGGTCAGCATCCCGGCGAGCACGCCGAAGTCTTCAGGTTCGAGGTTCATGTGCCCGTGCTCGTCGTCGGCGAGGGCGTCCTGCCCTGCCGAGACGATCAGGGCGTCGGGCCGGAACCGGGCCAGTGCCGGGACAAAGACCTCGCTAAAGACGAGCTGATAGTCGGCGATGGTGGAGCCCGCTGCAAGCGGGGCGTTGAGGGTGTAGCCCCGGCCTGCACCGGTGCCGATCTCGTCCACCCACCCGGTCTTCGGGAAACTATCCTCCTCATGCACCGAGCAGAAGAGCACTTGATCACTCCCGTAAAAGATCGTCTGCGTGCCGTTGCCGTGGTGCAGGTCCCAGTCGAGGATCGCCACCCGGTCAACCGACTCAAGCGCTCTGGCCGCCGCTACGGCGGCGTTATTGAAGATACAGAACCCCATCGACCGGTCGGGACCGGCATGGTGTCCTGGCGGGCGGACAAGGGCAAACGAATGCTCGCCGTCGAGCGTCCTCTCCACCGCTGCAGAGGCCGAACCGGCGGCGTACGAGGCCACATCAAACGAATGAGAGGTGACGTAGGTATTCGGGTCTAAAAAACAGGTTCCCCGTGCGATCTCCTGCACCCAGCGGATATGCTGCGGGCGGTGGACACGCTCCAGGTCCCCCTCGGTGGCCCGGACCGGGGCGCGCCACTTCACACCGTCGGGGACCCCGGAGAGGGCCGCCCGTAACCGGGAGCCCGTCTCGGGGTGAAGTTCCATATCGTGTCTGGCAAAGACATCACCGTAGATGACTGAACACTGCATCCTCTGTTAGTTGATGGTGCGCCCCTGCTGGATATCTTCTTCGGTGACATCGAACGTCTGCCCGGTGCCTGCGATCCGGTAGGGGCCGGTCGGCTTCACCTCGCCCGACCACCCGGATGTCGCATACGGGACGATGAACTCGCCATTTGCGCTCTCCTGGCGGTAGGTAAACGTACGGCCGGTGTTCGTCGTGACCGGCACCTCGATGATACCATCGCCCTTGATGTGGGCACCCGGGACGTACTCGAATATCTTGATGATCTTCAGGTCAGGCCCGTTCTCGCCGGCGTTGACAAAGACGTTCTGGGGCGTCTCGTGGACGAGCCGGTAGTGCTGGAGCGCTGGCACCCGCTCAACCGGGTGGAGAATCGAGTCTGCCCGGAACTCGTGGAAGATGTTCAGCAGCGTTGCGGCAGACCCTGCCTGAGCGTTCTTGTTGTACGCCTCCACCGCGGCCGCGGCTGCGGTGGCGTTCATCTGCTCCATACGCGTGACGACCGGGAGAGAGTTGTTCACAGTGCCCGGCTCGCGGTACTCGGCGTAGAGCACCTCCGGCCCCGGGTCGGTCATGGATCCGTCGAAGTTATGGAGGCGGGAGACCATCGTCAGGTAGTACTGCTGCGTGTAGAACGGCACCGCCTGGTAGTTCGTCGAACCCGCGCTCACGGGGAGGAGGAAGTTGGGCTGGAACGGCGTCGTCTGCACCTTCTGGTCCGCCCACGTTGCCGGCGCGTGGAACTTCCCGGTAGCGATCTCGTGAGTGGTTATGACGTAGCGGGTGCCGATGTTGTCGAGGATCCGGTTTGCCTTCTCTTCCGAGGTCGAGGTGAGGTAGACCGCAGAGCCGTTCGGACCGGTGACCCCGTGCTGGAAGGGGTTGTTGTTCGGGATCCGTTTTGAGACGAAGGTGATCCAGTGACCGTAGTCCCACCAGGACATGACGCCGTAGGAATCCTCGGGGTAGGTGAAGGTCTCCTCGTCATGGATGGCGTAGTAGTCGACACCGGGGTCGGGGGTATTGGCGCCCATCCACTCCAGGGCTTCCATCCACTGTGAGTCGATACCACCGTATTTTACGGTTTTTGCCATCTCAAGGGTCGTCCCGAAGCAGATTCCCCCAAAGAGGAGCGTGACGACGACGACAGCGGCGAACGCCCCGACCCTGAGGGGGTCGGGCCGGTCCCTCGGGGGGACTTTCGGCTTCCCGGTATCTCTGGCTCTCGCTCCCTTCTTCCCTTTCTTTGCCTTCTCCTGTCTCTCCCCGGGTTCGGAGGAATCACCGCTGCTTGCCGGCCGGAGGAGACGCGCGGCATCCTTCCAGGTCACGTTGATGACCGCCCCTGCACAGATCGCGGCGAGCAGGGCGATGTTTGCGGCGAGGTAGTACTCGTAGCGGAGGTGCGCGGCCGTCGATGCGAGGATTATCCCTGTCCAGATGAGGACGAAGATGTGGGCCGGGTTCGCCTTCTCGCGGCTCCACCAGATCAGGGCGGCAGCGCCGCCTGCCGCAAGCACAAGGCCCCAGTGGAAGGTCGACCAGGCCGCCCCGTATGACCAGGCCCGCGCCTCCAGGACGGTCGTGGTGACCGGCTGCTCACCGAAGAAAGCGATGAGGCTCGATATGAGGAGGTTGTAGACCTCAGGCAGGGCAACAAAGAGCACCGCGACGGCGAGGGCCGCGAGGGCCGCGAGCGCGGCCGGGAAGTAGTATTTCGGCCGCTCTTTCAGGAAGACCGAGAGCCCATAGAGCGCGAGTGTTCCGGCGATGAGGGCAGCGCAGGCGATGACGTGCCCGATGGTGTACCGGGAGAGGTCAAAGCCGGGGTGCGGGAAGCCGAACGCCACTGTTCCGAGGATCACGACGCCGAAGGTGACGACATTTACGAGGACAAGATAGTCGCTTGACTGGTCCTGGAAGAAATCCAGGAGAAACTGGACCAGGGTGAAGGCCGCAACGATGAGCGCGAAGAGGATCATCGTCGGCATATTAAAGTAACCGAGGAGATAGCCGATCCCGGCGAGCGCCGCCGTTATCACCGGTATCTTCAGGGTTTCAAGGCTCTTCGGGGAGAGCGGGCGGTCGCGGGCGGCGAGCAGCGCCACAACGTAGGCGAGGACGAAGATCGTCGAAAAGAGCGTCTCTGCGATGTGGTGGTCGACGAAGGCGAATATTGAGCGGTAGGCGTAGTTCCCGGAGATGACCGCAATCAGGCCTGCCGCGATGAGACCGGTCTTCCAGTCGGTTAGTTTTCTTGCGAGTAGGTAGGTGACAGGAACCATCGCCGCGCCCATCAGCGGCGGGACCCAGGATGCCACCACCAGGATCTCAGGGCGTGTTGTTGCCCCGGCGAGGATGCAGAGCGCCGATATGATCTGGATGAAGAGCGGTCCCCAGTAGATGACGTCACCGGTCGGGTAGAGCGTCATGGCATCGAACCAGGCGTAGCCGGGGAAGTTGGCGATGACCTGTTCGACCTGACGGAGGTTATACCAGGGGTCGTTGCCCAGGAGATTGACGCCCTCGGGCGTCACCATATCAGCCGCCGGAATGAAACCCCGCATCCAGAGTACGAGCAGGGTGAACAGAACAACAAAACCTATGACAATATATGGTCGGTACTTACTGAGATCCACGTGAGCCATCGGACCCTCCTTGTTACGAATCTGTTTTCTCTCGAACCATTAATAACCTTGGCGTATCCCGGAGAGAGGAGATTTGAGGTGTTATCAGGGGTTTTTCATCAGTCGCAGAAAGATCTTCTCAAACGCCTCTGCTTTCCTCTTCCAACTGTGCTCCTCCATCCCGGACGGATACCGTCCGGGGGCGAGAGCCAGTTCATCGACCTTCTCCACGAACTCTTCCCGGTCCCGGTAGACGGCGATGTGGTCGCCGCCCATCCGGAGCATATCAGGGATGGGCGTGGAGAGGATCGCCTTCCCGCAGGCCGAGTACTCGAAGTACTTGTTGGGGAGAGCGATATCGACCCACTGGGGAGGGGAGAGCGGGATGAGACAGAGGTCCATCGGTGCGATGTAGCCGGGGAGGTCGCGGTAGTCGACGGCCCCGGTAAAGTGCACCCGCCGGCTAACCCCGAGGTCTGCCGCAAGGGCGCGGAGGTCGTCGATGTAGCCGGTGAAGAGCGAACCCCCGACGATCAGGAGTTCTGCATTCCCGTGCCGTGCGAGGATCTCCGGAAACGCCCGGATCACCTCATCGAGTGCGTACCACCGCTCGACGGCCCCCGCAAACCCGAGCACGAAGGCGTCGGGGGCGATCCCGAGTGCCTCCCGCATCGCTGTGCCGTCCATCGGGCGGAAGAGGTCGGTGTTGACGCCGTTCGTGATCAACTCCGCCTCGTATCCGTACATCCGGAGTTTCTCGACGAGTCCGGGCGAGACCGTCGTGATGACGTCGCTGTGGTCGAGGTTGTAGCGGGTTATGGCAAGGACGCCTTCCCGGAGCAGCCACCGCACGGCAGGGTTCTTGTAGTACGCGGCGGCTGAGTCAGGGAACCAGTCCTTCAGGTCGAAGACCACCGGAACGCCCGCCTTCTTCGCCGCACGGACCATCGCTGTCCCGGCGAGGACATGGGCGCCGACGACGACATCGATATCGTAGTCGCGGATGATATTGCGGATGACCCGGTAGTGGCAGGGTGCGTTGAGGGTATAGTGGAGGAAGGGGCTTTCCACAGGGAACCGCGTCGCTTCGTGGACGTGGAGGAGCGTCTCCCGTTCCTTCCCCCTGCTGACGTGGAAATGAGGCACATGGACCTCGTGCCGCGTTGCGAGCTCCTCGAAGATGTTGTGGTGCCTCGATGGGATCGGGTGGTGGATGTAGTCCTGGGTGGAGATGAGGAGGATCTTCATGATTACTCGGGAAAAAATTAGTTATGCGCCCCGGAGCCCCCGGGCCGCATCGCAGATGTATGCCAGTTCTTCGTCGGGTAGAAGGTGAAGCAACCGGGGTCGGCGAGGTTCCCTGCCCGCTTCTCCCGGTACTCCGCCCCATGCGCCTGGGCCGCGTCCTCACCGATGAGCGGTCGGACGATGGGGATCTCCACCGTCACCGCCTCGCCTCCAGAGGCAGCGGTCGGAACCGTGCCGGCGTTCCTACCGCAAGCGTCCCGGGCGGGACATCCTTTGTCACCACCGCACCGGCGGCGACGAACGCCCCCTCGCCGACTGTGACGCCGGGGAGGATCGTCGCGTTTGCGCCGATGACGGCGTCGTCCCCGATCACCGGGCCCCGGAGCGACTCATGGGGGCCGGGCGGATAGCGGTCGTTCGTCAGCACGGCGTTCGGGCCGATGAAGACCCGGTTGCCGATCCGGGTGCCGGTCGGGATGTAGACCAGGCTCTGGAGCCGGACATCGTCGCCGATCGTGCAGTCTCCCTCGATCACCGCCGCCGTCCCTATCGCCACCCGATCGCCGATGGTGGTCTTTTCGCGGATCAGCACGTTGTGCCCGGTCTGGAAGGCATCGCCGATCAGAACATCACAGTAGATGATGGTCCCCGACCTGAGGACCGCGTTCCTCCCGATGGTGACGCCCGGGTAACCTTCCTCCCCGATACGGTCGCGGGAGGGAAAACCGAGGGTCACCGGCTCAAATATCGTCGCCCCCTCGCCGAGGGCGTTACATCCATGCTCAATCATTCAACGGTCACACTCTTTGCCAGGTTCCGCGGTTTGTCGACATCCCGTTGCAGGACGCATGCGGTGTGGTAGGCGAGCAGCTGGAGGACGACAGACGCGGTCAGCACCTGCACCAGAAGATGTGTGTTCGGGATAGGGATGAAGATGTCCACGATCTCGGCCAGTTCCTTATCGCCGTCAACGCCGAGCGCGATGACCGGCGCCCTGCGGGCCTTCATCTCCTTGATGTTGGAGGCCATCACGCTGTAGGTTGGGCCGGGGGTGCATATGGCGACCACCGGTGTCTCAGGGGTGAGCAGCGCAAACGGCCCGTGCTTCAGTTCCCCGGCTGCATACCCCTCGGCATGGACGTAGCTGATCTCCTTCATCTTGAGGGCCCCTTCCATTGCGACCGGGTAAAATGCCCCCCGCCCCACGAAGAAAGCATGGTCTGCCTTTGAACAGAGGGCGACTGCATCCCTGACGTCGTAGAGGAGGACATCCCCGATGGCCAGGTGTGCGTGCGAGAGAACGTCATCAAACGCCCTCTCGCACCGCAGGTTGACGATCTGCATCAGCGCCGCGAGCTGTGCCGTGTAGGACTTGGTCGCGGCGACACCGATCTCGGGGCCGGCCCGCATGAGCAGGGTACTGTCAGCAACCCGGGTGACCGTGCTCCCCTGCACGTTGGTGATGGCAAGTGTGGAGCAGTTGCGGGCTTTCGCCATCTTCAGGGCGGCTATCGTATCGGCGGTCTCACCTGACTGCGTGACCGCGATGACGAGGCCGCGGAGGGGGGGGACGAAGTACTTGAACTCAGACCCCATCTCTGCCCGGACAGAGATATTGCAGAGCGACTCTGCCAGGTACTTAAAGATCAGGGTGGTGTGGTAGGACGTCCCGCACGCGACCAGTGTGATCTCGTCGGCACCCATGATCATCTGCCGCACATTATCGTCGATACCCGCCCTGATGGTCTCGTAGAAGGACTGGGGCTGCTCGAAGATCTCCTTCAACATATAGTGGTCAAACCCGCCCTTCCTGGTATCCTCAACACACCAGCTGATCAGCTCGATCGGGCGCTCCACCCTCCGGCCGCCGTGGTAGATGTCGAGGCGGTCGGGAGTTATATCGGCAACGTCGCCGTCCTCAAGATAGATCACGCGCTCGGTGTACTCCAGGAGCGGCGTCATATCAGAGGCGGCAAAGATCTCGGAATCCCCGATACCGAGGACGAGCGGGCTCGCGTCGCGGGCGGCGACGATCCTCTGTGTATCCGCCGCAATCGCGAGGATGGCATACGAACCCCGAAGATAGGGGAGGGTCGCGTTGACCGCCGTAAGGAGATCCCCGTCGTAGTGCTCCTCGATGAGGTGGACGATCACCTCGGTATCGGTCTCTGACCGGAAGATGTGGCCTCGCTCCTGCAGTTGCCGCTTCAGTTCGCTGTAGTTCTCGATGACCCCGTTATGTACGACGGCGATCCTCCCCCTGCAGTCCATGTGCGGGTGGGCATTGATGTCGTTTGGCTCGCCGTGGGTGGCCCACCGGGTGTGCCCGATCCCGGTGGACCCCCGGAGACTGGCTGCCCCCGCCTCACCGTCGGAGATGCGGCCGGTCTTCTTGTAGACCTCAAGCGCACTCCCGACCGTCGCGATGCCGAACGAGTCGTAACCCCGGTACTCAAGCCGCTTTAACCCCTGGATCAGAACCGGCGTTGCCTCGCGTCTTCCGATGTAGCCGACAATCCCGCACATCAGACCACCCGGGCGCCGTCCTCGATGAGGCCGACCACTGTCTTCCCCTCCTCTATGGTGACACCATTACCCACGATACAATTCTTAAATGTTGTGAAGGGTGCCGCACGAACCCCGTCGCCGAGGACTGCACCAAACTCCTCCTTAAGCACCCGCTCCCCGACCTCCATGAAACTCGCAGAGGGGTATGTCGTGGTGTGGTCGGCAAGGATGCACCCCTGACCGAAGACGGCGGAGACAATCCTGGAATGCGATCCTATGGTGACGTCGTCCATGATGATTGAGTCGGCGATGTAGGTGAAGGGTTCAAGCACCACCCGGTCACCGATGCTTGAGTCGGGCATGATCACGGTGTTTGGGCCGATGTTACAGTCGCACCCGATGGTGACGGGGCCATAGATCACGGTGTTCGCGCCGACGGTCGTCCCGGCGCCGATACGCACCACCCCCCGGCGGATGGCGGACGCATCGACCTTCCCGCCGATCTCAGGGGTGATCCCCCTGAGCATCCGGCTGTTGAGTTTCAGGAGATCCCAGGGGTAGATGGCATCCTGCCAGTCGTCTGCCGGGATCGCGCGTATCCTCCGGCCCGATGCAATCATGGCGGAGAGGGCGTCGGGGATCTCGTTTGTCTGGAGGTAGGGAAAGATATCAGGCGTGAACGAGTAGATCCCGGTCGATACCGTGAATGTCGGGGCATCCTCGGGTTTCTCGATAATCTCACGAACGATGCCGTTTCTGATCACCACGACACCGAAGTTCGAGGGACTCGGGTGCTCGGCCACAAGCATGGCGTTTCGTTCCTTCCTGATACGGGCGATCGATTCAGCGTTGATGTAGTTGTCGCCGGGAAGAACGAGGAAGTCTTCCGTGATCTCTGACTCAGCCGCCCGGAGGGCGTCAGCGGTCCCGAGCTGGCGTTCCTGGACAACGACCTGAACCGGGGCGTCGAGCTTGTTGAGGTACCTGATGACATGCTCTTTGCGGTATCCCACCACCACCACGATATCGCGGATCCCGTTCTCAAGCAGGGCATCAATGACGTACTCGATGATCGGCCGGTTCGCGACCGGGATCATGGCTTTGGGCTTGCTCCGGGTGAGCGGCCGGAGACGGCTCCCTTCCCCTGCTGCTAAAATGACTGCCTGCATCATATCACCTGATGATCGAACCGTCCTCGATGCATCCTTCCACGAGAGAGTGGGGGGCTACCCGGGTGTTGCTGCCGATGAGGCTCCCGACGTTGACCGAGCAGTTGATCCCGAAGAGGACGTTATCACCGATGATGGCCCCGAACTTCCTCCTGCCGGTATTCTTCCCGCAGACCTTCACCGCTTCGTTGTCGTGCCTGAGGTTTGCGACCTTGGTCCCTGCCCCAAAGTTGCATCCGCTGCCCACGACGCTGTCGCCGACGTAGTTGAAGTGAGGGATGTTTGTGGAGGGCATGACGATGGAGTTCTTGATCTCGGTCGCATGCCCGATGTGGCAGCCATCGCCGATTGCGGTCGAGCCCCTGATGTAGGCGTGGGGGCCGATGATGCAGTTCTCGCCGATGACACAGTGCCCCTCGATGTAGGTCCCGGCCCTGATCACGGTTCCTTTGCCGATGCTGACCGTATCAGGGATGGTGCATCCGCTCTCGATGATGCCGTGCTGCTGGTGGTCCGGAGAGGAGAGGAGCGCCTCGTTTGCGTCGAGGAGATCCCATGGCTGCCCGACATCGAGCCAGTAGGCAAGTTTGTATGCGGTGAGCGTCCTCTTCCTGATATAGGATGCGAGTGCGTCGGTCAGCTCGTATTCACCGCGGCCGGATATTGTGATCCCCGCGAGAAGGTCGAAGATATCGGGGTCGAAGAGGTAGGCGCCCGCGTTGACCAGGGTGCTCTTCGGGTGTTCGGACTTCTCTTCAAGACCGGTGATGCGGTCCTCCTCTACGGTCACCACGCCGTAGTCCTGCGGGTGGTCGGTCTCGTGAACCCCCATGCAGGGGGCATCCATCCGGCAGAGCCGCTCGATATCATCGCGCCGAAGAACCATATCCCCGTTGAGGAGGAGGAACCGGTCGTCGACCAGTCCTGCCGTCGCCCGGAGGGCGTCACCGGTCCCGAGCTGGTGACGCTGGGTCACGTAGGTGATATGTACGCCAAGATCGCTGCCGTCCCCAAAGTGGTTCCGGATCTCACGCTCAAAGTAGCCGACGACAAAGACGAACTCCGTGATCCCCGCATCCCGGGCCGCGAGGACCAGGTGTTCCATCATCGGGCGGTTGGCGATGGGAAGCATCACCTTCGGGCGCCGGGCTGTCAGGGGACGCATCCGTTTCCCCTCTCCTGCTGCCAGTACGACACACTGCATACTATTCACTCCTATTCTGCACCTGAAGCATGTTTCGCTTTCTCAAGAACCCCACGCCCCGCGTCAAGCATCTCCTTTGCTTTTGCAGGCGTCTTTCCCTCAGCCGTGATCCGGATCTTCGGTTCGGTGCCGCTTGCCCGGATCAGGTACCAGCCGTCGTCGTCATCGAACCGGACGCCATGTGTCGGCTCATCGGCCCCTATCGCCGTCATGATATTCCCGGGCGAGGTGATCCGGTACGACTCCCGGAGGAGGGTGTACCGGGGCATCCGGTCCAGTTCTTCAGCGATCGACCACTCCGAGGCGATCTCGCAGAGCAGGGCCGCGGCGTAGACCCCGTCCGGGCAGTAGGAGTGTCCGGGGAAGATCCAGCTCCCTGACGCCTCCCCGCCGAAATCCCCCCAGGAGAGGAGTTCCTCGGAGACGAAACTGTCGCCGACCGGCGTGCGGCGGACCTCTGCAACCTCCTCGATCGCCATCGAGGCATCGACTGTGGTGACAACGCGCTTCCGGTCGAGGTATTTCGCAAACAGCATGAGGAGATGGTCGCCGTCGATGTAGCGCCCCCGTTCGTCGAACGCCATCATCCGGTCGGCGTCGCCGTCGTGAACCACTGCACACGCGGCCCCCCGCTTCCGCACGATCTCCCCGATGTAGGGGAGGTTTGCCTCAAGCGGTTCAGAAGGGCGGGAAAACCGGCCGGAGACGTTGCAGTTCAGCCCGATGATGGTCGCCCCCGCCCCTGCAAGGAGGTCAGGGGTGATGACGCTGCCTGCACCGTTGCCGCAGTCGAGCACGACCGTGACTGGTCGGGAGAGGCTGACCTTATCAAGGATCGCCTCACGGTGTGCGGCAACCGCGTCGACCGGAGATGCGCAACCCTGCTCGTCCCAGCGTACCCAATGGGACTTCGTGAGCGCATCCTCGATTGCCGCCTGCTGCCGGCGGGTGAACGCCGACCCGTCGGGGTTGAGCAGTTTCACACCGTTGTAGGATTCGGGGTTATGCGAGGCGGTGATCATGCATCCTGCGTCTGCATCCCGCGTCGCGTAAGCGACCGTCGGTGTGGGCGCGATACCGCAGGTCCGGACGGTTGCACCGGCCGAGACCATACCGGCGATAACACAATGCTCCAGCAGTTCGCTGGTCGTACGGGTATCCCTGCCCACGACGACGTGCGGTGCGCCGTCTGCAGCGGCTGCTCCTACCTGGAGCGCCAGATCGACGAGGCCCGGGTCAAACTCCCGCCTGATCCCGGAAGAGCCGAATAGCATACTCCCATATAGCCCTTCTTCTCTAAAAAAAGGTATTCATCGCCCGTAGGGGCACCAGTGCTCAAGGTTCATGAGACCGCAGACCCCGGCGGTCGACGGCCCGAGAAAGATCATCTGTTTCTTCCCCAGGTATTCGTCGATGCAGGCGACCCCTTTGTCTGAGGTCATGCCGTCTCCGGCAACCAGGAAGAGGTCGGCTGCTTCCGGTGAGTCAACAACCTGGCGCCCGAGGGCGCGTTCAAGCACCGGCATCGGGCCGATGAGGTAAATACGCTTCCCTGCAACCTCGCGGGAGAGTTCCTCAAGGCAGGGTGCGTAATGGTCAGGGGTGCATGACTGGAGTTTCCGTGTCAGGCAGAGGAACGCCGAGACGGCGTTGATGATCACGCTTGCCGCCCCACGCTGTTTCTGGTCTTTGAGCGGCGCACCGTACATGAAGGAAATCCGGGTGTTGGCCCGGACCGGCTCATTTGTGATGAACTGTCCGCTCTTCCCGCCGAAGTGCCCTTCCATGCAGACCCCTTTCGGATACTGGCAGACATCTGCGTCGTAGTTCACGCCCAGGGTTACGATACCATGCTCGCACCCGCTGTCTTCCAGGGTCTTCTCAAGTTTCGCGATTGCATCGTGTAGAAAACTCATTATCTCTCCTCCTGTTTACAGAGTACCGCCCGTACGGGCGACCCGTCCAGACCTTTGAGCCGCAGTGGCAGCGCCACCATACAATACTCTCCTTCCGGCACGGCAGAGAGGTCAAGCAGTTCGAGGATGACCGTCCCATGCCCGAGCAGCAGGCGGTGGACCGAACCGTCACCTTGATAGGCTTCTATCGACGGAGCATCCGTCCCGAGACAGGTGATCCCGGCATCCGCGACGAGTCGTGCCGCCCCCGGGGAGAGCGCCGGGTACCCGGGCTCAAACTCCTGCCGCTCCGAAAACCAGGTCTTCAGGAGGAGCGTCCGGGTGCCGGCCAGCCGGTCGGTGAGGCGGTCGGGACCGATGATCCCTTCTGCGTCGCTGCAGTCAAGCACCCGTGCCGGTCCGGCGAGCACCCCGGACGGGATCTGGTCGACCGTCAGCCCGCCCTCGATGTAGTGCGACGGGGCGTCGATGTGCGTCCCGGTGTGGCTCCCGAGGGTCATCTCGGTCACGCGGTACTGCCCGGTATCGATCTCGTGGAACCGGGGCCTGATGTCACCGGGGTAGAGCACGGCATCTTCGGAGAGGTCGCGGGTGATGTCGTAGACCTTCACGAGGAATCCTCCCCCCTCCACCCAAACTGCCCAATCAGCGGCACGAAACAGACGCCGCCGAGCGGGATGCTCTCCACCCTGCCTTTGCGTTTGACGAGTTTGATGAGGTCCTGACATTCACGCGGCCCTACCGGGGCGATTAATCGCCCGCCTTCCGCCAGCTGGTCGATCAGGGGCTGTGGGATTCCGGGCGATGCCGCCGTGACGATGATGGCGTCGTACGGCGCTTCCGGCGGGTACCCCTCCGTGCCGTCGCCGACGACCACCTGGACGCCGGTGACCCCCGCCCGGGCGAGGTTCTTGTGTGCCTGGTCGGCGAGGCTCGCGAGGCGTTCGATGGAGATGACTGAGCCTGCGAGTTCGGCCAGGAGGGCCGCCTGGTAGCCGCTGCCGGTCCCAACCTCGAGCACCCGGTCCTCCGGCTGAAGTTCGAGCTGTTCGGTCATGACGGCGACGATGTAAGGCTGGGAGATGGTCTGCCCCTCCCCGATGGGGAGCGGCCGGTCCTCGTAGGCAGCACGCTCAAAGCCCTTCGGCACGAAGAGGTGGCGCGGGACCTTCCGCATCGCGGCAAGCACTCGTTCGTCCCTGATCCCGCGGGCCCGGACCTGGAACTCCACCATCCCCTCACGTTCTCTCGTGAAGCGGTCGGTCTCCGTCATGTCATCTCGCGTCAGAACCCGGATTCTGCTTTATCGATTGCGGCATCGATCTGTTTCTGCAGGACTGCAGGCAGACCACTGATCTTTACATCCAGGAACCCACGTATGATGGTTGCGGTGGCCTCCTCCTCAGAGAGACCCCGGGCCATGAGGTACTCGATCTCGTGGCGGGCGATCTTCCCGACCGCGGCCTCGTGGGAGAGTTCGGTGCCGGTCAGCGTTCCTTCGATCTCGGGGATGGCATGGATGGTGCCGTCTTTTAAGATCAGACCCTTGCACTCGATGTGCCCCCGGGTGTTCTCCTTCTCACCAAGGATGTGCCCCCGGGATATGACGGTGCCGCCGGTGGTGATGGCCCGGGTGATGAGTTCGGTGCTCGTGTGCTCGGCGGCAAGGATGGTCCGGGAACCAAGGTCGAGGAGCGACCCCGGCGTTGCGACGACGATGCTCGAGAACCGGGCTACGGCGTTCTTCCCGACAAGGCGTGCCGTCGGGTACATGTTGACCTGATTGACCGGCTGCATGCAGATGTAGTTCGAGAGGAAGGTGCCGTCCTCTTCGACGATGGTAGCGCTTCGCGGGAAGACGCTGATCCCCGGGTTCCAGTTGTGGATCATCGTGGACGTGACCTTGGCACCTTTGCCGACGTAGATCTCGGTCACCCCGATGTGCGCACCGTGTTCTTTCTGCCAGGAACTGGCGCACCCGGAGATGATGTGGATCTCAGACCCCTCCCTTGCGATGAAGATGTTGTGGACGTGCTGCACCGGCTCCTCGCGGAGGAAGAGACAGGCCTGGAGCGGCATGGCAACCTTTGCTCCTTCATGGGCGATGACGACGAGGCCCTGCGGTTCTTTCTGCTTTGCCACGAACTGGGTGTACTTGTCCTTATCCTTCGGGACCGCGTTCCAGTAGTAGTCCTTCACCCAGTCGTACTTCTCAAGGGCGGCCTTGATGGGGAGCATCTCGATCCCCTCGGCCCCGCAGGTGGTCTGCACCACCTTCTGGTCGATCTGGAAGAAACTTCCGCAACGGTTCTGCATCCCGACTTCAAGACCGGTCAGGGCGAGACGTTCCCGGTCCTCCTGCGAGAGGTGCTCCATGTCAGTTATATCTGTTTGCAACGCAGACACTCCCCGTATCCTTTTTCTTTGACCACGCGCAGAATCTCGCGGGGGTTTCCGTGACACCGTATCTGGCCGCCTATCATCACATGGCCCTGGTCGGCCTCGAGGTAATCGAGGATGTAGCCTGTGTGGGTGATGATCAGGCCGCTCCGGCGCCGGTTGATGATATGGACATCTTTCTCGAGCAGGGCCGCGATCTCCTTCCCCATCAGGTTCATGTTCTCGAGGTCGACACCGCTCTCAGGTTCATCCAGCATGAGGAAGTCGGGCTGCTGGACCTTCAACTGCAGGACCTCGCTCCGCTTTATCTCACCACCGGAGAACCCCACGTTGATGTCCCGGGCAAGAAAGTGTTCCATGTTGACCGACTGCGCCAGCGCCTCTATCGCGCCTTCCCCCATGTGGGATGTGGCTGCGAGCAGCTTCCCGAGTTTCAGCCCTGATATTGCAGGCGGGTGCTGAAACATCATGCCTATCCCGAGATGGGCCCGCTCGTGGATCGGCATGTAGGTGATCTCCTTCCCTTTAAAAACAATAGACCCGGACGTAATCGTATAGCCGCCAAATCCCATGATGGCCTTGAGCAGCGTGCTCTTTCCCGATCCGTTCGGGCCCATCAGGACATGAGTCTCCCCCTGCCCGATGTGGAGGTTGATATCGTGGAGCACTTCGGTGTCATCCACGCTCACGTGTAAATCACTGATATCCAGCATACGGCACTCCGTTATGTATATGTCGGGAGATACATTAACGCTTGTAAGATAACACCTGTTCTTTCAGCAGGGAGGATGGCGAAAGACACCGCAAACCGCCCATTATTTTAAACAGGCACTAAAAAGGGGCCTGATAATCATAAGAATGCCGGAAATTTGGTAGAATCCTGCCCCTTCACTTTCACCCCGCGCACGGCCTATGGTTAAATAGCGGCCTCACCCCGTTCTGATGTATGGAAAGAACCGCATTCACCACGTTTGCCTGTCTCGTCGAGCGGGCCGCCCGTCACCCGACCATTGTTCGGCGGAACCAGATGCGTAAAGTGGCGTATACCAGCACCCGGGAGCCCGGGAACCGCATTTGCCCATGAGACCGGAGGCTGGGGATCATTACCCCGCTGAAACCTCGCGCGAAGACGCGAAAGGTGACGGCGGGGGAGGAGCTAAACGTCCTTCGCATGAGGCAACCCGGTGCACCTGGTAGATGCAATTGGTCCATTAGTGGAGCGTTTTACCTTGTTTTGCGGACCCCAGTGCGTGGAGTGATCTCGTCAGCCACACGCGAAGGCACGCGGGAGGACGCGCAGGGGCAACCCGGGATGTGTGGGAATATGAGATGCCCGGAGCAGTAGCCTTCGTGCGTCACTCTCTCAGGTAGGCCCGGGCACGGAGGTATGAGCCGGGGCGGTCGTGGGCGTGGGTGACGAGGTGGTTGTAGAGGTCGACAGTGGTCCGTGACTCCTCAAGCAGGGTGTTGTAAGATCGCACCGCATCGTTGTAATCCCGGGCTTTCCGGTTATATTCAGGGACGAGGCGGTTGTATTCCCGGACCTCCCCCGACCGGGAGAGGGCGGCCATCCGTGCGCCGAGCGACTCGATATACTCTTTCTCTGCCTCAAGTTCTCCTGCGCGCATCCCGAGCTCAGGCGCGAGCGCCTCGACCCGGGCACGGGATACGGAGAGAGCACGTTCTATCGTCATGACCTGGTCGCACGCGGCGTAGTATCGTGGGCCGTCACCGACCGGGATCACCAGGGGGTCGGAGGCGAGGACCGTCCCGTTCGAGAGCACCGGGGGCGGGATGCCCACATAACTTGCGTTCGTGGTCTCGATGTAGGCGAGAGGGGTATTACGGTAGTGGCACCCGGCGCTCCCCACCCCCACGGCCATGTGCGCCTCGTCCCCGAAGTAGAAGAGCGCAACCCGGTAGCCCTCCCGGGCGAGAAGCCCGGCGAGAAGGAGACTTTTATCGTCGCAGTCACCCTCTCCGTCGCCGTAGGTCTCGATGGGGAACTTCGGTTCGGTGATCGAGTCGTCGGTCCTGTAGGGGATGGACTGCACGAATGCGGTGACCAGTTCGAGGTAGCGGTCGTCGTCGAGCCCCTCACGGTCCCTGATCTCGCGGAAGGCCGCGATAAGGTTCGCATAGAAGGGTTCCTGGTGGGAGTCGTTCGCGAACGCCTGGTAGTAGATGGGGATCCACTCCTCTTCGGAGAGGTCTCTGTAGAGGTGGAGCCTCCGGTCAGCCTCTTTTGCACCTGCATAGACCGCCGGGTCGATACCGATCCTGATCGTCTCCTCCCCGTCCTCAAAGGGGAAGGTGTAGACCGGGAGGTGGTCGAGGCTCGCCCCCTCGACCGGCGCGATCGCTGGCGGGACGGCTGCCGGGGGGGAGAGGCCACCCTGGCACCCGGCCCCGAGGGTCATGACGACGAGGACGAGTATGGCAGAGATTTGTTTCCACATGGTATCAGGGGTACGCAGGGCATTTCTCTCCGGCGTGCCGGCAGATGGTTATCATGATCGTCTCACTCCACCTGTTACCCCCTGAGAATAGTTATAGGTGCCCGGGCACCCTGCCTTGTGACATGGGGACAATCTTCATGTGGGTTGCAGGAGATATCCGGAAACCGCCACGAGAAGGAGGCATACGATATGGATGCGTTTGAACGAATACCGGTTGATGTTCGATGGAAACTGGCTGCACACGAACTCTCGGTGTTGCCGCTTGTCTATCGCAGGGCTATCAGGGACGGTGCCGACGACCATCTCTATAACGAGGTCGAGCGGGCGGTCTGGCAGGGACTGGGCAGGGAGGTGGGCGTCATCGCCCGCGCCTTCGGGATGCCGCTTAGGAACGCACACGAGATTGCGGAGGCGTTTGCGGTGGCTACAAGGGTGTTCTTCGGGCCAGAATACAGTTACGAGATCAGGGACTCTGCGCCTGACGAGGCGGAACTGACGATCCGGAAGTGCGCGATGGTGGAGAGGGCGAGAGAGGCAGGGGAGAACCCGCTTGCTTCCTGCAACGTCTGCCACGCCTTCGCGAACGCTGCGATACCGGACTTGAACCGGAACTACGCTCCAAAGTACCGGGGCAGCATCTGTGCCGGCGAGAGCACGTGCTCGGTCACGATAATACCCAGGCAGGAGTGATGCGGCGGGTCCCCTTCGGATGCATGCCGGGAGGGGGACATCGAGGCAACGGTCCCGCTCCCCGATCGATAGCATCAAATTCGCGGCCGCTGATATCCGGCAACAGGAACAGCCATGAGTATCATCCTCATTCCAATCGGGAAGGTCAATCCGGCAGATATAACGATGCTCGAGGAGCCGCTGGAGGCGGTCTTCTCCCGAGCTGTCGTGACCGGGAAGAGGATCGCGCTCCCTGCAGCTGCGCGTAACGCCGCCCGCAACCAGTACGATGCCGAGGTGATGCTCGAGTTCCTCTCGCTCTCCGGGGAGACTGCCGGCTACGACCGGGTGCTGGGGGTCACCGACGTCGATCTCTACCTCCCGGGCATGAACTTCGTCTTCGGGCTTGCGGGCCGGAGGAACGCCGTGATCTCCCTCCACCGCCTCAGGCAGTCGTTCTACGGCCTGCCGGAGGATACAGAGGTCTTCCGGCGCCGGGCCATCGTGGAGGCTGTGCATGAACTGGGGCACACCTTCGGCCTCCCCCACTGTGAAGACCCCCGGTGTGTTATGCACTTCTCAAACACCATCGCCGAGACCGACCGGAAGGGGCCGGCATTCTGCATGGTCTGCCATCCAAGGGTCAGGACCAGGGAGACAGCGCGGCGGTGACCGGGAACCTGCTCATCACCGGGCGGCCGGGCTCCGGGAAGACCACGCTCATACGCCGCCTTGCGGAGCGTTTCGCCGACTGCTCGCCGGTCGGGTTCTACACCGTCGAGGTCAGGGAAGGGGGCGTGCGGGTGGGGTTTGACCTCGTGAGCCTCACCGGAGAGCGGCGGCTCCTCGCTCGCACCGGGTTTCCCGGCCCCTGCCGCGTGGGGAAGTACGGGGTCGATATTCCGGGGTTTGAGGGGTTCCTCTCGTCAGTCCCGTTCTTTGCACCGGACGCCCGCCTGGTGATCATCGACGAGGTCGGGAAGATGGAGTGCTATTCGGGTGTCTTTCGGAGGGTTGTGCGGGAGGTGCTCGACGCCGCCACACCCTGCGTTGCGACGATTGCACAGCGGGGAGCCCCGGGGCTCGACCGGATCAGGGCCCGGGCGGACGTCCGGGTCGTGGAGGTGACCAGGGCGAACCGTGACCACCTCCTGCCGGAGCTTGAGGCAGAGGTGCGGCGCCTGGTCGGTGACGGCCCGGGATGAGGAGGAGGAAGAAATGATTGACACAGTTCTTGCGGGAAGACGAAAAATAGTTCCGATGTGTCGCGCTTATCTCGAATGTTCGGAGCATTCATCTATAATATATTTATTTTTTGATTCAAATGTATTTTTTACAAATGGGCCATAATATCTGGATTAATTGCCATCCGAGACAGAATTTTCCCAAAATAAAAAGCACAACGTTTTTAAGTCAGCATTCCGACCTTATCGATTGCCCCCAATATCTTTTTGTGACTACTCCCCTGTTCCAGCGTGCCGTCCCGGAGCGGAGCATCCTGCGTGCACCTTAACCGGTCAGTTCCCCGGACCGCCGTGCAAGCCCCCCGGCGTATCGGCGTGGTCATGCCAGGTCCTCGTCCTCGAAGGTAAAGACCTCCTCGATGGTAGAGTCAAGCGCCCGGGACACCTTGTAAGCGAGTTTCAGGGAGGGGTTGTACTTCCCCTGCTCGAGGAAGACGATCGTCTCCCGCCGCACACCGACCTGTTGTGCCAGTTCTTCCTGGGTAAACCCCGCCCTCGCCCGGAGCTCCTTGATCCGGGTCTTCACCCGGCGTCCCCCTTCCGGAGCAGGTGCCATTCAGCCGCGCTCGCACTGGTCCCCATGAGGAAGAGGAGGAGAACCAGCACCTCCCTCCCGCTCAGCCTGACCGTGCCGGTGATGTCGAGGAGGAGCAGGAGCATCAGGACGCCGAACGAGACCTGCCAGGCATACGAACATGCGAACGCCCGGATCTTGCGGAACCGTTCGTCGTCGGGGGGGCCTTCGTCGGTCTTCATCCGTTCCATCACGGCCCCGAAGACCAGCAGGATACCGAAGGGGATGAGGAGGATGGGGATCCAGGGGTTCAGTCCGGGGAGAACCAGGGCGATGGCGGTCCCGGCGAGGATGCATACGCCGCCGGCCGCGGCCTGCACCGCCGGTCTCACGCCACGTCCCCCCGCCGGAAGAAGTACCACTGGAAGATGCGGGCGGAGAGCGCCATCAGCAGGATGGTGACGAGCAGCACGCCCCCGACCGGGAGGGCGAGCAGCCCAAGGTAGTCCACCCAGAAGAGGATCGCGAGGAAGATGAGGGTGAGCAGCCACGAGTATGAGAGGCCGTATGCCCCGAGTTTCTTCGTCCGCTCATCGCTCTCCAGTTCATCCCGAAACCTCCAATACCGCATGACAACAACCGCGATGGTCACAAGACCGATCGTCACCAGGATCGAGGAGAGTGCCTCGATTCCGTCTATGAGGAATGGAAGGAAGATCCCTGCCGCCGCGAGAATCGCTCCCGCTGCAATCTTTATCGCGTATCGCGCCTTCATCGACTCACCTGTTAGGTATATCTAACAATGTGTTAGGAATATATAACATTTTGTACCAGCAGGGCGAAGCGTGCCCGCCAGGCGAACAGGACAGGACGGTGCCGTGCCGGAAGGTGAATTTGCCGGGGTCGCTTCGAAGATGCGTGAGCATTATCGGCCCACGGCCTCGTCACGAATGGGAGCGTCTATACTCTGCGATTAAAAATAACATCATGATTGGCCTTGATTTCTTCAACGGGCGCCAGAAATAGATACGTGACCCCTTCCCTACTTTGTCCCACCCGCCTCAAGGCGGCCTCATCCTTTTCGGGAAGGATTTACTCACAACATAGGGTGTACGTTTCGGGATATATAGTAACGGTTCCCTCACGTATGGCGAACCCGGCCTCAAGGGTCATCTGTCCGGAGCCCCGCCGGCTGGATACTGCTGGACACGTCTGTTTCAGCCTTCTGAATTCTGCACCAGCCTTCCTTGCGGCAAACCTCACGGCCTGTCTTTCACACGTGGGACACAAACCGGCATCACGGCGGCAGCCTCCCCCTTAGGTGTCTCGGCCAGATCGCCCCGAAGGGCCAGGCGCGGCCCGTGCGGTGTCCGGGGGCTGTGCGAAAACCGGGGAGAAAAGATGTTTGCCGAAACTATGATATCCGCATTTTTTGGAGATTTCTCCAAAACCTTAATTTTGGTTGAGAATCTTTGGATGGTGATCATCCCCACGATTGTGAGCAGGGTCAAACCATGAACAGGTTACTGATAGTTTCAAACAGGCTTCCGATCAGCGTCTCCCGCCAGAACGGCGACCTCCGCCTGCAACGGAGTGTCGGCGGTCTTGCCACCGGAGTCGGCTCTTTTTATAAATCCTACGAGAGCCTCTGGGTCGGCTGGCCTGGTATGAACGTTCAGAGAAAGCAGAAAGAGGAGAAAGACCGGATCATCGAGACGCTCCAGCGGGAACAGTGCCACCCGGTCTTCCTCTCCCCGTACGACATCAAACACTACTATGACGGGTTCTGCAATAACACGCTCTGGCCGCTCTTCCACTACTTCAATCACTACACAAACTACGACCAGAAGACATGGAACGTCTACCAGAGGGTAAACGAGAAGTTCTGCGATGCCGTGATGGAGGTGGCCCGGCCCGATGACGTCATCTGGGTTCACGACTACCATCTGATGCTCCTGCCCCAGATGCTCCGGGAGCGCCTGCCCGACGCGGAGATCGGCTACTTCCACCACATCCCCTTCCCGTCATTTGAGCTCTTCAGGCACCTCCCCTGGAGGAAGGAGATCCTCGAGGGAATGCTCGGGGCGGACCTCATCGGCTTTCACACCTACGGCTACGTCCGCCACTTCCTCTCCAGCGTCCGGCGGATCCTCGGGTACGAGCACTCCTTCGGGGAGGTCAGGACCGGCACCCGGGTTGTCAGGACCGACCTCTTCCCGATGGGCATCGACTACCGCCGGTTCGCCGACGCAGCGGGCAGCAACCCGGTCCAGGGAGAGATCGCCCGGATCCGGCAGAAGTATGGGAAACGAAAGATCATCCTCTCGTTCGACCGCCTGGACTACACGAAGGGGATCCCGCTCAGGCTCGAGGCCTTCGATACGCTGCTTGAGAAGAAACCCGAGTACCAGGGGAAGATCTCCCTCGTCCTCGTCGCGGTCCCGTCCCGGGCCGGTGTCGGCCGCTACCAGGTGCTGAAGAAGAGGATCGACGAACTCGTCGGCCGCATCAACGGGAAGTACGGGACGACCGACTGGATCCCGGTCCGCTACTTCTACAACTTCCTCCCGTTCGAGACACTGGTGGCGTTCTACAGCGCCGCCGACATCGCCCTGGTGACCCCGCTCCGGGACGGCATGAACCTGATGGCCAAGGAGTACATCGCCACCAGGACCGACGGCACCGGGGTGCTCATCCTCTCCGAGATGGCAGGAGCGGCCGAGGAACTCGGGGAGGCGGTCATCGTCAACCCAAACGATCAGGACGCGGTGATCGAGGCGATCGAGGCGGCGCTCGCCATGCCGGAGAAGGAACAGGTCGAGCGGAACAGGGCCATGCAGAAGAGGCTGATGCGCTACGACATCGAGCACTGGGTCGGGGACTTCCTGACCAGGCTCGGCGACGCCCGGGCAATCCAGGTCGAGCGCTCCGAGCAGGTCGTCACCCCCGCGATCAGGGACCAGCTGGTTGATGAATACGCCTCCGGCAAGAACCGGCTCCTTCTCCTCGACTACGACGGCACGCTGGTGCCCTTCGCTGCAAAACCCCGGATGGCGGTCCCCACTGAAGCCACACGAGAGGTGCTCGAGGAGCTCTCCCGTGCGCCCCAAAACGAGGTGGTAGTTATCAGCGGCAGGGACCGGCATACGCTGGACGCCTGGTTTGGGGCGATGGATATCGGGCTTATCGCCGAGCACGGTGTCTGGGTAAAGGAGCGTTCCGGGGAGTGGCGGATGCCTGAAGCGCTATCGGACGAGTGGAAAGGGGAGATCTACCCGATCCTCGAACTCTACACTGACCGCACTCCCGGCGCTTTCATCGAAGAGAAGGACTACTCCCTCGTCTGGCACTACCGGAGGACCGAACCGATGCTCGGGGCCCAGCGGGCAAAGGACCTCAAAGATGACCTCCTGCACCTGACATCGAACCTCAATGTCGGCGTCATGGAGGGCAACAAGGTCATCGAGATCAAGAACACTGTCGTCAACAAAGGAAGGGCTGCGCTGAACTGGGTCTCCCGGCACGCCTGGGATTTCATCCTCGCTATCGGGGACGACCGGACTGACGAGGACCTCTTTGCGGTTATGCCGCCGGAAACCTACTCGATCAAGGTCGGGCTCGCCCCAAGCAGGGCCCGCTTCAACCTGATCACCCAGCGTGATGTGGTGCCGCTGCTCCGGAGATGCATCGCGTGCGATAGAGGAGCGACCAGGAAAAAAGAGAAACGGGGGCGAGAGAAAGGTCTTATTGAGTCGGCTGCTCCGGGATGACCGATCTCGCCGTCAGGAAGACCGGCCCCCGGAGGTCCACTTTCTTGTTGTGGTCGGTGATGTAGCGCATCGCGTATTCCTCGATGCGCAGGTTGATGTCTGAAGGGAGTTTTGCCATCTTCACCTGGACACGGGTCTCTTCCCCGCACCGCGCCGCCTCCTCGATACGGGCGGCGGCGAGGCTTGCTGCGGCATCAAGATAGGTGATACCGGTGGAGACCCCGTCACGCCTGACCTCCGCCCATTTCGGGAGGTCCGGCACCCCGAGCACCGCGCCGTTGTGAACGAAGACCTCATTCGAGCAGGCAGGCCCGCAGAGTTTCGTGTTGGATTCAGGCTCTTCGACGATCACTTCCACCTCTCTCCCCGCGATCTCACCCTTCCACGCGACAAATGCGCACGGCCCCGGAGCGGCGGCGTTTTCGGCGGCTGTTGCGCGAATCGCCTCCGCTATCCGCTTCCCGGTTGCAGACGCAGGCTCCGTGCGGAGGTGGACTGCGCCCGCGATCTGGCGGTCGGAGAGGACCTGCGGGTAGAACTGCGGGTAGGTGAGCTCGCGGATATCGTTTGACTGGTAGGCGATCATCGCGAGCCGCTCCACCCCGAGACCGAGGTTCATCACCGGCACGCCGATCCCGTACTCTGCGAGCGCCGAGGGGGAATAGATGCCGAAGGTAGCGACCTCGACCCAGCCAAGGACCGGGTGGCGGGCGTAGACCTCGGTCTGAGTATCGGGCATGTAGTACTTCGACCGCTTCTCGTCAGGCTGGAACCGGAACTCGGTAAACCCGAACGCCGAGAGGAGCGCCTCGCTGACGGCCTTGCCCTCCTCGAGGGTGACGTCCTCCCCCGCGACGACACAGGAGGCCGAGTGGTAGGCCATCAGGCGGGTGGGTCCCTCCTCCTGCTCCCGCCGGAAACAGCGGTCCACCGAGAAGAGCCGGATCGGGAGGTGGCGCTTCTCCCAGAGTGATGCGAGCGTCAGGAACCAGCCGCTGGTCATGTGGCTCCGGAGGGTGTTGCGCGACGACTCGGGGGCCAGCGCCCGGAACTCAGGGAAGACCTCGTCCATGATATGCACCACGGCCGCATCATCAGCCTCAAGGACAGCCGCAAGTTCGTGCGTCAGTTCGTCGCCGTCGATCGTCCCCTTCTTGTAGCCGTGGAGGGTCTCGCGGAGTTTCTCCTCGGTCTCGGACGGGATCGAACGGCCGAGGATGGCCTCGATCTCCTCAATCTGCTTCCGCGCGATCCCGACGTTCGGGCGGGGCAGGCCGCCGAGGTAGAAGACCCGGTCGAGGACAGCCATCGCCTCGGGCCCAAACTGCCGGTAGATATCAGATTCCTCGACGATCAGGGGGTTCATCGCCTCGTCAAACCCCATCGAGAGGTAGGTCTCGCGGAGCCGTTGTGTGATCTCAAAGATCGGGTGCGCCGTAGCCCGGGTATACTTCAACCGGGGGTACCGGCCCGCGACCCCCGCCGGGGTCAGCACCGACGGCCCTTCGTGCCAGGCATGCTCAAAGTCCTCTCTTGCCTTCTTCCTGAACTCTTCCACATCAAATCTCATACATTCCGCTCCAGACAGACCACCCGGCTCACCGGGCTCTCGTCTTTTATGAAATAATCGCAGTGATCCGCAATCTTCGCGGCAAAGGCCCGAACGTCACGGTGTTCTGGCATCTGGTCCCTTTGCAGTCGATTTCTACTGTATCCCAGGTACATATAACCCTTTACTTCCACGAAGCGGGCTCCGGAGTCCTGGTAGATCGCCGCATACCGCTCGGGCGCAAAGTCGTTGTAGCCACGCACCACCGTGGTGCGGATGGCCGACCGGCGGCCGGCAAGTCCGGCGAGGCTCTCCTGCACCAGATCCCAGTAATCCTCCCTCGGCCGGCAGAGGCCGAGGTAGGTCTCCCGGTCGGGTGCGTCCAGGGAGACGTAGACCTGGTAGGGCCGGCACCGGGCGAGGACGTCGGGCCGGGTTCCGTTTGAGACCAGGAACGTCGTATACCCTTCAGCATTGAGGCCGTCGATCAGTTCCGGGAGGTGCGAGTAACAGGTTGGCTCCCCGGAGAGCGATATCGCGACCATCGTGGGACGGAGAGCCTCAGCGAACCGTTCCGGCGTGACGTAGGGCGAGACCTTGTAGCCTGAGAGCGCCCTCTTCTGGAGACGCCTGAGGTTTCCTATGATCTCAGCCGGGGGGCACTCCTCTTCTTCCACTACCTCGTGCTCGAACGACCGCCAGCAGAAGAGGCACTGCTGGTTGCACCGGAGGGTCGGGGTCATCTGGACGCAGCGGTGACTCTCGATCCCGTAGAACTGCGCCTTGTAGCACATCTCCCCGCCCCTGAGCGCCCGCTTGTTCCACATGCAGGGTTTGACGGCCGCCGACGAGGAGGGGCTAACGAACTGGTAGCCCTGCCTCCGGAGGGCCTTACATGCTTCTGAGTGCATCGATTCCGAGCGTCTCCAGAGACTCCTGTAAGGTGTTCCTGACCGCATCCACGAGCGCGAGGCGGCTGTTCCTGGTCTCGCCCTCACTCTTCAGCACCGGGTCGTAGTGGTAGAAGGCGTTGAAGAGGTCGGCGAGCTCGCGGGCGAAAGCGGCGAGGTGGTGCGGGCGGAGTTCCGCCACGGTCTGCTCGATGACGACGGGGAACTTCGCGAGGTGCCGGACGAGCGCGACCTCGTGTTCGGTCTCGTAGTGATATGCCCGCTCGAACTCCCCGGCCTTCTCAAGGATGCTGCAGGCGCGGGCGTGGGCATACTGGATGTAGGGGCCGCTCTGCCGCTCGAAGTTCAGCGCCTCCTTCCAGTCAAAGACCGTGCTCTTCTCGGGGGAGACCCTCACGATGTCGTAGCGGATGGCAGCGATGGCGACCGACTCTGCAATGGCGCGCCGCTCCTCCTCCGGGAGCTCGGGGCGCCGGACGGTCACCTCCTCAAACGCCTTTGCGGTCACCTCCTCGACCAGGTCGTCGGCGGAGACGAACTTGCCCGCCCGGGTGCTCATGGAACCCTCGGGGAGGGAGACAAACTCAAAGTAGACGATCTCTGGCGGCTGCTCACCGAGGAGTTCGAGAGTGGCCTGAAGCTGGGCGCCGATCAGTTTGTGGTCAGCCCCGAGCACGTCGATCATCCGGTCGGCATTGCGCCCCTTCCAGGTATGGTAGGCGAGATCCCGGGTGCTGTAGACCGATGTGCCGTCGCTCCGCCGGAGGATGTACTTCTTCTCAAAACCCTGCTCCGAGAGGTCGACCCAGAGGGTCTCGTCCTCGTGGGCCTGCGGCAGTCGCCTGACCTGTTCAATGACCCGGTCCACGTCCCCGATCCTGACAAAATCGCTCTCCCAGACGAACCGGTCATGGTGGGCGTTTAAGGCTGCGAGAGTCGCCTTGATCCCCTCCACACAGAGGGAGACGGCCGCCCGGAACTTGCCGGCGGTCTCGGGGTCGCCGCGCTCCACCTCCTGCATGAGAAGATCGATCTCCTCGGTGATATCCGGGTTCTCCCGGATCTCCCGGTTCGCCGCGACATAGACCCGCGCGACGTAGTGATCTTCCTTCTCGCCCTCCTCACGGGCGATGCCGAGGTGATCGAGTCCCCAGGCGACGATGGCGACCTGGCGGCCCATATCGTTTAGGTAATACTGCACCTCAAGCGGATACCCGGCCTTCCGGAACGCCCGGGAAAGGGAGTCGCCGATGACGGTGTTTCGGATGTGGCCGACGTGGAGAGGGCCGTTTGGGTTCGCGCTGGTGTGCTCGAGTACCACCCGCTCTGAGCGGCGGGGGAGCTTCCCGTAGCCGGGCTCGAGTGCTTCCCTGACCGCCTCAGCGAGGAGCGAGGGGCCGAACCTGAAGTTGACGTAGGGGCCTGCCGCCTCGACCTGGATGTCGCCGAGGTCAGGGTCGGCCGCGAGCGTCCCTGCGATATCGCCGGCGATCTTTGCCGGGGCTCTCTTCTGCTTCTTTGCAAGTTTAAACGCTACCGTCGAGGCGAGATCAGCGTGATCCCCCCCCGTCGTGAGGAGGACATCCTCTTCACCGGTGCATGCCCGGAGCATGCGCTCAATCTGGTGGTATTTCTCCTGAAACATCAGTATCCGGTCCTGTAACGAAGGATTGCTGCGATCCCGCCGAACGCGTTGTAGAGCATCGAGCCTTCCTCGAAGTCGTCTGAGATGATCTTGACCGTCGTGCTGCTCTGGTCCGCAAGCGCGGTCAGTTCGTCGATGATATCGGCCTCTTCAGCCACGTAGAGCGACGCCCCGTCGTTTGGACAGGTGCCGAAGTCGAGGTCCCTGATGTGCTTGCCCGGCTCGATGATGATCGTCCTCTCCTCGGTGTAGTCATCGGTCGGGCAGGCGAGTCTCAGCCTGGCCCTCCGGAGTTTCTCAGAGAGGATGAGGGTATCGACGGCGCCGATCTCCAGGTTCTTCCGGACGCTCTCCTCACCATAGGAGGCCGCACCGTCATCCTTGACCAGTTCCTGGAGGAACCGGTTCATCACGTTCTTCTCCTTGATGATATCAAGGTCTTTGAGGGCATCCGCCGCATTTTCGACGAGCTCGGCAAGCCCGGTCTCG
>Ga0209312_1000528_pt1 | contig 34101 bp, 28 predicted proteins | sample BioC13SIPDNA_4_FD_185744 | JGI IMG/M metagenome (GOLD analysis project Ga0209312, IMG submission 185744) | Anaerobic biogas reactor microbial communites from Washington, USA - Biogas_R1_B C13 SIP DNA (SPAdes) (version 2) | ecosystem: Engineered > Bioreactor > Anaerobic > Unclassified | place... | reverse complement strand
CGTGCCGGACACCCGCCCCCCTCGACAGCCACCCCCGTTTGAGCTACGGTACGAAGCAACTCAAAAACAGGCCAACGGCTCTCCCGCTCACCGCTCCTTCGGTGTCATGGCTATTTGAGGCAACACGGGGCCGCCCCCAGGTGGCTTCGCGCCTGCCAGACTGAAAATCATATTGTCGGGGGAACCGACGACCAGGAACGGCGACAATACCACCCGTCGGGCTCTAGCGGAGGCGGCGGGTTAACGCAATGCCCAGGATGAAGAATACGAGGCCCGGCCCCCAGCCGGCCAGAACCGGGCTGAGCAGTTGACGTTTGCCGTAGGCCAGCCCCAGCCCCATGAGGATATAGTAGCCGAAAAATGTCAGCAAGGCCCACAAGATGCCCATGCCCATTCCCCGGCGGCCGCTGTGGGTGCCAAACGGCACTCCGACCAAAATGACGATGAAACACAGCCAGGGAGAAGCCAGACGGTAGTGGTAGTCCACCATTAGTCGGTTGCGGGTTTCCATGGAGATGCCTTCATGCAGCGTCAGAAAACGCCGAATGTCACGCGCAGACCGTTCGTTTGCTTCCTTGATCTCGTTGACGAAGTCTCCGGGGCCTTCGGACAACATGGTCATGTCGAGGTTGGCATAGGATTCAGGCGGCCCGAGAGGGTCGTTATTGGGATTGAAGTAGCGGATTTCCACGCGTTCGAACCACCAGTGGCTGCCCAACCACCGGCCGCGCTCGGCGTCCATCCGGAATTCATCAGAGCCGTCCGGACGTTGCTGGGTGAGATTGATGTCGCGCATTTCAAAGCCCGAGTCGGGGCGCGGATCGAAGGAGTTGACCCGCCAGATGCGACGGCCCCGGACATTTTTATAAGCCAGGTTTTCCGTCAGTCCGGCGGGAGTTCCGCGACCGATGCCCTGTTGGCGCTTGAACTGGCGGGTCCAGTAGGTGGCCCCCGGGTTGAACAGTTCGTTGATCCCCAGCAGCAGCACAGAGGCCAGCAGGCCCGTGACGAGATAGGGCATCATCAATTGCGCCAGACTCAGGCCACAGGCCCGCATGGCCACCAGTTCAGAATTTTTGCCCAGCTGCCAGAGGGCGTAGAGCAGGGCCAGCAGCAGGGAGACAGGCAGAAGATAGGGCAGGTAGGTGGGCAGCAGGATCGCGTAATACAGGAGCACCTCCTGCATGCGGATCTCCGCCTCCATGAAGTCCACGAAATTGGCAAAAAGGTCCACCAAGACCGCAATCAGACAGAATCCGGCGATGACATAAAGCCAAGGCCGGCGCATGTGGCTCAGTAGATAGCGGGTGACCAGTTTCATGGTCGGCCGGCCGGCAGACCCGCACAGGGGGCCGGCGGGAACTCAGGGCGAAGGAATTTGGATTTCATCCGGGATGTCTTCCCGGGTCTTGTCCACCCAGATAAAGCCCCGGCCGTTGCAGAGCGAACAGTTGTCCCGCCGCTCTGCTTCATTGTTGCAGCGCGGGCAGGCGATCTTGACATAGTTTTTCAACCATTCCGTTTTCTCAGGATAGGTGCGGGCCGTCGTCTTGAGGTACCAGGCGGAGAAAGCCACCGCCAGAACGACACCGACGATACCCCACCGTTGCAGGAGAGATTTGTCCACTTTTCTTTTTGCGGGCTGGGCCATGGGTTACTCCATCTTGTCAATAGACTGCCCAATCCTTGACTGCCAAGTCAAGGCGTTTGAGCCTCCCCGCCGCCTTTTTTGTCCGGCCCCTGTCGCACTCCGCCCGGCCGCCCTATTCCATGATCCGGACGATCCAGTCCTGGCCGTCAAACTCTTCGGAGGCGGACCAGATCTGCCCAAGGTTGTTCGTCTGGCAGAAATCTCCCCCAAAGCGGTTGAGTAAATAGCGTTCTTCCGAAGAATCCGCAGATACCCCTTTCAGTTGGATGGCATAGAAATTTTCACCGGGGCGGGTAATCACGGAGGGGATGTCCACTTTCCACAGGTCGAGCATCACCGTGCCCTCCACTGGATGGCCCCGAAAAACAGATTCGGGCCGGGCGGCATCCAGCGTCAGGTTCCGGACCCAGCTGCCCATGATCCAATGGGACATGGAACCGTCCCACCAGCGTACGAAAATCTGTTCGTCCATGTCCCCGGCAAAGTTATGGCAGGTAAGCACGTGAATCGTGACCGTGTCTCCATCGGCGATTTGTTCGCTGCCAGACTGCAGGAATGTGGAATCCCCGCCGGGGACCAATTCCATGAAGCGCGGATCACTGCCGGCGGAATGATAGGCCCAATCGGTGATCAGTTCAGCGCCGAACACGTTCGCGGCCTGCCATGCCAGAACCAGAAATCCAAGACATGTCTTCATCCAGATCACTCCTTTCATGGCTTTCTGCATCGCGGGGCGGAGGAAAGTCCGCCAGCGATGACCCTCATGCGGTGGCGGCCCGGGCCGCCGGCTGGACTTCAAAATCACAGATCAACGGCAGATGATCGCTGTAGCGGATGTGTCGAGCCACCTCGAAATGGGTCACTTGGATTCCTGGGCTGTGGAGGATGAAATCAAGCTGCCAGCGGGGAGCTCGGCTGGGAAAAGTCGGGGCATCGGCCCGGTTGGCGCTGGCCAGACCCAGGGCCTGCATGAAGTCGCGCAATTCCAGTTGGCCGGCGAATGCGTTGAAATCGCCGGCAATCAGATAGGGTTTGTTTACCCCCTTCACGAGCTGGGCCAGATCGGCCAGCTGGGCGGTTCGGCACCGCCGGCCAACCGCGAGGTGGACAATGAAAATGACCACGTTCTCCAGTTCCAGCTCCATGACAAGGCGTTTGACGCCCCGGTGCAGGAAATGGGAACGCTCATAAACCACCGGTCCCCCGCTCAGGCAGGCATTGGCCTGTTGACGCATCAGCGGCAGACGGCTCCACCAGGAATACCGGTTGTATTTCGAGCGGCAAAAGGGGCGCTTCCCCAGTTTCTGCGCGATCAAGTCGGCCTGGCTGCGGTGGCCCGTGCGATAGGAGCCGGAATCGATTTCCACCAGTCCCAGCACGTCCGCCTGTTGTGACCGGAAAAACTGAATCAAGGGATCCAATCGGCGGGTCGTTTTCCGAAAAAAACCGACAAAAGGGAAGGGAAGATGAAATTTGAATCCCGAACCCGTGCCGTAGCGCATGTTGTAAAGCACTAGTCTCATTCGTAATTTTCTAAGTATACGACAACGCGGCGGTTTTTCAAGCGTTTTAGCGGCGATTTGGCTTGGCCCCTGGCATCAACCGAGGGATAAAAGGCATCATGAAAGCGACCGCACTGGTCTTGGCGCCTCATCCCGACGACGAATCGATCACCGGGCTGCTGGCCTTGCGGCTGCAGGTCGAGTGCGGATTCCGGATCGTGGTGGTGCCCGCGACGCTGGGAAGTCGCCGCGATCGTCGGGCCGCCCGCCGGCGGGAACTCCGCGCAGCCTGCGCGTGCCTGGGGTTTCGAGTGCGCTTTCCAAAATCCTTGGCAAGCGGTCCAGCGCAGATTTCTGAGCTGCGCGGAATTCTGGAATCGATCCGCCCGGCCGTGGTCCTGCTGCCCCATGCCCGGGATGGCCATCCCACCCATCGGGAGACACATCGGCGGGGCTTGGCGGCCCTGGATGCCGCCGCCCGCCAGTGGGCCGTTGTGGAAACCGAATTCTGGCATCCCTTGGAGCGTCCGAACCTGATGGTTGCAGCCCGTCCGGCTCATCTGGCGAAATTGCGCCGCGCCCTGGCTTGTCACCGGGGCGAGTTGGAGCGCCACGACTATGCCGTCCGCCTGGCCGCCTGGATGAGCGACAATGTCCGGCGCGGCGCGGAGCTGGTCGGGCAACGGGGCGCTCCGGCGCCCGCCATGGCCTATGCCACCCTGTACCGGGCCCGGATCCGGGTCCGGGGCCGCTGGCAGCCGGCATACCGCGGCGGCCGCATGGTTGTCTCGCCGGCAGACCTGGCCGATCTGGCCCAAATATGGCGGGTTGAGGCCCCGCAGATCACGGGCTCAAATCCGGAAGGCTGTCCTGGTCTCAATGAAACATGAACGGCGCGCGCATGAATTCCTGCTGGGCGTCTTCCAGCGCGGGCAGCCTGCGGCAATGATCCAACTGGATGCCGATCGTCTGGCAGGGCGCCTCCAACAACATGTGGAGCCAAGGGGATGACACATGGAGTTCGGCCGGCCGCACCTTGTGGCGCAGCAGGGCGGACAGAATGTGCTCCGGCACCAGGGCCCGCATGGCGTCGATTCCCTGCTCGGACGAAAGCAGTTTGGCTTCCAGAATGAACTGTGAAGCCGAATCGACCATGAGCATCAAAAACGGAAGTTGCCGACGGGTGTTCTTCTTGCCGATGGGCACAGGCAGCATCATTACGCCCGTTTCAATTTGCAGCCCGGAGAGGGGCAATGCCTTGAGATCGTTGAGAACCGCCATCGGCATGGTCATTTCATACTTCTTGATGTGCGTTGGCGTTCGCATCATCCGTTTTATCCAGCCGCCAGGCGTGCCTTGGTCGTCCGCAGCGAAAACCAGAACTTCCCCCACCGGATGACGCCGGGGGCAGCCGGCCTGGTTCCTTCCTGAGCTGCGGGGCGAATTCCATGACCTGCTGCAAACACGGCCGCAACACGTCGGCCTCGGCCGGTTCAATGAACCACGGGACATATCCCGGGTGATAACTCCGGAAACATGGCCAGGAATGGGCTCCCCGTGGTGTATTGCCCAGTTGTTTTATGATCTTTTTTTCCGGGGCTTCCAGTTGTCCGGCCTCGCCAATTTGAACTCATGGCATCCTCGGACTCCGGGCGGTGGTGAACGCTACAAGCGGCGATGGATCCGGGTTTATCCGAAAAAACTTTCTTCTCCGGATTTCCGCTCATTTTCGAAGATGCAGATCTGCTGGCGCATGGTCAGGCAAGCTTGCTTGAAGCGTTTGCCGGCCTGCATGAACTGGCTTTCCTTGCGGGAGGGCGTGCTCCCGTCCGGGGCGTTTTCCGGGCCCGGCGGCTTCCGCGCCCATTTCATGAAGGCCAGGCACTCATCCACGAAATTCAACAGATCGCGATAGATGCCCTTGGGCAGGTTTTGGGCGCCATCCTTCGAAAGGATCAGCGTGTGCAGGCCCGGAACAATCTTCACCACATCGGCCTTGTATTGCGCATCGATCTGGCGAGCCAGGGCGTCCCATTCGATTCCAAAGCGGTCCTCATGGCTGGACAGATCCAGGGTCAGGCGTTCCGCGATGTCCAGCAGGGCCAAAACATCTTGGTAAATCCGAACCCGGGTCTTGGATTCGGCCTGGTGCTGGGCCTTGAGCTGGATCCGCTGGCTGCGGACCAGATCCGAACGATTCCCCATGCGGATGGGCGGCAGCTTTTTGGGCGGATGGGGTTTCATGGACAATTCGTTTGCCGGAGGTCACCAGCCGTTATGACGCCTCCAGAATCTTGATGGCTTCCATGGCGGTGCGGATCGCCTCGTCGATGCCCACTTTGGCGATAATGGGAGCGTCGGCATAGGTCAGACCGATGGTCGCCAGCACTTCGCCGGCGCGGACGCGGCGGATGGTGGACACAACGAACAGGGCAGCGGATTCCATTGAGGTCGAAATAACGTTGGATTTATACCATGCATTCCACTTGGCGTCGATCTCTTCGCGGATCGGGATGTCCTTGTCCTCGATGAAGAAAGCATCCTTGCAGTGGCCGATGCCGGTATGGGCGCGAATCTTCAGCTTGCGGGCGGCTTCGCGCAGGGCCAGGGTCACATCGAGGTCGGCGACGGCCGGATAGGAAAGCGGCACGTACTGGCGGGAGGTGCCTTCCTCGCGCACGGCGCCGGTGGTGATGCACAGGTCGCCCAGTTTCACCTCGCGCTGCAGCGCGCCGCAGGTACCGATGCGGATGAAGGTGTCCGCGCCACACTTGATCAGTTCCTCGACCGCGATGGCGGTGGAGGGGCAGCCGATGCCCGTCGAGCAGCAGGAGACCTTGATGCCGTCCACCGTTCCGGTGAATGTTCGGTACTCGCGGTTGAAGGCCACTTCCTTCGCGTTGTCAAAATACGACGCGATCAGCGGCACGCGGCCCGGATCGCCCGGCAGCAGCACGTAGCGGCCGACGTCGCCCCGCTTCAGGTGCACGTGGTATTGCATCTCGGCGGCTTTCTTCGCCGCTTTTTTCATTTTCTTGGCCATGGGAGATTTTCCTTTCGGTTGCTTACAGGGTTTCCTTGGCCAGTTCTTTCCAGAACTGGAGGATGAGCTTTTTCATGCTGGCCATGGCCTTCTGGGAGGTCTCGAAGACTTCCTGGTGGGTCAGGGCCTGGTTGAGAATGCCGGCGGCCATGTTGGTGATGCAGGAGAGTCCGACGACGCGCAGGCCGGCCGCGTTGGCCAGCATGGCCTCGGGCACGGTGCTCATGCCGACGGCGTCGGCGCCGAGCGTGCGCCACGAGCGGATTTCGGCGGGCGTCTCGTAGGTCGGGCCGGTGCCGGCGAAATAGACGCCGTGGCGCAGCGCCACCTTGGCCTTCTTGCCGGCGCGGGCGAGCGCGCCGCGGAGCTTGCGGTCGTAGATGAACGACTGGTCGGGGAAGCGCGGGCCCCAGAACGGATCGTGCGCGCCCAGCAGCGGCGTGACGCCCATCATGTTGATGTGGTCGTCGATGATCATCAGATCGCCCGGTTTCCACTTCGGGTTGGTGCCGCCGGCGGCGTTGGTGAGGAAGACGGCCTTCGCGCCGAGGCTCTTCAGCAGGAAGAGCGGCGTGGCGACGGCTTCCCAGCCCGCACATTCGTAGTAGTGGCGGCGGCCCTGGAAGACGAAGGTTTCGATGCCGGCGGATTTGCCCCAGACGAGACGGCCGGCGTGGCCGGCGACGCCGGCCTTGCCCAGGCCGGGAATCTTTTCGTAGGACAGCACGCCGAGCGGTTCGAAGGAATCGGCGATGTCGCTGAGGCCGGAGCCGAGAATCATGCCGAGCTGCGGTTTGGCCTTGGGAAAGGCTTTTTTCACGGCCGCGAGAGAGGCTTCGAGCGGTTTGCGGAGGATCATGGGTTTTCCTTTCTTTTGGACGAGGTATGTCAGCCCGTGACGCGGGCGACGATGGGTTTCGGCGCGGCGACGGGCTGGGCCGAGATTTCGAAGGCCTTCTCGACGTAGACCATGGCCTGCGCGAGTTTTTCTTCGGAATTCGCATGCACGACGACGAGCGGCTGGCCCTTTGCGACCTGGTCGCCGATCTTGGCGAGGCCGGAGGTGCCGACGCCATAGTCGATCTTGTCGTCGGTCTTCTGGCGGCCGCCGCCGAGGACGAGGACGGCCCGGCCGATGGATTCGGCGTCCACCTTGGCCAAGTAGCCGGCGGCGGGGGCGGGGAAGGGCTTCACGATGGAGGCCTTCGGCAGCTTGGACAGGTCGTCGAGCACGGAGACGTCGGCGCCGTGTAGCACGGCCATTTCCTTGAACTTTGCGAAGGCGGCGCCGGAGGCGATGATCTTCTTAAGAATGCCGGTGGCCTCTTCCACCGTGGCGGCCTTCTTGCCCAGCACGAGCATTTCGGCGGTCAGGGCGAGGGTGATGTTCATCAGGTCTTCGCCGGCGTGCTGCCCTTGCAGGCATTCCATGGATTCGATGATTTCCAGCGCGTTGCCGGCGGTGCGGCCCAGCGGCTGGTTCATGTCCGTCAGGAGCGCGACCATGCCCTTGTTCATGGCCTTGCCGACGCGGACCATGGACTGGGCGAGGGCGGTGGCGTCTGCGATCGTGCGCATGAAGGCCCCAGCGCCCCATTTGACGTCGAGCACGAGCGAATCGATGCCTTCGGCCATCTTTTTGCACATGATCGAGGCCGTGATCAGCGGAATCGACGCCACCGTGCCGGTGACATCGCGCAGGGCGTAGAGCTTCTTGTCGGCCGGCGCGATCTCGCCGGTCTGGCCGATCATCGAGAATCCGCACTTGTGGATCGTCTCGATGAACTGCTTCTCGGAGAGATTGACGTTGAAGCCGGGGATGGACTCGAGCTTGTCAAGGGTGCCGCCGGTGATGCCGAGGCCGCGGCCCGAAATCATTGGAACGGCCAGGTCCGCGCAAGCGGCGAGAGGTGCGAGAATGAGCGAGACCTTGTCGCCGATGCCGCCGGTGGAGTGCTTGTCCACCTTGGGCAGCGTGATCGAAGAGGTGTCGACCATTGCCCCGGAGTGCATCATGGCATAGGTCAGGACGGCGGTTTCCTCGGGCGTCATGCCCTTGAGGAAGATCGCCATGGCCATGGCCGACATTTGATAGTCGGGGATCGTGCCCCGGGTGAACCCGTTGATGAAGAACCGGATTTCCTCGGCGGACAGGGCGTGGCCGTCGCGCTTCTTTTCAATAATCCATTGAGGGACCATGGCGAGTCTCCGATCTTAATATTCAATGTCCAATCATCAATATCCAAGTGAACAGCCGCGCGGCTCACCGCGCCGGGCTACAACAACAGCCGGGAGGCCGGGGCGGTGACCCGGCGTATTTCTAGACAAACGACGCGCCACGGGGGATGGTGGGAATGGAGAAGAAGCGGGCAAGGGATTGGGCGATGTCGTAAAAACCGCGGCGAATGCCGAGGGATTCGCAGTCCTCGCCGGGACGGTATACCAGCAGGGGAACATATTCACGGGTGTGGTCGCTGCCCGCAAAGGTCGGGTCGTTGCCATGGTCGGCGGTGAGGATCAGCATGTCGTTGGGGCCAATCAGGGGCAGGTAGCGTGCCAGCCACTGATCCGTCAGCTCCAGGCTGTGGGCATAGCCCTTGGCATCGCGGCGATGGCCATAGACCATGTCGTAATCGATGAAGTTGGCCATGATGAGGCCAGCAGGCTTTTCCCGGGTCCATTTTTCCACAAGGGCCTGGGAGTCGGCGTTGTTGCCGGTATGGACGGATTCGGTAATGCCCCGGTGGGCGTAGATGTCCTCAATCTTGCCCACCGCATACACCGGGATACTCCGTGCCACGAGGCGTTCCAGGATGGTTTGCTCGTCAGGCAGGTAAGCGAAATCCTTGCGATTCTCCGTCCGCTTGAAGGCGCCCGGCCGGCCCACGAAGGGCCGGGCGATGACGCGTCCCACGCGCAGGGGATCGCAGAGGCGGCGGGCGATGTCGCAATAGCGGTACAGTTCGGGAACCGGGACGATCTCCTCGTGGGCGGCGATCTGAAAGACGCTGTCGGCCGAAGTGTAGCAGATCAACGCGCCGGTTTTCAGGTGTTCTTCGCCGAGTTCTTCAATAATGACGGTCCCGCTGGCGGCCTTGTTGCCGATGAGTTTGCGGCCGGTCTCCTGCTCAAAAGCCGCGATGAGGTCAGGAGGAAAGGAGTTGACGGGGGGGAAATTGTGGAAGCCGGGCATCACTTCGAGGCCGGCAATTTCCCAGTGACCGGTGATGGTATCCTTGCCATCGGACATTTCGCGCATGGCGCCCCAGGAGGCGATGGGGGCCGCCGCGGGCGGCACGCCTTCGATCATGCCCTTGGGGGTGTGGGGCAGCAGGAGGGGAATGTTGCCGAGTCCCATGCTCTGCAGGGTCGGGACGTTGAGTCCGCCGGCGGCGGCGGCGAGATGGGAAAGAGTCGAGGCACCGGTATCGCCGTATTCGGCGGCGTCGGGGGCGGCGCCGATGCCTACGGAGTCAAGGACAATCAGAATGGCTTTCAAAGAGGACCTGCTTTCTGTTCCGCGTCCGGCGCGGCGGGGATTTAAGGATCTCAATATTCAATATCCAATAACCTATGTCCAAATTATCAATCAAACAGCCACCCGACGAGGGCGTCGGGTCTCCATTCCGGATGGAGCCGGCACGCCCTCGCGCCGGTCTAGATTGAAAAACCCCGTTTTCACGGGGTTTTCTCGGTTTCAATGGAATCCACGATGCCTACAATCACACTTCGCACCGGCCCATCTTTGGATTCGAGCACCTGACGGGCTCCATTTCCTTCGTCCAGGACCAGAACGGTCTCGCCGGGGCCGGCGCCGGCGCGATCGATCGCGACCAGATAGCCGGACGCGGGCTTGCCGTCCGGTTCGATCCGTTCCACCACCAGCATCTTCTTGCCGTCGTAGAAGGGATGGTTGATGGTGGAGTGGATGTTGCCGATGACCTTGCCGATGATCATGCATCGCCCCCTTTCCACTTAGGGGCTTCGACGCCGTCCACAATGCCGATGATGGCATGGTCCACGGGGACAAACCATGGTTCCAGGGCCAGGGCGGCCTCGCGTCCGCCTTCGTAGTACACCCGCTCACCCGGGCCGGCCATGCGGGTGCCGTCGGCGCAGACGATCGGAGCGCCTTTGGGGCTCCCGTCCTTGGCCAGCGGCTGGACCCACAAGAGGGACACGCCCTGCAGGCCCTCATAGACCTGCGTTGCGACCACGGTTCCGATGACTTTTCCCAGCAGCATGGTGTTCTCCCGTCGGTCAGGATGCAATTTCTCCTTCGAGGGCCAGCGGGGTGGCGAGATCGAAGCGGGTCGAGACGGAAATCTGTCGGAGGAGGGCGTCGTGGGGGGAGGTGAGCAGCCGGTGCTGGGCCGGGATACCCCGGGTTTCCAGCACGGAAAGGGCGATGTCCTGGGCGGCTTCGACATCATAGAGATCGCCCTGCAGGATGGACAATCCCCGGCCGTGCATGCGGGGATCGCCGGCGCGGAACTCCACGAGTTCCACCGGCACGCCTTTCATGGCGCGTTCGATGGCCTGGATGTTGCAGGAAACCGTCGGGGTTTCCAGAACCCACAACGGGCCTTCGCCCGCGTGGCGGACATTGCCGAGGATCCCATCGTACAGGTCGGAATGAATGTCGGGCAGGAAGGTGTCGTCGGCCACCTGCAAGCCCCCGTGAAACAGAGCCTCTGCATGGGCTTCGGCCACCGAGGCGGTCGTCCCCGCCAGGAGGATGAGAAAGCGGCCGGCACCGATGGTGCCGGAGCGGATCAGGGAGATCGGTGATTTCTTCAGCAGGGCATCGGCGGCGAACAGGCCGACGGGGACACTGTTGAATTCAATGGCGGCGAATGCGGGGTGGGGCTTCATCAGACGATCCGGAAATGGTCAATCAGGGCGCATCGGCGCCAGCGGGAGAAGCTGCGGGGGGTGGTCAGGCCTTCGCCGGTGGGCGAGGCGATGGTGAACGAGGTGAAGCCTTCGCCGCCGAAGCCGAGGCCGGCCTGCGAACGGCCGTTCTTGACGAAGATCGAACAGTTGCACTGGCGGGCCATCTTGGAGAGCTTGTCGATGTTCTTCGAATGCATCAGGGCCGTGTGGTAGTTGAAGCTTTCCATCTGCAGGGCGATATCGATGGCGTAATCAACGTTGGGGGCGCGGGTAATGGGCATGACCGGCATCATCTGCTCGGTCCAGAGCAGGGGATGGTCCTCGGGCACCTCGACAATGGCGAGTTTGGTGGTGGAGGGCGCCGAGATGCCGATTTCGGCGAGGATTTTGTCGGCATTTTGGCCGATCCACTTGCGGTTGACGGTGGCATGGCCGCGCGGCCCGGCCATTTTACTGAAAATGACCTGCTCCATGGCAGGAATCTTGGATTTGTCGATCAGCACCGCGTTGTTGCGGGTCATGGCCTGGATCAGCTTGTCGGCAACGGAGGCGACCACGACGGTTTCTTTTTCCTCCACGCAGATCATGTTGTTGTCGAACGAGGCGCCGAGAACGATGTCGCTGGCGGCCTTGTCAATATCGGCGGTCTCGTCCACCACGACCGGAGGATTGCCCGGGCCGGCGCAAATGGCACGCTTGCCGCTGGACATGGCGGCCTTGACGACACCGCCGCCACCGGTGACGACGAGCACCCGGATGTCGGGATGCTTCATGAGCTGGCCGGCGGATTCGATGGAGGATTCGCCCACGCAGACGGCGGTGTTGGGCGGGCCGCCGGCCGCCATGACGGCCTTGTTGATCAAGGCGACGGTCTCGACGGAGCAGCGCCGCGCGGAGGGGTGGACATTGAAGACAACGACGTTGCCAGCGGCGAGCATGCCGATGGCATTGCAGATGATGGTCGAGGTGGGGTTGGTGGTTGGGGTGATGGCGCCAATGATGCCGTAGGGGGCCGGTTCCATCAGGGTCAAGCCATGGTCGCCGGTCCAGGCGGTTGGGGACAGGTCTTCGGTGCCGGGGGTCTTTTCGATAACGAGCTGGTTTTTAAGGATTTTGTCTTCGAAACGGCCGTAGCCGGTTTCGTCGGCGGCGGATCGAGCGAGGGCGGTGGCGTTCTCGCGCATGACGGTTCGGATGCTTTGAATGACTTGTTCGCGCCGGGAGAGGGGCAGGGCGGAAAAAGCGGGAAAGGCGGACTTGGCGGCGGCGACCGCCTCATCCACCGTGGCGTATACGCCGACGGCGCCGGCTGGGATGGCGGGCGCCTGGACGGTCGGAGCCGGAGCCGCGGCGGGAGCGGCGGTGCCGCGCAGGTCGCCGGCAATGCGCCGGGCGATGGCTTCAATGTCTTGGTCGGTCAGTTTCATGGCGACTCCCGCGGATGGCAGGTTTCGGTGGGCGGACGCCGCGGCGCGGCGTCCCGATCTCACTTGATATATTTGGTTTTGCCGTTGATTTCCCAGGTGTCCACGATGGCCATGATCACGGTGTCAACGGGTTTGTTCTGCGTCAGAGTCGTTTGGCGCGCGGAAGAACCAGCCGCGGTCAGAACCATTTCGCCGGGGCCGGCGCCCATGGCATCGGCGGCGACGACAAACGAAGAAGTTTCCTGGCCGTCGGTGTCCACGAGGCGCACAAGAAGAAAACGGATCCCGTCCAGGACAGGTTCCTTGCGGGTGGAAACAACGGTGCCAACGACTTTGCCGAGATTCATGCGGCCTCCGGGGGAAATGGAACGAACAAGATACACAAATGCAGCGGGCCATGTCTGGATGGATTGTAGCCGCGCCCGCTGGGCGCGGGGCGGTTTAAATCCCCGGCCTCAACGAGGCCGGCTGCAGTAAATCCATGCAACTCCAATTTCATGATCATACCCATTTGAACAGGGTTGGCGGAAGCCGTCCGGCAGCTGCCGGACGGCTCGCACCACTTCCTTGGCAAGGGTTACTTGCCGCCCTTGGCGATGACGCGGCCCAGCGGGAGCACCGCATCCACGTTGGCGTGGGGGCGGGCGATCACATGGACGGCGACCACTTCGCCGACGCGGCCGGCGGCGATCTGCCCGGCGTCGCAGGCGGCCTTGACGGCGGCAACGTCGCCGCGGACGATGACGGAGGTGAAGCCTCCACCCGTCTTTTCATAGGTGACCAGCTCGACCTTGGCGGCCTTGACCATCGCATCCGCGGCTTCCACCGTGGCGGGGAAGGAACGGGTTTCAATCATGCCTAATGCATCTGCCATGTTCGTACCTCTTGTTGTTTGTTGTTTTCCTAAAGGATCCCTACTGTCGGGAGCCGGAACCTTCCGCACGGCCGCTGACGGCTTCGATCGCGGCTTCGGCGGCACGGTAGGCGACATCGATATCGCGCTCTTCCCCGCCGAGCCAGATGCGGCCGAACGAGCCGAAGGTGATGACTTCCAACACGTTGATGTTGGCCGCCTTCTCGGCTTCGTTGGCCGCAAGGGCGGCATAGCCGGCGGGAGCGACCTCCATGATGTAGAGCGACTGCCCGCGGGTGATCATGTTGCCATGCCGCATGCGGTTGATGAGCATGGTCTGATGGTCGTCAATGTTGCGGATGACCTGCGAGGAGTAGACTTTGGGTTTGATGCGCTGGTCTTCGGTGAGGTCGAGATCCTTCAGGATCGCGGCGCCAGCCTGGCGCACGTCGGCCTGCGAGTCCGAGTGAATCTCCAGCATGCCGTAGAGGCGTTCGACGATCTGCATGCCGGGCCGCACGCGCGTGGACTTGAGGGCCACATCGGTGACCTGGTTGATGGCGATGCCCGGGGAAATTTCGACAAACAGCGAGGCCTGGCCTTCGACAGGCAGGTAGCCCTTGGCCACGGTCGCCAGGAACGAGGCGAACTGCGGCTGCAGGCTGTCGATGAATACGTAGGTCCTGAGTTCTGCCATGGGGAGCTCCTTTATTTTCCGCCGCAGGCGGCCGCGGCTTCTTCCATCATTTTCACACTGTTGGAGGATCCGATCCGGGTCGCCCCGTGGCGGATCATCAGCATGGCGTCCGCATAGGTGCGCACGCCGCCGGACGCCTTGACGCCGAGGCGCTTGGGCGCAACGGTGCGGGCCATCAGGGCGATGTCTTCGGCGGTGGCGCCGCCCTTGTTGAAGCCGGTGGAGGTCTTGACGTAGTCGGCCCGGGCCTTCATGGAGGCCACGCAGGCCTTGGCAATCTCGTCTTTCGTCAGCAGGCACGTCTCGAGGATCACCTTGAGCAGGGCGCCGCCGTCCTTGCAGGACTCGGCCACGGCGCGGATGTCGCGCGTGACACCGTCCCAGTCTCCGGACTTGACGAGGCCGACATTGATGACCATGTCGATTTCCCGGGCGCCTTCGCGAATCGCACGGCGGGCCTCCAGCGCCTTGATTTCCGGAGTGCCGGCGCCCAGGGGGAAGCCGACCACCGCACAGACCTTGACGGACGAGCCCCGCAGGAGCTGGGCGACATAGCGCACCCACGAGGAATTGACGCAGCAACTGAAGAAATTGTGCTGGAGGGCTTCCTCGCACAGCTTCTTCACGTCGGCCTGCGTGGCCTCGGGCTTGAGGAGGGTATGGTCGATCATCCGCGCCAGTTGGGCGGGGGGCAGGGGGGCGCTACCGCCCGGGACGGAGGCGCTGCCACCGCTGACGATTTGCTTCACGCGTTCCGCGATGCGCGCGACATCCTGAGGGCTCAAGTCCAATTTCATCTCCTTGATGGCCGCCATGACGGGAGTGCCCGCCCGGGCGCTTTCGAGGTCCTGGATCATCTTGACGCGCCGAAGGTGCCTCTCTTCAGTGCAATCAGTGGCGAGGAAGACATCCGCGATGGCTTTCGCCTGTTCGAAATCCGTCTGGCCGGCGCCGAGGGTGAGGACGTTGGCCCCGTTGTGCTGGCGGGAATTCTTCGCCAGCGCCTCGTTGTAGCATGCCGCCGCCCGGACGCCGGGGATCTTGTTGGCGGTCATGGCCGATCCGATGCCGGCGCCGTCCACCATGATGCCGAAGTCGCAACGGCCCGCAGCCACCGCCCGCGCCACCGCCGCGGCAAAAACGGGATAGTCCACCGCCTCCTTGGAATGGGTTCCGACATCCGTGACGTTGTGGCCTTGGCTCTTGAGCCAGCCGACAAGCTGGGTTTTCAGCACAAAGCCGCCATGATCGGAGCCAAGCGCGATTCTGCAACGACGGGCAGACATAATGGCCGGTATGTTTACCCTATCGCAGGCAGAGGGCAAGCATTAACTGGCAAAACACGCAAAAAACAGGTGAACCGTTTTCATAGAACCTAAAATTTATCCTGCCTCCCGGGCGAACACGAATGGGGTGGTTGTCCGCTTCCAGAAATTGTATTCCACGGTGTGGAAATTCACACAAAATGGGTCTGCGGTGTGATCTGGCAACAGCCGGATTATCGGCGTTCGAAATCCGATCCCCCGTGCGCTATCGCGGGAGCATGGAAGCAGTTATGACAGATGCTGCGCGATGAGTTCGCGGGTGGCTTCTGCCAGGTTAACTTCGCTGGTGCGATTGTCCGCCGACATACGGGGGAGAAATCGGACGGTCACGCGGGTCAGGAAGCGGGGCAGCCGTTTGCCGCGGGGCAGGGCCCGAATGGCACCACTGATGGCGACGGGAATGACCGGCACGTCCAGTTCCAGCGCCATGGCGGCAAAGGTGGAACGGAAATCCCCGATCTGGCCGTCGGCCGACCGGGTGCCTTCCGGAAAGATCAGGAGGTTGCCGCCCCGGCGGACGGCTTGGACCATCATCTGGATCGAAATCTGCACATCCCGACCGACTTCCACCACGATGACATTGCACCGTCCGGCGAGCCACTCCAACAGGCCCTTCTTCACGTGTTTGCGCTTGGCGTAGTAGTAGGTGCGGCGCAGAAACGGATTCGTCAGGAACATCGAGACGAACAGGCCATCGATGTAAGACTGGTGGTTGGCGACCAGGATGCAGGGCTCGTGCGTGGGCAGATGGGCCTGTCCCTCGGCGCGCACGCGGAAGCACAGGCGCAGCAGGCAGCCCAACAGCGTTTTCAGGAAGGGGTGGACCCAGGTGGACCGCGGCAGATCCATCTGCGGGTCCTCGGGGCGGGCCTTGAGCAGGCTGTCCCAGGCTCCGGCCCCCTGCCGGAAGAAGATGCGGTTCTCATCGGCGTGCTTGGCCAGCGCCAGGACCGTCGGATATTCCTGGAACACGGATTCGGGCAGCTTGACCCCGAAGGTCTTCTCGATGAAGACCAGGACGGACAGGCGCGCGAGGGAGTCGAGAGCCAGATCCATTTCCCAGTGGGCGCCGGGCGACACGCGGAGGCATTCCAGTTCCGTCCGCAGAAAACGATCAAAAGCCACATAGGCCGGGCCAAGGTCCGCAGGCTTGGGCTCGGGGGTGGAGTCGCCGCTGAACGTGCCGACGGCCAGGGCCGCCAGCTCATGTCGTTTGAGTTTGCCCAGGCGGGTCTTGGGCAGGTCGACGGATACAATGGTCAACTGGGTAATCTTCTTGGCCGGCGGCGCCAGGCGGTTGTAGGGTTCCAGCAGGTTCCATCGAAAATGCTCAGCCTGCTGGGCGGGTACGCCGCCGAGAAAACCGGAGACGGGCTGGATCAGGGCGTGCAGGAGATCATCGCGGAAGGTGACGGCCACATCCTTGATGTCGGGCGAGAGGGTCATTAACTTATCCTCCAGCTCGGCGGGATTGACCTTCTTGCCGTTGGGCAGGACGATGATTTCCTTCTTCCGGCCGGTGATGAAGAGATAGTCGTCGGAGTCGAGGTAGCCGACGTCGCCGGTATGGAGCCATCCGTCCTGGATGGCTTCGGCCGTGGCGTCGGGGTTTTTCCAGTATCCGGGGAAGACGTGCGGGCCGCGCGCCAGGACTTCGCCGTTCTCGATGCGCACGGAATCGGGCAGGCAGGGATTGCCGCAGGAGCCCAGACGGATCGCCCCCGGACGGGGGAACGTGATCATGGGGGCGCATTCGGTCATGCCGTAGCCTTCGAGGATTTCAAAGCCGCAGATGGCCAGGTCCCGGGCGACCGCGCGGTCGAGCGGAGCTCCTCCGGACACCATCTGACGGAGACTGCCGCCGAACTTTTTCTGTACCGGCCGGAGCAGCACGCGCGACACACCCAGCCGGCCGATGGCGGCGGACAGGCGGTAGAGCAGGCGGCCGATGGGGGAGTGAAACAGCTTGTCGATGATGGCTTTGCGGAACAAGGCGTACAGCCGGGGTACGCCAATGAGGATCGTGACACGGTGCTGCTTCATGGTGGAGATCATTTCCGCCGGGTCGAGGGAATGAGCCAATACGATGGTCCCGCCGGAATACAGGGGAGCCAGGATGCACCCCATGAGCGGCAGGATATGATGCAGGGGCAGGAGCGCAAAAATCCGGCTCTCCGGCCGGAAGATCGGCACCCGGTCGCAGACGGACTCCAGATTGGTCAGGAGGTTGCCGAAGTTCAGCATGACGCCCTTGGGCGCGCCGGTGGTGCCGGAGGTATAGAGGATGGCTGCCAGCTCGTCGGCGGCGCCGGATGCCAAGGGCTCGGCGAGCCCGGCGCCGAACGGCACAGGGGGAAATTCCTCGACATCGAAACAGAGAATCTGCGGGGCAAGCTCTGGAAGGCCCCGAAGGGCATCCTTCAAAACCGGCAGGGTTTTGCTGGAACAGAAGGCTGCAACGGGCCCGGTCTGCTCCAGGATGTAGGCCACCTCGCCCGCAGGGCTGAAGGCGTCCACCGGCACCACCACGCCCCGATTGCGCCAGATGGCATACAGGGCGGCGATCCACTCGGGGCGGTTCTCCGAAAAGATGACCACCCGATCGCCCGGCGCGGAGGGATAGAGGGCCGCCAGGGCCGCGGCATGCGTCAACAGGTCGGAATAGGACAATGGAGTATCGCGCCAGACAATGGCCGGCTTGGCGCGGGGATGCAGCAGTGTGAAGGCGGGGACGGCGGCGGGGGGTGGGGTCATGGGCCTTCTCCAAGGGGGTGATTGTCAGCGCGGGAGTTGAAACGTGAATTCGCCGTTTGGGGTCTGCCGGACATAGCGACGCGGCACATCGCCGAACCGGTCGGGATGCCACGAATGAGAGGTGGAGGTGTCGGATGTCCAGATTAAATGGGTGGAAGAGACATGCTGACGCTCGGTGGTGGTCTCGCTTTCGGAAATCGTCTGGATGACCATGGGCTGCACGAAGCCTTCGGCGATTTGCAGCACGCGGGCCGGCCCGCGGGCCGGAAGGAAATCCGCAGGGGCCCGGCCGTAGAGAATCAACGAGTGAAAGTCATAGTCTGCCCGGGCGATGAAGCTGGTGGCGACGCCCTGCGCATCGGTCCGGATGACGCGCAGGCGTTCATCGTCCTGCAACTCGCCAGTGACTTCCGTCCGTTGGGGCCCGTCGATCCGGACCGCCTGGAAGCGTTCCACGGTGCCGTCGTCGCGGAAGGTGGCGGCCAGGTCCTCGGAATAAGGATGCTGGGCCACGAAGACGTGCAGTTGAGCCGCAAAGGATGCGGTCACGGTGGTGGAGCCGTCCGCCCGGGCGATGGATACAGTCTGGGTGGCCGCCACCGCATCCTTGAACCAGACGTCATAGGCAACGGTGCGGGATTCGCCGACAGCCCCGCCGCCCAGCCCCGCCGTCATCAGCAGGGTCGCCATCCAAACACCGCATCCTTTGTTCATGTCGTCATCCTACGACACCCCTGTCCCGGGGACAATCCCAGACGAACACAAACAGGCCGCCTGAAAAGTCGGGGTCGACTCCGAACCCGTCCGAGTCGGGATGGTTATGGGGCGGGAGGAACGATGGTGATCTTGTACATGCGGAGGGGGCGGTCGGTTTCCACCGGCAACGCGCCCGTGGTGTTGACATTCGTCTGCAGGACCGTCCAGTTCCAGGCATTTCCCACGACCGCGTCCGCGGCATGGATGACATAGGCCCGGGGCGCCCCGGACAGGCTCTTGTCCATCTGGAGATCTGCTTCGAGGCTGTCCACGGGCTGAATCCACTCAATCCTTGGATAGGAGTCAGGATCCCGCGGGTCGGTGTCCGCCCGATATTCCTCCTCATTGGTGTAGGGGTCGCCGTCATAGTTGTCCTCCGGGGCGCCGTTGGCGCCATCGGGATCAAGTCCGACCGCCGCGGCCCAGACTTCGTAGGGCGTGGGCGGCTGCTCGGCGGTGACGGTGATGGTGATGAGCTGTTCGTCGTAGCCGTCGCGCCCGGTGGCGGAAAACAGGAACGTGTGGGGCCCGGTTTCGCCGGTCACCGGCGTGAACGAGAAGCTGTTCGGCGCGGTGAAGTCCCAGTTGTTCGGCGCCAACGTGCTGGCGCAGGCGAGGGTGACGGTGTCGGCCGGATCCTGCGTGACATTGACCGAGAAGGCGAGGGTGGCGCCGACGGAGATGGTGCGGTTGGAAAGGCCCGTGATGACCGGTGCGGGATAGCGGTCCGGGTTGGCGAACATGTCATTGACACTGGTGGCGGTCATGCCGGCCGTCCGGTCGAGCAGGCGGATGTACTGGGCCTGACCGCCCTGATAGGTGGCGTTGGACTGGAAACCGACATAGATGCCGTTGGCGAGAAGTTCGCTGCCTGGGGTGCCTGCTCCCCACAGGTAGTTGGTGGGATTCGCGGAAGCGATGTCCACCACGTTGTAGAGATGGTCGGCCTGGATGCCGAACCAGTTGGCGCCGGTGCCGGTGACCGCATCGACCTTGAAACTGCCGCCGCGGCTTTCATTGGCGCGGAAGTTGTTGTTTACAAAGACGAACACGACGTCCTGGGTGGACACCGGTGCGCCCGGCTGCTGGAACTTGGCAACGGCGAAGATGTCCGGATCCCAGCCGCTGGTGTCCGTGCGCGAGAGGAAGTAATTCTGCTGGGAGCGCAGGGCGGGGGAATTCTGGCGGGCCTGGTTGAGTCGGCTATACACGGCCCGCATGTCCTCCTTCCATGTCGCGGCGTTCCAGATGTTGGTCATGTGGTTGAAGCGCTTGAAGTGAGGGATGGACTTGCCGAAGTTCATCTCGTAGCGCGCAAAGTTGTTCAGCGGGTCAATGCCCATGGAGAAGTCGGTGCGGGGCCCATAGACGGCGGCATCGTTCTGGCCGCCCATTTCCTGGCCGTAGAAGACCATGGGCACGCCATCCATGGCGGCATTGATGGCATACGCGTAGATCAGGCTCCACTGATCGTCGGTGGGAAAAACCTCGTCGTGCGACAGGATGTTCAGAAGGATGGGCGACATTTCAAAGGCATTCTTGCGGACGTCGTAGGCCTCCCATAGCAAGCCGGTGGTGCGGTTCGGGAGGTTTTCTTCGTGCCCGTACGTCTTGTAGGCAAAGTAATCGTTCCGCCAGATGTACATGATGTTTTCGTTGAGGATGTCGAACTGGCGGGAGGAGCGGTAGCCCACGCCGTGGCGCGGAGAGCCGTTCACCACGACAAAGCCGTCGAGAGACTCGGCCATGAAGAGGAAGTCCCATTTCACGGTGCGGGTCTTGTTGATGGTGTATTCCCAGAACAGGTTGGGAAGGCCCTGCGCGAAGTCGCAGCGCAGGCCGTCGATGCCTTTATGGGACTGGTTCTTGGGGGTGCCGGCGGGATGGCCGGTCTTCTGAATCCAGTAGGCCGGATAGGCGGCGAAGTACTCCCACAATTCGCGAGTCGCTTCGGTGGTGAAGCCCTCGAAGTAGTCGTCTTCGCGGAGCTGACGCTTGTGCCACGAGCTGCCCCAGAACCAGTCCATGTTGGCCGGAGGCTTTTGCACCAGGGTGTCATAACGGCCGAAGAAGAAATCGGCGGCGTCGGACCAGCGGGTCAGGGGCGGGCTGAAGAAGTCGAAGCGGTCGGGCGCGACCGCGATATCGGTATCGCCCATGGCTGTGAAGTAGCTGGCGGGTTCCCCGTAGCTGTCCTTCTTGGAGTACCAGGCGGGCCGCACGGCCGAAATGCGGTCGGCGGGGTTGATCGCCACGCCCTGGGAATTTTTCAGGCCCATGGTGACGGCCATCTGGCCGATCTGGCAGTCCCAGGCGGAGTGATTGAAGGTGCCGTCGAGCATGACGCCGATGCCGTGGGCATCGTAGTGGGCGACGAAATTGGTGAATTCCGTCATGGCCTGAGCCGGAGTATCGGGATCGCCCAGGACGGGATTGACCGCCCAGTAATCCCGCACGGCGTAGGGCGAGCCGGGATCATAGGGTTGCCCGGTGGTGGGATCGGTTTCCCGTCCGATGGTTCCGATGGGATGGATGGGCTGGAGCCAGACCATGTTGGCGCCGAGCTCGCGGAGCTTGTTGGTGCTGATCCCGTTGGGCCGGCCGGTGTCGTCGAGATACATGTTGCGGAATGTGGAGCGGCCGGCGAACTGGTCCGAATTCGCCTCTGCCGTCAGCGGATTGAGCTCGTAGAGCACCGTGTCGAGGGCCTTCCGGGGGGAGACGACGACGGCGCAGTCGCGGCGCAGCCCGCTGTCGGTGTAATAGCGCCACGGTCCGCCATTGATTTTCCAGCGGGCGTTGATGCGGTAGACGCCGCAGCGGTTGACGGGCAGGGTCACGGTGTAGCGGCCGCCGCTGAGCGGACTCATGGGGTAGCCCCGGTAGTAGGTGTCGATCGAGGTGGCGGTGACGGAATCCGGGTTTTCATCGCCCGGCAGTTTGGCGAAATCGCGGCGATTCAGGTTGCTGAACAGTTCGATGGCCGTGATCTGGTTGGTGCCGCCGGCCCGGGGTTCGACGATCACGCTGATGTGTTCCTGATCGCCCCTGGCTTCGTCGAGGAAGAATCGGCGCAGGCCGTAGTTGGCGTCGTTGGTGCTGTTGTTGACCACCGTCCACATCTGGGGGTGGCCGCCATCAAAGTTGCCGTCGCCGTCCTCATCGCGGATGGATGCGATCGGAACCCGCAGGATTTCGAAAATCTCGAGATTGCTGTTGTCCTCCCACTTGGCAGGCACCTGGGCGACAAGCGGATCGCCGTCGTTGTTGGCATAGACCCCAACGGTGATGTAGATCGCCGGCGGGACCGAACCGAACTGGTCGACGAGGTCGATGACGCCTTCGAGGTAATTGTAGGTTGCGCTGGAGTTCGAATTAGCGTTGGTGGTGGCGCCGGCGGCATTGAACCAGCCGCACCACTCATTGCCGCCCTCCGCGGCCAGATAGGGGAAATTGGTGGGCAGGAACACATAGCCCTGTTTCATCCATGGCGCCGCCGTGGCGTCACCGAGTTCCTTATGGAACATGATGAAGTGGTCGTTCTGGATGCCGGAATGCGGGCCGGTACCCCAGGTGGCAAGATAGAGCTTGGTGCCGCGGACGGCGGCCCAGAGTTTCATGCCGTTGTATTCGGCGATCTCAAAGGCCTCGCTGTCAAGGGCCGCATCCATGAGGAAGCCGGGGGCGGGGGCGCCGGCCACGACGAATTGCCAGTCGCGCCCGTCCCAGATTGAACCGCCGTCGAAGAAGGTGACATCCACCGAACTGGCCGTGGCGGGCACCCCGTAGGTGGCGGTCCAGTTGGTGCCGCTCTTGGTCATGGGAGTGTCCTGGACGGCCTGCCAGGAACCGGTGGTGCGCTTGGAGTGGCCGATGTGCATGACCACCTGCGCCGCGCCGGCGAGGGTGCCTTCGTTGGGCGTATAGGTGATCGTGATCGTCGCCCCCGTCATCACGGCCGTCGGAGAGACGATGCAAGTCGAAGGGAGGGTGCCCGGGTCGCCGGAGGGCTTGGAACTCCCGTCATAGATGTTGTACTTGTAGATGTTGCCGTCTTCAACGTAGCCGGCATAGACCTCGTCGTAGTTCGAGTAGCCGTCGCCGTCGGAGTCCTTCCGGTCGTCCCATTGCAGCTCGAAGAAGGTCGAATGGTTGTAAGGGTTCAGGCGGGTCCAGTTTTCCCCGGGGTCGGGCACAAAGTTGTAGTTGCTGTCACCCGGCCAGGGCTGGTCGGCGCCCGGCGCGCCCTGGTCAAAGAACGGCATCTCGACATTGTCGGGCAGGCCGTCGCCATCGGAGTCGATGTGGTTGCCGCCGTACAGATTCAGGACCACTCGCTTGACGACGGTGTTGTCGCCATCCTGCAGAACGAAAAAGTGCGCGCCGTTGATGAACGCGCCCCAGAGACGGTTGGTGACAACCCGGCCTTCGTTGTCGCGCTGGACGACCTGGCCGTTGAAGACGTTGGTGTAGTTGCCGCTGTTCCAGGGCAGTTCATACTCCTCCCAGTGCAGGCGGGTGCTGGCGGAGGCGCCGGCGGCCCCCAGCTTGAAGAACGGCAGTTCGGCCACATCGTCGCCGGGCGTCTTGTCCGGGCAGTCCAGCACCAGTGCCAGCGCGGGATTGGTCCGGTTCTGCACCGTGATGTTCTGGGTGGCGGTGCTCTCGTTGATCTTCGCACGTGGATTGGCGTAGTTGTATTCGGTGGCGCGCACGGTGACGGTGTGGGCGCCGGCGGAAAGCCCGGAAAGCGCGAAGCGGAAGGTGCCCTTCATCATTTGATCGGCCGGTTGTTCGGCGCCGCCATCGACGGAGACAAACACCTCGTAGGCGGTGAAGTCGGGGTTGTGGATGGTCAGCAGGGCATCGCCCTTGAAGGTGGCCGGACAGTCCAACACGAGTTCGGGCCCGTGCCGGTCGATGTACACAACCTTGGTCTGGGTGTTGAAAATGGCGGCATAGGCGGGATTGCGCTGGGTGAAGGCGCGGGCCTTGACGACATGCAGGCCTTCGGTCAGGTTCGTGGTGGGGATGGTCATCGTATAGACGCCGCCGGAGGCGGGGCGGTTCATGTTGTAGAAACGCCCGGAAACACGGCCGCGGTTCACGTCGAACCAGTTGGTGATCCCCAGCTCGATCCCGGCGCCCCACTTGAGCATGATGTTGTCCACGGTGATGCCGGCAGGCACATCGGTGGCTTCGGATTCGACCGTGATCGAGTCGCCGGTGATGCGCACGACCTGCTGGGTGCTGTCGGGGACGTTGTTCGTGGCGCCGCCGGGATGGACCCACGCCATGGTGGCGGCGGGAGTTCCATTTTCCTTGAACACCAGGCTGACGCCATCGGCGCACAGCGGCGCATACACGACCCAGCCCTGACCGTTGTTGCCCGGCACGCGGATGTTGGCCTTGCCGCCGCTGACCGTGACCTGGTCCCCGTTGTTGCCGGTAAAGTCTTTCAAGACGGTGCCGTCGGGGAAGGCGCAGTCCAGGTTGTGGGTGATGTCTCCGCCGGAATCATTCAGGGCCAGGATCATGATGCCTTCGCCCGCGTTGGGCTGGCCGTTGCCGTTCAAGTCATCGTAGCGCTCGAGTGCGAAGAAGTCGGCGTCGTTGTCCCAGCGTTTCTGTTCATTGCCGCGGGCGAAGTTCTGGTTGATCCAAACCAGGTTGGCGAGGGCGCCTTTGTCGGGAAACTCGTTGAGGGCGTAGTCGTCGTAGCCGGGATACATCCAGGTTCGCGGACCGCCGGGAGCCCACGCCACACGGCCGTAGTCGGCCCAGGAGATGTTGTTGCCCGTGTAGTACACCATGGGCACCCCGACGTGGCAGAGGATGTAGGCATAGGCGAGATTCGCCTTGGCGCCATCGGCCAGGACGCTGTCGTGACCCCAGACATAGGTGACCCCGGTGGAGGGCCCGAAGTCAGAGCCGAAGGCGCCGAGTCCGGACAGGTTGCCGGTGAAGCAGGAATCGGCGGTGCTCTTCATCTGGGCGTCGAGGAAACGCATTGGATTGCCGGTGCCTTGGCGGTACCAGTATTCGATCTCGGACCAGGGTGAGAGAATCTCGGCGAAGATGAAGGCGTTGGTGCGGTCGCGGTCGTTGGCGAAAAGATCAGTCGGGTTGCCGCCGAAGGTGTAGCTGCGGCGCTGGGCATAGTTCCACTGGGCCTCGTGGAGGAAGCCGGCGCCCCGCCAGCCGAAAAACTCGTAGGGGGTGTGCTTGCCGGCGTCGAGTCGCAGGCCGTCGTAATCAATGGCGTTGCCCAGCCAGACAATCCAGCGGTAGAGCATCTCTGCAGCGGTTTCATTGGTGTAGGCGTAGGGATAACGGTCGTACTGCCCGACGTGGCGCAGGTAGGAGGTGCCGTCGACAAAGTTGAAGCTCTGCCCGTCGGAGTCGGTTTTGGGACCGGTGAAGCGCTTGGGATCGGGATTGAGGGGGTGGTCCTCGGTACGAATGTCGGCCAGGTTGGCCAGATCCGTCCACATGGTGGCGCCGTAGCCCTCGTGGTGGTACCACCAGTTCATGCGCGGGGCGCGCTTGTAGTTCAACGTGTTGACATAACCCTCCTGCCACTGTACGTGGAAATCGGTGGCTGTCATGCCGGGATACTCGCGGAAGTCCGGACCGTTGCCATTGTGGTTCATGACAATGTCGGGAATGATCTTGATGCCCAGCCGGTGCGCGTTGTCCACCATGTTTCGCAAGGAACCCCGCGACCCGTAGCGGGTTTCCCGGGTGCCGCGCTGGGGCACGTCGCCGAGGTCAAAGCGGTCGTAGAGGCTGTAGCCCACGTTGCCCCATTTGGTGCTGGTGCCCGTTGGCGCCTTCGTCGGCGGGGGAATCCAGAGGCTGTCGTAGCCGATCTCGGCCACCTTCGGCAGTTTCTGGTACATCTCGTCCCAATCGGTTTCGAACCACTGGAGCATGACCTCGGCTGGCGCGGGACACGCAAAGGACAGAACGCAGAACAACAGGAATGTGCGCAGGAGCAAGGCGAAACGTTTCATACTACTTCTCCAGAGGGCATGATGGAATGGACCGCGGTGGCGCTGGGGAGCCTACAACATGCGCAGAACCTACGCAAAAACACAATAGAGGTAAAGCGTTATTTCCATGACACGCGCGGCGAGGGAAGAGACGACCGGCAGCCTGCCGGACAGCCGCGCTTGGTTCCGAACCCCCTTGCGCAAATATGCTTGCAGAGGATTATTCCCCGTGCGATTCTACTACAGCAAGCAACGGTACGGATTCATTCCGACAGGTCCGAAACGGGAACCGCTTGCTGAGAGGAACAGCCCTTGTTCGAGGAGTGGAAACAGGCCCGACGCGACATCGTGGCGCGGTACGAATTGAAGTATCTCGTTCCTCAAGATGTTGTTCCGGAAGTCCGCCGCTTCATTTCCCACTTTTGCCTCCCGGATCCTTACGCCCGCGGAACGCCCCCGGAGTACTCGATCACAACGATGCAGCTCGACAATATCCAGTATGCGCTGCACCACGCCAAAGAGCGGGAACTGCTTAACCGTTTCAAATTACGCGTGCGAACCTATGGGGACATTGGCTCCACCCCGGTCTTCACGGAAATCAAAGCCAAGTTCGAGAACGTTGTTCATAAATGGCGCGCAGCCATCCCGTTCGAGGCCTGGCATCCGACGCTCCTCACTGAGCCGTATATACCCCGAATCTTTCGCAGCCAGCGCCAGGAGATCGACTTCCTGCGCTTTAAGCGCCTGGTCCGCGAGCTGGATGCCCGCCCCGTCGCCCTCGTGCGCTATGTCCGCGAATCGCACGTGGGCAAGATGGACCGCTATGCCCGGGTCACCTTCGACCGCCGGTTGGAATACCAGATGACGGACTCCTGGACAGGGTTTGGGCGCGGCGGCCGGTGGCGCGGCATGGATTCCGCTACAGCGCAGGATGCCGGACTGCCGTTTTCCGCCGTGGTGCTGGAAGTCAAAACGCTTTCGCATCCCCCCCTGTGGGTGATTGATCTGGTGGAGCGGTTCCAGTTGAAGCGGTCCGGGTTTTGCAAGTACTCCACCGCCATCTGGCGCGAAGGCGTGTTCCGCCGCTGGCCGGAAATGGGACACCTCACGGCGGAGGAACTGGCCCTGGCATGATCGATGCGCTCTCCATGTTTTTCGGGCCCCAGCCCGTCCTCACGCCCGCCCTGGTGGCGGGCAACCTCGTGCTGAGTTGCCTGCTGTCGCTGGTGTTCGCCCTAGTCTACCAGTACACATTCCGCGGCTTCACTTATTCGCGTTCCTATATCCATACCATGGTGATCGGCAGCATGGTCACCTGCATGCTGATCATGGCCGTCGGCAACAACCTCGCCCGCGGCATGGGCATCCTTGGCACCCTGGCCATCATCCGCTTCCGCACCCCCGTGCGCGATCCGCGGGACGCCATGTTTCTGTTCGCCTGCCTGGGGGTCGGAATCTCCTGCGGGGCCGGCATGCCGCTGGTGGCGGCCATGGGCACCGGAATCATCAACCTTGTCGCGCTGTTCCTGCACTGGACGCCCTTTGCCTCGCGCCGGGAATATGAAGGCATGCTCCGCTTCACCATGCCGGCCCAGGACGATCAGGCCGAACGCGATGTTCAGGACATCCTGGTCCGCTACTGCTCTTCCTTCTATCTGCTGGGCATGCGCGACGCCGAACAGGGGAATTGCCTGGAGTTTTCCTATCAGGTGCGGCTCCTGGATCCGGCCTACCAGAAGGATCTGGTGGAAGCGTTCAAGCAATCCAACCGCTTTGAAGATGTGGTGCTGCTCATGCAGCGCACCACCATCGAACTATAGGGGCTGGAACCGTGGTCAGCCGCGAATTCAGGCGCGAAACCATGCGGGTGCCATGGCGTCTCCAGTGGCGACGCCTGGCCCGGTGGAGCTTCCTCCTGCCCATGCTGGCGCTGATTCCTTTCCTGCTATGGTTTTTAATGGCCGCGGACGGCAGCGGTGGCGACCGCTTTCTAGGCCTGGTGGAGGCCGAATCCGAAACCGTGGGCGCGGTCGGTACGGTCCGCATCCTTTCCATCGAAGTCCGCCCCGGACAACACGTTGAACCCGGCGACATCCTGGTGCGCCTGGATCCCGCCGGTCCGGCCCTTGATGCCGCCGTACAGGAGGCCCGGCTCCTGGACTATGAACAGGGAACTGTGCGCTACCGCCAGACGCTCCAGGAATCCGAGCGCCGTTGCCGCCAGATTGTTCAGGAAGCCGCCGTCGCCCTCGAAGCCGAACAGATGAACCGCGCCCGCGATGAAGCGGAATTGGCCGGGCTCAAGGCCGAGATCGTGCGCCTGCAGCCCCTGCTCGAACAAGGCCTGGTCGGCGAGATCGAATTGTCATCCCTGCGCCCCAAGGCGGCGGCGTTGGAACAGACCGTAAGCCGCTACGAACCCTTGATGGCCGCGCTGCAGACCCGTCATGAGCAAGCGCTCCAGGACTTGGAGGAGGTGCGGGCCCTGCTTGCGGAGGCCGGCCAGATTCTTCCGGCGACGGCATCCGCCCCGTCGCGGGAAACCGCCCCGGGCACCCGGACCGCCAGCATTGCTAACGAGGCTGCTGTACTCCGAGCCTCTCGCGCGGGCGCCGTCTCCCGCATCCAGTACCAGGCGGGCGATGTCGTCGTGGGGGGCGAAGCCATTGTACGCATCACCGCGGAGCGTTCCAACTACATCACGGGCATGCTGACCCAGCGCCAGTTGCTGCGTGTCGTCATCGGCGACCGCGTCGTGGTGTCCCGTACTGCCGATCCGGCCCATCCACCCCTGGAGGCGGTGGTCGAGTCCATCGATCCGGAAGTCATGGACCTGCTCGATCCCTTCAATCCCGCGCCGCGCTTTCCCATCCGCGGCCGCCGGGTGCGTCTGCGCCTGGTCGATGCAGAAGCCCTGCTTGTGCCGGGTGAAACCGTCACCTTGCGCTTGCGGCGTTCCGGAGTGCCCTGGGCGGAGTTCTGGCCCTTCAGTCGCTAGCGAGCCACGGCGCCTGGGCAGCGCCCCCGCCCGCGGATGGGCGGCTCATTCCGGCAGGGGAGCGCCGCAGGCAATCCAGAACCCGATGCGCGCCTCCAGGTAGGCATGTTCCAGGGCGCTGGTTTCAATGGCCACATCCGTAATCTGCTCCAGAATCTGGATGGTTTCATCCGGCCGGAGCAGCCGGTTGCGGCGCAACAGATTCAGTTGCCGGGCGAGTTCGGTTACGGCGGGATGAAGGGTTTCCTTGAAACGCTCCAGGTCGTCACGGGTCTTGCGCAGCAGCCGCAGGCGGGTCCGCAGGTCGTGCCGGGCGGACCGCCGGGAATTCTGCAGATCGGCGCGGGCGGCCTCGGCCAGCCCGCGGGCTCGGGAAGACTGGCGGGACAACCACTGAAAGACGGGAATTTCAATCGCCGCCTGCAGACTCCACTCCTCGGCGTGCTGGGAACCGGTCTCGCGCCCGGATTCCTGTTCCCGGAGACGGGCTTGTTCATGGGAGGATTCGCGGGAAGAACGCAGCGTGCCATCGGCGTAGGCGGTTTGCGTCCGGGATTGTCCGCCGGCGGTTTCCCGGGCGCGGGAGCTGGCGTCAAAACCCGCGGAACGGTTGCGCCGGTCACGGTCATAGGCCAGATCAACGCTTTGGATCCAGGGAATGTTTTCCGCCCGGGCGGCATGGTGTTCGGCGATCAGTTCACAGGCCTGCCAATAGGCGCAGGCGATGTCGGGCCGGCGGGCATGGACTTCGTGAACGAGGGGTTCGATGGCCTCCCGGGTGATCTCGCCGACCGGCAGCCAGTCCCACTCCGCCTCGAGGGCGTTGGGGTCGATCTCATGCCCGGTCAAACGGGCCAACTCGGAGAGAAGGTCGGCGCGAACATGTTCGGCCCTGGCCAGGCGTGTTTGAATGCCCAGCGTGCGGCGCAACGCGTCCGCCTGGTCCGTGACCGGCCGGTTCGCCACCTGGCCAAGTTCTTTCCGGGCCACCGCATCCAGACGAAGCAGGAGCTGGATCTCTTTCCGGACCTGCAACAGGCGCGCCGCCAGGACCGCGGTTTCTTCGGTGATGTCGAGCTGCTCCTGGCCCAGACGGGCGGCGGCGGCGTGGAACCGCGCGTCCGCCAGGCTGACCTGGGCCGCATAACTCCAGGGATTGGGCGGATACAGCCGCACGCCGACACTCCACCCGTCGTCGCTGTAGTTTTCCCAACTGTAGCGTTCGCCCGTGGTTTGCCGCCAGGACGAGGATTCCCGGATTTCCTGCTCGCGGGATCGGGGTTGGTTGATGGGCAGGATATCCTGCGTAGCGCCCGTCCGCGTTTCCCGGCTGGAGGTCGAACGGGTTCCGGATTCCGTGCGGTGATCGGATCCTTCCGCGTCCGTCTGGCTTCCCCCGGCACGGATTTCCGGAGAACGCAGGATGCGGGCACGCCCGGCCTGCAGGTCCATGCGGCGCAAATCATGAAGGCGGTTGCGGATGGCCGGGTCGTTGGCCAGGGCCGCATTGATCAGATCCAGCGGTCCGGTCGGACCGGCCGGGGCAGGGGAGGCCTCGAACAATTCCTCGAGGCTGGCCGCATCGGTATAGAGCAATGTCGCTTCCGGACGGGGCGGGGCAAAAGCCGCGCAGCCGCCAGCGAACAGTCCCAATCCCGCCAGCAGGAGCCCCCGCCCGACGCCATGTACGCCCGGCCGGATTGTCACCGGAATGATCATGCTCCATCTCATGCGCGAGGCGGGCGTGCGCAACCGCCTACTCGGCCGCCGCCGGAACGGGTTCTGGCGCAACCTCCGCCCCGGGCTCCTCCTCCGGCTCTGCGGACCCGGCCTCCGGCCTCCATTCCTCGTCCCCCTCTTCCTCCAGCGGGGAAAAATCGTCTTCCTCGTCGAACTCCATTTCATCAAACTCCATCATCTGTTCCATCATCGCGGCCATCGCCTTTTCCCGGACTTCCTGGATCTTCCGGACGACCGCTCCGATGTCGTCCAGGCGGAAACGCACCCGCGACATCATGCCGCCCATGGCCTTGTAGGACAGGCCACCCAGGCTGCCGGAGCCCGCCGGAATGAATTCCGCATGCCGGCTGCCGGTTTGGGAGTCGAAGAGCTTCGTATACGCGCGCATCGCATCGAACAGCGCCGCATGCGCCAGATCCACCAGCTCCGGATCCGCCACCGGGAACAGGGCTTTCCATGACGCCATCTCGGCCACCGGCGATGCCACGCCATCGAGAGCGCGATCCACCACGGCGTCCGTCAGAGCGGAATCGCCGAGGCAGGCCAGCGCGCCACCGGGAATCCAAGCCAGTTCAACCGCCAGTTCCGTCGACAGGCTCTTGGGCCAGGCATCCTTGATTTCATCCCCGGGCATCAGGCGGTACACCAGGCGGTCCACGGGAATATCCCGATAGGTGCGCGGTTCGCCGGTCACCAGTTCGAAACGGACGGGCATCACCTCGCTAGCCGTCAGGGACTGGAACATTTCGTTGACGCCCTGCAACAGTTGCGCCGTCAGGGCGCGCGCAGCGACCGGATCTTTCAGCGCGAAGTACTCGGCCAGGCGCAGCGGATTCTCCAGCGTCGGCGGAAACAGGGCAATGCCGAAGTCGCCGCCCATCTGCTGCCAGTAAGCCTGGGCGAGATCCATACAGGCGTCCAAGGCCTCGGGGCTCATGGTACCCGGCACTAGGTTCATCAAGGCCTTCACATAGCGGAAATAGGCCGGGGCCAGCAGATTCAAGTCGCCCAAATGCAGGGTTTCCACCATTAACGTTTCGGGCAGGTTGACCACGGACGCGGCGGCCGATGGCGCGCCCACCGTTGTGAACCAGTTGTGGAACGTTGTCCCGGGCACCGGAACCACCCGCGAATGGACATTCAGGTTCCCATCAGCTACCCCGACACTGATAACGACGGATTCCATTTGCCGGGCGACCGCCAGATACGCCCGGGCATACAGATCGCTTATCTCCGCCACGGGGGCGGGGACATCGTCATTCGAGCGGTAGACCCGGCCCATTTCCTCAAGAAGTTTCTCCCCGAATTCCGCCGCCAGCGCCGTGGGATGCAATTGAATCGCCACATCCCCCTCCACGGGCAGGATAGGGGGCAGGTCCGCCATGGCCGCGTCGGCCCGGCGGACATCGTCGGCCGTCAGGCCCGCAATCAGGATGCCTTCGCGCGGCAGGAAATACATGTCCTGCCAAGGCGTGCCCGCCGCCGGATCGGCCTGGTAATACAGGATGCCGTCAGCGGTTTCGGCAGCCTGCTTCCAGCCCGTATGTCCCAGGCCTTCCAGAAACTCGGCGCCTTCCTTGTCTACCGGCAGCAGCACGGCCACGCTCCCTTTGTCCGTGCGGCCCGCCAGCCATAACGCCCGCACCTTCTCGTAGGGCTGGATCCCCATGCCCGGCATCGTGCCCAGGGCGCCATACAACATGAGCGTCAGCGATTCCTTCGGTATCGGGTTGCCCGTCGCCTTGCTTAATTCAAATCCGGCCGCGGCCAGGCTGTCCAAGCCCCGCACCTCGAGAATGCCCAGGACCGCCGGGGCCGCCGTCGCCGGCACGGAAAAGGCCGCCAAACTCAACACCACCACCAGCACCAGCAAGATGTTCCATCGGTTCATGATTGCTCCTCCACGGTTTGTTTGCCCATCACTCCATCTGTCGCAGGCTTGACGGGGCCGGCCTATTCCTTTGACGGCCCCCAGTATAGGCCTCGGCGTCTCCCGGGGGAAGAAAAACCGCACCGGATCAAAAAAAACGCTTGCATCCTGAACGCCGGTTCAGTTATTCTCCCGCTCGAACAAACAGACTGCCGTGGAGAAACCGCCATGCCTCGTGACATCCGACTTGCCGAGAAAATCCTGCTCCTGCGCCGGTTCTGGCGCCGGGAACGCCGTCCGCCCACCTATGCCGAAATGCTCGACCTCTTCGGCTATAAATCCAAGAACGCCGTCTTCGGCCTCCTGGCCCGGCTGGAGGAGGCCGGCTATGTCGCCAAGGACGCCAACGGCCGACTCGCCCTGCTGCCCCGCCTGACCGGCACCGTCCGCATCCTCGGGTCCATCGCCGCCGGTTTCCCCACCGCCGAGGAAGAACAGGAAACCGACGCCATTACCCTCGATGAATTCCTCGTCAAGAACCCCGACCGCACCTTCATGCTGACCGTGCGCGGCGACTCCATGATCGATGCCGGCATCATGGCCGGCGACATTGTGCTGGTGGAGAAGGGGCCCCGGCCCAATCAGCACGATATCGTTGTCGCCCGGGTGGATGACGAGTGGACGTTGAAATACTATGTCCAGGACAAGGCTGGGGTGCGCCTCGAACCCGCCAATCCCAAGTACAAATTCATCCGCCCCCGGCGGTCGCTCGAAATCGGCGGCATTGTCCGCGCCGTCATCCGTAAATATTGACCCCCGCATCTCGGGATTTGGCCAGACACCCTTTGGCCACGTCTTCCGTCGGCGGTAACAGCCGCCAGTAGGGCTCGCCAATGAGGATCATCCCCCCGGGGCGAAGGCTTCGCGCCAGAAGCGCAACTGTGCCGGCCACGCCCCCGGCGATCCACGTGGCCCCGACACAGGCGGCCGCCCCGCAGCACCCCCGGACTATGCCCCGATCACTTTTTCAAAAAATCACTTGCCTCGTAGAAGGCACTCTGGAACCCATTGTTCGCATCATTGTCATTATTCGTTTTGGCGATGGCCTCGACCTTCGGCCAGTCGATAAACGATTTAGCTAGGGGCCATTACGCTTTCATTCTGCGGAACCAACCAGCTTCCCGGGCAAATGCCCCCATCGTCACGCCGACGCCCCCAATACAGAATGTTTTTAAAAAGGCCGGTTGATTGCGTAAAAGACCCGGCAAGAAATATGATAAGCACTGTCAGTTGCAGTAAATAGAGGCTAATCGCTCCACGCATAATATACAGTGTGGAATAATTTCTCTCGCGGTGCACGAGGTAGGCTTTTGCTCGAGCGTGATCCGTTAGTTGTTTCATATGTATTCTCTGCGAACGTCAGCGTTCACCGTCGCGCCGCTTGCGGCGCGTAATGGTGGAACGCCTTGTTGAACTAAGCCGCTACGCGGCAGTTGAGTAATTAGGCGGCTGTCGTTCCGATTCACGGGGGGCATCATACCTAGGAGGCGGGTGGACAATCAAGTCCGTCCGCAATCCAGGAGAACCGACATGA
>Ga0209312_1000515_pt1 | contig 34856 bp, 62 predicted proteins | sample BioC13SIPDNA_4_FD_185744 | JGI IMG/M metagenome (GOLD analysis project Ga0209312, IMG submission 185744) | Anaerobic biogas reactor microbial communites from Washington, USA - Biogas_R1_B C13 SIP DNA (SPAdes) (version 2) | ecosystem: Engineered > Bioreactor > Anaerobic > Unclassified | place... | reverse complement strand
AATAAGAATATAAGATATACCCATGTCACTCGCATTAATTGTAATATCTGCTGCTGTCGGCTTCTTGTTTTATGAAGTGTATACACTCCAGAAAAAGGCTAAAAAAATAGAAGAATAGCTAAGACTGTGATTCTTTTTTCTTAGCTTCTGCTTTCCGTATAATATCCTGCTGAATACTATGATACGTGGCTAATTTATTCATAGCATCCTCCTCATCAGGGGTCCCCCCGAAGAACTGCTCCGGATTACTATAATATAATATGTAATTCGCAAACTCAGGGTAATAAAAACGGCCCACCTCAGCAGGTCCTACTCCCATTTTATGGGTGAGGTAGGCTTTCCCTGCGAATATCTGTTTCAGGATTTCCTCTTCACTTCTAAAGGGGTACCATCTTCTTGTGATTCGGATTTTTTATCTACATTAGTTATGTCCATTATCTCCCCGATAAGTTCCATAACATTCCCCGGTTGCCGGTACTTCAAGGGTAATGGCTCCCCCGTTTTGGTATTGAGAACTGTGACATCTATTAAGGTTTTAATATCCTTACCACAAGCGTCTAGGAAATCCTCACCACTTATCCTGATCCCCTCTTTCTCTTCCTTGGTGAGGGTTTTCTTTTTCAATTTCTTCTTTAAGTTGGCTTCGGCTTCTTGTTCTAGTTTACCTCGGCCATTGGTGATTCTGAATAATATTTTCATATCATCTACTTGGACGGGTAGGATGACATATTCCCCTTCATCGGGGGTTTTGAATGTTTTGGGTTCTTTAAATAGTAATGTCAATCTTATTCACTCCTCATAGAAACTATTAAAAAAAAAATGGGGTGGATAAGCCCTTGCATTATGGGCTTATTCCGGTACAATCAAAATCGGCGTAGCATCCACTGAGAACTCCAAGGACCGGGTCATATTATCCCCATCCTTCACATCACCCAAACTCTTAGGCACAATCTTACCATTAAAGTAATAACAACCCAGGAAAGTACCACCACCATCGTTGGCAGCCCCAGTATACATAGGGATACGGACTAATCGGGTGGCGGGTTCGGTGATCATGGTATAGGCATCGTAGCCATTTTGTGGAGTGTAACCCCCACTGTAGGTTTCGAAGAGTAGTTTCTTGTCTACATCGAAGTCACTGAAAATTGAGTCCTGGCTGACGGTGATGGTCTGCCCCGCATACGATGTTCTCTTAATTTCACTTCCGAGTTCTCCGACCTCGGTGCTGTCCTGTTTAATATCAATCTTTAAACTCTGGGCAATATACGGCCTTAACAGTTCATAGTAGGTGATAACTACTTGGTCCACAGTAGCCGCCGGAGCCTCATGGAGTGTGACCTGACCATACACCAAATCACCAGTATCCGAGTCAGTAACGGTGTCAATACTATCCACCACCACCTCCGTATACACCGGGCTTTCACCCCCGGTTTCCACAAGCTCCACCGTCACATCATCCGGCTCAGGGGTTAATCCCATACCCCTCTGAGGGTATATTGGATAATCCTCAGCGGCTAATGTGAATGCCTTATTAACTCCATTGCAGGCTCCAGTCATCACGACACGGGTCCTAGGGATACCGACTTCCATTGTCACGTTCTTACTGTTTAGTACGTCTTTAAGTGCTGAATCAACGTGCATATCTTTAATCCTCCTCTAATTTTTTTTCTTTAGCTTTTTTAGGTGTTTTCATAAATTCATTTAATGATATTGTGAGTTTGAAACGTTCCCGGAAGTTTTCATAAAGCCTTTGAGCGGTTTCTGGCTCAGTTTTTATGTAGGGTTTTATGGTTTCCCGGAGGTCTTTCTGGGTTTTAATTACCATTTTTCTATCAGCTCGTCACTTTTTTGTTCACCACGGTCACGTCTAGGGGGATTATGGCCCCGGCACATAGTGTGGGTTCCTTGGATTTAGGGGTGATATTAACACTCCGTCTTTGTATTAGGTTGTTAAGTCCATGCTCTACACGTAATCCGGGGACTCCAAGGGTTTTGTCGTCTTCGATTTCTGCGAGTACTTTGCTGATCATGGTCTCCAATGTTTCATAACTGGATTCACTCTCACCAGGGGTGAGGAGCATCAATAATCCTTCACTTAGTATGCTCCCCCGGTCTCCGATGGGGTGGATGGCCTTCTTACTATCACCAAGTCCGAATATAGCGGTGTTCCCCATGTAGAGTGTTAGAACCCCGGGGCTGCCGGTTAATACGGTTTTAAGGAGTGGTTGACCCTCGACTGTGATGCCTTGTAGCATAGTTTTAATGGCTGTTCGTGCTTCGTTAAAATCATACGCCATCGTGTTCTACTCCAGTAGGTCATTATAGAATGATTCCAATCTTTGTTCAATGTATTGGTCAGCACGGTCAGCGGCTCGGTCAGGGAACGGATTAGGAGCTGTTCCGGGGTGCATAACCCGGCGGACAGGATGTTCCGCCCCTTCCCAGTATAACCAAGGACTTCCCTCAATAACATGGGGGCGGGTTCCAAGGATAACAAAAGCCGCGTGCTCCACAGTAGGCCAAATTAACCGTTCCAATGAGGACACTTCATCCGTGGTGATGCTATTCTGCAAATCACCCAACCGTACCGGAGCCTCATCCTTCATCAACACCTCCACATCTGCTGCGAGGTCATCGAGTAAGTTAGTGAGGGCACTGGGTAGGCGGTCAGCTATGCGGCTGAGTTCGCCTTCAAGGGCTTGGCTACCGATGTTAATATCAATACTACCCATAATCTTATTCCTCTGGTTTGGTCACTGCCAAGAACCTTATGGGGCTTCCACGGTTCCCCGTGTCCTCTTCATCACCGAGATAAGAGTCAACATATCCCTGGAGTATCTCCAGGGCTTCTTCCTCCCACTTAACCGCCGTGGGGCTGAGTTTGTCCTGGTTACTGAGTAGGATGTTAAGGATGGCCGCCGCTGAAAATAGTGTCCCCGCATCAATGAACTCCTGCGGGGTGCTTGTTGGAGTTTCAAAATCGCTAATGTTCTGATTAATGAATCGGTCCACCCGGTTATCTCCCTGGGTGCACCCCTCCACGATTAAGTCACTGTCATCAGCGTAGTTGTATTCCTTTAGTAAGACTGCTAATCGGTTTGTATCGGCGTATGCCATCCCCCATCACACTCCATTAGGTTGCTGCGGTAGCTTCCAAGGTCGCGTAAGTAGCACCATTCGAGATGCACAGATAAGCCTTACCAGACGCATGACTGTCCTGATAAACCCCTACAAAACCAGCACCCACATCCGCGGCGGCCCCAAAGGCGGATACACATTCAGCGTTGGTAGGTGCACCCGATGTGTCACTGGTAGCGTAATCGAGGGGTGCCAGGCTGGTCACAGCATCAAAGACACCATTACTGTCCAAGGTGGCTACGGTGGCAGCGGCACTGTCCTGGAAGATTATCTTATTCGCAGCATCCGCGTCTCCCATTTTCATGATTATGTCTTCATCACCATCGGCTACTATGGCCATATCGGTGGCGGTTTTGGCGGTTAGGGTTGCGATACCAGATACATTCCCAGTCACATTCCCAGTCACATTCCCGGTCACGTTACCCGTGACAGGACCAGCAAGTCCAGCGGCGGATGTGATTAATCCATTACCATCTATCTTAGCCACCTCAACCCCGTCACTGTCCTTAATGGATAACTTCTTGGATGTGTCATTTGCTCCAAGGGTCATCACTATATCCTTAGCCGATGCGGCGGTGATTGCCAGGTCAGCGGCGGTTGCTACTACTCCAGTGACGAGTACCCCGCCATTGTCGATTATTGCGTTTTTTAATTCTTTAATTTCAGATACTAAACTCATAAGTAATTCCTCCGTTCCTCCTAATTTACATAAAAAAAAGGGTTAAAAGTAGAATAAAAATAATTATTCTACTTATGGGGCGGTGTCATCAGGGAAACAAACAACAACAGCCTCTTCATTCTCAAAGTCCTGATCAGTCTCCGCAGTCAAGAACCAATCAGTCCTCCTGTAAGCAGCCTGACGCTCTGGTTCAATGGTAACATCCTCAAAGATACCATACACCAAGTTACTTGGGTCAACCATCAGGATCGGTTCATCATAGGCAGCACAACCAGCAGCACTATCCAACACCGGAGCGTACTTGACAGGGTGGCCTTTGTATGGCCGGGCCACACCAGTCATCATGGCTTCATCCCCGGCAGGGGTTAATCTGTCTCCCCATTCATCCACATAGGCATCGAAGTAATCGAATCCCATGTAAAAGGTTACATTTCCAGGGTTGCTCATGTAGGCTTTAGGATAAGCAGCACGGCAGGCGTTAAGTGCCCCGATGATTCCATCTGCGGCGAAGTCGAAGTCTTTACCGGATCCGGTTCCGTAAATGAGTTGGTCACTGTCTGCTCTTTTAATCCATCCATCCTGGGCGTGGAGTTCTGGGATTGCTCCTCCATCTCCACTACCAGTATATTTGGCGGTGTCACCAAAGACGGCTCGTTCTTCCCAGTCTGCTCCGGCCTGTTCACTAAACATTGACACCAGGCTGGACTCGAAGTTAGGAGCCTCCAAAGTCCGGCGGGCGGCTTGGTCAGTTAATGACGTAGCGGCCACAAATTCCTTAGCAGTGAGTACGTTTTGGCTGAAGGTGGGTTCATTGAAGGTTGTTATGGCATTGCCTTCAGTGACAACTTGGGTAATCCTGGACCCGAATCCTACACGGTCTATGTTTTGGACTTGGCTGTTCATCCTTACCTGACGGGCATCAGCGAGGATGGTTCTTCCTTGGGTGGCTTCTTTCACGTATTGGTCGAAGTATCCGGGTTGTAGGACACTGGATCCAAGGGTGGATATTGTGGTCACGGCTTTTAGGGCCATTTCGTTGAGGTAATCAATATTAGACATATTCTTTTTCCTCCGTTAAGTTTAAATACAATAATGTGGTATACTATCCATAGGACTAAGAAAAGAAATCCCCTATGGCTTTATAAAAAAAAATTTCTTATACTCGTAGTTTCCGGCCGTAAATATCCCGGCCTTCTTCAACACGGAACTTCTGGGCAACCTCGGGTTCGGGGGTGTCATCCTGTCCCCTAATACCTTGGGATTCGCCTTCACCGAGTTTCTCTTCAAGTTCTTTGATACGTTTCTCAGCAGCTTCTAATTTCTTCTCAGCTTCTGGAATTACCTCGGGGACTTCGGGTTCTGGTTCAACTTCTTCTATCTCGGGTTCGGTTTCTTCAATCACAGGCTCCTCCTCCACTTCCGCTTCGGGCTCGCCTGGTGTTTGTAGGGCTTCCTTAACAGCCTCAACAATCATAGTCTTTAGTTCATCTTCATTCATGGAAACATCCTCCAATAAATCTGTTTTGTCTGCCTCTATCTGCCCCCTCTCGGTTAGGGCGTCATTTATAAGGTTTTGTAAACTTTCAAAAGCACCTTTAATCTTATTCAAAGTATCATTCGATATCTTCCGACCAGCCTTATCCACCTGACCATCCTCTTTTATTGAACAAAAGATGGCTTCATGGACACACGGCTCCGGTACAATGGATATAGTATAACCCACCGGATCCTCCAAGTCCTTAATAAGTACTCGTTCTTTACCAGCCATCAACTCCGCCACATCACTACTAAGGGCGGTTACGCTGAAACCATTATACTCACCCTGCTCTACCTTCTGCCAGGTTGTGTCATCAGCAACCTTCACGGTGGCCATCCAAGTACCCACTGGGAGTTCTACCATATCACCACGGATATTCTTATACGTGGTGGGTTCTTCGAGTATCCAACTGGCCACAGGATACGCTACGTTTTGTTTGGTGGTGTGGTAGTCATGGAGTTTATCCACAATACGGTAATTCTCCATATAAGCATAAGCCATCCGCTCTATCTTCTCAGCCGTCAATGGTTCTTCACCACGGCAGGCATCACAGTCGGGGCGGTCTGGAACCAGCACCGGAGCGGTGAGTAATCGTTTCTTCTCATCTTTGTAGACGATGTCATTATCCATAATCGTATAACCTCCATAAATAATGCACGAAATAATAAAGAGCAACCAATGACAATAACAAGAAAAAGATATTCATACTAATCATTCTTCTCGTGGCTTGCTGGTCTCCTCAGCCATCTGCCCGGCTTGTTCCTCAGTCCTGAAAAACGTGGCAGTACATCGGCAGTTGGGATGGAGTGGTGGTAGCATATCTTCATCCTCGGGGATGTGGAAGGTGTTTCCATCGTAGGTGTCGTAGCATTCATCACAACAATCACCAGCAGATACCACGACAAAGTATTCTTTTCCTTTGGCCTCTGCCTTCACGAGTTCCGCCTGGTTGCGGGCGTAGACGGTTTCGGTTCGGGCTATGACTTCGGCCCGGTTCCTGGTCATCCCATCCACATTCTTGAGGATTTCATCCCTGGCGTACCGCATCCCTTTTTGGTTGTTCACGCTTTGCTCGAGGATGTTCCGCATATTCCCCTGAACATCCGCCCCCAATTTGGTTAATGTGTCCATTGTCCGGGTCCGGATAACCTCCTTCACCAACTCTTGGGTTCCACCCACTGGTAAACCCGGAGCGAATTGGGCAGCTACTCCATTAACGGCTTCGATAAAATTAAGGATATTAGCCTCGGTGGTCATGGGGTTAACCTTAACATAGAGACCTACCCGCTCCTGGAACTCCGTGAGGTCTTTGCTCCGTTCTGCGAATCCCTCCACGTCATCTTTGATTTGCTGCATCACCTTATTAAACAACTTAATGTTCTCGGTGATGATCTTGTCATCAGCCTTAACAGCCACGGAGTGGGGTGGTTTGTGGTAGAAGTTCTTAGTTGCTTTGGGCGATCCGCTTAGTAATTCGATTGTAGAGTCCACTTCCCTTATTAACTCGGTTATCAGATTCATACTTCTCAGCCACCTCCACCAGCCGCTCCTTCAATGTTTCAAGCTGATCAACCACATCCACTGGTCGCTCAGGAATATAATCAAGTGGCACCCCATTAAGGTAATGCGCATCCAACGCCGGATGATTCGCTTCTTCAAGACCCCACCGGTCACCAAATATACCGATGAGTTGGGCTGGTGTGACCGCAGCCATCTGGAATAGTTCCTTCAATAATGATAGGTCATCGGTTTCATCATCCAAGTCAATCGGATTAAACTTAAACACGTAATCAGTGACACCAAAACCATCCCGGACAATCACCTGGTTAATCTTATCCTCCCACAGTTGTTGCCGGGGCTGGACGGTTCCATTATTATAATTCTTCCTTGATTGGATGGCTGTATTCCCACCCAGTGATCCTTCGACCATGACTCCAATGCGGTAAGGATCCATCCCATGAGCAGTGATGACTTCATCCCGGTTATCCACCCGGTACATCCTGAAACTGGCTTCCTTGGTCTCCACGCTTAATTGTTTGAACTCTACATTAACCTTGGACTCCGTGGATAAACCATCCCGACTCGGTATACTAATAACCATAGTACTATGCGGATTAGATTGGATAGTTTGAAGCTGCTCTTGCAAGGCTTCCTCTAATGCTGTAAGGCCGGTGGTTTTATCCCGATCCCCTTCCTCAAAATCACCAGTTATAGTGATGGCATAGGTTGGGATCCCATAGTTCTGGAAGAAACTGACATTATACTCAGCGGATGCTTGATCCCCATACATCGCAGGGATAGCGGGGATGTAATCAGGGAAACCATAATAATCGCTCCGGGCTGTGGGGTTGGTTAGGTAGATGACCTCGTTGGCCCGTTCTCCCAGACTCTCCGGAGATAAAGCTTCACCAGTTTCCCGGTTAATCTCACCCTCAGTTCCGGCGAGTTTAAACCAATTCTTCAAACCTCCCCTTTGTTGGAGGAACTTAGTCCGGCTTTTATGGACCCGCATCGTATGGGCCGGGAGGTGAATGGCTTCTTTATACTCCGCATCGGGGTTATCATTATAACGGACTAATTCGACAAAGGCATATCCTAATTCCTTAAAGTCCTGGTGACACCGCTTCCATAAATCAATCGGTAGACTGTCGAAGAATGTCTTCAGTCGCTGACGGTTAACCTTGGATCCTTTCCCTTCCTCTGTGGCTTGGATACTATACCCGCCACCACCTACGTCTAGGGCTTCTTGTTTACAGCACCGGGCATGGTAAGTGTTGACTTCGGTTAGGGTGATTAGTGCATTAGGATTATATGGGGGTGGTACCAGTCCATATTCTCCGTAGGTTCCGGTGAATGTGTCTTCCGGTACTTGTTGCGATCCACCCTGGGGGGTGTTCTTTATTGCGTATCGTTCTAGGAGGCCGGGCTTCACTATCATCCCCTTGTTGGTGAGTAGGCGGCTCCGTGCCCTTTTATTCCTGTTTGTCATATTCGTTTTTTCCTCCGGCCTGTGCCTAGTAATGTACTCCTCACCATCCTCTTATTAGAGGGTCTGCGTAGTTTTATAAAGCCATAAGCTATTGCGTCAATTATATCATCATGTACCATGTCTGGAAAGCCCCGGAACTCGTCATTAACAGCTTCTAATAATTCCGGGTCACGTATATCTAGGAAAAAGATTTCATCAAGTATTCCATTGCGGAGGGGTGTGGCTCGGTCTGGTTTGGATTTAATCGCCATGCTCCGGTACACCCGATAGCCCCGTAGTTGTTCACGCCATTCCTCAAATAAAAGGTCCCCTGCTGCTGCGACTCCCGGTTCTATAAGTATAATCCTGTCGTGGCCGTCTTTTGCTGCTGTGTCCAGGATGGTTTGTTTGGTCTGGCTACCAAAACGGCCCCGGACAATGTTAGTAACCCCAATCCTCCCTTGGTTGGTTCGGACCATTAATGCCCCGACGGTGTAGTCACTGTGGAGTGTGTCACCCTTTGAAATATCCCAGGTCCGGAGGCTTTGTTCTACTTCCTCCCCGGGTTGTAGGGGGCCGTATTGGATTTTGTCTATATCAAAGAAGTCGCTGGTTTCATCGAGTGGTTGTTGCTGCCAGATAGATGAGAATAATCGGGGGCCTACTGTTTCCAGTTTGCTGTTTAATATTTCAGGGGTGTATTGTTCCGGCCATAAAGCCGAACCATCATCTTTAATGGCAGGGTAGGTTATGAATAAGAAATCATCACTTAATTTGTCCTGGAGATAGCCGATCAAGTCCCGGCTATGCCACCGGGTGTGTAATACGAGGAGGCGGGTTTGGGGTTCAATCCGCTGGATTATGATACGGAGGAACCAGTTAATCTTCTTCATCAAGGCAGATGGTGTGAACTCATCCTCCTCCCCCTTATAAGGGTCGTCCACGATAATGTAATCTGCATCTTGACCTGTAATTGATCCACTACTCCCAGTTAATCGTATGCTGCCATTGTATAATTCACCGTCCCGGTCACAGAACTTTAGATGGGTGGATGAGTGCTTAACATCAGATAGGTAGAGGTTGAATTGCTCCCCATGTTGTTTTATGAGTTCTCGGAGGTCTATCCCGAACTTTTCGGCCAATTCCTTAGTGTTACTCACGATTAGGATATTTAGGTCGGGGTTCTGGAATATCAACCACAAAGGGTAGGCAATCGTAATCATCGAAGATTTACTGTGCCGGGGGGGCATCGACACAGCCAGGTGACGGGGTAACTCCCCAAGTGATAAGGCCATGAGGTGCCGGCTTAGTTCCTTAATATGCCCCGCCGGTTTGGCCCCGGTCTTGAATTGGGGGATAGTAACAAAATAACGATAAAATAGGTACAAATCATTAAGGAACAAGGCATCAGTCTGTGGTTCCAATGTTATAATCCTCTTCACTAAGTATCTGCTGCTGGATGGATGGGTCGAATATTATCTTAGTAGTTATGGCTCCCTCTACTTTGGATTTAACATCCGCTTTCATATCCACCCTTTGTGTACGTCCAAACTCTGAGGGATACATTCTTTCTAGGAGCCATGCGAGGGCTTGCCAGTTCTTTTTACCATGCTCTTGGATGCCTTGGATTAGGGTTTTTTTCCCTTCTTCTTGGGCTTTTTTTACAGCGTCAAAAAAGTCAAAGTATTTTCCGCTTTGGGTTTTGGATTCTTCGCCTTTTTTTAGCCAGTTGTAGTATGTTTGTTTGGTTATGCCGTTGTGTTGTGCTGCGTATTGTTGGGTGTTGCCTTCTCTGAGGTCTTGGCAGATGGCTTCGCAGAGTTCTTCGGTGAGTTTGCTACGTGCCATAAGTTATCACTTTATTAATTTTTAGTATTATATTTTGGTTAAAAGTAGGAAAATGCGGGGATTTATCTGAATGAGTAATACTTATTTGTCTTCACTTACCAAGTCGCTGAGTATCTGATAAAAGAGGTGGTGTCTTTTCTTCAATTCCATTAGTCCTATTTCATGGTCTTGGTGGGTTACTTGGCAATTACTTACGGGGGGACCTTGGTGATGTGTACTATTTGCGTCCACTTAACCACCTCAGGAACTGTTTAATGTAGTAGATGAGCATATCCCAAAACGTGGATTCAATTACGGGTTCAGGGCTTGGCTCCGGGTCTACTGGTACGGGTGCTGGTTCCAAGTATTCCCTGGTGAGTATGCACCAAAAGTCATCAGCCAAACCATCCAGGACGTACTGGTAGGGTAACCAGCCATACCCGTACTCACCCCAGGTGGTGCCCCAACTATTCCTTATGAGTAGGGCTCCGGTGGTGGTGGATCCATTGCGGTGGTTAGTTATCACCTTATCATCATCATAACCCACCGCTAATACAGCATGACCCCCCAACAAGTCTTCGGTTGGTGTGGGGTATGGTATCACTCCAAGGTCAGTGTCATAAATACTATCATAAACATTAAAACCAAAATCCACGGGTAAACCACCATACAACGCTGTTTTTATATCATCCAATGAGTATAAGGCTACGTAGGTTACTGCTTGCAGGGTAGAGGCTTCAGTATAACAATCCGTTGATGGATTAACTTTATAGTTACCTATATTGTAGGGCCATATACTCTCCCGTGGAGTCCCGTATTTCACAAGAGACTTAACACTGTTCCTTATCGTGGCTCCACTATCATAATCCACGGTACCCTCAAGGACGCGGGATACGTAGTAAGTGAATAATCTTGAAAGGTCGGTGTGGGTATTATAGATTTTCCGCTCCAATAACTCCATAGCACCAATCGCTGAGTGAGCCGTACATGAACCGAGGTCTCCTTGGTCCTCTACTGGTGGGCATAGGTACCGGAGATCCACAGATGATGGTAATGATACAGATTTCAAAAGGCCAAATAGATGACGCACCCGGGGATGGTCTATGGTATAATCCCTTTCATCCAGTTCTTGTTTACGCCAACCCGTACCCTGTAACATAAAATCATTCCTCTTCTTGGTATTTACTACAATACCCCGTTTCCATGCCTTGACACTGTTTCAACTCGTTAATATCACTACATAGTTTTTCCTCTAATATTTCGAGGCGTTCTATGAGGGCTTTTTCTTCCTGGCGTTTCTGATAAATCTTATACAAATCTCCAATGAAATACACCAACACTCCCAACCCAATTAGGATCACACCAATGATGGGGGCGTGCCAAGCATAATTCCCGGGTTGGACGAAACTGTAAACCAGTATGCTGCCACCTATGGTCATTAAGAAGGTGCCAACGGTACTTTTTATGAGGCCACTGACCATCATTGTTTTAAAGTAGTGATGGGTGATGAAGTCAAAGGCTTTATCTGTTAGTTTAGGCATAGAATCTATTCACACCACCCTCACATCCCGGGGGTGGTGGTCTTAAAAAAAAATGTAAATAAAAGTTTTTATTCTTCTACTTGTACCTGCTCCCGTGGGTAGGCGAAGTTATAAATCACAACCAACAAAGCAATCAACGCGGCTCCGTACTGAGCATACAACGCCGACCCCATCAACTGTTCAATAATAGAGGGGTTGGCTATCACATACGCGAATATTACCCCTGCAAGACTTATTAAGTAAGTACTTACTTTTCCTTGATCCATAAATTACATCCTCCATTTAATTATTCTTTTTATGCTTCTTCAAATCCGGTTAATAACATCCCCAGTATCCCCACGACGAGGGCGATGAGGAAAAAGGCACTCCAAAAACCCAGGCCCTGTATAAAGGCGGGGGTGAACAACTCCATCATACTATCACACTCCTCACAAAAAGTTTTTATTTAAAAAAAGGAAGGGGTTAACAACTTTTAACTACCCGTCCATTCACATAATTCCCGGTATAGTAGTACCGCCACGCGTAACCATTCGCCTTGTAATTGTAGTTACACCATCGGCCATTACTGTAATATTGGACGCTCCGGTGCCGGCTACTATACGATGTAGGGTATTGGATGATCCGGACCCTGTAACCTTGGCTCTTTAGTTTCTGGTAGAGTATTTCACTATTAGTCCAGCAATCACCCACACCCTTACCACTGGTTTTATAGTAAACCTTGACGGTTACTCGGATGTAGTAGGCTGCCCGAACATACCGGACTCTGCCGTTGCGGTATCGTTTAACGTACCGGTAACGCTTAATGTATCGGGTTTTCTTATAGTAGGTACGTGCTTGCACCATTGGTGTGGTGTTATCACTACTTTTAATTACGGGCTGATTTTTCTCCAACTCAGATACGTGGTCTGTTTGGTAGGCCAAACCCACACCTAATAATAAAATGAGGCATAGTAGTATGCCAATAAATGTGTTACTTCGCTTAATACGATCACCTCAAAAATAGGGTTAATTTTACACTCCTCAAGTATAATTTCGCTCTATTCCATTGGTGCCACTACAACATTTATTTAAATAAAGCCCCAAGCTGTAAAGGGGCAAACAATTACATCAAAACCCTCCCATGTCAATTAGATACTAACAAATAAGGATAATACATAAACATCCCCTGAGTACTACAACGCCGATCCCGGTACCGATCCCACCACCAAACACACCGAGGCCGGTAATGCATCCCCTGCGTATAATGCTCCAAGACATCCGGACTCATTGTAGATTATCCTCTACGACTTGATAAAACTCCTCTTTAACGTCTGGTTTAGGCTCCGGGAGTAAAATATCTGTATATTCTGTGGTAAAATGATCGTACAAAAGCACCCAATCAATATCAGCCACGGGGTCAAGGAACTCCACCAACACCCCATCATCCTCCTGATAAAAACGTAGTGGTATCTCCTGCTCGATACAAATCAAACACAACAAATTAGTAACGGCCTCATCACCCGGGTACTTATCCGGATGTGTCCTTGCGATAAACTGCTCCACCATCGACTCAAACAAACCCCAACTAAGTTCATGGAAAGAAATACTACACGACATAGGGGCATCACATCTTCTTAAACATGTTATAATCAAGACTATCCGGATAATCCTGTTTCTCCACAATAGGCACGATGTGGCGGTTACACGCCGGACACAACTCCAACTCTGGTTCCTTAGGACTGAACCGACCATGACGAGTAATAACAGTTATCGTATAAAAGCAAACCGGACAAGAAAGTTTATACGCCTTCAACGCACCAACTCCTCCACCACACAACCCAACACCGAAGCAAAACTATCCACAAAACGCTCATCAAGTACAATCTCGTCCTCCCCTTTATATCCAAGGGTCATCAGCATTGAATGTACCAATTCATGAAAAAACGTCCAACTCTGCACATCCGGGGCGGTACTTTTACAGATCCGGATCACTGCGTCGTGGTAGTCAATCTCACCCACCCGGCTTTCCCGGATAAGTTGGTCACTATATTCGACGGTGTAGGTGATGCCACCAACACGAATCTTCTCCGGGATCTTAAAAGACATAAAACTTATAACTCCAGTAGATCAGGACGAACCTCATCAATATAAAAAGGATTATTCCTTACCCGACGCTCCTTATTAATACTAAGTTGAATAAACGCCTCCGGCAATATAGGCAACTGCATACTATCAGCATAACCCCCATAGGATAGGAAGGCACCAGTGAAGGCATAATGCCTACGCCCCACACCCCCCTCCGTGAGGACCGGCATCGAGAAGTAACCACACCTGTGATTATGGCCGTGCAGGAACATATCCGCAGATATATGACTGGTATCACGGAGTATCTTACTCTGGGCGGTGTAAAAGTGAGCACTCGAACCCTTGCCGTGGGCCGTGTACACTGTGAACGGCTCACCATTAATATTAAAACTGTCAATATTCTGGTAACCCACCGGCGATTTAAGGGCACGAGCAACATCCCTTAAAATGTTATAGTCAAATTCCTTGATTAATCGGGCTTCGTGGTTACCAATACAAGTAAATATAATATCATTCCGGTACGGCTTCAGATAACTTATAGCGGTTTCGACTTGCTCATCCAAGGTCATCGTAGTCTGATAGGATGAATTAGCGAGGGTCTTAGTCGCCGCCTCCAGTAAATCCCCTAATATATAAATCCTCTTCGGACTTTTAATCTCATCAATCTTATCCAGGCAATAATTAAAATAATCCTCATTAAACTCCGGCGACCCAATATGCAAATCAGATATAGGGAGGATGTACACCTTCTGATTGCCCTTCAAACGATAACCAGACTTAGACACGGTAATTACTCCTGGTAGAGTACACCCAGTCGTCCATGCTGGTCACGTATCTCCGCCTCAAAAGTGTACTTCCACGGGTACTGTATCTTAATTCGGCCAGCCACCCAAGCCGGCGGGCCGGATAGGACTAATCCACAATTCATACAGGATATTTCGGCACGGATGTCATCATGATCAAAAGCCGTGTCCCCACACTCCGGGCACCGCTTATCACTATTATTAATAAAATTATCCATCGATGGAGAAGGGGTTGAATCACCAACTCCACTTGGCAGTTGGACAAAATCAGTATTTGTGATCATCAAATAACCCCTTCTTACTTATCACCGTGACGGGTAAAATCAACATAAACCCAGCCTCCGTTTTTCATGCTGAATACTCAGCCATTCATTAAAAAAATCATCCTTCGGCTTAACCCCGAGCAAACCCGTGCCCTTCTTCTCTTCATGACCCCATCGTTGCCGGTACTTCTGGCTACTTATCCTGCTACTCTCCTGGGCAGCGTATTTAACACAATCATCTCCACAGTATTTCTGGTTTCCGTGTTTCGGGTAGTACGGGTGCCCGCACCATTCACAAATACGTTCTATAATATCATCCCCACAGATGCTTTTATATACAACAACTAGTCATAAATTATGACCCCAGGTCCACTTCCAATGTAAACAATTAAATAAAAAAATAATGTGTTTTAGTCATACCCTGCCCACTTAGCAACCTCCATATACAAAGTCCCATAATTAAATTGGTGCTTATCAAATCCCTTTGACTGAGTTATCCAATAAGCAGTGCTTTGGTGTTTATCTGCTATCATCTTCTCTTTGAAGTAGTGGTATGCTTTTATCCTCATTATTATCTCAGTCATTTTCATGTTTTATCAGTCCTCTTCGCCTCATATACTTTAACACCGTGTGGTGGCACCATCGTTCACTGCCCTTATATTTCTTCGGTACACATATTTCCAAAGTATCTGGATAAATAACAGATTTGCTCCTCTGCCATCGTTCGAGTTGTTTAAGAAACTCCTCATTCATTTTACATACACCCCACGAGGTCACTGTAATACTGCGGTACCACAGGCTCCGGGGCCTTGATACACTGATACTTTTTACAAATATCATTCACCTCTTCAGTGTCGGCTTCGATCCATTTTCGTAGTTCCTCATTCTCATTACTCATACATCTTCACCTCCCGGGGTGTAACACCCTTAAAAGTTTCAACCGCTCCGTCCTAAGCTCCCATAACTCAAACAACCATTGTAGTCGCACCCGAGTATCACTTGTGCACCTTATCAACTCCTCCACCTGGTTTATCGTCCACGTCACTGCTCTTAACCGCTCCTCCGCAACATTCACCATCTAATCACTCCTCTTCCTTTTTTTTGATCTCCACAAACCGTTCCAATAAGAAACTGTCCATATACACACCACACCGGCAATACACCGCACCACTACACCTCACAATCTGGTGCCCACCAGTGCAAGTATGGTAAGTGGGACACCTCGCCGCGATTTTAGCCTCCCAATCACACTCCCGTGAGGGATTGTAATGGATCTGCTCCTCTTGTTCAATCGTTAACAACCAATCCCCTCAATCTTAATTGAATAGTTATCCAAGTCAATGGTGTAGTGGTAATCATTTTCTCCTGCGATAAACTCTCCCTGGATTGAAAAAACGTTATATAAATAATATATCACCTCAAATTTCCCTCGGTTTTCAATAACCCGGCCATTCTCAATAATCGTATACTTATTCGGCACAATCCAAACCCCCTATATACACACCATCCTTGTAGTCGTCGGGCCAGTAACACAAATCATGGCACCTGTCCATACACATCATCATCTCGTATCTTATATCCCCAAATAATCGGAGATACGCCCCACACTTAGGGCACCGGTAACTTGTCCATCGTTCCCGCTCCGCCGTCGCCATCTAAATCAAAACCTCCCGTTTACACATCACACACCGCTTAACCCTATACACACCATAACCAGAATCATCCAAAAACTCCACCACCTCATGTGAAGTCGGGAGTTGCCAATGACAATGTGGACAATTATCCACAACATGAGCCATGTGCACCCGACACACCTCCATGTATTCTCGTTCCCGGTTACTCTCACCCCCTATACCAACACCCCCTGCCCCTCATGATACCCCCGCAAATAATGAACACGAACAAGTGTATCCTCTAAACAAACCAGAGCAGCATCATTCATCGACAACCCCTGTAAATCACCAACCCACCGCCGCTTCCTGGCGGCATAATCAAAAGCCCCACTATCCACTGAGTAGACACAACTCCAAAGATGAGGATCCCTTAACACTCCAACATTCAATCCAAAGGCGTGCAAACGTCTACCTCCTATTTGGTGTTTCACCACACTAATAATCCTCCGGATCTCATTTTGACTCCCACGACGACAAACACTACCTATGGCCACATAATCACATAATAAACCATGCTCCCTGAAAAGGTCAACACAATCCAGGTACTCCTCAAGTGTCCAGCCCTGCAAAACCGGAACCCAATCACCAGTTATATCATAGTTATCGAGTTTATCCAGTAATTGGAGGTGATGTTCAAGAGTCATCTCCTGGTGCATCTCCACCGTCCGGCCATGCTGTTTTAGTAGTTCTGGTTCACAAGGATAATCCCGTAAGGCAAAATAGTCGGGCTGCAGCTCCTCCACGTGCCAGAGATACTCATCATCACTTTTCGTGTACTCCCCACTTAGGAGGCTGCTGCTGAACCCCCCACTATCAATAAACAACTCCTCATATCCGTATTGTGGGGGCTTGTTCATCCTGGTCATATAATTAACCAAAATATAAGGATAACCAAGTGTCTTAGCAGCGTATCTTTGACTGCTACTCGCCAGGCTTAAATAAAACCGTTCCATACATTCTCACCCATCTTCCCGGTTATCATAACACTCCTGAGCTTCCTTAAATTCTTTTTTCCTTCGTTCCAAATACCTCAACAACTCCACATCCATACACAATCACCCCTTTTTACTTCGTTAAGTAACGGTATATGGAAGTTTAATCACTCCCATTTTGTTCTCTGAATTTAACAACAGCCCCATGAGCATCCATCTCTGAGTCAAAACAACCAAGATAATGATACTTACCCTTAACCGTTAACTCAGCAACCCACTTACCAACGTTTTTCTTCCAATTCACATTCTTAAACCGACTCGTCTTTTTCATCTCCCTAATCGATGGTATTTCACGACCAGCCTCAACTTCCCCAACCCCCCAAAGATAAGCATGATACGCCTCTTCCTCAGTATCAAACACCCCTAAATGGACATGGCGTTTCTTTCCAAGTTTATTGTTTGTTAAATAAGCCCTCCACTTTTTATCGGATTTATTTAAAACAACCCCAGGATATTTAGAGGCATATTTGAAATGTTGATTGTGAAGGTTTTCCCTTTGAGTTACAGCTCTTAAATTACTCTTCCGATTGTCCAAGCCATTCCCATTAATATGATCTATGATGCTCCCTTTTTTTGCATCTAAAACTAACCGGTGCATTGTGAGGGTAGTTCTCACTCCTTCTCTATATACGTCCGTAACTGCATAGAACAGATCCCGCCCCTTGGTTGGGGATTTCATAGGGTGCCATTTATGCCCTTCAATTAATGAGTAGTCCTCTTCATCAATTATGGCTTTAAGCCCAGGATATTTTCTACTGCTCAAAGTTATCTCCATCCCAATCACCCCTCTTGGTTGTCATACGCTTCCTGGGCTTCCCGGAACTCCCGCCGTCGCCGTTCCATTTGTTCTATTAATTCTATATCCATTCTCATTCACTCTCCTAATCGTAACTCTTCCTTTAACTTGTCCACATGACTACAAGTGCCCCGGAAATAAAAACCAAGGCACCGGCAACTCCAACCAGTATAACGGCTCCAACTGACCTCATACCAACCCCCATCACTGGAGGGTGTGAGCCACCGCACCAAACCCCCACGCTGGATGTCAACCAGGATAAAGTTACTCGTTTTAAACCCCCAATTTAGATTCTAACTCTTCAACCTGTTTTTCAAGTTCTCTAATTTTTTTATATTTATTGGTTTCACTTTCACGTGCAGTATTAATGTCATAATCCATTTTTCCTAAGAACATATATTCAAAAAACTCAATAACATATTCCATAGCATATCGACTATCTGCATCCAATCGAACCCGTTTTGGAACGGTAACATCTAACTCTTCAAGATAAACTTTAATTTTAGTGGTCATGGTGATCACTCCGTTGGTATCCTCTTCCGACTGGTCACATCACGTGCCACCGCCTTCCTTAACTCCGGCTTAGCACCCTTTAATTGACTCTCAGCGACTTCCAGGATTAACTTCTTAGTCACCCGGAGTTCATCCGCTGTTAAGTCCTCAATGATACCATTAACAATCACCCCTGCCTCGAGTTCAGGATTAAATGCGAACTCATTCAAAGAAGAAGAAGAAGAAGAAGAGGAGGGGGAGGGGTCACCCCCCACATCCTCCTTGTCCTTTTCAGGTATCTCCACCTTCAACTTCCGCAGCTCCTCCCGGCTTATAACCACAAGTCCACGGGCACCACTGGGCCAGTCATGCACCTTAACCTTCACAAACTCACCCACCCAATCATCACTCTCCTTACCAAAATCCCTGGTCAATGTTCTGAGGTTGGTACGATTCAAGGGCCACTTATACAAAGCCTCACCATACGCCAGGTCTAGGTGGAGTTTCTCCACGGTTTCGCCTTCGACACGGTTGCCTTTATCATCAAAGACACCCGCATCATCCAGGTACGCACTTTCTATTTTTATCCATTCGTATTCCAACTCGTCTTCCTCAGCCCGTGCCACATTCAAATACGGAACCATGTCAGTTTTCTCTTTTTCCTTATAGGCATCCAGTGTTGTTACGTCAACCATTCTAAACCACTTCCCTGTTTTCAGTTAAAACAGCATCTATATAATCCACGATTTGGGTGTCCAGTTCATCCCGTTGGAATACCAGCATGGCCAGGTTTTCATCATCCTTAAACCATGCTGATTCCTCTCTTTCGATTTTATCGGTGTAGACGATTTCTCGTTTATCCTGTCCCCAAATCCTCTTTGCTTTTGTTACGAGTTTATTCACTTCTTTCGGTTCTAACTCCATCTTCTTTCACCTTCCAGTTTTTCATTCATTTTCCATTCTTTTTTAAATGCCCCCAAAACCAGGGCAATAAACATCAACGTATCATATAAACATAACCAAAAGCACAATTCAATTTAACATACTCCTCTTCACAAACCCTGGTATGATTAATAACATCCTCAACAGGCCACCCTTCCACATTCTCACCACAAAACTTACAATTCATTTTTGGGCCTCCAGGTACCCCTCACACGATTTAAGCAACTTATCCAAATCAAACACCCTACCAGGACGAACCGGAACATCACCATCCAAAACCCGACGAATCTCCACCACAAGATCCTCCACCAAAACATCAACATCCGGCATTATTCCACCCCTTTGGGGTATAAATCAAAATATTTCTTAGCATCATTCGGACCATACTTAAAATACAAATGAGCATTCTCATCAACCATGCTCACACAAAAAGCCTTTAAAATGAATTTAAGAACATCATCAAGGCGATACCATTCCCCAGATACTTTAAAATCAACAAACATTTCTTGAAAAAACTTTTCCGGATCCTGACAAAGCTCCTTCTCAGTAGAATCATCAACTTCTAAACAATACAATATAGACAACTTCCGTGGATTACCCACTTGCAAATTACTCAACCGAGTATTTGGCTTAGTACTTTTACCAATCTTCACATACTCCCCATCACTAATAAAATACACAAACTCCTGCATCATTTGGCCTCCCCTATAACCTTCTTAGTTTCCTCCTCAGCATCAAAATCCAACGCATCATCATGAATACTGAAAACCTGCTTACGCTTATCCTCCGGGTACAACACCCCCGCCGCCAACAACTGATCCCGGATATCATAATACTTCAACCGGCTCGTATAACCATAAACATCCACCACAAACTTCCTTAACTGCCGAGCATGAATACTATCAACACCCCGGTACCGCTCCTTAAAAGTACCAACATAATCCTCCTGTGAACACTCTTGAGGCACATAGTCACAAACCTCCTCAAGGGTATGGGGGTCTTGCAGGATCAACTCCCCATCTATGATTTTAAGGTAAGTGTCCAAGGCCTGGTTGACTTCATAAGATAGGAGGCCGTTTACTTTCCCTTTGGTGTTTTTAACCATTCTCCGGAAGTCCTGCCAAATGGTTTTATTAACATCCACCCCGACCCTGGTGGTTTCCTGAGTAAAATCAGTATTTTGGGGGTTCATCTCCCACCCCCATAGTGTCTAGAGTTTAGTAACTTTTTCGTAACTTTTCTCAGACTTTCGTAACTAAAAAGTAACTTTTCTCTAGACACTACTACTACTAGATAGATAGATAGATATAGATAGATAGATAGATAGATAGATAGAATAGAAAAAGAAGGAATATAATCCATTTTCCAATAATCTACCCTGGTACCCGTGACCCCATTGTGACTATGTGTATGCACCATACTATGTTTCCTCCAGTGGTCCTTGTGCTGCTCCGCATATGCTGCATTCAAGCTGATGTTCAAACCGTTCTCCATAGAAGCTGTAATACATATTGGTGGTTCTACCGCATTCGGTGCATTTCATGACTATTTCGGGTTCTGGTTTGTACTTGTTCGGCCAGTCCTTGGGGGAAAATTCCCCTGCATCCGTTTCTTTTTTTTCACATGGTAGTGATGCAGGGGACCCACGTGAACGTGAACCTGGTTTGCCACCGTGGCCGGGGCGTCTGACAAAATCCGATTTCATAGGACCCTCCAATTGCCGTGGTATACTTGTTTGATTAATTCATTGTATTCAGCTCGGCGGAGGTGATATTTGTTCCTGAACTCTTCGTTACCTAACATGAAAAAGTCATCCATGTTGAATTTGATTTTCCTTCCTTTGCGGACTCCTTTGACTCCAGGGTGCCATTGGTTGATGTTTAGTTTTTGTCTTCTTTGTGTTCCTCTGTTTATCACTTTGCTGAATGGTCTTTTCAAGTGGAGCGCTTCGACTTTGCTTCTTACTTGGCCTGCTCCCAGGCCTAGTTCTTTGGCTATTGTTTTTAGTGGTACGGGGGTTTCAACGTATAATCTTTTGAGTAGTTGGATTTCTTCTGGTTTCCATTCGTGGCCTATTCCATTGTAAGCCATATTAGACCCCCCCGCCTTGGATGCTTATGAGTACGGGGTCTTTGAGTAGTATCCCCAGGGTTATGCAGGCTACTATTATGCCGAGTATGGCGGCGAGGTAAAGGAAGCCAGGGGATAATAGGATCATCCAGGTCCCGGTTTTTTGTGGTGTTCTGTTTAATCTGCGAGTCATCAGTCACCACCCCCTCTCCGTCGGTTGATGTAGCGGCCCAGTTCTACTCCGAATAATAAGGCCATGACTGCGATGATGAGCCAGTATAATAAATCAGGAGTCATACCATTCCCTCCTCTTCTTTTAGGTAGCCATCAGCATTTAGGGTGTGTTCGGTTCGGAAACTTCGTAGGCAGTTGCCGCATACCCAGTAGGCTCGGAGGGTGTTCTGGCGGGGGGGCATTTCCACATTGTAATCGGTTAGTTCCCAGATGCCATCGTGTGCGAGTTGTGTGGCACAATAAGGGCAGTAAATAGTTAATTCCCTGACAAGGTATTCTCCGAACTCGTCACTTTCCACTTGTGATATGTGCCGTTCCCAACTTTCAGGTACCATTCCAATCTCTCCGTAGTGTTTCCAGGTGCACGCTTTGGAGGTATTTTTCCTCGTAGTAATCCGCCACGTCGATGTAGTATTCTTGGTAGTGGCTGGCGGTGTCGGCGATGACTGTGAGTTGCCGGTACTTAACAGGATTCATTGTCCGGGCCTCCAAAAAAAACGATAATAAAAAAGGGTGTAAAGCCGTTTGAAAAAAAGTTTCATCCCTGGGCCTCCTGGTAACCGGTGCACTGCACCAACCATATTGGGTCAAAATTAAAAGGAAACAAAGCATAACCCTCCATCACGGCGGCCCTGTCAAACTCCACCTGAAGGTCATCATAGAAGTTTGCTACCTGGTGATGGTTGACTAGTCGGTCCAGGAGGATCATGAGTGCGTCATGGTCCCCCAAGATGTCCCGTGTCCTTGGGTGTTTGCAGCTGCTATGTCGGCTGTTGGGGACGGTGCCCCGGTACTTGCAGGTGAGACACGCATTTTGCATACTTAGTCACCCCCACCTATGGCTTCATCGGCCATGCTACTCAGGCCAGGGGCTATGTCCCCCTGTTTCTGGTAGCTTAGGACGGTTTCAATATCCTCCGGCCGGATTGTGAACCGGCCATTTAGGTGAGCTATCTTGGCAGCGTCATCGGCTAATTGTTTGGCGTAGGCTTCCACAGCGTCACGGTAGATTTCTGTGGTGCCTTGTGCGATGATGTGTTTCCGGTTCCCAGGGTGTTGGTGGCCGGTTTGTAAGAGTCTTTTGAGTGGGGCCAGGGCTATTTGTGGCCCCAGGGTTAGGTTCATGTCCTGTTCATATTCGAGGCGTTCATCAGTGTCCATCATACCCGTGCACCCCTTTTGATTGGGCAGGTCCTGTGGATCCTGAACTTCTGATTCGCTAATCTGTCGTGTTCCCTTAAAACTCGTTTGAATTCTTTTTCTTCAATCCATTTACACTCCGTCATATTTTTCACCTCCACATTCTCCCACACGAATGGTGTAGGAGGTGTGGCAAGGGGGGGGTGTGGCTGACATCTCCGAAGAAATGAATGGAGTTCTATAAAGTCTCCCCCGTTGCCATACTTAACTTTGTAACTCTTTATATATATAATTTGTTATTTTGTTAACAAAGAAGTAAATTATAAATATAACTCGGGACATAATACTGTATTGAGGTGGAGGCCTATATAAACCTAATGGAGGTGAAGATTGCTTGACACCAACAACAACATCAGCCATGGAAAAGATCCAACTAAAAAACTACCCAGTCGTCCAGGTAGGGGCACGCGTACCAGAAGGAACTAGGGACTTACTCAAAATGATCGCCCTCAAGAAGCGGGTAACCCTTCAACACCTCATCGAAACATACCTTTTAAAGGGTATAGATGAAGATAAACACATCCTTGAAGAGTAAGTACCAATATCCTGAATCGTGTAATCAATCTCCTATGTGGGGAGTGGTTAGTGTGGGGTTTTACCCCGGTTTAGGGTAGACCCCACACCATATTTACTACCTAAACGGATGAACTAATTTTATGAAGACATACACTTCAAGTGTAAAATTTTTTACGAAAAAAAAAGTCCCCACCAACCCCGAAGGGTGTATGAGGGGGTTCACATTGATTTTAAAATGATAGTGGTCTGAACACACCAAAGAAAAAAACAACGTGTTCAATTTGTTGGAGTTCATAGACAAAAAAATAGCCCCTCAAATACTCCCGGAGGAGTAAAAGAGGGGCTAACGCTAATTTGTGAGGAGCGAACGCTAATTTGTGAAATAGTGGTTAAGCCATTGTTCTAAGTTAAACCAATAAAGTTCTTCTTGAATAGATGGTTTTCGTTGTAAAAATAAATCTTCCTGCATTGGCCAATCCATATACCAATCTTGGATTGAAGTAATCCCAATATAGCTGTGTTTTAAATCGTTCATTTTAAACTTATCTTGTAATAGTAGATGCTCCGGCCAGCCGTGGCCTGGTCCAACATGGATGTGGGGCAGGTGAAGGTTCCTTTGGTGGGGTCCATCACTGTGTACCGGCCATCACTTACACTTTTGATAACCGCATAATGCCCATATTGATTAATGAACCCGGAGCAACTGGCGTTTTTGGTCATGTAGTGTACCATCACGCCTTTATATTCTGCGAGGGCTTTTGATACGTTCTTTGGTGTCCGTGCCATAGCGGTGGCGGTGAATCCTAACCGCGGGGCATTCGATACGAGGTTGGCGGGGTTGGTCCCGTTACTCGTGGTGCCAAGGGTGGATGCACATTCCCCCTCAGTTTTGGGACGGAAGAGTTTAGTCGACACCATGCTTAGGCTGGCGGGGCAACAATTAACACTGTTATCCTGGAAGTTCTGTATGATGGGTTCACCCTTCTCAAGGTTCAATGTCACATAATTAGGGTGCCGGCCCTGTTTCAACCAAAACTGGTAATCCGAAAAATAGAGTCCACAATACTGCCGAAGAGGTATCTTCTCATTCGTTTGCCGGTCCATCTCCCTTAGTGTTAAATAATTAGGGAGACGGCCATTACTCCGGATGAATCCTTGGACCCTTTGCTCCCCGTCTCTTAAACTTGCTGCATTAAAACGCATAATACTCTTTCACTCCTTATACTGGTTTCAAGGTGTAATAATACACATCCACATCCCCGCCATCCCCGTTATTAAAAGTCCACTCCAGGACTATCTTCCTTTTCTCTTCACGGCTCCCAGTTAATGTGTTGATGGTGGGGGTGACATTCAAGGTATACGGGTTGGTCGGAGGATCCACGGTGCCGGATGCTATTTCCTGGCTGTCAGTTACTTCCACCAACCAATTCAAGGATGTTATGTCCGCTGCGTCTATGATGGTCCCAGTTTCATCATAAAAAGTATAAGTTCGTTTGAAACTGCTACCTTCATATACGGGGCGGGTTCTTTTATTAGTTGTCACAGTACTAAAAGTAATATCTGCCGCATCCGCCACGCCGAGGGTGCTGGTTTTACTGGCCAGGTTGCCGCTGGTGGCGATCCTGTCACCCGCGGGTATGCTGGATAAGTATTCATCACTATCAATACTCACAGCATAAGCCGCGGTATCCACCAACACCGCCTTAATATCATCGTTCGCCCAGTCAATATCCCCGTTAAGGAATTTTTCTCGTGCTTTACCGTAAACTGCATTTGCCATAATTATTCAGCTCCTGTGGTGGTTATTAACTTCCCATCACTATCCACAAGGACGGGGGTGACGGTTCCATCAGTTTGAACCCCACAAAGCAGCACTCGTGCGGCTCCGTCTTCTCCTTGCTGTTTTTTCATCTTTTTTAGTGTTATATCCCAATACTCATTCATCAAAAAGATCATCTCCTTAGAATTTCTTATCATAATATTAAAAAAAAATGGATTTAAGGCCATTCCTCTATGTACTCCTCCCAATCCTCCGGGTTATCCATAATTTCATACGGGGGGATAGGGGGGTAAATATTCCGGCCACCATAACACCTGACCTCACAATCACTCGGCACTTGACGACAAACATCAATGGCCATCATAAAACTCTTAGTAAAACCACCAAAATACAACGACCCCGCACTACGCACCTGGACATGAAGATACTCAATAGGAAGATCACCCGGAATATTAGTAGCATTAGCGAATCGATCATTACAAGTATTCACATTAAGTGCATCCATGTGACAGAAGTGCTCACCATCATCATACTGAATACCATCAATTGAGGCTTGGTCTTGGTGTAAAGCCATAGTCGGCCCCCCTGCAATACTATAATACGGAGAACGAGCCCGATCCCAGTACCAAGTAACATCCGGGCTGGGACCATAATACCCAGTTCCCAAGTTCACATCATCTTCACTATACCCGAAACCAAGTGTAACCGCACCATAAGGCCAACGGTTATCAAGAAACCCATACCGCCAATCATTATTATAACTCATAAAATAGCTGTTAATATTCATGTCATGATCGTTCCGGTAAAATGGCTCAGATAAGTGGATGTCATAACTCCGGTACCAATATTCATATTCATGAGGTTGCCCCTCTGGTATAATATAACTGGTTTCATGCACCCACTTCACTATTGGCTTACACCCAGACTCCTGACTCCATGCGGGTTTGAGGGCTGCCCAGTCTCCCGTGTCAAGTGGGACTATGATTACCTTGTCTCCTTCACGGATTACCTCGTGGCCATGTGTCACTATCTCACCAGTGACGGGATGCCCCACGATAGGAGTGCCAACCCTGGGGTCTATGCCTGGTTGGAGGATGTATTCTACATCGTCTTCTCCTAGGAATTTGATGCACCGGTCCCCGGCTTTTATATAATAATCCTCTTTAAGTACCAAAGTTAATAACTCCATTTTTTATAGTTTGGATACGTAGCGGGCGTTCACAGTTCCGGGGCTGCTCTCCAAGTCCACGATCACCCGGCCACCACTAACCGCTGAAACGGTGCCCACTTTGGATCGTACCTTATCCGCCTCTGACTGGGCGGTGGCTCGGATCACATCAAACTCATTAGGAAGTGATATTACACTTTCATCCGTGGTTAAATTAACAGTGGTTTGTTCCCGTGGACTTTCGCCCTCGCTATGGGTGGCGGTGAAGGTCCAATCTACCACCGTGAAAATTTTATCTCCATAGTAGGGGTCATCTGGGAATCGGACTTGGAGGCCGGGTTCCATATCCTGGTAACCAATCAGGGTAAGGGTGGCGGAGTAGATCGGGACCGATTTATTATCAAGTTGCCATTGAAGATAAGCCGTCATCTCCGTAACGTCCATGTTCGCGTCACTAATGGTATCATCTATACATAATCCGTACTTAGCGATGCTGGCATTATTAGTTAAGTGGACAGTGCCCCCGGTTTCACTATCACCATAGGTCCCGGTCATGTCATTAACGATATTAGTAGCATCTTCCTGGACATTAAAGGATATTACCCGGAGGTCATCCCCGAATATAACCTCCCGGCCAAGGCGGGGTCCGACCTCAAACCATCGGAACTTCCCGTTGATGTCAATGTACCACCGGATAGTCTTGTTACTTTTACGCTTGTACCAATTGAATAATGATTTGATGGCATCAACCTTATTCTCCCAGCGGCCACACCAAGTATTCACCCCATCACTTGTTGAGGGTGTGGCTTGGTCGCCACTGGTGTCCCGGAACTTACTAGTCCCAACCCATGAGAACCCGGCCATATTAATCCAACTCTCCCAGGACTGTCTGGCCATCACCACGTGTAATCCCCGTATTCGCAAGGATGAGGTCAATAATCTCTTCCACGGTGTAATCGGTGCCGGTTAATGTGCAGGTGTGGGTGAAAGGTTGTCGTAGTAGTAGTCGGCCTTTATCCCGGCCACTCAGTCCATAGATTTTATTGTTATCGTTATCGTCCCGGTCAATACTTTCCACTATTCCTGTGAATCGGGTGTAATCCTCCTTTGATGCGGGGTTCCTTATTTTGAGTTCAAACTCCTCCCCCGTGGCGTAACTGTCTGGACTTAATGGATTAGCAAAAGTCACCGAGAAGTTGGTGGCTGGTTCTCCAATCCGTTTAGATAAAGTGAATTGTGTTATTACATCCGTAGAATTACTCATAATTAACACCACCCACATTCACAATGTAATGATTACTCATGTCAAGTTCCGGGAGATCAGGAATAGTATACACCACTCCTCCAGTTAAACTGAGTAAGGATGTATGAACACTCCATTCATCCAACTCTGAAATTGTAGGGTCTTCAGTTGGGGGATTTTGTATAAGGATGAAATCATCATAAAAAACATTAATACTTCCCCCGTCATTACTCCAGCTTTGACTTATCAATGCAGGGTATAATGTGGAGCCAAGGGATAATGTTAAGGTTTGGTATAGGACATAACCAGCTCCGATGTCATAATATAGATAATAGACCTCTCCAATTTTTTTAATCTTAACTTGCAAGGAAGAAACATCCGCTGCGTTCATATACTGAGTAGGGGATCCTGCCACCTCTTTAACAGCCCACACCTTTTTACCATTATCATATTTGTATCCAATTCCGGTGTAATTACCATCATCTCCATATACCATTAAACACCCACGTTGGAAATTTGCTGTGGGATTGAGGGTGAGGTGGCAGTATAATTCACAATTAGCTGGTAATGGGGTGTTGCCTCGCAGGACTGGGGCTGTGTTGGTTGATCCCCATATTTCCTTGTTGAGGGTTTTTATATTCAACTTTCCCGCGGTGGTGGTGCCTTCATCCCAGTTCCCACTGCTTTCACGGATCCAAGTCCATAAACTTGTATCTAGGGCGGAGTCGTCAAAGCCATCATATACTCCTAGGCTGGTAACCCCTTCAGAGGATGCACTATTATTCCCACTGTAAACCGTGATATTTGAGGGTGTGGTGGCACTTAGAGTAGGTAATTGGACGAGGAACGTGGCGGATGTGCTGTCGGTTTTATAAAGCAATTGATAAAGGAGGGGATAGTCGTTTTCATAGAATCGTATGTCATCAAAGTCTGTTTGCATCTTACCCGCTTCGTAGGGGATGGTTACTATGATATTGACGTTGTATTCATCGGTGGTGTGGTTGCTGGTTACAGTGAAGGTGGAGATATAATCCCAACCTAATACAGATATGTCCCCAGATGGTTCGAGATTCCATGTCTTAGGCCCTGGCCGGCTTGTTGATGGTGGTCTCCATTTAATATACACGGGAAGGGAAGAGTTGGCAGGGACAGTGTAAGTGTCTGTGGTGAAGACATAATCCAGGTCATCTTCTGATAATAACGTGGATGCGGCGGTTTCTGTTAAAGTGCCACTCTCACCGATGGTGGCGGTAAGGGTAACATCCACACTACTCCCACTATTGTTGACCAGAGTTAAGACTTGAACATCACTCTCCACACCCGCCGATAGGTTCTCGAAGGTTACCGTGTCGATCCGGTTGCCGTTATTATCCAGTACCTCAAAGAGGGGATACCGCTGGAAACCCGGAGCATTAGGGGTGATACTTAACGTGGCCAGGGGGATGGTGTTCACTGTTCCTGTCCCTGCTGTGATTCCTGGAGTTTGGGGTGTGATCGATAGGGTGGCTAGTGGTATGGTTTCATCTACATCAGTCACTATCTAAACCTCCAATGTTTAGGTTGCGGTGAATAAACCACTCGCATTAAGTGTTAATTTAAAGGTTCCATCCGTTGCTGTCTTATCCTCTCCTAGATTGATGAGGAACATTAATGGCCGGGTGGCATCCGTAGCGGGTGTACTATCATAAACCACCGCATATCTAGCAGTGCAGGACCCGGTGATAGTCCAACTGGGATCCGCCGCGTCAAAGGTATAAGTGTTCGTACTAGAGTTATATGTCCAAGACACACTACCCAACGCCACACCCCCTGATGTGTAACCCGTAGCGGTGACTTGGTAACTGGTTACATCGTCAAAGTAGTCATGTGCATCCAAATCGGGTGTGTAACTACTCGTTAACAGTGCCACCTTTAAGGTATCCGTGTCGATGTCTATCCTTTTCTGGAAGATGTGATCCCATAACTTCCCATAGGTGCTTATTGTAACTGCCATTAAATTTCCACTCCATCACTACATTTTTATTCATAGGTTAACCGGATGTAATCCGCGTAGAAACCATGATTAACCTCTTCCCAGTGCTCACTACTATTAATTACAATCGTATCGGTGGGTGTGTCCAGTACCCATATCAATTTCTCCAACCGGGGCACACCCACCCCATCCTCGGCCTCTCCATAAGTCCAATACTTCCGCTCCCCATTAACCTCAGCATAACATGGTAATTCATCACCACAGCCGTAAATCTCCACACGGCTTACGTTTTGGGGTTCGGTTATCTCCATCCACCCTAACTCCGTGCCCTTCACGAGGGGGTTGCCATCGTAGGTGTCAAAGTCCTCCGGAGGCCCGGCGGTGTAAAAGAAATAATAATCAATATTCGAGTAGTCATCATAATCCGGGACATACACGACACTACCCCCGGCTCCGGTGGTTTCCAACTCCAACACGATATCATAGGGCATACGGACTTGACTCAAAAAGTCGGGGTTGTAGTTCACCTCAGCTATTGCAGCCCGATTCCAGGTGGTGATTCCATCGGTGACGGTGATGACTTCCCCATTCTTCACCTGTAACTTGGAGCCCCCCTGGAGGAGTGGGGTGTTCGTGACGCTATCACATAGCATTGCCTCAAATTGTTCTATCTCACTTCGGGGGTCCGCACCGTCCAAGTCGACTTGACTATCCGCATAACAATGAAGAGTTACTCGTCTGTTAACATTATTCGGAGCCGGATCCACGTCCACAATCCATTTAGGAGTTACCCCCCCGATTACCCAACTATCATAAGCCATATTATCTTACCTCATCATATTAACCGTACTCACGCCGGCGTTGGTGGCTTGGCCCCGGAGGACTTCGGCGAAGCTTTGGCCGGCGGCTTGCCCCGCTGCGGTTCCAATTTTAACCGCTTCCTCCTGACTACCCATAGCCGGCAATGTCAAGTTAATAGTCACCGGGATAGATGCCCCCGTGGTACTTAATCCACTGGTAGCCGCTGCTGGTAAAGCAAAACTCCCCGGAGTAAAACCCCCACTAATACCAGATAAGGCACTACTCAAAATAGATGATGATATTCCGATACCTTCACCTATACCCTCCACGAAGCTTCGGCCTATATTCACACCCCACTGATCAATCTCTGATAACGGCCCTTCTTTGGGGGGGCTGTGACCCTCCAATAAGCCGGATAGGTATCCGAGTTTGTCTTCTATCCATCCTTTAGCACCATCTAGGGATTCGCCGAATCCTCGTTTCCAGCTGTCGATTATATCCCAACCCCACTGCCACGCCTTACCCGGTAACTCTATTAACCAGTTAATGGCATCCTGAATCTTAGTTTCAAGGGTGTCTAAGGTTTTATCCAAGTCTGGGAGGCCATCGGTCAATCCACCTACAAAGTTGGTGATCATATCCCACGCGGTAGACCCCCATTTCTCCACGCTTTCACCAAGCCAATTAAGAGTATCCGTGATAGGAGTAGTCACCCCGGATAATGCAGATGCACTGTCAGTGATGAATTGGCCTAATGCAGCGGTGTTGGCCTTAGCATCTTCCAGTGGGCCCTTATTCATGGAATCATTCCACTTTTTAAGATCCTCTTGGCTAAGCCCCCATCCCTTGAACACTTCCTCCCATGTGGTACGGGTTTGGCTGCCTTCCTGTCCCACTAAGTCTTCCTTGGTGAAGATCATCCCCACTCCAGCTCCTTTACCCCCGCCTTTAAATATCTTACCTATGAGATCACTAACACTCTTAGGAAGCAAACCCTGGATTCCCTCTAGGATTTTCCCTCCAATTCCTTTACCCCAATCTAAGGCTGATTTGGCTCCTTCACCTCCAAGTAATTTGGAACCAATAGCTCCGAGTATGCCACTAATACCAACAGTGATTAACTCCCCAACGTCACTAGTTACAAAATCCCAAAGCCCTTCTAGGATCCCACTAAGCCATTCACCCCCTGGAAGACTTCTGAGAGCCTGTTTAATAGTGTCCCCCATGCTCAGGGCCTTCTCGGATGTGGTGTCAAAGCTAGTTCCCATACTATTAAGATAATCAGTGTTATCCATGATAGCCTGATTAATACCGTTCCCCTGGTCCTCAAACTTACTCCCGAACAATGCCACATTCGCTTCTTGACGTTTCAGTGGGTCCTCAATCTGACTAATAGACCCCACTATCTCCTCAAAGGCTTGTTGTGCTTGGTCGCCGCCGGCTTGGAGCATCTTATTCCAACGAGCCTGCTGCTCACTAGATGCCCCGATAAGGTCATAAACCTTCTTAGCCTCATCCGGGCTGGTTTTTAATCGGATCATGGCCTCACGGATAGCATCAGCCATCTGATCCGTGTTCATCACACCATGCTTAAGGCCAGATGCTAGGATGTTTCCGAACTCCTCGGCACTGTAACCCATGTCCTTGAAGTTCTGATCATACTCATTAAAAGTATCCAAGAGGTCATCAGCCGGGTCCCCCGTTGCTTGGAAAGTCTTAGTCATAATATCAAAGGCATCGCTCATACTTATCCCGAATGTTTGGGATAATTGAGTGGCGGATCTGACAACTTCTCTGACATCTTCATCAAACATCCTACTGAAACGGATACTTTTTTCAGTTACACTTTCCAGTTCATTCCCAGTCAGCCCGGTTTGTGTTTTGACTTGTACTAAACCATCCGCTACTTCCCCCCAATCAGCACCAGTGGCTTTGAAAATCTCTGTGGCGAGTCTTTCAGCCTCATCCGCTGATTCTGGCATATATGCCCTTATCTGTGCAAGTGCCTCGTCACGTGTGGCGGCACCTTCCATGGCCCCGGTGACCCCTGCTCCGATCACTATCCCCGCGGCGGCTCCTTTCAAGTCTTCTATCTGGTCTCGTAGTTCATTGATTTTACCCTCAGCAGGAGTGATGTCCGCATCAACTTTTACCGTTTCGGTTTCGCTTCCAAGCTTATTAACCTTATCCGTTAAGTCCTTGACTTTGGATTCAGCATCACCCCCTAAGTCCATCTTCACGGTTTTATCCGTTAATTTATCCATACTGTTCTGAAGGTTGGTAACTTGTTCCTCATCTAGGACATCCACATCTAAATTAACGGTTTTATCTTTGACTAATCCTATTTTATCGAGGAGTTTGTCAAGTTTACTGGTTATATCGGATATGTCGCCTGTGACTCTGATTCCGAGTTCTTTGTTACCTTTAACCATTTTGTTTATCTCCAATACATGAGGGGGGGTTTAAATAAGAATAAGAATATAAGATATACCCATGTCACTCGCATTAATTGTAATATCTGCTGCTGTCGGCTTCTTGTTTTATGAAGTATATACACTCCAGAAAAAGGCTAAAAAAATAGAAGAATAGCTAAGACTGTGATTCTTTTTTCTTAGCTTCTGCTTTCCGTATAATATCCTGCTGAATACTATTATACGTAGCTAATTTATTCATAGCATCCTCCTCATCAGGAGTCCCCCCGAAGAACTGCTCCGGGTTACTATAATATAATATATAATTCGCAAACTCAGGGTAATAGAACCGCCCCACTTCATCCGGGGATACTCCCATTTTATGGGTGAGGTAGGCTTTCCCAGCGAATATTTGTTTTATGATGTCTTCTTCAGTTCTAAAGGGGTATCATCCCCCTCAGATGATGATTTTTTATCTACATTGGTTATGTCCATTATTTCTCCGATAAGTTCCATCACGTTACCTGGTTGACGATATTTGAGGGGTAATGGTTCACCGGTTTTAGTATTAATGACGGTGACATCTATGAGTTTTTTAATGTCTTTTCCGCAGGCATCTAGGAAGTCTTCGCCGCTGATGTTGATTTCTTTTTTTTCCTCTTTGGTGAGGGTTTTCTTTTTCAGCTTCTTTTTTAAGGCGGTTGTGGCTTCTTGTTCTAGTTTTTCCCTGCCGTTGGTGATTCTGAATAGGATTTTCATGTCGTCTACTTGTACGGGTAGGATGACGTATTCCCCTTTATCGGGGGTTTGGAAGGTTTTGGGTTCTTTAAATAGTAGTACCATATTTATATTCACTCCTCAACAATTTAGTAAATTAAGTTAAAAAAAAAAGAGATGTGTGGGAAAAAAATAAACCCACAACTTACAGGGTTTATTCCGGCACAATCAAAATCGGCGTAGCATCCACACTAAACTCCAGGCTGCGGGTCATATTATCCCCATCCTTCACATCACCAAGACTCTTAGGCACAATCTTACCATTAAAGTAATAACAACCCAGGAAAGTACCTCCACCATCGTTTGCGGCTCCGGTATACATGGGTATCCTTACTAGTCTGGTGGCGGGTTCGGTGATCATAGTGTAGGCATCGTAACCAGATTGGACACTGTATCCCCCGCTGTAGGTCTCGAAGAGTAGTTTTTTATCCACATCAAAATCACTGAAAATTGAGTCCTGTGATACGGTGATGGTCTGCCCTGCATACGATGTTCTCTTAATTTCACTTCCCAGTTCTCCGACCTCGGTACTGTCCTGTTTAATATCAATCTTCAAACTCTGGGCAATATACGGCCTAAGCAACTCGTAATAGGTGATGACAACCTGGTCCACAGTAGCCGCCGGAGCCTCATGCAAAGTCACCTTACCATAAACCAAATCACCCGTATCCGAGTCAGTAACGGTGTCAATACTATCCACCACCACCTCAGTATAAACAGATGGGGGTGTTCCAGTCTCCACCAACTCCACCGTCACATCATCAGGCTCAGGGGTTAAACCCATACCCCGCTGTGGATAAATGGGATAGTCCGCAGCGGCTAATGTGAATTCTTTATTACTACCATTGCAGGCTCCAGTCATCACGACACGGGTCCTAGGGATACCGACTTCCATTGTCACGTTCTTACTGTTTAGTACGTCTTTAAGTGCTGAATCAACGTGCATATCTTTAATCCTCCTCTAATTTT
>Ga0209312_1000508_pt1 | contig 35076 bp, 30 predicted proteins | sample BioC13SIPDNA_4_FD_185744 | JGI IMG/M metagenome (GOLD analysis project Ga0209312, IMG submission 185744) | Anaerobic biogas reactor microbial communites from Washington, USA - Biogas_R1_B C13 SIP DNA (SPAdes) (version 2) | ecosystem: Engineered > Bioreactor > Anaerobic > Unclassified | place... | reverse complement strand
TAATGCAGGAAATTAAGCCGGTCTATGTTATGCAGCTTCCCCATGTACATCAGAATGAGAATTCTTTTAATCTCTGGGTTGAGGAGTTACGCAGCTTAAGAACCTGGCTGGAGAAGAATTTGGATACCACAATAACCGATGAAGGCTTATGGAAAGCTATTGATGAAATTAATCAGGAGACAGCAGCGGCCAAGGCTATTTGTGATATAAATCAAATGGATCCACCTCCGATTAGCGGGTTAGATTTGTTAACCATTACCTGGTCGAGAAGTTTCAGTTCCAATAAAGCAGAAGTTATTGAGATGTTAAAAGGGGTAAGGGAAGAATATATTAATAATGCCCCGACAGATAATACCGGAACCCCCCGAGTTTTATTGACCGGTTGTCCGGTTGGTCTGGGTTCGGAAAAGGTGGTTCGACTAATTGAAGAAGCAGGCGGCAGCATGGTCGCTATGGAGAATTGTTCCGGCTATAAAACTCTGGAATTACAAACTGAGCGAAAGCAAGATGATCCTATTGTGGCATTGGCCCGTAAGTATTTGCAGATTCCCTGCTCGTGCATGACTCCCAATCCGTACCGAATGGAACTTTTGGAGCGGATGATAGAGGATTTTAGAGTGGATGCAGTTATTGATCTTACCTGGCAGGCTTGTCATACTTATAATATTGAAGCACATGATGTTGGTCGGTTGGTTAAGTCTAAAAATATTCCATTTCTACATCTGGAAAGTGATTATTCCAATTCTGATTTGGAGAGTCTTAAAGTCAGGATAGAAGCATTATTGGAGATGGTTGAAAAATGATTTCTATTGGTCTTGACATTGGGTCAGTAGCAGCCAAGGGAATTATGCTGGATTCTTCCCGGCAATACTCGGTTATGATTCCAACCGGATGGAGTCCGCGGGATGCCGGCAGACAATTGATAAACCGTTTGCTGGACAGCTCAGGATATAATGAAGTTGAAGTTGATAGTATTACTGTTACCGGATATGGACGGATTGCTATTAAACAAGCTGCTAGAAGTGTTACTGAGATTCGATGTCATGCCCGGGGAGTTGCCGAGATATGTCCCGGAGTAAGTACTATTATTGATATCGGTGGACAGGACAGCAAGGTAATTCATATTGACGAGTCGGGACGAGTGCTTGATTTTGCCATGAATGATAAATGTGCTGCCGGTACCGGTAAATTCCTACAGGTGATGGCCAATGCTTTGGAAATAGATGTAAGTGAATTAGGAGAAGCTGAGGATTTGAATACAAAAGTCAGTATAAACAGTATGTGTACTGTTTTTGCTGAGTCTGAGATTGTTGGTTTATTTGCCCGGGGAACCCCCAAGGGAGGTATCATAGCCGGATTACATCAATCAGTAGGAAAAAGGGTTGGCAGTATGGCCAAAAGATTAGGCGTTAAGGAACAGGTTGCATTTACGGGTGGGGTAGCTCAGAATCAGGGTATAAGACGGGCATTGGAACAGGAGTTGGGATGCCGGATTATTGTGCCTGAAGTATGTCAATTTACCGGTGCACTGGGAGCGGCTCTGATAGGAAGGGAATAATTACAATAGGATTAAATAATATGATTAAGGGAACGGACATAGTTTTTGATATTATCTACGCCCATCCGCAAACGGAAGAGGTATTCCGCAGTTGGGACACTGAAAATAGCTGTATATTATGTGAACAGCTTTTTGACCCCCTGGAGTCGGTAGTGGAAAAAACAGGTATGAGTGTAGCTGAAATGCTGGAAATATTAAATAATAAGATTAAAGGTGCAGAATAAATGTTTATATAAAGAGGTGAGGGTATGAACAAAATAGTGGATGCCAGGGGACTTTCCTGTCCGCAGCCGGTTATTTTGACCAAAAAAGCTATGGATGAAGGTAGATATGACTCATTAATTACTATTGTTGACCAGACAGCTGCTCTGGAGAATGTCAGTAAACTGGCTGAAAAAGAGGGTTATAGGGTGGCAGTAGAGGAAAAAGGCGACGAGTATCATATTTCCATGAGTCGGGATGAGTCGCTCATAGATGTTGATATTTCCATGCCCCGGGAAGTAGCAGTTCTTATTACCAGTCGCTGGTTTGGGCAGGGTGAAGAAGAATTAGGTAAGGTGCTGATGAAAAGTTTCCTGTACACCTTGAGTGAAATGACCAGTCAGTTAAGCCATATTATTTTTATGAATAGCGCGGTATTTTTAACTACGGAGGGTTCAGAGGTCAAAGAAATTCTGACCGGTATAGCCGAAGACGGGGTTGAAATTTTGTCCTGTGGAACTTGTCTGGATTTCTATAATCTAAAGGACAAATTAGCAGTAGGCACAGTTACTAATATGTTTACTGCTATGGATATTATTGCCGGGGCCAATCGCAATATAACTATCTAGGAAGGTAGAAGATATAATTATGATTTATATAGACAATGCAGCTACTACCTATCCTAAACCCGAGGCTGTTTATGAAGCTGTTGACCATTTTAATCGATTTATGGGCGGAAACCCTGGCCGGGGCAGTAATAAAAAGGCGCTTAAAGCCGGGTCAATGTTGCTGGAAACCCGGGAAGCACTAGCCAGGCTATTTAATATTGCCGATAGTGATCAGGTGGCCTTTACTGCCAATGTAACAGAATCAATTAACCTTGGCTTAAAAGGGATTCTAAAGCCAGGGGATCATGTGATTACAACCAGCATGGAGCATAATGCCGTAGCCAGACCTTTACATGTTCTATCTCAAAAGGGAGTACAATGGACCCAGGTGAAATGCGCTGCCGATGGAAGTCTTGACCCCGCAGATGTGAGGGCAGCCATACGGGATAATACTCGTATGATTTGTATGCTGCATGCTTCCAATCTAACCGGAACTATTATGCCGATAGATGAGGTGGGGGTTATAGCCCGGGAAGCGGGAATATTATTTATGGTTGACAGTGCGCAGACTGCCGGAGTATTGGAAATTGACGTAGCAGCTCAAAATATTGATATATTGGCTTTTACCGGGCATAAAGCTCTGTTGGGTCCTCAAGGAACTGGGGGTATTTATTTGCGTCCCGGTTTAGAGATTTTACCGCTTAAAGAAGGCGGCACCGGTTCGTTGTCAGAATCATTGGAACAGCCTGCACTGATGCCTGACAGGTTGGAAAGCGGAACTCTTAATACCCCAGGTATAGCAGGTTTATTAGCCGGATTGAATTTTATTGAGCTGGTTGGTCAGAAGGCTATTGGCGAAAAGGAACAAAAGATGACGGCTATGTTGATAGAAGGTTTAAAGGAAATCAAGGGTTTAATCATGTACGGTCCCAAAGATGTAAAACGTCAAACGGCAGTAGTGGCTTTTAATATAGTTGATATTGATTGTGGCGAACTTAGCTATGCACTTGATTCTGAGTGTGAAATAGTGATCCGTTCAGGATTGCACTGTGCTCCTTTGGCCCACCAAACGATTGGAACGCTGGAACAAGGTGCCTGCCGCATCAGCCCAGGCTATTTTACTACTGAAGAAGAAATATTACAGGTAATAAAAGCTATTCACTCGATAGCTCGACGATAAACCAAAGATTTAACTGAAAAAGATGGAGACTCATAAAGCCTGCCGTGATGTAAAACGACAGGCTTTATTAAGATATTATATGGTTAATTTTTAGGGGATAAAGTTTTGTTTACGGGCTTCGTACATGAGCCAATCGCGGAAATCCGGGTGGGCGATACTGACCAGCTCTTTTACGCGGGTACGCAGATTCTGGCCTTTCAAAAAAGCTACGCCGTATTCTGTAACAATATATTGCACATCGGTACGGGAGACAGTAGTAAATATTCCCGGAGATAGTGAGGGGACAATTTTGGACTTTACTTCACCTTCCTTAGTCGTGTATGTGGAGTATAATGTCAGGAAGGATTTACCCCCTTTGGAACGCCAGGCGCCCTGAACAAAATCAAGTTGTCCACCAGTTCCAGTATACTGCATGGTGCCAATGGACTCGGAAGCGCACTGGCCGGTTAAATCAACTTCCATAGTAGCATTGACGGAAATTAATTTATCATTTTTGCCAATTATATAGGGGTCGTTTACAAAGCGGGTAGAATGCATTTCCACCAGGGGATTTTCATCTATAAAATCATACAGTTTTCGGCTGCCCATAGCAAAACTGCCAATCCATTTATAGGGCATAAAATTTTTCTTTTGACAGGTTACTACTCCGGCGTTATACAAGTCAACCATAGAGTCGGTTAACATTTCAGAATGAATTCCCAGGTCTTTTTTATCCATCAAAAAGTTGGCAATAGCATTGGGCATACCACCAATACCTAGTTGCAGACATGAACCATCATCAATCATATCAGCAATAAAACGGCCAATTTTTTCATCCCGGTCATTGGTGGGAATAGGAGGGACTTCCACCAAATGGATATGGTTTTCTACCACCGCGCTTACCTCAGAAATATGCAACTGGTTATTCCCATAAGTACGGGGCATGTTTTCGTTTACTTCCACGATAATATGGCGGGGGTTGGCAGTCTTGGCGGTTTCCCATCCCCAGTCCACATTGCATCCGGTGGAGAAAAATCCATGTTTATCCATAGGCGATACCACCATGGCCACCACATTACAGGTACGACATTGGCTTACCATTTCAACGGTTTCACCCAGGCGACATGGAGTATAGGTAAACATACCTTCGCCAACACCGTGACGGGTAGCAATATGAACAAAACCCGAATCAATTAAGACTTTTCCAATCAGATCCGGATGATATAAATCAAACCAGCGTAAGTCAACACCACTTACATAAGTAAGGTCTTTCAATTCATCATTTCTTGCCCGCTTTGCCACAGCATTTACCAGTGCCAACGGCTGACCATTGGACAAAGGAGCAACAACAGTATCACCTGATTCAAATAAACGGGCCGCTTCCTCGGCAGATTGTAATTTCTCTTTATACATTTCCTGCCAACGATTATTCATTTATACTCCTCCTCAAGTTTATATTAAAAGATTTTCCTGCATCCCTCCTTCTGCGTTTTCTATAATATTAATACGATATGACGGTGCAATATACCTGCAAATATATAAAATATTCTGAAAATTTATTCAATACTCTATATACCCAGGCTTTGCTGGATTTTGCATTTACTTTTTGCAATGAGATTAAAATATTATTAATATATATTTTTTTGGGGCTTGATAAATTATTGTATTACAGGTATGATTTAAAAAGACTAATAAGATAAAAATAGTCCAATTAATAAAAACTGCGCAGGTATTATTTAGAAGGAAGTGCTGTTATGCAAATCACAAGACAAACGGAATATGCGGTTCGAACATTACTGGAATTAGCTGCTGCTCCAGCGGGTGAAACAGTTTCTACCCGAATTATTTCAGAAAAGCAAGGTATTCCTGACGAATTTTTGAAAAAAACCATTCAATTACTGGCAGTAGCACATTTGGTTACAACCCACCGGGGTACAGGGGGAGGTGTCCGGTTGGCTAAACCAGCTACGGATATTACATTGCTGGATATAATCACTGCTATTGAAGGACCACCAGCACTTAATGTCTGTCTTTCACCTGATTATCATTGTCCCAATAAACCAAATTGCTCTTTATCCCGGATATTGGGAAAAGCTCAGGAAGCGCTGGTTGAAGAACTGCAGAGAGAAACTCTTGCTGATATGATTAAGTCTCAAAAAGGTTAACCAGAGTAGTAGTAAATTTCTAAATTTTGATTTTTTAATAAGGAGGCGTTTAATAGTGTATTGTAATCAATGTGAACAAACATCGCGGGGGGTAGCGTGTGTAACCAGTGGAGTATGTGGTAAAAAACCTGAGGTATCTGCACTGCAAGATATTTTGTTGTACAGCTTAAAGGGACTCAGTCTGGCAACCTTAGCCGCAAAACAAAAAAGTGTGCAGATAAACCCCCAAAATGATCATTTTTTAATTGAAGCCCTGTTTAGTACTTTAACCAATGTGAATTTTGATGCCGAGCGTTTTCAAAATTATATTGGCCATACTATTGAACTCACCAATGATTTAATTGAGCGATCGGGATTGTCAGATATTTCTTTTATAAATATTAATCCGCAATCCGATATTTCCGATTTAATTGCTCAGGGTGAAAATCTGGGTGCATTGGTAGATCAACAACAACCGGAAGATATTCGTTCATTACAGGAAACATTGATCTATGCTCTAAAAGGCGTAGCTGCCTATGCTTATCATGCTTATATCCTGGGTCAGAAAGACCAGCAAATATATGATTTTGCCTATGAAGTGCTGGCAGCAATAAATAATGCAGACAAAGATTTAAATGATTGGCTGGGCCTGGTATTAAAATGCGGGGAGATAAATATTTTGGCTATGCAGTTACTGGATGAAGCCAATACTTCTGCTTATGGTCATCCTGTTCCAACCAGTGTACCGCTGGGACATATAAAGGGGAAGGCGATTCTGGTTTCCGGACATGATTTACATGATTTGCACGGATTACTGAAAGCTACAGAGGGTACCGGAATTAATATTTATACCCACGGAGAAATGTTACCGGCTCACGGTTATCCGGAATTAAAAAAGTACCCGCATTTTTACGGACATTACGGGACTGCCTGGCAGAATCAGCGTAAAGAATTTGTTCAGTTCCCCGGGCCAATATTTATGACCACCAATTGTTTACAGGAGCCAGTTGACAGCTATAAAGCTTCTATTTTTACAACCGGACCGGTTGGCTGGCCGGGGGTTACACATCTGGGTCACGATGAATATGAACCGCTTATTGCCAAAGCCCTGGAAATTGAAGGTTTTACGGATAATACTGAAGCAGGCAGTGTAATGGTTGGTTTCGCCCGTAACGCAGTATTGTCGGTAGCAGATCAGATTATCAGCGCAGTTAAGGCCGGAGATATTAAACACTTCCTGTTGGTTGGAGGCTGTGATGGTGCCCGCAGTGGGCGTAATTACTTTACCGAAATAGTTGAACAATCGCCGCAGGATACGGTAATTATGACTCTGGGCTGTGGAAAATATCGCTTTTTTGACCAGCAGTTGGGAAGTATTGGTGAGATACCGCGTTTATTGGATGTTGGACAATGTAATGATGCTTACTCAGCAGTTCAGATTGCGTTGGCCCTGGCTGATGCATTTGAATGTGGAGTAAACGATTTGCCGTTATCGTTGGTGTTGTCCTGGTATGAACAAAAAGCAGTTGCGGTTTTATTAAGCTTATTGTATCTGGGTATAAAAGATATTCGTCTGGGACCAACCTTGCCAGCCTTTATATCTCCCGGAGTATTGAATGTACTGGTGGAAAACTTTTCCATAAAACCGATTACAACTGCACAACAGGATCTGGCGGTAATTATGGCTTAATGGCCCAAAATATTTAATAAAGCTATTGGGATAATATTGTTAAGGAGTTGGTTTTAATGTTTGATATGACACCGGTAGTAAAACCTATTGATTTAGTGGCTTATCAGCAAGGTAATGTAGTCAGCAGGACTGTGATTTCACAGACAGGCGGAACCGTTACTTTATTTGCATTTGATAAAGGGGAAGGATTAAGCGAGCATACAGCTCCCTTTGATGCTCTGGTATTAGTTTTGGAAGGCGAGGCGCTTATTACGATAAGCGGTAAGGAATATACAGTAAAACAGAATGAAATGTTAATCATGCCTGCTCATCAGCCCCATGCTCTTAAAGCCAACAGTGCTTTTAAAATGATGCTGGTTATGATTAAGAATCCGCAATAATGGTTTTATAAACGCGGACAGGAGTGAAATATCATGCGTTGGAATGAAGAGGCCCTGCAGGAGTTGGAAAAAGTACCGGGTTTTGTTCGCAGCATGGCTAAACGTGCGGTCGAAAAAGATGTCCGCAAAGCGGGACGTGAGGAAGTAACTGTAGAAGATGTTCACAAAGGCCGGGATAAGCATATTGCCTTTGCCGAGGATAAGGAAGATGATCCCGTAACGCGTATTGCTGTAGTCAGATGCGAAACCGTATCGGAAGTGTGTCCGGGGGTGGCATGTTTTAAAGCTTTTAATAAAAGGCATAAACATTTTAAACCATACGGGGAGAATACTGAAATAATTGGCTTTTTTACCTGCGGTGGATGCCCGGGACGCAGGGTTTCAAGACTGGTAGACAGTTTAAAGAAACACCGGGTTGATGTGATTCATCTTTCTTCCTGTATGATGCTGGAAGGGGATTATCCCTCCTGTCCGCATCATAATGAGATCAAAGCCATAATTGAATCCAAAGGCATAAAGGTAGTGGAAGGGACCCACCATTAGCTAATAACCGGGGGTGATAATAATGATGGTAATGAGAACTATAGTGCATATAGATGAGGAATTATGTGACGGCTGCGGGGCTTGCATCAGCCCCTGTGCCGAAGGAGCTTTAATCCTGGAGAATGGTAAGGCTAAAGTAATTCGGGAGGAGTTATGTGATGGTGCAGGTGTATGCCTGGCGATTTGCCCCACCGGAGCTTTAACCCTGGAATCCAGACTGGCAGAAGCGTTTTCAGAGCAAGCAGTAGAAAAACATCAGGCTGGCGGGAGCAGCCATTATATTCCCCAGCATTGTGTTTCCTGCAATGTCAGTGAAGATGACGCGTATTTGCTGGCGATAAAGAATAGGGGCAAATCGTTATGGTATTGTACCCGCTGTTTACCCCGGTTAATTCATGGTTAGTGGTAGGTATTACCAGAAAAAAAGGGTTGAAATTATTCATTTTCAGGTTTATAATCAAGTTAGGTGGAGGAGGGTCAGATTACCTGGTTCTGGTTCACTTTAAAGTGGTAGGTTCAATGGTTAGTTCGGTTAAGTCATATCAGGTTAGACTTGGTTCGGATTAGTTAAGCTAAGTTAGGTTGGTTAAGTTAGGTTGGTTAAGTTAGGTCAGGTTCAATTCGGTTTGGTAAATTAAAATAAATTAGGTTTTGAGGCGAGTTTAGTTAACAAAATGAATGGTTACACTCAGGAAGACACGGTGACCCTTCTCCGCCACCTAAATCTACAGATTTAATCCCGGTCAATCAAATTTGATCGGGATTATTGTTTTTCTGCATTTATCCGATGCACAATTGCTGGCAGTATTGACTTATGACATATATAATTGAAATAATTAGTAGTTTTCCAGGAGGAATCAGGTTTTTTATGGGAAATGCATTGGCCGGGAAAGTATGTCTGGTGACTGGTGCCAGTCGTGGAATCGGAGCTAATATAGCCAGAGAATTGGCTGCTCAAGGTGTTGCCGTGGCAGTTAACTACAGAAATTCTGTCAGTGAAGCTCAGCAATTGGCAGCAGAGATAAACCAAATTGGCAAAGGGCTTGCTGTTCAGGGTGATGTATCCAGTCGTCAGCAGGTAGATGCCATGTATAAACAGATCGAAAGTACTTTAGGGCCGGTTAATTTACTGGTCAATAATGCTGGGGTTTCTTTGCGGGGATTATTTCAGGATGTTACTGAAGAGGAGTGGCAGCAGGTTATTGACACTAATTTAAAGGGCCCATTTTTTTGTTGCCAGCGGGCTTTTCCCCATATGCTGCGGCAAGGTTACGGGCGTATCGTAAATATTGCTTCTATATGGGGTATTGCAGGTGCTTCCTGTGAAAGTGTTTATGCCGCTTCCAAAGGCGGACTTATTGCTTTGACCAGGTCTCTGGCCAAAGAGTTGGGACCTTCAGGAATTACTGTAAATGCGATTGCACCCGGGGCTATTCAGACCGATATGTTAAACCGGGAATTGGATGCAGATGAAGTCCGGGCATTACAGGATAATATTGCTTTGGGCAGATTGGGAAGGGGACAGGATATTACCGGAGTATGTTCCTTTTTACTTTCACCTCAGGCGGATTATATTAACGGACAGGTAATTACTGTGGATGGTGGCTGGCTTTAAGCCTATTTATCGGCAGGTATAAGATTAATGCTATTATAGTAAACTTAACTGCAGGATTAATTGGAATGGGGGATGGTTTAGTGAAGGGCAGCTTAATTGCCGGGTTGATGGTGATATTTTTACTGTTGAGCAGCTCTCCGCTATCCGCCGGACAAGTTACTTATAACCAAGAGTATTTAAAGGCAATTTTGCAGTTTATTGATGATAATTATTACCAGGAAGTTGATTTTGAAAAGTTAAACACAGAAACGGTGCAGACCATATTTTCCAGTTTGGATCCCTATACCCGGTTTTTTAACCATGAAGAGGCAGCTGAATTCCTGGATTATGTAAGTGGAGACTACCAGGGAATAGGAGTGGTGTTACTTGAAAGGGATAATAAAATACTTATCAAACAGGTAATGGAATCATCACCAGCTGCTCGATGTGGAATTTTACCCGGTGACAGAATTACGAAGGTTGATAATATTAATGTTGCTCATGCCACCATAGAGGAAGTAGCTGAACTGGTCAGAGGTGAAATTGGTACTGAAGTTACTGTTGAATTATTGCGTGGTGATCAGCGCCTGATTTATAAAATTGTGCGTAGCGAAATAATAATGAATCCGGTTTACAGCGACATGCGCGAAGAGATTGCTTATATTTACATAGAGTCATTTAATGCCCATACTCAAGCCTTTCTGGATAAAGCACTTCAGCAGGCAGCAGCAAAAAATATTAAACATATTATTCTGGATTTACGGGATAATAGCGGAGGCTCGGTTCAGCAAGCCGTTGAAGTCGCCAGATACTTTATCCCTCGGGGGTTGATTACGCGCCTGGATTTTGGTGCAGAAGAGGTAATGGATATTTATTATTATTCCTATCTGGACGTTTCTCCATATAAGTTGGTGGTATTGGTAGATGAGGAAACTGCCAGTGCAGCAGAAATTTTGGCCGGTGCTGTTCAGGATAGTGATGCTGGAGTTTTAATTGGTAATAAAACTTATGGCAAAGCCCGGGTACAGGATTTTATGGCTATGCTTTCCCCGCAGGCCTATTCCAGGTATCGTGTACGTTATGCTATTAATTCAGTAGATCCTCGAGCATTACCGCAAAATGAATGGGGAGTTTTAAATGATGAGGATATGCTTGGTTGGGTTAAGATGACTACCGGTATATACTATACTCCTAAAGGCCGCAATATTGATGGTCAGGGATTAAACCCGGACATAAAGGTACTGCCATCGGAAATCCCGGGGGTCTGGCTACAGAAAATACTGCCTTTGGCACAAATGGAAAAACTGGCATTGAAAAGTATCAGCAATGAAGTTGAAACCGCAGAAAATATCCTATTACTGGCTGGATACGAGCTTGATGAACCTGATACATTTTTGGATGAACTTACTTATGAAGCGATTAAAAAGTTTCAGGCTGATAAAGGGTTGTATCCTTATGGAGTGTTGGATTTTTCTACACAAAAAGAGCTTAATTGTACCTTGAACGGTTTACGGGTTGAATATGATCCGGTTTACGCCCGGGCAGTTGAATGGTTACGGGAATAAGATTATTTAACCTGGATTCTATTACAAAAAGGTATAAAACGCTTTTTAGGTGAATAAATATTTTGTCGCCAGGACTCCTTAATATTTATTTACCAAAATGGTTTTTAGCAGTTTATTATCAGGGATTTTATATCAGGAACAGGGGGAGATAATGTGAGTCAAATATTATCAGGAGTTCGGGTACTGGATTTATCGAGAATGCTGGCAGGGCCTTTTTGTTCGCAGATACTGTCTGATTTTGGAGCAGAGGTTATAAAAGTTGAGGACTTGAATGGTGATACGGGAAGATGGTCACCTCCGATAGTTGGCGATCAAAGTGCTATATTCTATACCGTAAACCGTAATAAAAAGAGTATTGCTCTGGATTTGAAAAGTGAGGACGGAGCTGAAGTTTTTAAACGCATGGTTGCTATCAGTGACGTGGTTATTGACCAATTCCGACCTGGAGTCATGCAGCGGCTGGGATTCGGATATGATAAATTGAGTGAAATTAATCCCCGTATAATATGTTGTTCGTTAAGTGGCTATGGCATGACCGGACCAATGAGCGAAATGGCCGGACATGATATTAATTTTTTAAGTATGGCCGGGGTTATCGATAATACCGGAGGTAGTGACGGTAGACCATGTATTCCCGGAGTTCAGATTGCTGGTATGGCCGGGGGAGGCATGTATGCAGTAATTGCCATATTGTTGGCTTTAATTGACCGTGAAAAAACCGGGCGGGGACAGTTTTGTGATATTGCCATGCTGGATGGTTCCATTAGTCTTATGAGTTATGCACTGGGAGAGTTATTTGGGTCACAAAGGTCCGGTAACCGGGGAAAAGAAATACTTACCGGAGGATTTGCCTGCTATAATCTTTACCGCTGCAAAGATGATAAATATTTCAGTCTGGGAGCAATAGAAGGCAAGTTCTGGAGTGAGTTCTGCCAGACGCTGGGAGTGCCTCAGTTAATAAATTCCCAGTGGGATATTTCCCGGCAGGATGAAATGCACCGGGAAATTGAATTAGTTACTCAACAGAAAAACCGGGATGAATGGATGGAAATATTCAGCGGGGCCAACATTTGTCTGACTCCGGTGTTAAGCGTGGAAGAAATGGTTGAACATCCCCAGGTTAAGGCGCGGAATATGATTCATGTGCTCAAGGATTTAAATCAAACCGGAATAGATTTACCCGTACCGGCTCCGGCAATTGTAATGTCACAATCACCGGCTCAGGTTAATCTTATCTTTCCAAAATTAGGAGCGGATACTGATGAGCTTTTAGCCGAGTTGGAATTTTCACCGGAACAAATTCAGAGCCTGCGTGACCGCCGGGTGATTGGCAGTTAACGGGGTGGATCAAAGCTGGATGGTTTTACTCCACTGCTTAAATAATAATTATCTTTGTCCTGTATAACTTTACCGCTGGCGATAAGATGTTGCAAATGGATCTCAATCATAGTGATTTCATAAAGGAAAAACACTTGTTGCGGGGGAGGCAACTGCTGATAAACCGGCAGATGTTTGGCTATTTCAACCGGAGTATGCTTTCCCCGATACATTAATGATACTATCCGATGTTCGCGCTCATAAACAATATCACGATATTCGTTAAGTCGAGAGATTATACGCTCTTTGATTAATGCCTGTCCATGACCACTAATAATAAAATCAGGTTTAAGTTTAATTAATCTTTCAATTGAGTCAATTAATTCTGATATTGAACAGTTTATATTACCGTACCAGGGACCAAAGGGGGACAGGTCCAGATCAGCGGTAAAAACAAAACCCTGATCTGGGAATAAGAAACCGCAGTGACCAGCCGAATGACCAGGCAGATGCAGAACCTGGAAATGAGTTTTACCCGTTTTGATTATTTGACCATCAGATAAATTGGCGTTTACATGTGTGGTACGGTAGTGAATCGCGTCCATATAAAGGGTATGCAGTTTTTCGTCAGGGACTTGTGCATAAAAATTAAAATTATGCAGATAAGCTTTAGCTGACTGGGCCATGGCCTGGTCTTTTTCATGCATAAGCACCCTGGTATCGGGATAATCAATATTATGAAAATAATGATCCAGATGACCATGGGAATTTACTATTAAATCAATCTTTTTTCCAGTAAGGTTTATTAATTCTTCATCAGTAGGACTGGAATCAATTAAGCACCCGATATCATCATCAATCCAGATGCAATTACAATAAGGAAATTTAAACCGTGGTAACTCAAATACTTTTATATGTTTGGTTATGTTAAACAACCTTTTCTCTCCTACTCCATTTGATAGTATTTTTTACATTATACTTGTTTGCATCTATAAATTACTACCAGGTCCTAAATATGACAAAATAATTATAAAATTTTACTAAATTTAACCTTAACAGGACAGTGAAAGTTGTTATATAATACTGAATAGGGGGAAAATTCTAATAAATCACTTGTTATCCAATTAGATTAGAAAGTTAAAGGGGAGAAATGGGGGGGAATTATGTACAAGCAGGAGTATAATCGAAAATTAGTTTCAGCTGAAGAAGCAGTCAGGGTAGTCAAATCAGGTGATATTGTAGATTATGGTTTTTTCAACGGCAAACCGGTGCAATGTGATCTGGCACTGGCAGCTCGTAAGGATGAGCTGAAGGATGTAAAAGTTTATTCGGCAGTAACGCTTCCGCCGGTTCCCGAAGTAGCCAAACTCCGTGATAGTTTTACTTATCATGATTGGCAATTCAGTAAAATAGCCCGCATATTACAGTCCAATTATGAATTATGTTACTACTCACCTATTTTATATCATCAGGCTCCTTCACTTTACCGGGATAACGTTGCCCCTCATCGTAATGCAGCTATTTCAGTAGTTTGTCCGATGGATGAGCACGGATATTTCAACCTCGGACCGCAAAATTCAGAAACCATGGCCAATATGGAAGTTGCAGATTATGTAATTGTGGAAGTCAACAAAAATATGCCGGTATGTCTGGGCGGTGCTGAAGAGGCTGTTCATATTTCCATGGTAGACTATATTGTTGAAGCACCGGACGACCAACTGTTGCCGGATATACCCGGGGCGGAGCCTACCGAAATAGACAAAAAAATAGCTGGCCACTTGATGGATTTTATTTATGACGGCTGTTGTATTCAGCTGGGAATTGGGGGTATGCCCAATGCAGTAGGCAAAGCTATTGCTAACTCGGATTTAAAAAATTTGGGCGGGCATACAGAGATGTTTGTTGATGCGTATGTTGACATGATAGAATCAGGGCGTATGAACGGCAGTGCTAAAAATTTTGACCGGCACCGCTGTGCGTACACTTTTGCAATCGGCAGTCAGAATATGTATGATTTTATGGATAATAATCCGGCTCTGGCTTCCTATCCGGTTGATTATACCAATGACCCCCGGGTGATTTGTCAGCTGGATAATTTTATTTCCATTGTAAATGCGGTACAGATTGATTTATATTCCCAGGTAAATGCTGAAAGTATGGATACTACTCAGATATCCGGAAATGGAGGCATGTGGGATTTTGTGCTGGGCGCTCAATGGTCAAGAGGTGGAAAAAGTTTTATTTGTCTGTCTTCTACTTTTACTGACAGTGAAGGCAATATGAGATCCCGTATTTTACCGACATTTTCTCCAGCCAGTATAACTACTGTACCCCGCCAAATGGTAGATTATATTGTAACTGAATATGGGGCAGTCTTATTAAGGGCCAAGCCGGTATGGCAGCGGGCTGAACTATTAATATCAATTGCCCATCCAAAATTTCAGGATGAATTGATTAAGGAAGCTGCTAAATTAAAATTGTGGCGTAAAACCAATAAGATTGAATAGCCATAACTATCTTGGATTAATAATACAAAAAGCCCACCGTAAAAGGCGGGCTTTTTTAAGTAATTGGCAGTTTTTATTTAGGAGCCATACGAATGGCGCCATCCAGACGGATGGTTTCAGCATTCAGATAATTGTTTTCTACGATTGCCTGAACTAACATAGCAAACTCAACCGGATTTCCAAGTCTCTGGGGCATCGGAATTGATGCAGCCAGGGAATCACGGGCAGCCTGAGGCAGCTGTTGCAGCATCGGGGTGTCAAAAGTTCCCGGAGCAATGGTGTTAACACGAATCAGATGTCTGGATAGGTCTCTGGCGACAGGAAGAGTCATAGCAACTACTCCGCCTTTAGATGCGGAATAAGCAGCCTGTCCAATCTGACCATCAAAAGCAGCAACGGAAGCTACATTGATGATAACGCCTTTTTCGCCTTCGTCTCCAGGATCGTTTTTATCCATTGCAAATGCAGCATTGGAAAGCATGTCAAATGCACCAATCAGGTTAACATCCATAACCATTTTGAACCAATCAATGTTCCAGGGGCCATCTTTGCCAATGGTACGTCCAGCACTACCCATTCCAGCATTGTTAACCAGAATGTGCAGAGCACCAAACTTATCAACAGCAGCTTGAACAGTGGCCTTAACATCATCAGTGGAAGTAACATTGCATTTGCAGAATATGGCTTTGTCACCTAATTTTGCAGCCAGCGCATTTCCTTTTTCTTCGTTAAGGTCAGCGATGACAACATTGGCACCAGCAGCGTGCAGACGCTCTACTGCTGCTTCACCAAGACCGGATGCTCCACCGGTTACGATAGCAGTCTTTCCAGCGATCTTCATACTATACCTTCACTCCTTTTAAAAATTTTTTGGGTAAGAGTAGATAGTCGTCCGGGTCTTATAATATATCGCCCTTCCTCAACCCCCTTATCCGTTCATACAGCATCTGCCATATATTAACCATATTAACACATTAATCTGAGAAGTGGAATGAGATATCTGCAATTAATTATATTATTCACAATTAAAAAAAGTATGACAATTCTTATATAATGTGAGGGTATTGGTCCTTGACAGACTTATTAATCTTCATAAAAATTTTAATTATAGGTTTCCATAATTATGGAGACCCAATCGCTGTAACATCAGCTTTATGTTGAAATATTTTTGACCCTTAATATTCTGAGTTATAGAGGCGGGTTGTTAGTATGCTATTATGAAAAAACAAATAACTATTAATGAAATGGAGGTTGTCGACATGAAATTAAACGGGAAACTATTATTTCGCCTGATTTTAATTATTATAGGTGGATATCTAATAATTAATGGATTGGCTGCCAAACAAGAATCTAATCAACCTGATAAACCTGGCAGCACAGAGGTAAATATATCGATGAATGCAGAACAAAATATTGCGCAGGCACAAAAAGAGGGCCAAGCTGTCTGGTTACTGTTTGGTACTGATACTTGACCGTATTGCAAAGATCAGCTGGTCAGCTTTGATGAATTGCAGCCGAAATATGAAGAATCGGTACGTTTTATTTATGTCAATCTAAGTAAAAGGGAAAATGCTGAATTAGGTAATAAATATAAGGTTCAGGTAGTACCAACCAGTATTATTTTGAATAATAAAGGTCAGATTAGTTTTGAACAGGCCGGATTGTTAGCAAACGATGTTTTAAAGCAAGAGTTGGATAAAGTTTCAGGTTCTGAGTAGGACAACTGACGAGAGTGGGAAGCATATTTTTGAACCTGCAACATTAGTTGTGACCCGGCACTCAGATTTAGATTAATTTTGACGATGAGTGACGGGGAACATCAGATACCTTATAAATACCTGGTAGATATATCAGTAGTATCCGCAGGGTCTAGTCCTGTAAGGGACTCATCCTGGCTGCTGCAGGTGGCGGCTTGAGATTTGAAAAAGTATCATGAATGTCATCCTGAGGAGTTGCAGACGAGGAAGGATCTCTTGATTGACACATTTATTCGACGGTTTCGATATCGGTACTATATAAACTGCGATCCAGATCTGGGATGAACAGGGCGGATATTAGATTAAGAACAGCTATAAATGCAGCAGCCAGAAAAACCCATTGAGGACCGCTGTATGCCCAGAGGAAACCTCCGGCAATAGGCACCAGCATAGATACCCCATGATCCAGCGTTACTCCCATGGATAGAGAAGGAGCGATATCGGACTGACTGTCAGCAATGCGATTCAAGTAAGTAGCCCGGGCTATATTAACAGAAAACAGTAATTGATCAGCTATATAACATACCATTATTATTATGAGAGCTATACGGGCCGGAAACCACAGGGGAGACATTCCATAAAGGACACAGATGATTATTAGTAGTCCAGATTCAATACTGATTACTATTTTCTCTCCCCAACTATCGATAGCCCGGCCTAAAAGCGGCCTGAATACCAAACTTATGATGGTACCAATTATACCTAGAAAAGCAAAGGTTTCTATATCACAGTTAAACCCCTTGATTAATACCCAGGGGGCAAAAGTAAGAAATATCTGTTTTCGCGCTCCGAATAAAATGTTTAATAAATAAAATAAACTATATTTGCGTTTAATTAACAAATATTTTTCCGGGCGTTTAAGGGGAATGGGTTTTATCAAGAGCATACTTAAACTGGCCAACAAGGCGCAAATACCAGCTATAAGGAAGATTACACTAAAAGAAATATCTAAATGCGTGGCCCCCCAGTATACTACTCCCATACCTAATAGAATCCCAACTGATTCCAGTGCGCCAATGGCACCCAGCAATCGACCCTCATGACCTTTGTCAGCCAGACGGAGACAAATTGAGTTTTTAAGCGTCATATACAGATGAGCGCCGGTACTCCAGGTAAGCATCCATACTATTACCCATTTCATATCCGGTGCCAGATATGCCTGACCTAAAAGCGATATGAAAATTAGAAAAGCCGCAAACATGGCAATGCGCGTATCGGGTAAAAAGGCTAACAAGGCAAAAATGAAAACAATAAGAAAGCCGGGCAGCTCACGTGGAAATTCCAGAGCACCCCGGGCTAAGGCGTCCAATTGATGAACCTGGGCCAGATAATTATTAAAAGAAGGTTCGTACAGGCCACTGTATATACCTATAAAAAGACTGGCAGCAGCAAATAAAAATAATGGAGTTAAAAATATTTGACGGTTCATAATGATCCTCGATTACAATAATGTTTAATTCTATACCTTTAAGTGACGATTGGGAATAAAAAACCAGTATATTAAGAGATAGATACTATTATTAATGATATTACGAATTAAAATAATGAGACCGGGTAATAGGTTATTAAAACCTGACATATGTTAATATAACGGAGTATGAAAGTTATAAATAAACCTTGTTTAAAGTAGCGATAAAGGGTTACAATGCGTTTAAAGTTCTTGAAAGGAATTTAATAAAAGGGGGGAACCTCCATCGCTATAAGACTTTACGCTGATAATGCCTGTGATTTGGATTCGGATCTTTTACAAGAACTTGATGTTAAGCTGTTTTATATGCCGGTAACTATTAAAGATACTACTTTTTATGACCGGTTGACTATTCAACCACCGGAGTTTTATCGTTTAATTTCTGAACCGGGCGTTATGCCGACTACTTCACAGATAACTCCGGTTGAGTTTCAGCAGGAGTTTGAGGAGGTAATCAAAAACAGTTCAGATCAGGTCATTTATATTGCTTTTTCATCTGAGCTTAGTGGTACATACCAATCAGCCTGTATTGCCCGTGACGGTATTGACCCTGACCGGATAACCGTGATTGACTCCAAAAGTGCCTCGGTAGGATACGGGCTTACGGTAATTCGTGCTGCCCGCGCTATTAAGGAGGGAAAAAACAAAGAGGAAGTACTGGCGGAAATAGAGGATAATATTAATCGCATTCAACATTTGTTTATTGTCGGTAACTTTGAAATGCTCAAACGGGGCGGCCGGGTGAGTGCAACCTCAGCTGCGTTGGGTAATTTATTGAATATTAAACTGATTCTGCATTTTGTTAATGGGGCTATAGTTCCTCTGGAAAAAACCCACGGACTAAAAAAAGCAAAAAAGAGAATGCTGGAAATAATGGAGGAACGAGGCCGGAATTTACCGCAGCAGTTAATTGGAATTAACCATTCCAATGATTACGAAGGGGCTTTGGAAATAAAACAGCTGCTGGAGAAAAAGTTTGGCTGTCAGGATTTTGTAATTTCTGAAATAGGCGCTGCTATTGGCTCCCATGTCGGAGCCGGGACTTATTCAGTATTTTTCCTCACTTAGATTTAAAGCACAGGGTATTCAATAGTAGTTAATTTCATATATAACAAAATATTTAATGATAAGAGGCCTGGTAATGATATGCTCCCCTCAAAGTAGACAGTTAAAATAAATTTCGACTATCTACTCTGAGGGGAGTATTACTTTAGAGTGCGTATAATATAACTTTACTTTCCTGAATTCATCATCATTCATTAATATAATAACCCCATAATGAGCATAATTATTTACAGTAGAGTTTTAATTTTGCCATTAATTAAAAGGGGGCGCTAATTTTGACCTATCCGGATATTGAAAGCCGATATGATCAGAAAATAGATGAGATACAACCGCTTTTGGCTCAATACAGTAACTATGATCTGGTAATAGGCATACCTTTTCGGGATGAAATTGATCATTTACCTAAAATGTTAGCTTCTATTGATCAGGTGCTAAAATCATGGATAGGCCGTCGCCAATTGATTGTATGCGCCGGTGATTATTCAGCCGGACCCATTCTTGATACAATTCATCTGCTTAATCTGCAACATCCGCATATAGAGTTTTTAATGCCACCCGAAATAAGCGGCCGGGGTATGAGTGTCAGGGCCATAATGGATATTGCCAGTAAACTGGACGCTGATCTGATATTGTTTAATGCCCATATGACAACTGACAATGGTCCCGGGGTTGATGATGCCTGGCTGGAAAGCTTGCTTACTCCCATTCAGGGGGAATATGACATAGTTTTGGGCAGCCTGCGTCGTTATATGGGAATTGACAGTATTGCCCATATGATGGCAGCACCCATTCTGGAAAGCTTTTATGGATGTCGTTTGGGTGATCCGTTAGGAGGGATTTATGCTCTCAGTCATGATTTTGTTGAGGAATTGGCTCATGAGGCCCGATTCTGGGGGAAATATATTCAAGGCCATGGAATTGATTTCTGGATATTAACGCGGGCATTATGCTGGAGCAAGCGTATTTGTGAAATTAATAAAGGGGGCGCCGTCAAAACTCACAGCCTGGAAACCCGCAATAAGATATTTTATGATAATGCGCTGACTATTTTTGAAGCTTTGAAAAGGGACAGTGCCATATGGCTTCAGGACCGTTTGATAATAAAAGTAGCTGACATTTTAGCCCGCAGCGAAATAAAAAGACCGGATAGTGTTAATTATTCAATCGATGATTTACTGAGGAACTACTATAGTGGTTGCGAAGATAACAAGGATCTATGTGAATTGGTAAAAAGCAAAATAAAATTACCATTATGGGAAGAACTTGAACAAGGGGAGAAGTTTTATCTGTCTGATGAAGATTGGATAACTGCACTTTTGGAATTATTTTTGCAGTATTCATTTGACGAAAACTATAATGACCAGCAAATAATATCCCTGGTAACTGCTTTGTATAATGGTCGGGTAGCCAGTTATAGTTTGGAAATGGAGGCTTTTGCTGAAAAAGCGGCCGTGGTTGGCGAGGCGGAGCTTGATAATCTGATGGTAGGGAAAATGGAATCAATTCGTCAACGTCTAACAAACAATTTCTGGGATAAAAAAGCAGATTTTAGTCGTCAGTGGGTGGAACACCGGGAGCAAAGAAAACCGGCTATAATCCCGCTGGGATATATGGAGTATGTACCCGGAAAACCGGTAGTGGTTCCTAAAAGGATTGCCGGTAAAGATCAGCACATAGTTCAGACCGATGATATTTTTAAAGATTTACGCCACCGATATGAATCCGATTTTAATCAGTTTTTAAGCCAGGGTCTTAATCTACCCGTTGACACCAGTCCGGAAAATATAATCAGGGCAGTTGAAGAGTTTATGACCCGAGTGGAACAAACACTGGATGAAATCCTGCCTGGTGATATCCGGATTGAAGAAGGGCTGCAACAATTTATCGATAAATTATTTTCGATATTTCCTGATCAGCGTATGTTTACTATGAGTACAGATTTATTAAGGGAAATGATTATCCGTTTTCCGCCGGTAAATCTGATGATTCCTCGCGGATTTTATCAGCCTCGTCAGTTAATTGATAACCTGGATACCCGTGATGCGGTGACTTATGCCAATCTGGTTGAGAGTCTGAGTTATACAGACCGTGATCTAATCTGGCTGACAGAAAACTTAAAACCGGAGAGTTTTGAATGGACCGATTTAAAACCGGTTCTGCTGACCGAGGAGGTTCGTATGGGGGTCCTGAGTCAGGTGAAAATATCCAACCTTAACCGTGTAACCGGTCGTATAGTAATTCGCCCGCTGGATGCTGCAAAAGGTGGCAAGTTTCCGAAACTCAGATATTTTACCAGTATTGTTCGTCGTATGGCTCAGGCGGATCATTACTCGCAACTATTTATAAATACGGTAGCTGAACGCAAGAATATAGGTCTAAAAATACGTAATTCATTACTGGGAGTAAGGCGGGGAGACGATTTTTCTGCCCATAATATTTTTGAAAATTTTCATCATCGCAACATGATGGGAAAAATCCAATATCTGGCTGATAAACTGGAGCAGGAAGGTAAGAATGAAGCTGCTCGAATTATTAGATTGATGGCTTCCGGTTATGGACTGAGTCAGTTATTGGAAAATGAAGTATTTCTGACTTGCACAGCCTGGAGCTGGGCCAGTTACAGTTATAAGGGCGGAGTTAATATCCCGACACCTTTAACTACCAGTGTTGAATCCCGCTGGTTTAACCATGACTTTTTGGAAGTTTTATATCGACAGTTGGGTTATAATCCTGAGGAAATCATGTCGATAGTATTTCGCCTGATTCAGTCCGGTAAAAGCAATCAAAATCTGTTGGATATGCTTATGCCAACCCGACCTAAAGATGTAGCGGTCGTGGTACAGGAGACCACCAATGAACCCAGCCGACACTTGCAGCGATACCATGGCAACCCGTTACTGGAACCAATAGATTCCTGGTGGGAATCCAAATATGTGCTGAATCCCGGGGCACTGCGGATAGGGGATAAAGTTTATCTGTTTTACCGGGCGGTGGGAGAAGATCAAATTTCCCGTATCGGCCTGGCCATAACTGATGGTTATAAAGTATTGGAGCGATTAAGCGAACCGATATTTTCGCCGGAAACTCCGGAAGAGGCCATGGGATGTGAAGATCCGCGTTTAACTATTGTTGACGGGCGGATATTTATGCTGTATACGGCATATGATGGCAATATTGCCCAGATTGCAGCTGCTTCAATCGGGCTTGATGATTTTAAGGCAGGAAACTATACCAACTGGCAGCGGGAGGGTCTGGCGTTTAAAAATATCTGGGATAAGGATGCTATAGTTTTCCCGGAAAAGATTCACGGCAAATATATTGTTTATCATCGGATTGAACCCAGTATCTGGGTAACTTACGCCAATGAACTATGTTTTCCTTTACGGGAAAACCATGCCATTATTGTGGGGCCGCGTCCAGGGCGTATGTGGGATTCTTTAAAAATAGGTGCCGGAGCTCAGGCTTTGAAAACCAAATACGGATGGCTGCTGATTTACCACGGAGTCGATAATAATTATGTTTACCGTCTGGGGGTTTTATTGGTAGATCTAAATAATCCCCAAAAGGTTATTTACCGTTCTCCCAATCCTATTTTGGAACCGGAAGAAGATTATGAGATTGGTCTTTCTGGTGCCTGGGTGCCTAATGTAGTGTTTACCTGCGGTGCAGTGGCTGGAAGCGACAAGGATATATTGGAAGATGATGATGAAATACTGGTCTATTATGGAGCCGCGGATACCAGTATAGGTGTAGCCACAGCAACGCTGGCCGATTTAATCCCGGAAAGATTCCGAATTAGTCGCTGATGAGTACAAAACCGCAGTATACTTTGAAAAAGTCCGGCCGATTTTTTAACCTGACCCTTGAGACGTGAGCCAAGCCGTTGGTGATGCCCATGTAAAGCCTGCGAGCGGTATATTTATATAATTAAAACTCACTTCTGCGATCATCAGGTTTTTCTTAACAATCGCATACCGTTGAGCGTCACCAGAATCGAAGTACCGACATCCCCGATTACTGCCAGCCACATAGTCAATAGCCCAGGAATAATCATTAACAGAATTGCAGCTTTAAACAACAAAGAAAAGGCAATATTTTGTTTAATAATTCTCAAGGTTTGCCGACTTAGTCTGATGGCAAAAGGTAAACGGGATAAATCATCAGACATTAGAGCAATATCAGCCGTTTCCAGGGCCACATCCGTACCGGCAGTTCCCATGGCTATTCCAATGGTAGCTCTGGACAGAGCCGGAGCGTCATTTATACCATCACCTACCATGGCTACCCGGTGGTCAGCTAATAGCTGCTCTATAACCTTTAATTTGTCATCAGGCAACAATTCCGCGTAATAACTGTCCAGGCCGGAATTATTGGCAATAGTTGCTGCTACCTGGCAATTATCTCCGGTCAGCATAACCATTTGCTTTATACCAGCTTTACGCAGAGCAGCAGTTGTTTCAGTGATATCCGGACGCAGATTGTCCATTAAAGTTATAATGCCGATTATTTTATACTGGTCACCTATCAATACCAGGGTTTTACCTTCGTTTTGTAGACTGGCTATCTGTTCCATATGATCCCGGGCATCGAGATTAAGGCTGTCAAAATAGCGCAAATTACCAATATGATAACGCTGTACATTAATGATACCATTGGCGCCTTTTCCCGGCACTGCCTGAAAATCAGATACCGGTGGAATGCTAATCGCTTCACTCTTTGCCTTTCTTATAATGGCATTGGCCAGCGGATGTTCGGAACGATTTTCAATTCCGGCAGCAATACTCAACAATTTATCAACGCTTATATCAGAAAGGCTTATAACATCGACCACTTCCAATTTACCTTCAGTAAGCGTACCAGTTTTATCAAATGCTATTACTGATAAACTGCCTAACTCCTCCAAATGACTGCCGCCTTTAATTAATACTCCCTGGCGGGCGGCATTGCCAATCGCTGATACAATGGAAACCGGCGTGGAAATAACCAGTGCACAGGGACAGGCAACCAGCAGCACAGCCAGAGCCATATATATCCAGTGATGCCAGGGCTGATTTATGAACAACGGAGGCACTATCGCTACCATTATTGCCAGTACAATAACGGTAGGCGTATAATAGCGGGCAAAACGGTCGATTAGTTGTTGTGACGGAGCCCTTTCGCTCTGGGCCTGCTCCACCATGGTTATTATTCGCTGCAGGGTTGTATTTTTATATTCACGGGTAACTTTAATTTCCAGTGAACCGTATTGATTAATTGTACCGGCAAAGACTTCACTGTGAGGTTCTTTGAAAACCGGTACAGATTCTCCGGTAATGGCTGCCTGATTAACGGTTGAGCTGCCAGATACTACCAACCCGTCAGCGGCGATAGTCTCCCCGGGAGCAATTATGATTAAATCACCAATTTCCAAATCAGTAACGGGAATTCTATATTCCCGGCCATTTCTTCTAACCAGAGCTTCCCGCGGTGATAAATCCATCAACGTTCGAATGGAATTACGGGTTTTATCAAATGTATATACCTGCAGAAAATTTCCCAGTGAAAAAAGAAAGACTACTGCCAGAGCTTCCTGATATTCACCTATAACAGTTGCTCCAATAACTGCTATTACCATGAGGGCATTCATATCCAGTTCGTGCAGGGTACGCAAAGTATACCAGCCGGTTAGAGCCGGTCGATAAGTACCTGCAGCTATACCAATAATAAAAACTGATAAAATAGCTGACTCCGGTATATCCAGCAATATAGCCAGCAAGGCAATAAAAAGTGCCAGACCGGATAAAAGCATGGAAGCACTGTAAGTATGCTTTAGCAGATAAACCAGCCGACTTTTAAAACTCCGTTTTTCGCCTTTTTTAATTAGAAACGAGTCAGGGCTGATTTCGTAACCCATATTTTTTACCAGATTCATTACCTGTTCTTCTTGGTTAACTCCCGGTATATCCTGGTATCTAATATTCAGTTTACCCGTGGAAAAAGCTAGTTGTGCGTCAATTACCGCCGGTAATTGTTTAACAGCCGTTTCAATTTTGGCTGCACAACCCGGTCAATCCATACCGATTACATAAAAATTACTTAAGTTTACCTGTAAATCAGCTATATCAATAGCGGTCATGACTGCCGCTCCTTTCCTGGATAAAATTTTATTCGATTACGTGTTCCAATCCCTGCTGGAAAATTTTTTCCACATGTTCATCTGCCAGCGAGTAATATACAACTTTGCCTTCCCGTCTGTATTTTACCAGCTTATCGGCTCTTAAGAGTCTTAGATGGTGAGAAACTGAGGACTCCGAAGAACCTGTAACTGCTGCCAGGTCACATACACACAATTCGTTATGCATCAAAGCAAATAATATTTTAATTCGGGAGTTATCACTTAAAATTTTGAAAATATGGGCCAGAGCCTGTGTAGTATCTTCAGAGGGCATAAGCTCTGCTGTGGCCGCCACTTTTTCTTCATGAATGCACTGAATACTGCATAAATCGTCATACTCAACTGACACTAAAATCACCCCAGTTAAATTAATATATGAACAACTGTTCATACATTAATGTTATTATTTATTTTACTTTAAATCAACAGGTATTCCGGTAAAAAATAAAACTTTGAAAGCTGGCAAAATTAAGGCAAACTAGCGCCCCAAGTTTTGTGAATATTTCTAAAATCTGATTGTTTACTTTAGTCGGACTTTTAAGATATAATCTAATGGTGTAATTTAATATAGGGGAGGTATGGTTTTGCCATCGAAATTTACTTACAATGAAGAAGCTCTGGAAAATCTGCGCATTGAAGATGCCAGTATATTGGACAGGCTCATTGATGACGAGTCCTTTCGCGAAGGAAACTTAAAAAAACACCGGGGTAAAATTGATAAACGTATAACCCTGCAGGAAGCGGTCAGCAAATATGTAAGTGATGGGGATATTGTTGCGGATACCGGGTTTTCTTATGTGCGTACACCTATGCAGGTATTTTTTGAAATTTTGAGACAGAAAAAGAAAGATTTGCAGTTCATTGGCTCGCCGAATACCAATCAATCCTATGTGGCCTGGTCCGGATGTTCAAAATACTCCCATAACTCCTATATAGGTGCGGAAATGCGGGGGACGGACCGTAATTACTCCAGAATGGTAAAGGATGGCAGAGTAAAGGTACTCTCTGAATGGAGCCACGGCTCAATGGGGCTGGGTTTTAAGGCTGCACAATATGGCGCTCCCCATATTGCCTGTAAACAGCTGTTAGGTTCGGAAATGCTTAAATACAATCCTTATGTAAAGCTTTCTCGGGATCCCTGGAGCAATGAACCGGTTGTCCTGGTTAGCGCCCTCCATCCTGATGTTGTATTTATTCACTGCCAGCAGGCTGATCGCTTTGGCAATGCTAAAATCAGCGGTCCGGCAGTTAATGATATTGCTCTCGCTTATGCCTGCCGTAAAGTTATTATAACTTGTGAAGAAGTAGTACCGGAATTACTAATGCGTTTTGATACCAAGGATACCTGCATTCCTTTTATGATTGTTGATGCGGTAGTAGAACTGCCTTTTGGCTGTTTGCCCGGATGTTGCCCGGGTAATTATTACTGGTCTCGGGAATGGTGGGAATGGTTAATGCGCATTGGCCTGAAATCAGATGAGAGTATTGGGGATTTCCTGAATTACTGGGTATATAACACCACTGACCAGTTTAGTTTTATTGAAAAACTCATAAAAGATTTAGGCGGTTTGGAATACCTGCATAATCTAAAACGTCTGGAAAAAGCAGAGGAATATTTAATCGAGGATATCGGCGTTGATTTCAGTTATGAACCAGTTATACCAATAACGGAATAAGGGAGGGACAGCTTTGAGTACACCTGCTAATCCATTTGAACAGTTAGCATATAATATATCTTTACAAATTATGGACGGTCAAATAGTTTATGTTGGAACCGGTCTGCCCATGGTTGGTGCCATGCTGGCTAAAAAAACCCATGCACCTAATATTACCCTGGTTTATGAAAGTGGAGGACAGGATCCCTGGGAAGGCCCGATGCCCTGGTCGGTTGGCGGAGCTGCTACTTTCAGAAGAGCTCCTATGACCATGGAAATGGCTCATTCATTTGCCATGGCTGCCAACGGTTTTGTTGATATTGCTTTCCAGGGTGCTGCCCAGATTGATATGTATGGCAATCTAAATACCCATTTTATTGGCGGCGGTTTTTGGGATTTCAGATCTCGCTTAACTGGAAGCGGTGGTGGCAACGACCTTAGTTCTCTGAGTGAGAATGTTATTTTGGTTGGCTTGCAGGATCCCAGTAAATTTCCAGCTAAATTAGAATTTTTAACCAGCCCCGGACATTTAACCGGTGGGAATAGCCGCAGGGAAGCCGGTTTATTAGGTAACGGACCGGTAGCCTGCGTGACTCAAATCGGGGTTATGGATTTTGAACCCGAAACCAAATGGATGCGAATTAAAGGGCTAAATCCTGGTATGACGCCGGAAATTGCCCAGGCATGTACCGGTTTTGAACTTAAAGTTTCTGAGCAAATTGAGCATATTCCTGCACCCAGTGATGATATTCTGCAAGTATTGCGCGAAGTGGTAGATCCCCACGGAATATTTATTACCTTCCCACCCCGCGTAAGATAGTGAGCGGAAAGAATATCTGATTAAATATAATTTAAGGAGGGCTTTTTTTAAGGCCCTCCTTTTTGTATTTCTATAACCTTCTACCTGTATTTAAATAAGCATTACCCGCTGGCTTGATTCAGCTCATTCAGATTATGGGCTACATATTGCTCGGTCAGCAGCAGGGAAAGGATGGACTCAGCACCCTGATTCAGATTTACTCCGTTAGCGGTCAGGGCATCAAAGCAACCACCGGAATTCTTGTCATAGAGTGATAATCCATGTATATTTCGGCCGTGATACCATTGATAAGAGGCATTGGCTTTTTCCAGATATTCTATTTTGCCAGTAGCATTGTAGGCTTCCAGGCAGGCAAAAGCAGTTGAGGCAGCATCAACCGGCTGCTGGTCGAACCGGGCTGGTGAAGAGCCCTTTTGATACCAGCCTTCATTTCCAATGATATTTAAATAACCTCTGGCAAATAAGGTGTCACATAAGAAACCCATGGTGTTATTAGCAATGTTCAAAGTTTTTTTATCACCAGTAAGGCGATACAGACAAAACATGGACTGGGGAAGAATGCCATTACAATATGTTAACGAATTTTCAAACCAAAACCATTTATTATCATGATAATTATGGTAAAGGTTAATAAGAAAACTGCCCAGTCGCAGTATTATTTCATACAGATTATTATATAGGGCAGGCCGCGTATGACATAAACCGGTTAAAACATAGGCAATGGCCCGTGGGGATTTAAAATTTGAAGTTTGGGGAAGATTTCTCTGCAGCATCTGGCCGCAAAGGGAACGAATATCGGCATAGACAGAGTCTGTCCCCAGGCAGCATGCCATTATTGCTCGTCCAAAACTATCTTCAGAGTCAAACTGATGGGAAAAATGACCGTCTAACATAAAGTTTGACCAGCTGTTACCTTGTTGGCAGGCACAGAGGAAATCTGCATAATGTCTGGCTAACAGATAACCGTTCTCCATTTCCAGTGCGACTATTAATGCCCGGGCATTATCATCCAATGTATAACCACTGTAGGGGTCAGGAGTGGATTTTTTGGAGAATTGCAACATACCGTTTTTATCGGTCATATTAATTAAGTGCCTGTAATCCAGCATAATTAACCTTTTCACTTTCTACTTGATAATCCTGCAGCAGGTTTTTGATTAAGTTGTCATAACGGACACCCGTCTGAGGCCAGGTCATAGTCTTTCCTATGGCATAAGCATTTCTTTGCAGAGTTTCTTTCAGTTCAGGGTCATCCAGTATTGAACGCATCAGGGTTGCCAGTTGTTCGGGATCCGGACCAGCCGATAATAATCCCCGGTTATCGGCTAATAATTCCCGGGCGTGGGCATAGGGAGTAGAAACTATAGCCCGTCCACAGCCAACTGCAAAGGTAAGGGTACCGCTTACCGCCTGTTCCATATTAGGATAAGGGCTTAAATAAATATCAGTTAGATACAGGTATTCCCCTAATTCTTCATCGCTGAGGTGGTGGTTGACAAAAATGACCTGGTCATAAATGTTCAGTTCCTCAACTTTAGCTATTAGCATTTCCCGGTAGCGTTCTCCTTCTTGTCTTTGCAACATGGGATGAGTTTGCCCCAGAATCAGGAATATAATATCTTTATAGTCTGCAGTTAGTTTGCCTATGGCTTCAATTCCCAATTCCAAACCTTTGCCCGGTCCAATTAATCCAAAAGTACTTATAACCTGTTTATCAGTCAGATGGTATTTTTGTTTCAGAAGGCTGGACGGCTGAGGTTTAAATTCCGGTACCCCGTGTCCAATTATATTAATCTTCTGCGCTTGTATTCCATAAATATCCTGAAGCAACAGGGCTGAATTATTTGTCATGCATACTACTGCCGATGAATAGCGGCATAAAGTCTGCAGTATATTTTTCTGGTGTTCAAGCGGTCTCGGTAAAACTGTATGAGTTATGATTATATATGGTTTATGCAAAATTTTAACGAAATCAAGGATATACTCCCCATCAACTCCGCCATAAATACCATATTCATGTTGAATAACGACCAGATCGATACTATTCGATTGATTAATATAAGTAGCGGCGCGAATATAATCCTGGCGAGTTTGTTGATTAATATTAATAACCACTTCTGTTCCATATTTATATTTGTATTCTTGATCAGAAACAGCAGCGATCAGAACTTGCCGGCGATTTTCCAGACTGTGGCGCAAATCACTGGAAAAATGAGCAATACCACATTGTTTGGGGGGATAAGTGCCCAGGTTAATGATGCTCATATCATCACTCCTTTTTGATAAAAAATATCTTTATATTTCTTATTCTCCCCGTTTAATCTACCCTTTTATACTTCTGTTTCAATTAAGGTGACTGTCAGGGACCTTTACATTAATAGAATTAAGATAGTTAAACAGTTCATCCTTAATAGTGCTTAATGCCTCCGGAGTTCGGCCTTCACAACGAACTATTAATTCGGGACCCGTATTAGAGGCTCTTACCAGACCCCAACCGTCAGGAAATAAAACCCGAGCTCCATCAACTGTAATCACATCATATTTATTATGAAAATAGTTTAGAACTTTGGCTACTACATCAAACTTTTCCTGATCAGAACTGGGAACCCTTATTTCCGGAGTTGAATAATAAACAGGTATATCCGCTAACATTTCACTTAATTTCCGTTCACTTTTACTTAACAGGGTCAACAGACGGGCAGCAGCATAAACAGCATCATCATAACCATAGTATTCGTCAGCAAAAAACATATGTCCCGACATCTCGCCGGTAAATATGGCATTAATTTCTTTCATCTTGGCTTTTATCAAGGAATGTCCAGTTTTATATATAACTACTTTGCCTCCCAGGCGTTCAATTTCATCTATTAGTCCCTGGGAGCATTTAACTTCTACAATAGCTTCAGTGCCAGGGTAACGGGGTAACAATTCCCGCCAGAAAAGAATCATTAATTTATCTCCCCAGATTAAATTACCCTGGTCATCAACTACTCCCAGGCGATCACCATCACCGTCAAAGCCTATGCCCAGGTCAGCCTGGCTTTCTCTGACCAGCTTGATTAAATCCTGCATGTTATCCGGATTAACCGGGTCGGGATGATGGTTGGGATAATCAGGATTGGAGTCACAATAAAGTTCAATTACTTCACAACCCAGATCGGCTAAAATGGCCGGGGCAAAAAGTGAAGCAGTGCCATTGGCACAATCTACAACAACTTTTAATGGACGGGCTCCCAGTTGGATTTTTTCTCTGATCATAGCCGCATAATCAGGCATGATGTCATGGGTAGACAGTTTCCCAATCGAAGAAGAAGATTCGAATATCCCGGCTTCAACCAGACGTCTAATTTCTTGAATATCATCCCCGTAAATAGTTGATTCACCTAATAACAGTTTACAGCCGTTATATTCCGGGGGGTTATGACTGGCTGTAACCATTATGCCTGCATAGATATTAAGATGACGGGATGCATAATAAAACATGGGAGTAATTACCACTCCCAAATCAATTACGTTACAACCACTCTCAGTAAGTGCCCTGACAACAATTTGTGCTAATTCCGGGGAAGAATGACGATTGTCTCTGCCCAACAGAATATCGGTTTGCCCGTGTTTTTTTACCAGGATAGCAAAAGCACGGGCGATTTTATCCATCATTACATTATCTATTTCCGGACCGACAATGCCTCGGATATCATATTGGCGAAAAATATTGCTCATAAAAACCTCTCCTTATTAACAATTAAGTGAGGAGCAGGAAATTAAAATTTTGCTTCCTCACCTGGTATTCAATTAATAAATTAATTTGATTATAAGTGGTTTACTGGAGAAAATAAAACAGATACAGAGCAAATATACCTTGCCTGCATCTTTTATAATAAATCATGGCGATCCAAAAGGCTTAATTTATCAACTACCTGGCGAATATCCTGGGCTCGGTTTCTATCGGCTACAAATACAATATCATCAGTTTCAACTATCAGTAAATTTTCTACTCCGAATAAAACTATGCTTTTTTCTACTTGTTTTACCACACAATCAGAGCTTTCTACTGCCACCAGATCTTCACCACAACAAACATTTTGGTCAGCATCAGCAGGGAACACTTCCGGTAAAGCATTCCAACTCCCTAAATCACACCAGCCAAAATCAGAAGATACAACTGCCATACGGCTGCATTTTTCTGCTAATCCGTAATCCAGACTTATATTAGGTAAACTGGAATAAGAATGGATATAACTATCCAAACCGGAGGTTATGGGAGCATAAATTTCCGGGAGATGTTGTTTAAATTCTTCCAATAGAACATCGGCTTTGGATATATAAATACCAGCATTCCACATATGTTCACCGCCATTGACATATTGCTCTGCGGTATTCATATCCGGCTTTTCACAAAAGGAGTTTACCCCATATACATCAGGTAAACTGCTAAATTCCCAGCGGGTTTTTTCAATATAACCATATCCGGTTTCCGGTCTATTAGGATTAATACCAATGGTAGCTATATGATTCTGATGGGCAGCCAGCATAGCTCGCTGAATACAGTTTTTAAAGGCATGATTATCTAATATATGATGATCAGCCGGGAAGATACCCATTACCTGATCGCCAATATCGTCAATACAACTGGCTAAAGCCAAACCTACTGCTGGAGCTGTATTTTTCCCTTCCGGTTCAGTTAACACAGTAATCATATGGGCATCATTGCGTCTGGCAATTTCCTGTTCAATGGCAGTAAATAAATCATCGCCAGTAATTATAATAACTCGTTCTGAACCTATAGATATCAAACGGTCAATGGTTTGATTTAACATTGAACGATTACCAACAAAATTACATAATTGCTTGGGACGCTGCCGACGACTGGTTGGCCACAGGCGCAGACCTTTACCCCCGGCAAGAATAACTGAAATCATAGCCAGGTAACCTCCATATTTCCCCACATATTTGTTTTATGCCGGGGTATTAAAACAATTTTATTACCTGATTATACAGGTCATAGAAATAGTCTATTTTAGATTTCTGAATATTATGCCCAGCAGGCATTAATTCTATAACATAGGGATTAAAAACCGGGAAAGGAAAAAGAAACCTAAATACTGAAGGGGCCGGACAAAACTTCCGGTTTGGGGCCGAAATATTGATAATACTGGCATAATAAGCGGCCATTATATAGTTTTCGTCTGCGATTAGCAGGCTTGCCTATTATTTTTTCCACATGCGGAAAAGCGGAAAGGATATAGAATGACCAAGTATCAAGGCGGGCAAAAACTTCTGGCATCCCTGCATATAATGCGTTAATTTCATCCTGCTCACCTAATCTTTCACCATAAGGTGGGTTGGTAACCAGATAACCATATTTATATTTTGAACGAAGTTTATTAAATTCCTGCTGTTGAAAATAAATACTGTTGCCCAGTCCGGCTAATTTCGCATGATGGCGGGCCATGTTTAAAACTGATCCATCAATATCAAAACCGAATATACCCAATGGTTGGTTGGAAATAATCAGGTTATGAGCTTCTTCACGGGCTGAATGCCATATGTTTTTTGGATAATCAGGCCAGGTTTCGGCAATGAAATCCCGTTGCAGACCCGGGGCAATATTTCTGCCGATTAGAGCCGCTTCAATCGGTAGAGTACCTGAACCACAAAAAGGGTCAATAAAAGGGCGATCCGGTTTCCAGCGACTAATACTGACCAGGGCTGCGGCCAGAGTTTCCTTGAGAGGGGCTTCAGCGGATAATTGGCGATAGCCTCTTTTATGCAGACCGGCACCGCTGGTATCAATGGTGAGGGTAGCCATATCATTAAGCAGCGATACCTGAATACGATAAAGTGCCCCGGTTTCCTGAAACCATTTAATCGGATATTTACTTTTCATTTTTTCCACAATGGCTTTTTTCACAATGGCCTGACAGTCGGAAACACTGAACAATTGTGAACGAACTGACTTGCCATCTACGGGAAAGCATGCATCTTCCGGCAGGAAATCTTCCCAATTCAAACTTCGGGTTTGTTCAAAAAGCTGCTCAAAAGAGCGGGCTTCAAACTGTCCAACTCTGATTAATACCCGATCAGCAGAACGAAGCCATAGATTACATCTGGCTATAGCCAGGAAATCACCTTCAAAAGTTGTTTTGCCGTTTTCAGTTTTTATAATCTGATAGCCAAGCTTTTTTAGTTCATTATTGACTACCGACTCCAGTCCAAAAGCACAGGTGGCTATTAACTGCATAAATAAACCTCCAGTTTGAAAAGAGTACAAATACTATTTATCAGTATAACCATTATTATTTTGCAGGCAAAGTTTTAGCAAATTAAACCCTGATTAATAATTATCCTGCTTAGTATGGGCAAAATAGAATAGAACTAAAAGATATTCCGGGGAGGAACAAAATAGTGGATACTTTACATTATTTAAAAGAGAAATTTTCAATAACTGATATTGCCGGCATTATAGTTGGTTCATTTATCGTAGCCGTTGGCATGCAGGGTGTATTGGTTCCAGCACTTATGCTAACCGGTGGAGTATCAGGATTGGCCATGATTTTGCAGTACGTATTCGGGGTGGATATCTGGATATGGCTGGTGGTGTTCAATATCCCAATTTTTATTGCCGGATATCGTTTTGTTAGCAGCCGTTTTATTATATACAGTTTGCTGGGGACGGGTTTTCTAACCTTGTTCCTGGCCTTATTAAAACCTGTGAATCTTGGTATAGAGGACTCTCTGTTATCTGCCCTGGCCGGAGGAGTAATTACCGGCATTGGTACAGGCATAGTACTACGCAGCAAGGCTTCTACCGGAGGGACTGATATAGTAGCCGTCATTGTTCGTCGCTATCGGGGATACAATTTGGGACAAACTTTTATGATTATAAATTTT
>Ga0209312_1000501_pt1 | contig 35588 bp, 32 predicted proteins | sample BioC13SIPDNA_4_FD_185744 | JGI IMG/M metagenome (GOLD analysis project Ga0209312, IMG submission 185744) | Anaerobic biogas reactor microbial communites from Washington, USA - Biogas_R1_B C13 SIP DNA (SPAdes) (version 2) | ecosystem: Engineered > Bioreactor > Anaerobic > Unclassified | place... | reverse complement strand
CGATCTGCATGACGAAGATCAATAGCGCGATGCCCAGCCACGCCGGAGCGATCCGCACGAACCAGAATCGCAGCAGACGGAAGGGAAACCGCACGCGGGCCGAGGCGCTCATGCGTCACCTCCTCGCGGGACCGATGCGGCGGATGGCTGGCGGTAGTACTGAATGAAGGCGTCTTCGAGTGACATCTGCGGCGTGGCGATCCGCTCGACCGCGAATCGGCCGAGCCACTTGAGGACCGGATCGGCGGGGCCCTGGTAGGCGACCTCCAGCATGCCAGGCTTCTGGCGCACGACGCGCACGCCAGTCAGCTCGGCCGGCAGGCGCGGCGCCAGATGCCCGTCGGCGAACCACACCGCCAGCCGGTGCTCGCTGCTCTGGACGATCTGCGAGATGGGCGCGACCTCAATGAGCCGGCCCTCGCGCAGGATGCCGGCGCGGCCGCAGACGGCGGAGAGCTCGCCCAGGTCGTGCGACGACAGCAGCACGGTCGCGCCGCGTTCAGCGGACTCGCGGATCAGCTCGAGCGCCGTTTGTCGCATCAGCGGGTCGAGCCCCGCCGTCGGCTCGTCGAGGACGAGCACGTCCGGCTCGTGCTGAAACGCGTAGATCAGCGCCACCTTCTGGCGGTTGCCCTTGGACAGATCGCCCACACGACGGCGCAGGTCGAGGTCGAACCGCTCGGCCAACTGCCTTCGCCGCTCGGCGATCCGGCGGCCGCCGCCGAGACGGCCGAGGACGTTCAGCGAACGAGCGGCGCGGATGCCGGGCCAGATGTGAAACTCGCCGGGCAGGTAGCCGAGGCGGGTGTGCTCGGTGGCCCGGCCGGCGACCACGCGACGGCCCAGCACGCGGACCTGCCCGCTCGTCGGCCGAAGCAGGCCCATGATGCAGCGGATCGTGGTCGTCTTGCCCGAGCCGTTGGGGCCGAGATAGCCAAAAATCTCGCCCGGCTCGATGGCGAACGTCACGTCCTCGACCCCCCGGGCCGAGCCGTACCGTTTCGTCAATGATTCGACCTCAAGCGTGGGCATGTCTCTGTCTGTCTTCCGGCCGGCGGCGTGTCAGGTGTTGTCCGCCAGTTCGCCTTCGCTCTGCACAAGTTTGTCGACGGCCGATCCGAGTTCGATGGCCTCCTGGATAGACAGACGCATGAGGTCGGCTTTGCTTGCACGGTTTCCCTCGCCGGCGGCAATATAGGCGGCGTAAATGCGTGAGGCCGCGTCCAAGATGGCTATTTCACTGGCCTTCAGCGCGATGCGGCGTTGCCTGGGTCTTTCCGACATAAGCACTCTCTTCCACGGAACAATCGCGAGCGGATCGCGTCCTGTTCTCGTCCGGTATGACCATCGTTACGCGGTCCGGCTGGTCACTTCGACCAGGTGATAGCCGAACTGCGTCTGCACCGGGCCCTGCACCTTGCCGACCTCGGCGCTGAAGACGACTTCGTCGAACTCCTTGACCATCTGACCGGGGCCGAACGTGCCGAGGTCGCCGCCCTGCCGGCCCGAGGGGCACTTCGAATGCTTCCGCGCCAGGTCCGCGAAGTCCGCCCCCGCTTCGATCTGCTTCTTGAGGTCCTCGCACTTCTCTTGCGTTTCGACCAGAATATGCCGTGCTGCCGCTGTCGCCATCGTATTCTCCACGGATCGGCGTTCCATTGCTGCCATCGACGAAACCGCTCGCGGAAGACCCGACAAGAGCATCCCGCCGCCGATGCCCGCCCATTCTGCGGCATTCACGCCCTCAACGCAACACAATTCAGCCCCCCCGCCCGCTTGGGCGTGCACTGCGTGTTTGTGGGTAACGCAAGTGATTGGCCTATTTGTCATGTTGAGCGACGCGCAGCGCAGTCGAAACATCTGGCCAGAGACCCGGCATACCGCTCGTTCGCGGCCAGATTCCTCCGCTCCGCTTTGCTCCGGTGGAATGACAAAGCCGATGGCCGGGCTCATTGAGAAGCTACCTACAAACGTCCCGTGCACCCCCCGCTTGGTGTCTGTCACGATTTTGGGGCAGCACTCCCTTGAGGGCGCAAACCGCCAGGAGTGGCAGCCCGGGTATCTTCACACACACGTTTGTAGTGTGCCCGTAAGGGCATACCCAAGCATGGAAGGGCCAACCCGCCGCAGGCGGGTCACTACAAACGAAGGACAATAGCGTCTTACGACGCCACTACGAACACCATCCCCAAACGCTGGCGCGTTTGAGGCTGCCACCGGCCACGCCTCATCCATGGCCAGACCCGTTCGACTCCGCTGCGCTCCGCTCAGGGTGACAAGAAGAGACGACGCCTTGCGAGACAAGAACAGGAGCACGGCATAACATCCCAGGACGGTCCTATTCGATATCGTGCCAGACATAGGCGCCGCCGGTCAGGGGCAGGCGGTATTGCCCGGGATTGTAAAACACCTGGCCGTTGGGCAGCGTCTGCTTCTCGCGCGGCTGGGTCTTGGGGATCGGCATCTCCTCGTGCCCGACCGTCAGACCCCAGGTGCCCAGCAGTCCCGAACCCCACTGCAAACGAACCATCGGTCGCTTCGCCACATCGAGCGACAACTGCACATGTCGCGGTTTCAGGTCCAACATAAGGGCGGGAAAGCTCACGGTGGGCGACCCGGCGCTCGGCGTGCCGGCTACGTCAATCCACAACCCATCGCAGGTGTTGGGGTCGATGGTGTCCAGCCACGCCTGCATGGCGGGGACATCTGCTCGCGCCTGGATGTATCGGCGAAAGCCCCGGGTCTGAGATTTGTATCCGGGCCCCAAGGTCACGAACGACAGAACGACACATGCCACCAGGACGACCGCCGCCGCGAACCAGGCCGCCAGCAGACGCCGCAGGCCACGAATGCGCCTTGGCCAGGCGACAAACAGGCGTACGCACAGGACTGCCAGCCATGCGAGCAGCAGCAACGCAATCCCCAGAGAAACGAAGCAACCACCGAATGAAGGATATCCACACCGCCGGGCCGCAAGGTAATCCAGCACCGAAGGAACCCCGAAAAACGCCGCGCACAGCCCGGCGAAGATGCCGAAAAGGAAAGCATCCCACATGTTCCAGGCCCCCTCTCCCCTCGCGGAAGTCTCGCCGCTCTCACGCATCTCCTGGTCATTGGCTTTGTTCACGATACGGCTCCTTATTCCCGGCTTGGCCTATTCGAACTCGCGGTCGTGCCAGATACGGACACCATCCCATTGGGGCCGGCCGGACAGATTCGCCGGCGGGCCAGTCGTTTCGGGGCCGATGGCCATGCCCCATGTGCCGAGCAAACGGTCGCCCCATCTCAGAGTGACTTCAAAACCATAGCCTATGGCAAACGACAGGCTGACAAATCGAGGCCTCAAGTCCAGGATACATGCCGGAAGAACGACATCGCTCGACCTCGCCACGAGTTGCCCCTCTCCATCGCTTCTGAAATCGATCTGAACGCCGTGCCATTCGTTTGGATCGAGGCTGTTCAGCCAGGCGCGAATGGCGGGGACATCCACCTGCGTCTGCACATACCTTCGCATGCCCCACAGATGCATTTTGTGTTCCGGCGGCCCAAGCCGCAGGAATGGCAGCCCCACGTACGCGAGCGTGCCGAGACTCGCGACAATCTGAAGCACATACCGCCTCCGGCGATCGACGAGATGACGCGGCCAATATCTCGTGATGCGAATGATCGCCGCCGCCAGACAAACGCAGGCGATCGGCGTGAGCAAGAAGAACCACACACGCCCCATGAACACGATATTCTTGTCGTTGCGCAGGCCGCCCAGATATGACATTAGAGGAAACGCATTGCCGAAGGTCCCGAACAGAAACAGCGCGCCCAGCAGGACCACATCCCACGTATACCAGGGCGGCCCGCCCTTCGCATCGCTTCGCGGCATCGCTTTAATAGTGTTCTCGCTCATGACTCGCTCCCTGTGGCCGCACCTGCTCAACTGAAGATCAGATAGACGTAGACGACGTGTTCCTCGTCATCGACAAGGACGTGTCCGGGGTATTGATAGTGTTCGGGCTGGACGATGTAGCGCCGGGCCGGACCAGTGATCCTCTGCTTATACCAGTCTGGTGTGGCGCGATGAGGAATGTAGATCTCGTGACCGGCCTGCCGATACTCCCAGTCCTTTCCCGTGTCGTCCGTCGCCGGCAGGCGCATCCTCTCGGGCGAAAAACGCTCCGCCTCCTGGCCCTGCAAGGCAGGCGATTGATGCAGAAACGCTTCGATGTCGTTTGCGTCGGCCGCAAACCGCAAGAACTCCTCGCCCGAAAACGGCGACGACCACTCATAGACACGAATCCCTGTCGCCGACTCCGGCAACGGTGCCAGTTTGGCGCGCGACAGCAGCGCCTTGGCCCGAACCGAAGGCGTCGAGGTGTAGAACACCAGACTCCCCAGGACGATTCCCGGCCAGATGAACAACACCAGCCAGACGAATCGGCTGCGCAGTCGCCTGCCCAGCAGCTTGTAGATGGCGATCTGATAGGCAAGGGACAGCCAGACCAGGAAACCGGCCGCGAAGACACCGCCTGTGTCTGCCATCATGTCAGAGACCCTGCTCCAATTGTCCCACCAGCGCATGACGATAGGACCAGCGGCGCAGAGCGCAACCAGCAAGACGATGTTCAGACCGTAGGAACACCAGGGGAATGGCACCCGTTCCGCCTCCCGGCCCGGCAAGAACCGACAGGCACAGTCTCGGCACCGATGCCGGCCTACGGCGGCAATGCACACCGACACGGACAGTGCGAACGCCAGAAGTACCACGGCAGCGAACCAGAGCAGCCCGAAAACACAGCTCTTGAACGCGAACGCCGGCACCAGCAGCAGTCCAACGGCAAACAGAGCAACGACGTTGCGCGAAAGCGCCCGGTTCCGGCTCCGAACGCGCGTGCTGCCGCACAGCGGACAACGCGTGTCGTGCGTTTCACCCTGGTCGCCAGAATACGCGAACGTCTCTCCCTGCATTGTCCCTCTCGAAATCGGCATCAGGCGAGGACAAGAGGGCTGTCTCCAGGCGTCCCTCCATCGTCACCATCCGTATTATGCCAGAAGGAACGCGAGGATACAAGGACATTTCATGCCCTCGACCCGTTTGTAGTGGCCCGCCTTGGCGGGCTACCTTCCATCGTGCGCGCCAGCCTCTTCCGTATCTGTATATGCCCTCACAGGCACACTACGAACGCGCGCGGCAAGCTCCGAGGGCAAGGGCGAGGCATGCTTCGCCTCTACGAATAGGATTGTCAATTGGCGGTGCGTGGCGGGTGGCAGCCTCAAGCCGACAGGCTTGGGGATGGTGGAACGCGAAGAAGGTCCCCCGACGCCCAGCCCCGAGTCGACTCCGGCATCCCCAAGGCTTCGCTTCGCTATGCCTTGAGGCTGCCACACGTCTGCTTGCGCCGCCGGAGCAGGGTCTGGGGTAGGGGCGAATAATCATTCGCCCCTGCTATTGTCACCAGCCAATCGCGGTCTCACTCGATCTCGTGCCAGATGCCGGCACCGCCGCCGGCGGTGCGGATTCCGCGAAGCGACCTATTGCCAACGTCGAGGGGACCTCGGCATAATGCCGCGAATGACTGGCGTCACCCAGTGGTCGATCGACAGGAGATGGAGAATTATGAGAATCGTGCGGATCGTATGTGGGCTGCTTGTGATGGCAACAGTATGTCCTGCGGCGTCGTTGGGCTCGGAATCTTCGGCGGCCGATGCGCGGCGGAAATACGCCAAGGACAAGACGCCGGCCCCGGAGGCCGTCGCCCCGACCGAAGGCAAGCCCGTCACTCTTGCGTTCAACCGCCGGTCGGAGCCGAAGGAACAGGCCTTTTCGTTCCTGGCGCCGCCGGACTGGGCGCTCGAAGGCGGGATGTTCCACGTCAATCCGGCCCAGACGGGCGGGTCGACCAATTCGATCAGCGCCAAGTGCGACCTGACGCTGAAGAAGGACGCCGAGGGCACGGTCTTCTTCCGCTGGCTGCCGACCTGGACCTTTGCGGACATGAGCCGTAACCCGCAATTTTCCTACACCGCTGCGATGTTCCCGCCCGGCTCGCAGTACCAGGGCATGACGGTCCGGCCGATGCCGGGTGTGAACCAGTTCCTCCAGGAGCTGTTCAGGCAGATTCACCCCCAGGCGACCGACGCCAGGTTGGTCGAGTTCACACCGATGCCCGAGCTGGGCGAGGTGTTCCGCAAGATATACAAGGCGGCCGATGAGTCTCAACAGGCGATGGGGTTCCCGCCGTTCGGCTACGACGGCGGCGGCATCCTCGTCGAGTACACCGAGGGCCAGCGGCCGTACCGTGAGGTCCTGTCGGTCTGCCTGGTCGATATGCGCGCTTCGGGCGCGATGTGGAGCAACCAGTACACGCTGGCGATGCGGGCCCCGGCCAGCGAGGCGCTGACGTGGAAGCCGGTCTTCGACATCATCCGCCAGTCGATGAAGCTGAACCCCGAGTGGTTCGCCCGCGCCTACCAGGCCGACGCCGAGCGGGCCCGGCTGGCGCAGGAGACCATGCGGTATATCCAGAACATCGACCGCGAGATCTACGCCCACCGCGCCAAGACCAACGCCGAGATCCGCCACGAGAGCTACCTCTGGCTCAACGCCCAGAACGAATACGTCAATCCGTTCAACGGCCAGACCGAGCAGGACACCGACCAGTTCAAGTACCGCTGGACCACTGAACAGGGCGACATGATCTACACCGACCGGGCGGATTTCAATCCGAACACGACCCGGCCGTACAACGACCGCACCTGGAAGCTGACCCCCGTCCGCCCGCGATAGGTATACCGATAGAAATTTTATGTCAAAGTATTGACTCCCACGAGAACAAGTGGTATATCATTGACATGCCTTGACGCAATAAGACACAGAATGGAGATTCGGTAACATGCTTTCGGTTCGTCAGGCAGCGGACCTGCTCGGCGTCTCACAGAAGACCGTTTATCGCTGGATCAAAGACGGGCGGCTACCGGTCCACCGACTGGGGGGCCAGCACTTCATCGAAAGGTCGGAGGTGAACGACCTGGTGATCCGGCAGGGATTGCGGCCGGTCCCCGAGGACGGGCACGAAGGCGAGCCGGATGAAGACATCCCCTTGCATGAGATGCTCGCCAGGGGAGGCGTCTTCTACCGTATCGGGGGCAAGACGAAACGACAGGTGCTTCAGAACGCCCTGGACATGGTCAAAGGGATTGACGAGAGCAGTTCCCAACCCCTGTTCGAGATGTTTCTGGCCCGCGAAGAGCTGGCCCCGACGGGCATCGGCGAGGGAATCGCCATCCCCCACGCTCGCGGCTCGCTGCTCGGGTACGTCCGCCAGCCGATCCTGTCGCTGTCGTTTCTGGAGACGCCGATCGACTACGGCGCCCTGGACGGAAAGCCCGTACACGCCCTGTTCCTGCTGATCTCGCCCAACGTACGGACCCATCTGCGAACGTTGGCGAAACTGTCGTTTGCTCTACGCGATCCGGGGTGCAGAGAAGCAATCCAGAACGAGGCCTCACGAGAGGCCATTCTGGAACTCTTCGCCCTGATGGAAAACCGCTTCCGAACGGATTCTTGAAAGACGTGCCCATGGTGCTGTTTCTGGTCGGTTGCGGGTTTGCCGTTCTCGGCGGTGTGATCGCCCTTCTCGTGAATGGTTCGAAACCGGCTCGGTGGATTGCCACGATCGGGGTCTGGATCGGTTGCGGCCTGGCGTCGATTCCCGTCATCTCGGCCCTGGGCGACCAGGCGCCGCACCCTGTGCAATGGGCCTGGAGCATGCCCGGCGGATCGCTGTCGTTCGCCCTCGACGGGCTCTCAGCCTTCTTCTGCCTGCCGATCCTGCTCGTTTCGCCCTTGGCGGCGCTGTATGGCGTCGGATACCTCGCCGGACACGCGCGTTCGCTCAAAGCGGTCCTGTTCTTCTACAACGTCCTGGTCGCCAGCATGCTTATGCTGGTCGCGACACGCAACGGGCTGTTGTTCCTGGTCGTCTGGGAGATCATGGCGATCAGCTCCTTCTTCCTCGTGATCTTCGACGACGAGCATGCCCACGTGCGTCGGGCCGGCTGGACCTATCTGGTCGCTACGCACATCGGCACCGCAGCGCTGCTGGCGATGTTCGCCCTGCTCGGCGCAGGGGCCGATTCGCTGGACTTCACTGCCCTGGCGGCGATGGGGCGATCGCTAACCATGGCCACCGTTCTGTTCGCCCTGGCAGTCATCGGCTTCGGTTCAAAGGCGGGGTTCTTCGCGCTGCACGTCTGGCTGCCGCAGGCCCACCCGGCGGCACCAAGCCACGTCTCGGCGCTCATGTCGGGCGTGATGATCAAGACCGGCATCTACGGGCTGCTTCGCGTCCTGACCCTGCTGGGCGCACCGTCTGCCGGCTGGGGATGGACATTGGTGATTGTGGGTCTGAGCTCCGGCATCCTTGGTGTCGCGTTCGCGTTGGCCCAACACGACATCAAGAGACTCCTGGCCTATCACAGCGTCGAAAACATCGGGATCATCACCCTCGGTTTGGGAGCGGGCGTCCTTGGCCTGAGCTGGGGCCAACCTGTTCTGATCATGCTCGGCTTCGGCGGCGGCATCCTCCACGTGCTGAACCACGCCGTCTTCAAGAGTCTGCTCTTCTTCGGCGCTGGGGCCGTGGCCCATAGCACCGGCCTGCGAGATATCGATCACCTCGGCGGCCTCTTGAAGCGGATGCGATGGACGGGCCTGACGTTCCTGGTGGCGTCGGCCGCCATCTGCGGTCTGCCTCCGTTCAACGGGTTCGTCAGTGAGTTCCTCATCTATGTCGCGGCTTTCAGTGGACTGCATGCCGCGACACCCGGCACGGTCGTTCTGGCGATCGGCATCCTCACCGGCCTGGCGCTGATCGGCGGCCTGGCTGCGGCCTGCTTCGCCAAGGCCTTCGGGATGGTGTTTCTCGGCGAGCCGCGCAGCGACCATGCCGGCGGCGCTCACGAAGTCGGTCCGACGATGCGATGGCCCATGATGGCCCTGGCGGTCGCCTGCCTCGCCATTGGCCTGCTGGCGCCTCTGGCGGTGCGCGGCGTGCTTCCCGCTGTTGCCGTCGTGGCTGGTGGTGATCCGGGGGCACTGCTGGAAGCAGCGGGCGGCGCGATTCGAGGTCTGACAGGGGTCGTTTATACATCGGTGACGCTGCTGCTGGTGACGGGCGGTCTGTTGCTTTTCCGCCGACTCCTGCCGCGCGGCAAACAGCAGACCGAGACAGGGACATGGGATTGCGGCTACGCACGGCCGACGCCACGGATGCAATACACCGCCTCGTCCTTCGCCCAGCCGCTGGTCGATCTGTTCCGGACACTGCTGGGGACACGGAAACGGGGCACCGCCGTGCGTGGGTTCTTTCCGCCCCGCGCCACATTCGAGACCGACACCCCGGATGCGGCCCACGAACGCCTCTTCGTTCCCCTGTTCCGATCAATCGACCGTCTGGTCGCCCCGATTCGGAGGATGCAGCACGGACGCGTCCACGAGTATTTGCTCTATATTGCCGCGACCCTCGTGTTGCTTCTGCTCTTCTGGAAGGCGCCGATACGATGACGAGCCATTTGAACTGGGGTCTTCCGCTGGCCGCGTGGCTTCTGTCGCCGGCCATCCTCGGCATCATCAACCGAGTCAAGGCGTTCTTCGCTGGAAGAAAGGGGCCGTCGCTGTGGCAGCCCTATTACGATCTGTTCAAACTGTTGCGTAAGGGGTCCGTTTACAGCCGATCCACCAGCGGCATCCTCCGCGCGGCGCCGCCCGTGATCCTGGCCTGCATGGCGATCTGCACGACAATGCTGCCGTGGGGTACGATCGAATCGCCTGTCAGCTTTGTCGGCGATGTCATTCTTCTGGCCTACCTTCTCGGCCTGGCCCGCTTCGCCACGGTCCTGGCGGCGCTGGACACGGGATCGAGTTTCGAGGGCATGGGCGCCAGCCGTGAGGTCCAGTACGCCGCGCTGGCCGAGCCGTCGTTCTTCCTCGGCATGCTGGTCCTGGTCCTGCACTCCGGTTTCCAGGGGCTTTCGGGCATCCTCTCGGGAATCTCCGCACACACCGGGCATGGCGGCGGTCTGTTGCTGCTGCTGGTGGCCGGCTCCTGGTTCGTCCTGCTGCTGACGGAGAACTCGCGCATTCCGATCGACGACCCGAACACGCATCTCGAACTGACCATGATCCACGAGGTCATGGTGCTCGACTACAGCGGGCCCGACCTGGCCTATATCCTCTACGCCGCCGCCCTGAAACTGTGGATCTTCAGCGCCCTGATCGTCAATCTGATCTTCCCTCTGCACTCGTTGCCGTGGTGGTTGCAGATCCCGGCGTTTCTGCTCGGGATGGCCCTCGTCGCCGTCCTCGTCGGGGTCGTGGAATCCATCCTGGCGCGTCTGCGGCTCCTGCAGATTCCCAAAATCCTGATCGGTTCGGCCACGTTGAGCCTGGTCGCCCTGATCGTCAAGTGGATGGGGTAGCGAACATGGACACCACGTCGGTCTTTCTGATCCTCTCCTGCCTGCTGCTGCTCGGGTCCAGCCGCCTGCGCGTGGCAATCCGCGTGGTCGCCGCCCAGGGCGTCCTGGTGGGACTGCTTCCCCTCGTCAGGTCCGAGGGAAACCTCCATCTGCATATCTGGATTCTGGCCGTTGTCATCATCGCCACCAAGGGCTTTGCGCTGCCGTGGCTGATGAGCGTCGCCCTGCGCCGTACGCGGGCGCACCGGGAGATCGAACCGTTCATCGGATTCGGGGCCTCGGTTCTTTGCGGCGTCGGGCTTTTTGCGCTGTCGCTGTGGATCACCGCAAGCCTGCAACTGACCGGGGCAGAGGCCTCGGGGCTTCTACTGACCACCGCCTTCTTCCTGGTGCTCACCGGTCTGTTTCTCATGGTCAGCCGGCGCAAGGCCATCACGCAGTCGCTGGCCTATCTGGTCATGGAGAATGGAGTATACGTCGTAGGCATCGGCATGAGCCTGGAGTCGCCGTTCCTCGTGGAGCTGGGCATCCTGCTGGACGTCTCCGTCGGCCTGTTCATCATGGGCAATCTCTTGTTTCATCTGGACCGGGAATTCGACCATCTCGACGCCGACAAGCTGACGGAACTGTCGGATGCATCGAGCTCGCCCGACCTGATCTCGGAGGCAAGCGAATGAGCCTCCTTGCGGCGCTCCTGCTCGTTCCGGCTGTGGCCGGGGTGGTATCGTACTTCGTTCGCTCGAACCGGCTGCGGCGTCTGCTGTGGGGCGCGGCGGCGGCGTTTCATTTCGCCGCGTCCATCGTCATTTCGCTTCCCGCCTCGCCCGCAACGTTTGATGGGTGGATCGGAGTCGATTCACTCAGCGCCGTCTTCCTCGTGTTGACGAGCCTGCTGTTCCTGGCGGTGACGGTCTACGGGATCGGCTACGTCCATCGCGAGCCCGTCCCATCGCGTCGTGATCCGGAGAACGACCGTCCTGCAAACAACGAGCCGGAGTCTATCTTCACGGGAAGCCTTCTTCTGCTGCTGGCCACCATGAGCCTGGCCGTTGTCAGTCGGCACTTCGCCTTGCAGTGGGTGGCGATCGAGGCCACGACGCTTGCCAGCGCCCCGCTGGTCTACTACCACCGAAGCCGGCGATCTCTCGAGGCCGCATGGAAGTACGTGATCCTCTGTTCGGTGGGGATCGGTCTGGCTCTTCTGGGCCTCTTCTTCATCCGCATGACCGTCCCCGGCGGCTTCGACGTCCTGACCGTCGACGCCCTGCTGCGTCAGGCCGGAGAAGTAAATCACAAGTGGCTCGGCACGGCCTTCCTCTTCCTGCTCGTCGGCTACGGCACCAAGATGGGTCTGGCGCCGCTGCACGCGTGGCTGCCCGACGCGCACAGCGAGGCGCCGGCGCCCGTCTCGGCGCTGCTGTCCGGGGCGCTGCTGAACTGCGCCTTCCTCGGCATCCTGCGGGTGCAACAGGTGGCCGCCGCGGCGGGCATGGTCGCATTCGGGGGCGATCTGCTGATCGTGTTCGGACTGCTGTCGATGGGATTGGCCGGTGTCTTCATCCTCCGTCAGACCGACTACAAGCGCATGCTCGCCTATTCGAGCGTCGAGCACATGGGCATCCTCGCGTTGGGCGTCGGCCTCGGTGGGCTCGGTGCGTTCGGATCGCTGCTTCATGCCGTCAATCACTCCCTCGTCAAGGCGATGCTGTTCCTGACGGCCGGCAACATCCTCGCCCGTTTCCACACGAAAGACACACTCAAGGTGCAGGGGCTCTGCCGCGTGCTGCCGGTCTCCGGCGTGTTGTGGATCGCCGGGTTCCTGGCCATCACCGGCTCGCCCCCGTTCGGCACGTTCGTCAGTGAGTTCACCATCCTCAAGGCGATTCTCGATCAGCAGCGCTGGGTCGTCGCGGCGCTGTATGCAGTGTTCCTCCTACTGGTGTTCGTCGCCATGTCGATCATCGTTCTGCGGATGGCGCTGGGCCGATCCGAGATCAAGCCGGAGCGCGAGCCAATCACCGCCGTGCTCGGCCCCGTCGTACTGGCCATCCTGGCGGTCCTCCTGGGAGTGCATCTGCCCCACGCACTCGTCGAGAAGCTCCACGCCGCAGCGCAGTTGTTTGGAGGGCCGGGCCAATGACGACGCTGCCGCACGTGTATAACGGCCAAGCCCTGCCGCTGGCGAAAGTGCCCGAACTGACGATGTCGGAGTTCCGCACGGTCGTCCTCGAACGAATCGCCGACGGCCGGCGAATCTCCTCGTTCTTCGGCATGCCGCACGGCGACGGGATCGCCCTGCTGGCGGTGCTGGCCAACGATCGACAAGGCGTGCTGGAGTTGTGCCGCACGCAGGTCCGCGACGCCTATCCGGCCCTGACCCCAGAAGCGCCCCAGGCGCACTGGTTCGAGCGGGAGATCGCCGAACAGTGGGGCATCGTGCCCGAGGGCCACCCGTGGCTCAAGCCGATCCGCTTCCACCCCTGCTATCGCAAGGGCAGCGATGCGTGGGGCCGCGACAAGGCCCGCGCGATCGAGCCGTGTGTGACCGACTACTTCCGCGTCGACGGCGAGGAGATCCACGAAGTAGCCGTCGGTCCCGTTCACGCCGGCATCATCGAGCCGGGCCACTTCCGATTCCAATGCCACGGCGAGAACGTGCTGCATCTGGAGATCGAACTCGGCTACCAGCATCGCGGCATCGAGCGGGCCATCATCGCCGGTCCCGGTCAGCGCACAGCACATTATGTCGAGACGCTCGCCGGCGACACCACCATCGGCCACGCCACCGCCTTCGCCCTGGCGATTGAGGCGCTCGGCGGCACTACCGCGCCGCCTCGCGCGCAAGCCCTTCGCGCCGTCGCCCTCGAAACCGAGCGACTGGCCAACCACACCGGCGATCTCGGCGCGCTGGCCAACGACGTCGGGTTCCTGCCGACTGCCTCGTTCTGCGGGCGGCTCCGCGGCGATTTCCTTAACGCCACGGCCCTGTTGTGCGGCAACCGTTTCGGACGCCATCTCGTCCGCCCCGGCGGTGTGCGATTCGACCTGACGACACGAATCGCCGACGAGCTGTTGAAACGAATTGAGACGACGTTCGCCGACACGGAGAACGCCGTGAACCTGTTGTGGCAGACGCCTTCCGTGATGGCGAGATTCGAAGGGACCGGAACCGTCTCATGTCACGATGCCGCGGCGATGGGCCTGGTCGGTCCGGCCGCACGCGCCAGCGGTGTGAGCCTGGACGTCAGAAACGACCTGCCCTGGGGAGCGTACCGGGCCCATCACGTGCCGACCGTCAGCCTGCCCGCAGGCGACGTCTGCGCGCGGGCGTACGTGCGATGGTTCGAGGTTCGCAACTCGGTCCGATTCATCGCCGAGGAGATCGCCGCTCTGCCCGCCGGAGCGATCCAGCAGGAACCAGCCCGGCCAGCCCCCGACCATCTGGCTGTGGCTCTGGTCGAGGGATGGCGAGGTGAGATCTGCCACGTCGCGATCACCGACGATCGCGGCCGATTGCGGCACTACAAGGTCACCGACCCATCGTTCCACAACTGGTTCGGACTGGCGATGGCGCTTCGTGGCCAGCAGATCTCCGATTTCCCGCTCTGCAACAAGAGCTTCAACCTGTCCTATTGCGGACACGATCTTTGAGGCCGACGTGATGTTCAACGCACTGAGAGCAAGGATCAGACAAGGCCATCGAACGGTCGGCTTTCCCAACAGGCCGCCGGTTCTGCCCGAGCGATACATGGGCCGACCGCAGTGGGACGCCACCCTGTGCCGCGCCGACTGCGACGCCTGCGTTCAGGCGTGCCCGACGGCGGCACTGACCAGGGCGGACGGTGTCCTGCGCATCGATCTGGGACGCTGCCTGTTCTGCACGGATTGCACGGACGCCTGCCCGACCGGGGCCATTGGGTTCACCCGCGAATACCGCATGGCGACCGATACGCGCGAGGCGCTGGTCGTGAACGACCGACCCTACCAGCTCGCCAAGGCCCTGGACAAGCAGGCCAAGGCCCTCTTCGGCCATTCTCTGAAGCTGCGTCAGGTCAGCGCCGGCGGATGCAATGCGTGCGAGGCCGACGTCAACGTGCTCACCACCGTGGTGTTCGATCTGAGTCGGTTCGGCATCCAGTTCGTGGCCTCGCCTCGCCACGCCGACGGCCTTCTGATCACCGGGCCGGTCACGAAGAACATGGAACTGGCCCTCGAAAAGACGTATGAGGCCACACCCAGCCCGAAGATCGTCGTCGCCGTCGGCGCTTGTGCCGTCTCGGGCGGCCTGTTTGCCGATCACCCGGAAACCCACAAGGGCGCCGGCGAGATCATCCCGGTCGATCTCTACATCCCCGGCTGCCCGCCACACCCGATCGCCATTCTCGACGGCCTGCTGCGACTGCTCGGCGTGATCGAACAGCAGTAATGCCGCCACACCAAGAGCGCAGCGAGGTTCATCGGGGCACCGGCGGGTGCTGCGCGTTGTACTGCTCGCAGAGCTCGATTGTATGCCGGACCAGCGATAGATCACCCCAGCGACCGTGACCGGGCACGACCATGCGCGCATCGGCGTATCGCACCAGCAGCTTGCGGGCCGAGGCGGGCCAGGCGGCCATGTCCGCGTCGCCGGTGAAGCCCGGGCTGCGCGAGGCCAGCGCCTTGACCATACAGCCGCCGAAAAGCAGACGGCGCGCCCTGAAGTAGACAACGACGTTGTCGAGCGTGTGGGACGGGCCGGGGAAGTGGACCTCCACCGTCTCGGGACCAACCTGCAGGATCAGCCCGTCCGCCAGCGGATAGAGCCGATTGGGGGCGACGAGCTTCTGGCGGATGAGGATGTCACGATACTTCTCGTTCTCCGGCCCGGCGAAATACGGCAGCACCTTTCGCACGGTCTCGGCCCAGCATTCGGCGATCAGTCGCACGGTGAGGTCCGAGCCGTAGCATGGGACGCCCCGGGCGAGCAGGTAGCCGTTGCCGCCGAGATTGTCGTTGTGGAAGCCCGTGTTGATCTGGATGAGGTTCGGATCGGCGAAGGTCCGAACGATCCACTCGTGGACCAGCCGCGTTGCATCGTCGGTGCACGGCGTATCGACCCAGACAAACCGCCGCTCGTCGCACTGCACCAGCAGGCTGTTGTTGCCCCCGGCGAACCGGTGGACCACCATCCAGATGCCCGGCTCGATCGGTTGGAGCTGCACCTCCTCGTCCAACACAATCGGCTCGCCCGCCGCCGACCGGCCGGCCAATGCCAGTAGAACGACCACTGCAATACAACCCGCTGCCATTGACTTCACAGGACCTCCCTTTCCCGACCGATTGCGTCGATCATGCTACAGCCACAGAGCAAATCGGCCTCCTAACCGGGATGTATACCATCAACGCGACCGAATGACAACTCCGCAACAAGCGCCGAACGCCTGGCGGCCAAACGGCGCGGCAGACGAAATAATCGCTTGCCGGTCTCCGACAGAAGTGCCATCATGGCAAAGGTCACGGCCAAGAACCGGATACGGTGCAGTACGGAGAACTTGCCATGCAGAACGATCCTCACACCTCAAAGTCAACACAGCGAAACAGCTCACGTCGAGAACTGCTGAAGTGGAGCGGCAAAGCCTTCGCGGCCTCTGCCCTGGCGGGCGTTGCGATCCCTGCGGTGCACGCCGGCGGCGATGACACGATTCGCCTGGCCCTGATCGGCTGCGGGGGACGCGGATGCGGGGCGGTGGCCGATGCGTTCAACTCGCCCAATGGGCCGGTCAAGCTGGTGGCGATGGCCGACTTCTTCGAGAATCGCCTGGTCGGCGCTCATAAGACATTGAGCGACCGGTATGGCGCGCGGGTGGATGTGCCCCCGGACCGGCGGTTTGTCGGCTTCGATGCCTGGCGAGAGGCGATCGACATCCTGCATCCGGGCGACGTGGCCATGCTGGCCGGCTATGCGGGCTTTCGTCCGGGACAACTGGAATACGCCGTGAGCAAAGGCGTGAACGTGTTCATGGAAAAGTCGTTTGCCGCCGATCCGCCGGGTGTACGGCGGGTGATCCAGGCCGCAGAGACCGCCGAGAAGAAAAACCTCAAGATCGCCGCCGGCCTGCAGTGTCGCCACTCCCGCAACCGTCAGGAACTCATTCGGCGCATTCGCGACGGCCAGCTTGGTGACATCCAGCTTATCCGAGCCTATCGGATGCAGCCGTGCGGGCCGCTGGGCCGCCGGCCGGAGACAGTGAAGGATCTGCACTGGCAGATTCGCAACTTCACGCATTTCCTGTGGGTCTCCGGCGGGCTCTTCGCCGAGATGAACATCCACCAGATCGACGAGATCTGCTGGATCAAGGGCGACTGGCCGGCATCGGCGCACGCCGTTTCAGGCCGGGCGGCCAACAGCACCGACTGCGGCCAGAACCTCGATTCCTTCACCATCGAATGGACGTTCCCCGATGGCACCAAGGCGCTCGACGTCGTGCGATGGCTGCCGAACTGCCATGCCGAATTCGCCACGTACCTCCACGGGACCAAATGCGCCGCGCAATTCTCCGGCGACACCCATGAAGGAACGGTCCACACCTACAAAGACCAGCGATGCGAGCGCTCCAACATCGCCTGGCGCGCCCCGAGGGAAACGATCACCCCCTGGCAGGCGGAGTGGGACGTGTTGCTCGATGCAATCCGCAACGACCGTCCGCACAACGAGGCCAAACGCGCCGCCCTATCGAATCTTGCCGATATCATGGGCCGGGCCGCCGCCCATTCGGGCGCGGTCGTCACGTGGGACGAAGCAATGGCCTCTAACTTCCAGTTCTGTCCGAACATCGACCGGCTCACGGACGACAGCGCTCCGCCGATCCGCGCCGACGCCGAGGGGCGCTATCCAGTGCCCGTGCCGGGACAATGGAAGGAGATCTGACCCCTTCTGCCGAAGCGCCATGCGGCGAGGGGCCCCAGGACACCGCGCCGTGCTCGGGATAATATAAAGCGGGGCCCATGCCGCTTGGCCATGGGCCCCGTCGTGTGACACAGGACAACCACCTGCGTTCGGCAGGCGGCCGTGATGAGGTTACAGGCCGGCCAGTTCGGCGATCTCTTCGGCCGACAACGCCCTGTCGTAGATGCGAACCTCGTCCATCAGACCCGGCATCTCACGCTGGAGATCGCCGCCGTTGTTCCAGGCGCCCAGCGCCGCGCCACCGAGAATCAGGTTCTCCAGCGGCGCTTCGAGGATGCGGATGTCCTCCAGTTGGCCGTTCAGATACAGGGCCGCTTCAGTCTCGGAGATCGTCAGGACCATGTGACTCCACGCCGCCGGAAGGACCGGCGTGACACCCTGAAGGTCCTGATCAACGCCGTTGATCCCCGCGTTGACCATCCCGTAGCTGAGCTTGAAGTGCACAGCGCCGTCGGTCCAGTCGTTCGTGTTGATGCCGCCGGCAAACTGCAATCCGCTCAGATCCGCCGTGGGGAACACCCACATCGAGAGACTGCACGCGCCGAAGACCGCCTCGTCGCCGCCGATGCGAGGGACATCCATCGCATCATCGTCGCCGTCGAGAACCAGAACGCCGTCCAGGATCATGGCGTCACCGAGAAGGGTCCCGTCGTTGCCGTTGCCCGAGGCATCGCTGGCATCGGCATCGAAGGGATAGTGGGCCAGGAGACCCACGGCCAGCGGATCGGCTGGCTCTTCCGGCTGTTCCGGCTCGATGAGCATGTACGCGACCGCGTTCAGGAACATCTGCGCGCCGTCGGCATACAGGTCGAACATGCCCGCCGTCTCCGAGTTGATGCCGTCGGCTTCGCGACCGCCGGTCAGGAACAGCAGCCGGCGATTGCCCAGCACGTCGTTGCCCGCCCCGCCGTCATGCGTCAGCGTGGCGCCGGCCGGGTACTCCGCGATCATCACGGCCCCGGCAGGAACACTGCCCGAGTCCGCCGAAAGCATAGCCAGAACCGTGGCCTCGTCGTCCACCGGCTCGGTGACGACGGAGATGCCGCGTGCCAGAGTCCCGTCGGCATAGGAGACCACGCCGGCATACGGATTGGCCATGACGCCGTCCGCCAGCGCGATTCCCGCGAAGATCGGGTGCTCCGGGGCGGCGACCGCCAGCGCGATGTCCCCGGCGATGTCCGGGATCGTGCTGCCGGTGTAGTAACCCGTGCGGTTCTTCCTGGCGGCGTAACCGTTCAGCATGATCATCGGCGCCGTCACCGTGTTCCACGTCGTGGCGGCATCATTCTGGAAGCTGCCGCTGGCGACCGAACGGCTGATGATCACCAGATCGGCCGCGTTGACCACGTCCAGGTCGGGCGTGCCCGTCTGCACATAGCGCACGACGTCGTAGCCGGCGCCCTTGAGCAGATCGGTATACCCCTTGTCGGCTGCCTCGGTGAAGCCGGCGCCGGCCGCTCCGGCCGACGGCGCATCATCCGCGCCATGGAAGGTAACCCAGACCACTGTTCCCTTGGAAGGAACCGGCACGCCGATCAGCTCGACCTCGGCGATCTGCATGCTGTTGGCCGAAGCCGCGTCGCGCACGGCCGGGAACAGGATTTGATAGTGCTTGTACACGACCGCGTTGTCGAACGCGATCGGCGTTGCATTCATGGTGAACCGCGGCCAGGCATCGACCTGGTTGAAATCGGCCACTTCGCCGGCGGCGATCAGCTCGTACGGCCCATCGATCGTCCCGTTAGAGCCGTAAAGCTCGAACTGGATCGGGTCGCGCTCGATCGCGTCGTTGGCGGTGGTCAGCGTCAGGCCCGTGACCAGCGTCGCGCCGAGGGCCGGCGTGACCTGGAACCCGGTCGGCTGGGTCGCGCCTTTGAAGTGCAGGTACTTCGTGGCTGCGTCGTCGTCGAACGCCAGATCCGGCGTCTCGGCGCCGGGCCAGTCCCCATCGTTCGGAACGCCTTGAACGACATCGCCCGGGCTCGTGATATCCGACGGACCATTCTGGAAGTAGGCGTCCGCATTCAGACGAATCTGCCCCAGGGACAGCGCGCTGTCGTAGACCGCCACAGCAAAGATCTCACCGTCGAAATCGTCGAAGAACGGATCGGCGTCTTCGCGATCCTGAGCGCCGTAGCCGATGCCGACCAGACCCGAAAGGGTGATCGCACTGGCCACGCTGCCCTGATAGGCGCCGTTGACGTACAGGTCCGTCACACCCATCTCCTCACTGGAGACGAAGGCCAGGTGCGTGACGGCGCCGGGGTCGTTGGCCACGCTGAAATCATAGTCGGCCACGCCGAAGATGGTCGCCCCATAGGTCCCGGTGTTGTTCCACTGCTCGTACTTCAGGCCCGCCTGCGTGTCGCCGAAATCTCTTCGGCCGATCAGGCACATGCTGGCCTGCACTTCCTCAGGGTTGCTCTGCACGACGAACTCGTACGTGATCTCGCCGCCGAGCTCGCCGATGTCATACACGCCGTCTTCGACATTGGTGGCGAAGAAGGCTGGAGAGGCCTCCGCTGCGGCATTCTCCCACGCCGCCAGATTGGCCGCCGCCAGACCACCCATGATCGCCTGAATCTCTTCTTCCGTCAACGCGCGGTCGTAGACCTGCGCATCATCGACGACGCCCGTAAAATACTGGCTGGGAGCCGCCGCATGTCTTCCGAGTTTCAGGCTGTTGACCTCGCTGGCGGCCGGCCCGGTCGGAGCGTCGTTCGTCGAGATCAACACGCCGTTCGTATAGGCCTTCAGGTCTTCTCCATCATACGTTCCCGCCAGATGATACCAGGTCTCGCCCTCCAAGGCGCCAAAGCTGGCGCCATGCCAGCCCCCGGCACTCAGACCGACCGCGCCGCGGAACGCATCCTGGCTATGATTCCAGTTGATCTGGAAGTTGGCCTCTCGGTGAATTGGCCCGCTGGGGTTCGTCACATCCGGCGCCGCCGGACCCTTGACCCAGATCGCGACGGTGAAATTGGCCAGATCCGTCACCATGCCGGTGTCGACGTAGTCGTCGCCATCGAGTTCCAACGCAGTGCCAAGCACACCGGGGACCCAGTTGGGATCGCCGAAGAATACGGCGTCATAGCCGTTTCCGCTGATATCGGCGGTAACGCTCCCGGCGCCCTCATCCAGAGGCCACCAGCCCACGAGGGCCTCGTCTTCCAGAAAGTTCCACGCGCCGAACGCAGCGCCAGGAATCAGACCCACCAACACCACCAGACAGACAAAGCAAGCACATCGTCTCCACATAACACACCTCCGTCGCACTGAACTGCCACTAAGGCGATCCGACCACACGTCGGAACACGCGTCCCTCCCCATACTCTTTGCCCTTTTCTTCATTGCCGCCCCTTCAAAAGACAGACTTTGGGCTGGTATGCTGATAAGACGGCCACTACCTCCGGCGTATCACCTCCTTTCCGTGGGTGGGGTGCTTCCGGCATGCTCTCTTGCGTCGGCGACGGGTCTTTTCCATGGTGCAAAGCCGTCGGGACTACATGCTCCACCCTGCTCTACCGTCGGACCCTGGCTGGCTCAGGAGGGGGATAGAAGAGACGTGAAACACGCCGGTGTCCGATCGGTCAGGAGACCACCGCGTACACCCTTTTCTCCACCTCACAGAGCGCACAAAACTGGAAACCTATCGTCTATTAAAGAACTCTGCCCGGTTCAAGTCAAGCCTTATATTCACGAAACGCGCGCAGGAACCCACCCAAATACACCCGCAACAAAGTAGGGATTCCCTGTCCAGGCACTCCCTGTGCCCTGTCACTGGTTGTATCACAGCGTCTTTCGCCTGTCGGTGGGCCGCCCGCCACGCCCGACGGAGGGCCTGCGACGGCCTTACGAACGACGAACCCGGCCTCGCACGTCAATCGACTGCGTACCAGTCGTCGGTCAGCGAGCTGTCCTGCATCCAGTGCTCCTCCAGCAGCGCCATATCCAGCTCATCGACTCGGCAATCGCCGTTGAGGTCGCCGACGAGTGGCTCGTAGTCCGGCAGCGACTGGGCCGCCTGGCATGCGTCGTCATATACGCGGATCGTCATCGTGTCCGCACCGGTGTACTCGCCGTCGAAGGCCTCCAGTTGCAGGACGTACGCGCCCGTGGCCGTCAGCGTGACCGTCGTCTCCTCGGCCGTCGGCGCCTCGATTCCCGCCGCCCCTTCAACGGGCTCGCTGACCACCGTCCAGACCACCGTATACGGCGCGATCGCTCCGTCGTCGGTCACGGTCGCATCCAGCGCCCCGGTCCGCAGACCATCTTCGAGCCAGGTCACGATGTCCGCGCCCGCGTCCACCTGCGGCACCATGTTGTCGGCGTAGAACGAGAAGATCGGGCCCAGGACCGGATCGTCTTCACTGCCGATGTAGGTATCGACCGCCCAGTAGTACCGCGTCTTGGGCTCGGTCTGCACGAGCACGCTGGTGACGTTCTGCGCACTGACGACCTGTATGGCCGCCGGGTCGGTGAACTGCTCCAACGCTTCGAGGCTGTCGGTGAAATAGACATCCACAAGAACCGCCTCGCCCGGCACGCACGGATCGGGCAGCGTCCAGCTCAGCTCGACCTGCCCCGGCGAGACGAGGCTGCCGTCGGCCGGATGCGGATCGAGCAGCGGCGTGGCTGTCAGTGTGGTCCACCCCGGGTGCGTGACGTCGTAATCCAGGTGCAGCGTGCCTTGGCCGCGATAGGCGATGATCCAGCCGGCGTCGATGTGGGCCTGAAGAGTCTCGGTGTCGTCCCCTTCGAGGACCAGCGCACCGGCGCCGACGTCGATCAGCCCCTTGTCGCTGGTCAGACGCAGGTCGGAGGCATAGATCGTGCCGCCCCGCAGGTTCACCGTGCCGGTGCCCGTCAGGCCGGGAACGATCAGGTTGTCGCTGAGCATGACGGTGCCGCCGTTCATATTCAGCGTGCCGATGGCGCTCCAGCCGATCTGCAGCGATCCGGTGGAGAACAGCCCGCCGCTGACGTTCAGGATGCCGTGACCGGCGGGACTGTCGACGCCGATGTAGGCGCCGCTGGCGGTCAGCGAGCCGCCGGTGATGTCCAGGTTGGTGGTCAGGCCGCCATTGCCGACCCGGAGGGTCTCGCATTCGGCGATCATGCCGTCCTGGACCACGCAGTGGGTATTCTCCGGCTGATCGATCGACGCGGCGTCGATGGCCGTCGGCACAGTGCTGCCGCTCCAGTTCTGCGGGGTGCTCCACAGAGAATCCGCCCCGCCGTCCGTCCACGAAATCAGTGCCGAGGCCCCCCGAAAGGGAACCAGCAGCAGAACCAGACAAACCACGTACCTCATCTTCCCAGACATGGCATTCCTCCTACAAAGGGTTGTTTGGTTTCCACGACAAACCGTATCCGCACGATGGCCGACACCCGGCCATTTCCGGAGTCGCACATGTCCACAATGATCCGCCGTCCCTGTTCTCCGTTCGTCTCTCGTGCCGCCGGCCGACCGCCCCGCCGCCACATCCGCATGAGGCCCCCCCCGGTTCAACACCTCACACGACAATCCGCACGATGCCCCCAACTATACCCTCCCCGCCCCCTCGCGTCAACGACCGATTATTGCCAACAGGCCGCATCTGCCAGGAAAGCCCCCCGCCCGCCCCGAACCCGCCACAAAAACCCGGCAAGATGGGAGGGGTGAGGGGTAAAGTGTGAAGCGGCAAGTGTGAAGAGTGAGGTGTGAAGTGTGAAGCTTGAAGTGTGAAGTGTGAAGCGAACGCGGAACGAGCGGCCATTCAGGAGGCGCCCCCGCCTTCTCGTTCTCCAAACACCAGGGCGGCAAACATCTACTTCAGGAAACAGGCACTCCATTCCATCGCTGGCCCTCCTTACCATCCAACGCTCGAAAATTGGGTACGTCCCCAGTAGATCCTTAGTAGATCCTTGGGGTACGTCCCCAGTAGCCAAACAATAGGTGGCTGTCCCTATTTATAACCCTATTTATAACAAACACGTTTTGGGCTGTCGCCATCTGCTGAGCTATCACCGCAACGGCATCGAGTTGCAGACGTACGCGGCGATCCTCGCCTGCCTGTTGATCTCGCTGTGGACCGGCCGCAAGCCTACGCTGCGCACCTATGAAATGCTCTGCTGGTATTTCACCGGCATGGCCGACGAAGAGGAACTGCTGGCTCACATCCAGCGTCTGCAAAAACACGATCGCATCGTCTAAGGCCCATTCGCGCCGCCAATGGTGTCCCGCTCGATGCTGCGCGCACCACACACCGCCCTCCGCCGCCGGCTCTCTCCGATGCGGACCTCCGCCCATCCCATTCCACTCACCGCCCCCGCCCTGCAAATCCCGGGCCGAACAGGATTGGGTACGTCCCCTGGTATCCCCCGTGAATTCCTGGACGACCCCGCTCTTCCCCGACGTCAGATCACAAACTTCTCAAAGACAGCCATGATGATTGGCAGTCCGATTGAGACGAGCAGTTCAAACAGAACCTTTGTATCGTACGGATAATCTTTGATGTCATATAGACGACAGTGGTATACACGATAGTAAGCTCGGAACACGTCGTACTGCCGTCCGTCGTCGGTGCCAGCACTCACCTTCTCGTAGAGTTCATCCAGTGTTGAGTTCGAGGCGACGATGGCTTGCTCTTTCCGTTCTGCGACCATGTCCTTGATCCGCAATACTGGCCCGAGAAAGCTATAGAGTACGACCGCAATGAAGATCGAGGTGATTCCCAGAGTCGAGTATTCGAGCAGAGCAGAGTTTTCCGAGTGCCTCGCTATCAGCTCAAAGACCAAAGGGAATACGAGTGCCCCTGTCGAAAAATACATGGTTCCGCGGACGGACAGGCGACTGACGGCCTCCAAACCGCCGAACAAATCCGGATGGTAAGGATCGAATCTTACACCTGCACGCCCGAGCCTCACAACAAGCGCGACAACAGTCAAGATGCCTTGAAAGCCGATAGCCGAAATGAAGAAGAGAGCGAAGTACGTTGTACCGGCCCAGGTTATCACGGGCCAAGGACAGTCGCCGTATTTCGCACATATGATTACTGAGGTGGCTGCAAGAGCCCACGGAATGCCAAAGAGGACATACCTCGGAGAATGGAATCTGGCCAAGGTCCAGTCACGTAATGAACCGTGCTCGGATTCGCTACTGAACAAGTGCTTCTGACTTGCGAAGAATACGGTGAGTACCCGGAGGGCATCCTGGACGAGAAAAGGCGCGATTGCGAGCCACAGCATTGAGATGACAACGCCTCTCGAGAATATCGCGATACCAGTAATCGCACTAATGAGTATCCCGGCGGCAGTCAGCGGGACGTATAACAGCAGAACCGAAGCGGCCAATCTAGACCGTAGGTGTGCGGAGAGCCAATCCTGTACTCTTACCAGTAGAAACGTCGATCCATGTTGGTGTTTATGGCAGACTCCGGCCGATTGTGCACTGAGGCAAACGCCTTGGAAGGCCTTGTGCGTGTCGTTGATGGACATTCGTATGCCTTTGCCATGCTGTGGCCAACGTGAAGAATCCGGTCTCAGAGGAACCGTGCACGCGGCAGACAAATCGAGAGAGTTCAGGGATCGAATCAGGCGACATTTTCCACAGAAGCTCCACCCGGCAACAGTCCCAGCGTCCTGCAACACCAATATACCATCTTTCTTCCGGGATAATCAAGAGGAAAAACGGGGGGCCAGGTCTCAATTGCTGACTTGCCGTTGTTTGAATAACCGACGCAACGCCCGTGCGTACTCGCGCAACTCCTTGTCAGGACATAGGTTATCCATACCCTTGCATTGGATGCTTATCGCCTAGAATAGCACGGCGGAGGCCCCCAAGTGGGTGACTCACCTACACATTTCACAAACATTTCTAGGCTTGGTCTCCCTCGCGAGAAGACCGTTGGCGGCCCTCGCCGCCGCCACCCGGGGATTCCGGGGCCTGCCCTTAAGATAAGCTTTAGCGGGTGTGTTCATGGCGGTGAGGACCAACTTGGGGAGAATTGGGGTCACATCTCAAATTGAACGCCATTCGGGACAGCCACTTATTTAGGTGCTTTGGGCCTATCCTTTGTCTCTTGCACTGTCGTCATGCGATTGTCTCCGACTTCGGGTGTAATGGTAGCCGGTCCGGCCGGAGAGGGCAAGGGCGAATGGGCGGTTTTCCAGTGCCGCCATCCCCAAGACTTCGCTGCGCTGCGTCTTGCGGCTGCCACCGGCTGCAGTAGATGGCGCGCGTATCGACGAGGGCCGGCTTGCTTGTCTCGGCGGTGGGTGGTGGCGGCGGCTGGGGGTTTCGGGGTTAGTGACGGTCCCAGAGGCGCAGGCCGGGGACTTTGCGGAAGTGGGCGTCGAAGGTGGCGAGGACGGCGCCGGTTTCGATTGCGTGTGCGGCGATCCAGACGTCGTTGAGCGGCAGCGGCGTGCCCGCTCGCCGGAGGGAGTGCTTGACAGCGGCGAAGACCTCGGCCGTCTCCTGCGTGGCCGACAGGATTCGGACGGTCGGCCGGCTGACGAAGCGTCGGAGCAACCGGCGGTTGCGGGGCTCCTTCGAGCCGCCTTTGAAGCCAACGTACAGCTCGGCCAGCACGAAGACGGACACGTACACGACATCCGCCTGCTCCAAAGCCTCCCTCACGTTCGGATCGCCCGCAAGCAGCCGGCTGTATGCGCTGGTGTCGATCAGGAGCCTGCTCATTGCCAATCCCGCGAGTCGACCCGGCGCAGATCTTCGGTCTTCTTCTCGAATTGCCTGCGTTCGGCCTCGGACCAGACGCCGGCGAACTCGGCGAAGTCGGCCTTCCGGCCTCCATTGCCGCCGGGCGTCAGGCCCAGCGCTTCGCCCAGCAGCAGCTTGACGGTCTTATTGAGACTGAGCCCTTCGGCCCGAGCCTTCTCCTCGATCATCGCTTCGAGAGGGCCGTCCAGATTGTGGATCGTGATCGATTTCATCGCAGCACCTCACTTCTGAACCAGAATGGTTCATCTATGGTTCAATTATACGAACCTCTCGATCGCACGGCAAGCCCATTGCAGGGACAGCGTATCCGGCCGGCGGGGTCACATGGCGGGGACGTCTTCGACGTAGAGGTGGCCGGTGGGGCCGATCTTGAAGACGTAGATCAGGCCCTCGCGGAGCTGAGAATAGATGACGTTGCCGTAGATGGCCTTGATGCCGTACTGGGCCAGCGCCTCGGGGTCGTGGGCCAGGTCCCAGATGTGGGTCCAGAACAGGTCGCGCTGGGCGCGGGGCAGCAGTTCGAGCAGGTCGGCGTAGCGCTTCGGCTCGCCGCCGGGCGTCTCGATGGGGAACCCGTCCTGCGGGGCGGTCTTCTCGCCGTAGACGCGCCGCCAGATGTACAGGGCGCGCGCCTTGCCGTCCATGACCATCTCATCTGTGAACTTGACGATCAGGGCATCGAAGTGGATCACGTCGCCTTCGATGGTGTACTCTTTCTGGAGGATGCGTCGGGTCTTGTCGTCCCGGCTGGTCTCGACGAACTGCAACGTCGTCAGCAGGCGGCCGTCCGCCTCGGTCCGCTGGCCGACCACCTTGGCGTAGCCGATCTGGTCCTCGGTCGTCAGATTGGTGATGGCCCCCTTGAGCTGCTGGTTCTCGGTAAGCAGATCGTGGATCGTCATCGCGCCTCGGAAGAACCCGCGCCCGAAGAACGCGCCCGCCGCCAGGACCACCGCCAGGACACCATAGGATAAGATAGGTAGTTTCTTCACTGCTATCGACCTCGAATCACCTGCTCCGTGCAGGAGGACATACGAACGACTCGAACTGAATGTTTCATCGGCTCGCGGCGGCCAATCTCTGCATTTTTCACGCCCGATAAGCCCGCCGCGAGGTTTGTAGTGTGCCCGTCAGAGCCTGCCCTGAGCGAAGTCGAAGGGGCATACAGCTCGTAGTGTGCCCGTAAGAGCCTGCCCCTTCAACGGCGTTCAGGGCAGGCTCTGAGCTTGTCGAAGGGGCATATCGAGTCAGCCTTGAATCTGCCGGCCGGAATTGGTATGATGGAGGCTGCCGAAGAAGGGGTTCGCGGCGACCGAGGCCGCTTGGATCACGTCATCGAGGGGGATATGAATCGCAATTGCATCGGGAGGATGGGTCGCAGGACGTTTCTCAGGCTGGCCGGCAGCGTGGCCGGGGCCTGGCTGGCCGGGAGCGGTGCGTCCGCCCGGCATCTGCTGCTGGTGGACGCGACGGACGCCGAACGCATCTCCCGCGTCGAGTGGATCGTCTACGACACCGGCCTTCGCGGCCCGCAGGACGCCTCGCAGGCCCGCTGCGCGGTGCGGATCACCACCACGCACGGGGCCCAGGGCTGGGCCGACGTCGGCGATTGGGCGGCCCCCGCCGATGATGACACCGCACAGGGCATCAGCGATGCGCTGCTCGGCCGCTCGCTGGCAGAGCACGACAACCTCTGGCGGCAGTTGTACGAGCAGGGCCTGCCGCTGGCCACGCTCGGGGCGGTCGATACGGCCCTGTGGGACCTTCGCGGCCGCATCGCGGGCAAGCCCGTCCACGCCCTGCTCGGCACGGCGAGGTCGGCGGCCGAAGCGCGCGTCAGCACGGGCTTCAACCTCGGCGAGCCGTCGGCATACGCCGAATTCGCCGTCGCGTGCCGGGACAAGGGCATTCAGGCGATTCGCATCCAGCCTTACGTGACATATGACGACGCGACCGGGCGGGCAACGGCCTTTCCCGACAGGGACATGGCCGTCTTCAGCGCCGTGCGCGAGGCGGCCGGGCCGGACTACACCTGCATGGCCGACCACGAAGGCGCGTACACCTACGATCAGGCCCTGCGCGTGGGCCGTCTGCTGGACGACCTCAACTACACATGGTACGGCTCGCCAATGCCGGAGACTGACGACTGGCTCGACCGCTACGCGACGCTGGCGAGCGAGCTGCGAACGCCCATCTGTGCCCCGCGCAGCGACTCGGACGCCTACCAGTCTCGCCTGCGTTGGATCGACAGGCGAGCGTGCGACGTCTGCCGGATCGGCGTGCACCTCGGCGGGCTGACCGCCTGCCTGCAACTGGCCGGCGCCTGCCGGGAGGCGGGCATCGCGATGGACCTGCTCGGCGCCGGGCCCGACGCGTATCCGCACCTGCAACTAATCGGTGCAACCGACGAATCGCTCATCCGGCACTTCGAAGTGGCCTCGCCAAGCAATGAGAGCCGCACCCTGCCCGGCCGACTCACCCCCGAACCCCGCTTCGACGCCGAAGGCCGCATCCTCATCCCCCAGACCCCCGGCCTGGGCCTCGAACTCGACTGGACCTACATCACCACCCACCGCATCGCCTGACCGCATGACCGACGCCTCTCCGCCCCCGCACACCATCCCACTATCCCCAGTATCCCGAGAGGTGCGCGAGAGAACCAGCGAGAATCCCTTGACGTATAATGCCAGCAGCAATATGATGTAATTATGGATGAAACATCGTTTGTGTGGGATGAACGGAAGGCAGCGCAGAACGCCCGCAAGCATCGGGTCTCGTTCGAAGAAGCGATGAGCGTCTTCTTCGACGAGAACGCAATCGAGTTCTTCGATCCCGACCACTCGGCGGATGAAGATCGGTTCCTGATGCTCGGTGTCAGTTGGCGCCTTCGGCTTCTGGTCGTGCACTATGCCGTGCGCCGGCAGGGCCGACAGATCCGCATCATCTCCGCAAGGAAGGCAACCAAGAACGAGACAATAGCCTATCCCGGGGCCAGACCATGAGAAAAGAATACGATTTTGCGAATATGAAGGGCCGTCGGAATCCCCATGCCAAGGGGCTGAAGAAACAGGTCACGTTGCGGCTGGGCGTCGATGTGATCGAGTATTTCAAGGCCCTGGCCGAAGAGACGGGAATCCCCTACCAGAACCTGATCAACCTCTATCTCCGCGAGTGCGCCCACGCCGGAAAGAAACCCGCTCTCTCATGGGCGTCGTGACGGACGGCGAATCGGTAAGGCCAGCCAGTATTTCCGCCAGTGGTCCCCCTCCGGCGTGCGGTATGTGAGCGACGAGCCCGCCCGCCACGCCGGATGGCCGGTCGTGTACCGGTCCCGAAGACCTCGATACTGCTCCAGCGAGATCGCCTGCGCCGCCGGCATGGCCTCACGAAACGCCGGGCGGTCCAGAATCTCCATGACCACGTGCGTCTCGTTCACATCCGGCGTGACAGCAGGGACAACGCAAGGCGCCTCAGAGCGCTTGTCCGTCCTTCGCTCCTGGCATCCCGCCAGAACGAGAACAACCAGAACCAAACTCGCTTGCCGCATGTCCCACGCTCCCCAAACGGTGAGCCGCTGGCGCGAGGACTTCCTCCGCAACTTCGCCACCCGAATGGACCGCTGCCAATCCCCCGCCCCACCCGAGCCCGCCCCTTCAGCCGGGTCCAAGCCGGACGCGGACCGCCGTCAACCGTAGAAACCAAGGTCTGTCCCCTGGACGCCTTAAGGTTGACCCCGCTTTCCCATCCGCGTGGTCACGATGGCGAATCGGTGAGATGGCAGCGTCACAGTAGCGGCGAGGTCTATCCCCCATAGGTCACAGCGGCATCGAGGCGGACAGACGAGTTTTTTTTGCATTCTGGTCGCATTTCGGCGGCACTTCTGTCTATACAGTAGAAGCGCTTCTTTTCTTTGGATCGTTCGTTTGGAATGGTTGTGTCCGAAACAAAGGAGCAGAAATGCCGGTGGTGGACCTGGAAACGCGTTCTCTGGAGGGTCTCTCGGTGCTCCAGTCCGATGGTGAACTGATCGGTGCCGTCCTGCGTGGCGACCGGAAGGCGTTTGCGATCCTGGTCAACCGTTACGAACTCTCGGTCCGCGCGGTGGCCACCTCGGTGTTGCGCGACCGGGACCTGGCGCAGGACGCCGCCCAGGAGGCATTCGTCAAAGCCTACCAGAACCTCGGCACGCTTCGAAAAGCAGCGGCGTTCGGGCCTTGGCTGCTGCGAATCGCCCGCCGCTGTGCTCTGGACCTGGTGCAGCCGTATCGCCGGGTCCCGGTGCCCGAGCCCGAGGTCGTGGAGGTACATCATTCGGGCCTGCTCGACGAGGAGAAGGAGCGGCTCCTTGCGGCCGTGCTCAAACTGGGCGACGCAGAGAGGCAGGCCGTAATGCTTCGGTACTTTGGCGGCCACAGTGTCAAAGAAGTCGCGAACATCACCGGGCGAGGCGAAGGGACCATCACGAAGCAGTTGTCCAGGGCGCACCGGCGTTTGCGGGTGCTCCTCAAGGAGACTTGAGTCATGAGTGATCGTCTTGAAGACCGACTGCAAGATCTGGGCCGGGCGCTGGGCGCCGATGAGACGATGGCGTCACGCGTGATGGACCGAATCGAGAATGCTCCGTGTGACAGACCTTTCAAAACGAGAACAATGAAGCGCAGGCTTTGGATCAGGAGATTGGCCATGAGCAGGATGAGCAAGTTGACCGCGGCGGCGGTGATCGTTGTCGGCACCATTGTGGCTCTTGCCGTATTCAGGGGAACCAGCAGTATCAGTTGGGCCCAGGTCCGGGCTCAGGTGGCAGCAGTCCGAGCGGTAACGTATGCGGCCGAACTCACCGGGTCGCAGGGCGGTCATGCATTCGAGGCGCGTATCGAAGGGATTCAATCCGATGACTATGGGACACGGACAGATACCTATCTGGGCAACGTGCTGATGAGCCGCTCGTTTGTGCTGACAGGCGAGAGGTCTTTCGTGACGCTCTATCCGGAGCAGCAGAAGTACTCGAAGGTGGAACTGACCGAAGCAATTTGTCAGCAAAACGGCGACCCGAAGGCGATGGTCGAAGCGTTTCTTACAGGCGACTACAGAGAACTGGGACATCGTGAGATCAATGGCGTTAAGGTCAAAGGTGTAGAGTCGAGCACAATATCGCCCTCGGCCGGCTTCCCCGGTGGCGGCGGATTCATCGGCTACGCTGGAGAAGACGAGATACTGGGTAAGGTCGTGGGGCGTTTGTGGGTGGATATTGCCACGGGCTGGCCCGTGGAGGTGACACTCCACATCGCCGATGAGGCCAGCGCGTCAGAGGTCACGATGGTAATCTGCAACTTCAAATGGGATGCCCAAGTGGACTCCGATGCGTTTACGGCGGCAATTCCAGACGGCTACGGCCTGCTGTACGCAATTGACGTCAGCCGGCTCGAAAGTGGCGAGCAACTCGTCGAAGGACTGGCGTACTTCACCAAGCTTTCCGATGGACGGTATCCGGCCAAACTGACGGTGGGAGACATCCTCGGCGAGGTGGGCACCATCTACCGGAAACGTCAAGCCGAAGGCGCTAAAGTGCAGGTCGATGACGATCAGATCGTGAACCTGAAACTGGGTGCGAACTACATCGCCCGACTCGAAGCGGAAGGCAAGGAGCCCATGTATTACGGCGAGGCTGTCACGCCCGGTGATGCCGACAACGTACTGTTGCGGTGGAAGCTGGATGGAGGTCAGTACCGCGTGATCTTCGGCGATTTGCGAATCGAGGACGTCAGCTCGCAGCGACTGGCGGACCTGGAAGCCAAGTAATCCATCCCGACGAGAACAGGGACAGAGCAGAATGTGTAATGATGGACATGCTCCCGTTTCAGATTTGTCTTTCGGTCGACTGACGTGGAGTCGTTTGCCCGGCGGATTGGCTTCTGGCCCACCCGAACTGCAAGACGAACTGCTATCTGCCCTGTCTCTGTCTCGTCGCGTCGTCGCGGGTTCTTGGTTTCGCACGTCTCTTGTCCTCGCTGCACGCCGGGGCGCATTCTGCGGCCGGTAGATGCGTAAATGCGTAGATGCGTAGATGGGTAGATGGGGGCCTGCGGCCTCCCGTCTGGAGCCTGCGTCGCTCGTATCTCGCGTTGCGGGAGGCTGGAGACTGGAGGCCAGAGGCCACAGCGCCCGCGCTTCACACTTCACGCTTCACACTTGCGACTTCACGCTCGGTCCCGTTCCGCATGGGCTGAAACCCATCCTACGGCACTCATTTACGCTTCCACGCTTCTACCCTTCTACGCATTCATGCGGCGGGGGGAAATTCTCGTTCTTCTTCGTAATCTTACTCTTGCGGCGCGTCATAAGAGTAGATGCGATAGAGGACATGACCGAAACGATGGACGCCGGGCAGCTATCTTCGTGGTACGACGCGCATTGCGACAGGCTGGTGCTGTACGCGCGGAACTGGCTGCCCAAGGAATCTGCCCAGGATGTGGTGCAGGGGGCATTCGTGCGGCTGATGACACAGAAGGCGGCGCCCGAGGACGTGTCGGCGTGGCTGTTTCGCACGGTCCGCAACGCCGCGATCACCCGCCTTCGCCGCCGGGCCTCGCGAAGCCGACGGCATGCGGGACTGTCCGCCGGGCAATTGCCCTGGTTCGAGGGCCGCCCGGAGGACCTGATCGACGCCCGCACGGCGCAGGAGGTCCTGCTGACCCTGCCCGCCGAGCAGCGGGAAGTGGTCCTGCTGCGAATCTGGGGCCAGCTCTCGCTCAAGCAGATCGGCGAGATCGTCGGCCGCCCGCTGACGACGGTCCACAGCCGGTACAAGGCGGCCCTGGCCGCAATCCGAGAAAGGATGGAGCAATCATGCAGAACACCGACGGACTGACGCCGATCGACAGAGAGCTGGAGGCGGCGCTCGGAGGTCTGCGCGTGGCCCCGGCGACGATCAGCCGCAACAGGGTGATGTTCGACGCGGGACGCGCCTCGGCCCGCCGTCGCAGCCGCCTCTGGCAAGGTAGCTCCTGCGTTCTGACCGTGTTGCTGCTGGCCTCCGTCGTCTCGCGTCCGACGCCGACGGCGCCGCAACGACCTGCCGAGACAGTCGCCGAGCGCAAGGCAGACATCTCGCCTGCCGCGCTGTCGGCTGCTTCGACGCCGGCGATCGATGCGGAACAGGTTCGGGCATTCCGCCGGTACCTCCGCATGCGACAGGCCGTGCTCGAACGAGGCATCGATGCACTGCCGGGCTCGACCGAGATTCCCGGCAGCATCGACCCGCCGCTGACACGAGAGAACCTCGACGAATTGCTTTCTTCGACCTGACCGCGGTCGTCATTGGGATAACGAGAGCATCAACCACTCGGAACACGTCTGTCGAAAGGATGGAGAACGATCATGGCACGAAATGTACGTCGTCTTATGGCCGTTGCGGCAATGGCGCTCGCTCTCTGTGGCGGGCAGGCCCGCGCGGCCGATCCGCCGAAGACCCCGACGATCCGCACGATCCAGTTACAGGTGGACCCCGCGCCCGAACCGCGATTCGCCCTGCAATACCTTCTCGAAACACCCTATATGGAACAACGGCCCGGCAACGCCGCCCTGCTCTACCAGACGGCCATCGGCCAGGTGCTCGAAGCCAATCAGGGCGAAGACGCGATCGACCGGGACACGCTGAACCACTGGTATAGCAGTCCGCCGGAGACGTTGCCGGTCGAGGACGTCCGGGCCGCCATCTCGAGATTCCGGTCGGCCTTCCGCAACCTGGAGACGGCGGCCAGGTGCGAGCGATGCACGTGGGAGTACCCGATTCGTGAGGAGGGCTTCACGTACATGATGCCTCAGCTCGGAGAGTACCGCACGCTGTCCCGGCTTCTGTGCCTCAAAGCGAGATTGGAGATCCGCGACGGAGCCCTGGATCAGGCTCTAGCCACGTTGCGAAGCGGAGTCAGCATGGCCCGGGACCTCGGCGGCGGCCCCTCGATCATCCAACACCTCGTCGGGGTGGCCGTCGCCGCCGGCATGGCCCGCGAGATCGAAGGATGGGTCCAGGCCGCCGACGCGCCGAACCTGTACTGGGCCCTGACCGTTCTGCCCGACCCGCTGATCGACATCCGCGCCTCGATCCAGATGGAGTCGGCCGGCCTCTACGCGAAGCTGCCCGAATTGCTGACGCTCGAAGAAAAGGTGCTGTCTAATGAACAGGTCCTCGATCTCTGGCGGCGGGCCGCCATGCTGCTGGGGGACAACGAGGAGGGTTCCGGCTGGTGGCTCGGCAAGACCGTGATGATTGCCGGCGCCATGAAACGCTATCCCCAAGCCAAAGCACGCCTGCTGGAACAGGGCCACGCGACCGAGAGGGTGGAGGCCTGGCCGGCCCTCTACGTCATCCTGCTCGACCAGCATCAGCAGTTCCGCGCCATGCGCGACCGGTTTTTCAAATGGACCCATGTACCATATACACAAGCGCGCAGCCGACTCAAACAGGCCGATGAAGAGATGTCGCAGCTCTGGAGACTGGATGGTGACGGCCTGACCAATCCGTTCCTGACCTTCCTGCCCGCGACGCAGCGCATCCGCTTCCTCGACGCGCGCCTGGCGCGGGACATCGCCATCCTGCGCTGCATCGAGGCGATTCGGATGTATGCGGCCGACCACGGGGGCAAGCTGCCCAAGTCGTTGGCCGAGATCACCGCCGTGCCGGTCCCGGTCGATCCCTTGAACGAAAAGGCCTTTCACTATGAACTGACCGGCGGCAAGGCCGTCCTCGAGGGTGCCATCCCGCCCGACGGTGGGCCCAGGGACGGCCTGCGATACGAGATCACGCTCCGATAGCCGCTGCGGCCCGAGCCGCCCCTTCTCCGAAAACTGAAAACGGGAGGAACACCATGCTTCGAAACAGAATCTGTGCAATCCTGACAGTGGTCGCACTCGGCCTGACGGCATCGACGACGGGACAGACCGAAGATCTCGCCCGCCTGCTGGCGCCGTGCATCGCAGAAGACACCGTGGCCGTTGTGAGCATCGACGCCGGCCGGATCGACGTGGACGCGATCGCCAAGATGGTGATCGACACCGCATCAAGCACGATGGATGCCTCGCAGGCCCAGCAGCTCAAAGACATCGTACGACGCCTCGGCCAGACATGGAGACAACGTCTCGCGCAATTCTCTGCCGCCGGCGGGGAGCGTCTCTACATCGTCTGCAACCTGGGCGATCTGCTGTTCGCTGTCCCCGCTACGGTGAGGCTGAATGAACCGGCCATGAAAGCCTGGATAGACGGCCTCGGGGCCGGGTCACTGGCCTACGCCCGCAGGGATGGGCTCCTGATTGCCGCACCCGCGTGGGCAATCGAACGCAGGAAGGCGCAACCTGCGCTGCGGCGGGCGGAGTTGAGCCAGGCGGCGGCCAAGGGCACGAACGCCCCTGTCGAGGTCTACCTGATCCCCAGCGCCGATTCGCGCCGCG